>Ga0114946_10002506_pt1 | contig 12621 bp, 10 predicted proteins | sample WalLakDeSediment_FD_88676 | JGI IMG/M metagenome (GOLD analysis project Ga0114946, IMG submission 88676) | Lake sediment microbial communities from Walker lake, Nevada to study Microbial Dark Matter (Phase II) - Walker Lake 11/02/13 Deep Sediment | ecosystem: Environmental > Aquatic >...
ATTGGACCGGACGGTGCGGAGCACCAGCCGGTGATGATCCATCGGGTAGTGTACGGGGCCATGGAGAGATTCATTGGTCTTCTGATCGAAGAGTATGCAGGGGCCTTTCCGGCGTGGTTGGCGCCAGTGCAGGTGCGTGTGCTGCCGATTGCAGACCGCCACCGGGAGGGAGCGACTGGGCTTGCCCGGAGACTCGAAGCCGCCGGCCTGCGGGTTGAGGTCGACGCCCGCAATGAGAAGGTTGGGTTCAAGATCAGGTCCGCCGAAATCGAGAAGCTTCCTTACATGGCCATCGTGGGCGACCGTGAGCTGGCATCAGGACGGCTCGCGGTGCGCAAGCGAGCCGCAGGCGACCTCGGAGCAATGGCAGAGCACGAGTTTGTCGAGATGGTGTGCCGTGAGGTAGCCGAAAGAGTGCGTTGACCAGGCACCTAACCGGTGCTATACTGAACCAGTTAACTGATTAGGCTACAGCAAGCGGGAGCTAAGCCTCCTCACCTTACGGCGCCGATGGGTTGCTGGTAAGGTTGTGGGCCTGCATACTAACTCGAGATCGAGGTGTATTCAGGTGCGCCGGGCTGGTTCTGCCAGCCCGGCGCTTTGGTTGTGCCGGATGGCAAGACGCTAGGATGCACCACAGGGCCCTTCGGGGGAGCTTGGAGCGGCCGATACCATGGCTGCGACCCCGCCGTTGCGGCTGCGATGCGAACAGGCAGTGTGTGGTAAGCAGATCGAGGACCAACCAAAAGGAGGGACCAGAAGATCAGCAAAGACCTTCGGGTAAACGAGTCAATCCGGGCTCGCGATGTGAGACTGATATCGCAGACGGGGGAGCAGTTGGGGATCCTGCAGTTGCGGGACGCCATCCGCATCGCCCAACAAGTCAACTTGGACCTTGTTGAGGTGGCGCCCGGCGCGCGGCCGCCTGTATGCAAGATCATGGACTACGGGCGGTTCAAGTATGAACAGGCCAAACAGAACAAAGAAACACGCAAGAAGACCAAGGTTGTCGACCTCAAAGAGCTCAAGATGCGACCGACCATCGAGGAGCACGATTTCTCGGTCAAGGTCCGTAATGCGCGGCGTTTCTTGGAGGACGGCGATAAGGTCAAGGCCAGCATTACCTTTCGCGGCCGTGAGATCGTCCATTCTGACCTGGGACGCCAGATCCTTGACCGGTTGATCAAGGAGATTGAGGATTTGGGGGCGCCTGAGCGCGCGCCGCGCATGGAGGGCCGCTTCATGACGATGTTGATCAACCCAAAACCGCAAGGCAAGGTCAAGGAGCAGGAGCAAAAAGAGCAGGATCAAGGGGATCAGGCCTAAGATGTTACGGCCTAGACTGCTAGCGGGAAGAGGGACCTAAGATATGCCTAAGATGAAGACGCATACGAGTGCTGCCAAGCGGTTTCGCGTCACCGGTTCGGGACGCGTTTTCCGTCGGCATGCCTTTTTGGGGCACTTGCTCCGCAAGAAATCAGCCAAGCGCAAGCGCCGTCTGGAAAAGACTGCACCGGTTAGCCCGGCTGATCAGGGCCGCATCGATAAGCTGTTGCCGTATCACAAGAAGTAAGCTTTCATCCAGCTCCGGTTAGGCCGAGATGCCCAGCCGGAGGGCGTTTGCGAAAGGAGCATGACCCCATGGCACGTGTAAAGAAGGGCGTCACAGCCCGCAAGAGGCACAAGAAGATTCTTAAGCTTGCCCGCGGCTACCGGGGAGCAAGGAGCAAGCTCTACAAGGTAGCCAACGAGAGCGTGATGAAGGGGCTGTGGTACTCGTACGCGCACAGGCGCCGGCGCAAAGGGGACTTCCGGCGGCTGTGGATTGCGCGCATCAATGCCGCCGCCCGGCAGGACGGCCTTTCTTACAGCAAGTTCATCGGCGGCCTCAAGCGGGCGGGTGTTGAGGTCAACCGCAAGCTGTTGGCCGAACTAGCGGTAAGAGACTCGCAGGCGTTCGGTCAACTCGTTGCGAAGGCCAGGGAAAGCCTCTAGGGCCTACCCTATAGCGGGTCCCGACTTGGGGGGTTAACCAGGTGAAGCAGTTCGCCGTCATCGGTCTAGGCCGCTTTGGCTCGAGCTTGGCTCGCGCGCTTGCCGAGAGCGGTAATGACGTTCTAGCTGTCGATATGCTAGAGGAGCGAATCCGTCCGTTGGCCAACGTTCTGACCCATGTGGTGCAGGCCGATGCGACGGACGAAGAGGTGCTCCGCTCCCTTGGCATCCGGAATTTTGATTGCTGCATCGTCACGATCAGCTCGAATCTGCAGTCAAGCATCCTTGTGACCCTGATGGTCAAGGAACTCGGAGTGCCGCTAGTGGTGGCCAAAGCGCGCGATGATCAGCACGGCAAGGTGTTGGAGCGAATCGGCGCCGACCGGATCGTGTTCCCGGAACGCGACATGGGTGTGCGTCTGGCCCACAACCTGATTGCCGGCAACATTCTCGATCATATCGAGCTTTCCCCCGACAACTCGATAGCCGAGATCATCGCCCGTGACAAACTGGTCGGCAAGAACCTGCGACAGCTTGATCTGCGCTCCCGGTTTGGGCTCAATGTGTTGGCAATCAAGCACGGCAACAGGATCAGCATCACGCCCCGGGCCGAGGACATTATCGCCGACGGTGACATCCTGGTGGTAATCGGCCCCAACGACGGCATCAGGCGCCTGGAAACACGCTAGACATGGCCAGCCTCCTCCGGGCTAAGAACTGGGGCCTTTCACCTGCTCAGGTCGTCGTGCTGAGTTTTGGCATCGTGATCGCCATCGGCACGCTGCTTCTGGGTCTCCCGGCGGCGTCGGCGGATGGGCAGGGCATCGGTTGGGTCAATGCGTTTTTCACCGCAAGCTCAGCGACGTGCGTCACCGGCTTGGTCGTCGTGACCACCGGAATCGACCTATCGCTGTTTGGCCAGCTCGTAGTGTTGGTCCTGATCCAAGTAGGCGGGTTGGGTCTGATGACCATGACCACGGCGCTGTTTTTGCTGCTCGGGTGGCGCATCGGTCTGCGCGGTCGGCTGCTGATCCAGCAGTCGCTGGGTCAGGCCGACCTGTCCGGTCTCGTGCGACTGGTGCGGTCGATCATCGTATTCACGTTGACTTGGGAGCTTCTTGGGGCCATTGTTCTTGCTCTCCGCTTTCGGCATGAGATGCCCACCGGACAGGCCGTCTACTTTGGGGTCTTCCATGCGATATCCGCCTTTTGCAACGCCGGTTTTGACCTCTTTGGCAACAGCATGGAGCGCTTTGCGTCGGACCCCACCGTGGTGCTGACCGTCACATCCTTGTTCATCCTTGGTGGTTTGGGGTTCCTCGTTCTTCGCAACGTGCGGCACCACAAGCGAGAGGGGCGTCTGGTACTGCACACTAAGGTAGTGCTAAGGATGACGGCCTACTTCATCCTAGCCGGATTCGCCCTGGTCCTGGCCTTTGAGCACAATAACCCCGGCACACTTGGCCAACTGCCGCTCCACGGCAAGATCCTGTCAGCCTGGTTCACCGCGGTCACGCCGCGGACGGCCGGTTTCAACACCGTCCCCACGGCTCTGCTCAACCCGGCTACCCTTATGGTGCTGATGATCTGGATGTTTGTTGGTGCCTCACCCGGCGGGACCGGCGGGGGCATCAAGACGACCACCATGTGGGTCTTGCTGCAGAGTGTGCGGGCCACGATCAAGGGCCGCCGCGAGGTTGAATCCAACTCGCGCACCGTGCCTCGCATGGTCATCGACAGGGCCGTGGCCATAGTTGTTCTGGCACTGGGCATGATCGCAGGCGTGACTGCGCTACTGTCGCTCACCGAGCAGGCTGACTTCATCGTGATTCTGTTCGAAACCGTTTCGGCCTTCGGCACCGTGGGACTGTCCATGGGGCTGACCCCGGAGCTGTCCACTGTCGGCCGCATCGTCCTGCCCCTGACCATGCTTGCCGGCCGGGTGGGCCCGTTCACACTGATTGTGGCCCTCAACCAAATCCGGCCGCCGGTTGATGTGCGGCTGCCGGAGGAGAAGGTTCTTGTTGGCTAGTCACGGCCGCCGTTGCCCACCCGAGCTGCCTTCTTTGGGCGCCTCCAACTGGCGTGTCAGGGTACTGCGCCAGTTGCAGCAGGGCAAGCATCGCGAGGCCACCGGCCTAACCCTGTTGGAAGGCCGGCGGTTGGTGCAGACCGCCCTTGCCGCGGGCGCTGAGCCCGCCCTCGTGGTCGTCGATGAGGCGAACGTGCCTGATTGGGTGTTTGGTTTGGCCGACCGACGAGGGCAAGGTGAGGGTTGCGAGCTGTTTAAAGCCAGCGACTCTGTCATGAGCCGCCTCAGCCCGTCGGTTTCGCCGCCGGGTGTCGTCGCAGCGGTCAAGATTCCACGCCTAGAGATCCCCCAGCCACCTTTCGCGCCTGACTTCACGGTGCTGTGCCTAGACGAGGTGGCCGACCCAGGCAACGCCGGCACCCTGATTCGCACTGCGGTGGCAGCCGGCGCTCGGGCTGTTGTGGGGATCGGTGGTGTCGATCTCTGGGGGCCAAAGGTCGTACGAGCGGCGATGGGCTCCTCGTTTCAACTGCCTGTGCTCAGCCTCTTGGCGGAGTCGGGCCCTGATCTCCTTGCCGACCTGCGAAAGGAGGGTTGTCGGCTGATCGCCGCCAGCCCGCACGCGCGTGACAGTGTGTGGGAAGCCAACTTGCTCGGTCCTTGCGCCCTAGTATTGGGCAATGAGGCATGGGGCCTGCGCCCGGAAGTAGAGAGACTGACTGATCTGGCTGTGGCCATTCCACTTGCCGGGGGAGTTGAGTCACTCAACGTCGCTCAGGCCGGCACCCTGATCCTCTTCGAGATCCGCCGTCAGAAGCAGCAAGCGCCCGGCCATTGACCTGCGGCCCAATTGAGATGCAAGGGGCTATAGCAGGTTGCATGGCAGGTCTCATCATCGAAGGTCAGGTGCAGCCGCCTGCCGGCTCCTTGTCGCGCGCTGGCTGGCAGTGATATAATGGCCGTGCTCTTGACCCGTACACGAGGGGTGTGGTTGGCTGGTGAGCATGGTCGAGATATACTGGCGGCTCTTTGAGATCACAGGCTCGATCACCGCGTATTTGCTTTACAAGAGGTTAAGCGCGTAACTCCCGAACCGATTGCTTCGTGATTGAGACTGAGTCAATGGCTATGACGGGGAGGAGTAGCCCGTTAAGGCGCTGCTCAGGGAGGATGGGCCAAGACTGTGAGCCCTCCCGGCGTCCCGGTGCGAAGTTCGCCCCTGAGTCGCAGGCTTAAGACACCAGGCACCATCGTACCTAGCTGGTGTTGTGTAGGCCGAGCCGGTGCCGCGCCGTTAGAGGCGGAGTTCCGGCGCCTTGACGGCGTCGGGCCATGAGCTGGAGGCTGGCCCTCCGATTCGGGTGGTACCGTGGCATTCGTCCGCCCCGAGCGGGGCGGTTTTTTGTTTGTCGGATGAGCTGATTTGTCGCCATGAGCGGCGGGATGGGGGAGTATGCTGTGGAGACGCAGTTGAGGGAGTTGCGGGCTGAGGCACGAGGCGCCATTGCTCTTGCCGAGTGCCTTGCGGCGCTGCAGGAGTTGGAGGTCAAGTACCTCGGTCGCCGGGCTCGGCTGACCACCATGCTGCGCAGTTTGGGCCAGATGCCCGCAGGGGAGCGACCACGGCTGGGGCAGCTTGCCAATGAGGTGCGTCGCGAGCTCGAATCGCTTTTGGAGGCCCGTCGGACACAACTCGCCTCAGGTCAAGCCGAGTCGGAGCTGGTAGGCGAGCGATTGGACGTCACATTGCCGGGAGTCGCGGCCAAACCGGGCAAGGTCCACCCCCTGATGCGAGTCTGGCGGGACGTGGAGGAAACCTTCGTGTCCATGGGGTTTGAGGTCGTTGATGGGCGTGAGGTTGAGACCGACTTCTTCAACTTCGAGGCGCTCAACGTGCCCCAAGACCATCCGGCGCGCGACATGCAGGATTCGTTCTATGTGGGGGAGGACATTGTGCTCCGCACCCAGACCTCGCCGGTGCAGATCAGGACCATGCGCCGGATGACGCCGCGGACGCCCGTTCGCCTGGTGCACCCGGGACGCGTGTTCCGTCGCGGTGATGACGACATGACGCACTCGCCCATGTTTCACCAGGTCGAGTGCCTTTATGTTGATAAAGGTATCGGCCTCACCCACCTCAAGGGGGTGCTCTTGGCGTTCGCGCGGAGCTTCTTCGGCCCCGAAACCGAGGTGCGCATGAGGCCAAGCTACTTTCCGTTCACCGAGCCGAGCGCCGAGGTCGACGTTTCCTGTCCCTGGTGTCATGGCTCAGGCTGCCGGATATGCAAGGGTACCGGGTGGATAGAGATCCTTGGGGCGGGCATGGTCCATCCCAATGTGCTTCGCTACGGCGGGTATGACCCCGATCTGGTGACCGGTTTCGCGTTCGGCATGGGTCTCGATCGGCTGGCTCAGATGCGTTACGGAATCGACCATGTGCGTTTGATGTTCGCCAACGATCTTCGAATGCTGCGGCAGGTATAGGGGGCTTCTGCGATGCGGGTTTCACTCGAGTGGTTGTCCGAGTATGTGGATATCCCAGATGAGCGTAGCCTCCGACGCGAGCTCTTCGCGCGCCTGGAGATGGCTGGGCTGGCTATCGATGCCGTTCATGACCTTGGAGCGGGTGCAGCGGGCATTTGGGCGGGGCAGGTGAGGTCGATTGAGCCCCACCCCCAAGCCGCGCAGCTGCGGCTGGTCGAGCTCGATCTCGGGCCACATGGTCGCACCATGGTTGTCAGCGGTGCGGTCAACTACCGGGTCGGTCAGATGGTACCCGTCGTGGTGCCCGGCGGTCGCCTGCCAGGCGGCCAAGCTATCGAGACGGCCAAGATTCAGGGCGTGGTTTCCGCAGGAATGATGTGCTCGCCCGCCGAGCTCGGCATGGGAGAGGGACCCGAGGCACGCGAAGGCATCCTGATTCTCGCCGCCGACGTTGCTCCCGGAACAGATTGCGTATCGCTGCTGGGTCTGTGCGATCAGGTGCTGGAGCTCGACTTGACGCCAAACTACGCCGTGTTCTGTCAGAGCATGTTGGGGGTGGCGCGTGAGGTGGCGGCGCTCACCGGAGGCGCACTGCGAGAACCGGCGGTCTACCCGGATGAGCTGGCCGGCCCCTTGAGCTCTGCCCGGCGGCGCCAGGTGGCTGTGGGAGCTGCGGCTCGGCTGGCCTCGGTAGAGATCGCGGACCCAGAGCTTTGTCCCCGGTACTCAGGGGCTTTGTTCGCTGATGTCGCAATCGACCGTGCGCCCTGGTGGATGCAGCGCCGGTTGATTGCCGCCGGCATGCGCCCGATCAACAAGATCGTTGACATCACCAACTACGTGATGCTGGAGCTGGGACAACCGCTTCACGCTTTCGACCTTGATAAGATAGTGGATGGGCGAGCGATAGTGCGCCGGGCCACGTCGGGCGAACGCCTCCGGACTCTGGATGGCGTCGAGCGCGACCTGCCCGAGGGTGCTCTGCTGATTGCCGACCCCTCCGGTCCGATCGCGCTTGCCGGCGTCATGGGAGGGGCCCATTCTGAGGTCACGGCCGAGACCAAGCGGGTGTTCCTCGAGTCAGCCAGTTTCGCTCGGACATCGGTGCGTCGCACCTCGCGCCGCCTAGGCCTCCGGTCAGAAGCTTCCAGCCGTTTCGAGAAGGGATTCGACCCGGCGCTGACAGTGCGGGCGTTGGAGCGGGCCTCAGAGCTGATGTCAGCCTTGGGCGGGGGTACCCGGATCGAAGGTGTCATCGATGTCGTGGCGCGGCCGATCGCGCCGCTCGAAATCGCGGCCAAGGTGCCCTACCTGCGCACTTTGCTGGGAGTTGATCTTGCCGGCGGTGAAATGGCAGCGCTTTTGGAGCGGCTGGGCATCGGGGCCAAGGTGGTCGACGATGGAGCCACCGAGGCCATCGAGGCGGTGGTGCCCACCCGGCGGCTTGACATTGAGGGCCCTGCCGACATTGGGGAGGAGATCGCCCGGGCTTATGGCTACGATCGTCTGGAGGTCGCATTGCCCGATGGGCCCATGCCGGCGGCGTCACTGCCCAAAAGTCGTGTCGCCATCCTCCGCGGGCAGCGCCCTCTTCTGGGAGCAGGCCTGCACGAAATGGTCACGTTCGCCTACCATTCGCCGGCGGAGTTTGACCGGTTGCGGCTACCTGCCGATCACCCTTGGCGCAGGGCTATCGAGATAGTCAACCCGATGAGCGATGAGCAAGGCGTGCTGCGCACGTCGCTAGTGCCCAATATCGTCAAGGTGGCCGGTTACAATGCCGGACACGGGGTCCTGGATCAGCGCCTGTTCGAGTTCGGGCGGGTCTACCTGCCGTCGGCACTGCCGCTGCACGAGTTGCCTGAAGAGCCCTGGCGCTGTGCCATCCTGGTGATGGGCAGGGCGGAGGGCGCGGGAGGCTGGCAACGCCCGGAACCTCCTGCGGATTTCTACACTCTAAAGGGACTGGTTGAGAGGCTGTTGGACGAAATGGCGATCAGGGGATCGGCGTTTCGGCCCGTGGAGCTGCCGTTGGCCCATCCAGGCCGCACCGCCGCGCTTGAGCTGGCCGGCGAGCGACTGGGTTGGCTCGGCGAACTGCACCCGGAGGTGGCCGAGGCGTACGAGCTCCCGCAGCGCGCCTATGTGGCCGAGATTGACTGGGACAAGATTATGGTCAACTCGGCTCAGCCGCCGGTGTTCGCCGGACTGCCTCGCTTTCCGGTCCTGGAGCGGGACTTGGCCTTCGTTGTGCCACTGGGCCTACCGGCGGCCGACTTGATGGCCACGATTCGCGAGGCTGGGGGAACACTGCTCGAACAGGTGGAGCTGTTCGATGTGTACGAGGGACAGCAAGTGGCGCTGGGTCACCGCAGCCTGGCCTTCGGTTTGCGGCTGCGCGCTCCTGACCGGACTCTGACCGACGACACCGCCGACCACATCTGCAGTCAAATTGTGGCGGCCGTCGCCGAGCTCGGCGGGCATTTGCGTTCGTAGCCGGTTTCAACTGATCTGGGGGTATGGTCTGATGGCTCATGTCGTGCTGCGTGAGGTCAGCAAGGCGTATGCTGGGGTACCTGTGCTCCGCGGGGTATCCATGGCTGTTGGGCATCGCGAGCGCATCGGGCTGATTGGCCGCAATGGTGAGGGCAAGACCACTTTGCTGCGCATCATGGCCGGGACGGAGCAGGCCGATGCTGGCCAGGTCGAGCGGGCTGGCGGCATTGCGAGCGGTCTGCTGGACCAGCAGAAACCGTTGGACTACGAGGGCACTCTGGAGCAGGCGATGTTGGCTGAGTTTGGCGGGCTGACCGCGATGGAAGCGGAGTTGAGAGCGCTTGAGGCATGCATGTCAGACCCATCGCTGCCGGAGGCGCGCGGGCGTGACTTGGAGACGCTGGCCCGGGCCTACGGCCAGCTGACCGAGCGATTCGAGGTTGCTGGCGGCTATGAGTACCGGACGAGGATTGCCCAGGCTCTTACCGGGCTGGGCTTTGCGCCAAACGACTTCGGGCGCGATGTGGCGGAGTTCAGCGGTGGCGAGCGGGTTAGAGGGGCACTGGCCAGGCTCCTGCTTTCGGCACCGGACCTGCTACTGCTGGACGAGCCTACCAACCATCTGGATTTGGCTGCGACCGAATGGCTGGAAGGGTTCCTGACCGGTTACCAAGGGGCAATCGTGGTCGTGTCGCACGATCGCTACTTCCTGGATCGCCTGGTCCGGCGGGTGGCTGAGGTGGAAGCCGGACGCCTCCGGTCCTACGAGGGCAACTACACCGCGTACGTGACGCAAAAGGAAGAGCAACTCCTGCGCGATGCAACCGCCGGCAAGCAGATGCGTGAGCAGATCGAACAGCTGCGCGGCTTTGTGGCCAAGTTCTCGGCGGGTACCCGTTCCAAGCAGGCTAAATCCAAGCAGAAGATGCTGGCACGGCTCGAGGAGCAGGCTCGCACTCTGCGCCGTCGCCACGTGGACAGCCCGAGATTCCGGTTTGAGACTGCACAGGCCTCGGGCAATGAGGTTCTGTCCGTCAAGGGTCTGGCCGGCTCGGCCGGAGGCAAGCAGCTCTTCTCCGGTCTTGACGTTACCGTGCGGTCTGGCGATCGGCTGGCGATCCTCGGACCTAACGGTTGTGGCAAGACCACGCTCCTGCGGTTGCTTTTGGGTGAGCAGGCGGCCGACGAAGGCCAGATCCGCTGGGGGCACGGCGTAGAGGCCGCCATGCTGCGCCAGGACCTGTCGGATCTGGATGATGACGCAACGGTCCTGGATTCCATGCTCGACGGCACAGCTCTGCTGCCAGGTGAGGCGCGCAGCTTGCTAGGGAGCTTTCAGTTCAGGGGCGACGATGTGTTCAAGGCGGTCGGCGAGCTGAGCGGCGGCGAGAGGTGTCGGCTGGCGATGGCCTCTTTGCTAGTGAGCGGGGCCAACGTACTTGTTCTGGATGAGCCCACCAACCACCTGGACATCGAGGCGAGGGGATCGCTGGAGAGCGCGCTTGGCGCATACGCCGGGACCGTCATCTTCGTCTCGCACGACCGCTACTTCGTTGATCGTGTGGCCCGGGCGGTGCTGGTCTTTGAGTCGAGCGGGCTTGTGTATCGTCCAGGCAACTTCAGCGCCTACCGTGACGAGCAGAGCGTTCCCGTTCACGACGGCCGGGCTGGTAAGGCGTCGGGGGACCCGAGCCGCGTGACCCGGGAGGTCCAAGAACTGCTAGCGGAGCGCGCAGCCCTGGAGGCTGAGATGCTGCAGGCTGGGCCGGGAGGGCGGGCCCGGCTTGCCCGAAGGCGCCTGCAACGGTACCGGGAGATTGATGCCACCCTGGCCAGGTTGGGAGTGGAGTCGGGAAGGCGCCGCTGACCCGGGACGGGTAGGCAGGGTGGCAAGCAAAGCGTTCATGCCGGCCGCTCTTGACAGGCGGGCTCGAACCGCGGAAGGAGCCACACCTGATGCGGTCAAATCATAGAGGCGGAGGCGAGGCCAATGACCGACCTGGAGGATTTTGGCCCGGGTTTGACCGCTGAGGGCGAAGGCAAGAGCCGGGTCACGGTTAGCATTTACGGCGAGACCTACCCCCTAAAGAGCTCGGCCAGCCCTCAACACCTGGAGTTGCTGGCCGAATACGTCGACGGCGTGATGCGCCACATAGCCGGCCATCCGGCTCGGATCGGCAGCAGCCGCGTGGCGGTGCTGGCTGCCCTGCAGATCGCCGATGAGCTGTTTCGCCTGCGCCAGGAGCATGAGAGCCTCACCGCCATTTTCGAAGATGAATGGGCCAAGCGGAAGCGCTAGGTCGGGGTCGCAGATGGCGCGGTGACTAACCTAGACCTGGCCGGGTCCTTTCGAGAGATGGCGGCGCTGCTGGAGCTGCAAGGGTTGAGTGGCTTCAAGTTGCGTGCCTACCAGCGCGCTGCGGAGGCCATCGAGAATCATCCAGAGGCGCTTGCTTCTTTGGCGCGCCAGGGACGGCTGCGCGAGGTGCGCGGCATCGGCAGCAGCTTTGCGGCCAAGATCGAAGAGCTCTTGGCGACCGGCACCTGCGAACTGCTTGAGCGTCTAAGGTCTGATTACCCGCCGGGCGTGCTCGATTTGATGCGCGTACCCGGGGTAGGGCCCAAGACCGCAGCGTCTATCTGGAAGCAGCTTGGCGTGTCAGACCTTGAAGGACTGGAGCAGGCGGCCGGTGGCGGTCGCCTAGCGACGCTGCCGGGCATGGGCCCAAGGCGAGTTGCCGGGGTCCTGGCCGGAATCCAGTCCCTGCGCAGCTGGGGCGGTCGGACGCCGATCGCCCAGGCCAAACCGCTTGCCGATGCTCTGGTGGCCGAGCTGGCCGGCTACCCAGGGGTGCGTCGAGCCGAGGCGGTGGGCAGCCTGCGCCGGGGTCGTGAGACCATTGGCGACCTTGACATCCTGGTGGATACGGACCAGGGAAGTCAGGTTCTGGCCAGGTTGGCCGAGTCGCCCGCCGTAATCGAGGTCGTGGCCTTGGGTCAAACCAAAGCCAGCGTGCGGATGCGCAGTATCGCTCAGGTCGATGTGCGGGCGGTGAGTCAAGAGTCCTATGGCGCGGCTCTCGTCTACTTCACCGGCTCCAAAGAGCACAACGTCAGGTTGAGAGAGCTGGCCAAGGCGGCAGGCATGCGGCTCAATGAGTATGGCATCTACACAGACGATGGTGTCACACCGGCTGCCCCGGCGCGGACGGAGCGCCAGATCTACGCCGCACTGGGGATGGCCTATGTGCCACCCGAACTCCGCGAAGACCGCGGCGAGATCGAAGCCGCTCTGCGGGGTCAACTGCCGCAACTGCTCGAAACCGCGGACATACGAGGTGACCTCCACGCCCACACATCATGGACCGATGGCCAGGACGAGCTGGAGGCCATGGCCGCGGCCGCCGGCAGCTTGGGGCGCGAGTACCTCGCAATCACCGATCACAGCCGGGCCTTGGCCTTTGTCGGCGGGCTTGATCCCGACCGCCTGCGCGAGCAGGGCGAGCAAATCCGGGTCTACAACAGCGCCCAACCGCACGCGGTGCGGCTGCTTTGGGGCTGTGAGGTGGAGATTCTAGCCGATGGCTCTCTCGATCTGCCTGAGGATTTGCTGG
>Ga0114946_10002507_pt1 | contig 12620 bp, 7 predicted proteins | sample WalLakDeSediment_FD_88676 | JGI IMG/M metagenome (GOLD analysis project Ga0114946, IMG submission 88676) | Lake sediment microbial communities from Walker lake, Nevada to study Microbial Dark Matter (Phase II) - Walker Lake 11/02/13 Deep Sediment | ecosystem: Environmental > Aquatic > Freshwater...
CATTGATGAACTCAATATTCGGGTACAGATCGGCGAAGACCTCAATCATGGCTTCCAGGCCGGCGGCTTCACCACCACCTGTCCACCACGAAAAGACCTCTACTTGTTGCCCCATGGCAGGCTCAGCTGGTGGGGCTGGCTCCTGAGGGGCAGGTGCAGGCTCTTCACCTGCTGGGGGTGTAACTGGTTCGGGGGTTGCTGTCTGGCAGCTAGCCAAGACCAGCGATAGAATCAGGAGAATCGACAGCAGTCCCCAGGCGATTCGTTTGTCTTTCATTTCTCTTACTCCTTGTAATTTTTAATTATTCGTAGAGTTGAACGATTTTCCGCTTGCCGGCAAACACATTCTGGTTTCATACATTATTGGGCTGGGAAGCATAGGGGGTATATGTAGTAGCCCGGGTTGGCTTCGGCAGGGGCCGGATTCGAGAAAACAGCAGAAATTTCTGTTTTTCAAGCACCTCCTCTCAGGACTCACACTTCTGCATTGTCCACCTTAGGTTACAATTTATTATAACGGATTTATCCATACCATTTCAACACCATTTCGGACACCAACCGGACATCTGGCGGACATGATAGCAATGGATCGCAACGAGTTTTCGTTTCACCTCAAGGATCTCCTTCCACATCTTTATGATATTTCTGTACTTGAAACCCATCCATTGGTGGATTATATTCGTCCACATGGAGAAATGTTGGGCAGCCCTGGGGAAAACTTGCAGCAAATGATCTTTGACGCTATTGATAAGCTGCAGCCAAAAGGCATCCAACTCACCCTTTCGGCGGTCGAGTGGCGACCTTATTTGATCCTGCACAAACGCTATGTTGAAGGACTAAGCTTGCAGGGGTTGTCTTCCGAATTAAGTCTTTCAGAACGGCAGATTCGCCGAGACCATCATCGCGCTTTGCAAGCATTGGCGGGTAGATTATGGGATCAGACATTTCAGACAGGAGTGCCAAAAAACCAATTCCCAATTGAATCACCGGAAACGGCTCGCGAAGCTGGTTACGAGCTGTTGGCGGAAGTATTAAACTTGAACGACCTGGTGCGGGGCGCAGCTAATATCATGCGACTGCGTTTGGAGGAAGAGGAGGTTGAATTGGAGATAAAACTTCCTTCTCAACCGCCGCAGGTGGTCAGTGACCGGATTGTGCTGCGCCAGGTTCTATTCAGCCTCTTCAAGTACGCACTGCACTTGCTCGATGGGAAATATTTGCGTATAGACGTTGCGCCGGAAGGCAAAATCCGATATCTATTCCAGGTAGACCGTGATTGGAAATATTGGCGGCAAGAGGAGCATGAGCATCTGATCGAGTCATTGCTGCATTGGGTTCACCGCATGAACGCGGAAATCCGTGAAAGCTATCCATCTTCTGGCAAGGCTGGTCAGGCAGAGCTGCTCCTGACTCTGTTGATGCCTACCCGACCAACGGTTTTGGTGGTGGACGACCAGCAGCCAGCCTTGCGCTTGTTTCAGCGTTTTCTGAGCCGCTCGGGCTTTGAAGTGGTCGGTGTGACCGATCCAGCCCAAGTATTACCGTTAGCCCGCCAGCTCGAGCCTGCTTTGATTACATTGGACGTGATGATGCCCCGCTTGGATGGATGGGAAATATTGCAAGCACTTCAGCTTGATGAAAGAACTCATCATATCCCTGTTATTATTTGCTCTGCCTGGGAGGAGCCAGAGCTGGCACGCTCACTTGGGGCAGTTGCTTTTCTAAAAAAGCCGATTGTGCGCTCAGATCTATTGAATGCCTTAAATCAGTTGAAGATAATATGAACCAAATATTATCGGTTCAGGTTAATTCCCAAGTTCTTCACGGTGAGGGTGGCGGGGGTGGCTTCGGTCGGTAGGTTGTTTGAAGGCTCTCTAACAGGCTTTTCAGAACCCCACCCAGCTCTTGAGGGGTTAAGGAACGGTTCAGCCAGACGTTCAATAGCTCCTGCCCGTTAGGATGCAACAATGGTGGAATGTCGTGGGCGGAAACAATTATGACTGGCGGGGCTGGGTAGGAATGGTTTGATTTCATGATATTCAAAATCTCCCACCCGGTTAGAGCTGGCAAGTCTAAGTCAAGAAGCACTACATCTATCCGCTCTTCAGCCAGGATGCCCAGGGCTTCCTCTCCGCTAGCTGCAGTTAATATCTTAAGAACTTCCCCTGACCCATCAATTTCTTCCATATTGCTATATTCACGCCGCAACGCCTGGGTGACAAAACGAAGCATCGCTGGATCATCATCAACTACCAGGACTGTGTGTATCTCCCCAGGAAGCGCCTGCAGGGCTTCTTGAAGCTCCTGGCGGCCGACTGGTTTAACTAAATAATTCACCAATCCCCCAGGTAAAGCCTCCAAACGGTCTTTATCCGTGGGCAGAGCCAAAGAAAGCACCGGAACTTCATAAGGTATTTTATTGAGGAAAGGTCGGACGTCTTCCATGAGTGATTGGTTAATGACCAACGCCTGCGGGAAAAGCAGACCGATACGCTCTGGTAACTCTGATGGCTGTTCCAGTTCGATAACCCGATAACCACCCAGGCATTGTCGAGCCACCCGGGCAGCAGTGGGGTCGCCTGCTAGTAATAGAATAACTTGCTCTTGCCTGACTTGGGCATCCAGGACAGGATAGGTGGGAGATGGTCCAGCAAGGCTGGGTGACAAATGTTCGGTTTGAATGGGGATGCTAAAAGAGATGCGTGTGCCTCGGTCTAACTCACTTTCTAGCCACATATTGCCGCCATGCAGTTGGACAAAACGCCGGCTGATGGATAAGCCGAGGCCACTGCCTTCTCTGCGTCGCCAGCTCTCCTGTCCGGCCTGGCGAAATTCTTCAAATACCTTTTCGGCATCCTCAGAGGCCATACCAGAACCGGTGTCCTCCACAGTTACCAATATTTCATCCGTTTGCCGGGAAAGGTGAATGATTGCACCGCCTTGGTCGGTGAAGCGCAAGCTGTTGTTGAGCAGGTTGAGCAAAACCTGGCGCATGCGAGTGCAATCTACGTAAACTGCAGGTAGGTCTGGCTCAACAGTTGTCCGTAACCATAGTCCTTTATGGGTAAAAGCAGGCTCTACCATACGGCAAACCTCTTCAACAACTTGCTCAAAGCTAACTGTCTCTCGAAACAAGGCCATCTGACGAGCGTCGATTTGACCCATATCAAGAATATCGTTGATCAGACCTAATAAGTGTTTGCTGGAGCGATAGATCTCCTGAGCGTCATCGTATATTCCTGTGGGCCAGCTTTCAGGAGGGCCATACACCTCTGGAGAGTTGACCATCAAGTCGCTGAAGCCCAAAATGAAGTTAAGAGGGCTGCGCAACTCGTGCGACACAGCTAAGATAAAGCGATCGCGGTCGTTACGGGCTTCATCAGCTCGTTTACGGGCCTGGTGTAACATTTGATTCAAGCGTTCAAGCTGGTAATTTGCTTGATCTTTTTCTTTGAGCATGCGACTGATCTGGCCGCGATGTTGGCGAGTCTCTTCTAAAAGTTGGCGGGCCTGCCGGTAGTGATAATTAGAGGAATCGATAGCTGAGAGCAAGTTGCCAGAGAGTCCCCATCCAAATATCATCGTAAATATCGCACCCAACAGTACACCAATCAGATAGGCAGAAGGAATGGAAGGGAAGGGTTGGAGAAATGGCGTCCAATCAACCAGTTGGGGCAGCAGGGTCAAAGTAACCATCAGAATAACGATGGCCAGCAAAGCCTCTGCCTGGCTGAGTGTAGCAATTGCCATGAGGGGCAAAAAAACCAACATGATCAAGATTTCAGGTTGCGTGTATATGGAGTAGGCATACATGATCAGCACTCCCAAACCGACCAGCCAGATCGTTTGGGAGAGCAGGTAATATCGTCGCATCAATTGTATGCTGACCATCGTCAAAGCTAGCAAGGGCAGTGTAATTGACCACATACTTGGGCTGAAAACGCGTGGCCAAACCAGGGTGGCTATGAAGTGCCAGGCCAGATGGATGCCTAAGACGGTATATACTAAACGGCGTGCTGTACCTTGCAGTAGCTCGCGTGAATCAGGGTCGATATGCAGGAGGGATTTAAACCGGCTCATCGCTAGGTGTATTTTACTGTGTCTTCCCAAGGTTAGGTGATTGATAGAAAGTAGTTTACATAGTTAGAAGTTACGCAGTTCCACCAGAGATGGCCGGGAATTGGGAAAATGTGTAAATAAAAAGCCCTCCCGCAGATTCGCCTGGTCCGCGGGAGGGAATAGAGGAGGCATACCCCGCTTACGGGGTGGTTTTATTGTAGAACCAGTTGTAGCTGTAGTAGCCGCCGGTAGTGCTTTCCAGGCGGATGGCAATCGTGCGCATCCCTTGCACCTGTGAAGGAATATCGATGGTGAAGGTGAGCTCGCCGCCTTTGCCAGACTCAACCGTTCCCGCTTTGATCCCATCTACGCCACGGGTGCCGATGGGACCCATCAGTACGGTGTAGGTCTTGTCCGCCGGGAAGTTGGCGGTCTTGATGGTGACACTTTTGTCTGCCACAACCGATTGGATACTGAAGGAACCCACTTTTGGAGTTGGTGGGGTTGGGCTGGTAGGGGTGGTAGGGGTGGTAGGGGTAGTCCCACGGGTGGTGTTGTTGAACCAGTTATAACTATAGAACCCACCGCTGGTGCTTTCCAGTCGCACCGCGATGCGGGTCATCCCCTGCACCTGAGCGGGAATGTCTAGTGTAGCTGCGACCTCACCGCCGTTGCCTGATTTAAGCGTACCGGACTTGATCCCATCTTTTCCTTGGTTGCCCACTGGTCCCCACAGAATGTTAAAAGTGTATCCGGCCGGGAAGCTGGCGGTTTTAATGGTGATGGACTTATCAGCCACAACTGCCGTGATATCAAAGCTTGGTACAGGAGCTGGGGAAGTGGTTGGCTTGGGTGTGCTGGTGGCAGTGCCGGTTGCAACGCAGATCGTCTTGCCGGCATAGATCAAGTTTGGGTCCTTGATATTATTCAGCTCAGCCAGGTATCGCCAGGTGGTGTCATATTTAGCAGCGATGATTGCCAGGGTCTCTCCTTTGAGGATGGTGTGGTATTTGGTGCAGGTATCAGCTGCAGCCGCGTTACCTAGTGGCGCCGCCAGGCTGAAGACCAGGGCCAAAACCAGAATGGTCAAAATGGTGGATTTGTTTTTCATGATACTTATTTCTCCTTGCATTTGTTGAAAGAACCACTTTTTTATTTTGATTTGGGTTAATACTGAGTATATGACGACGGAAAGTCCTGTTTTGTTTCTGGAATTTATTCCAATTACCTCAAAACCCGCAGCTGCGAAAAACACTTCATAAAGAAAGATGCAAGCTTCGAGCCAATTTCAAACTCAGTTTAGCAATAGATCTCCCCAAATGCACCAGGCATTTGGGGAGTTTTTGAACTGGATTGATGGGGAGTACCAGGACTGGCCGAGTGGCTATATAGGAAAAATCGCCATTTAGGGCTTTGTCTCGTCGATGATCGGCAGGAATACGGTCCGATAGAATGCATCCCGCTCAGCTGGCAGGCTGAGCAGCAGTACCATCAGGGTGCGTCCGCCTGTTTCAGCCAGGGCCAAATCGACCGGCCGGCCGTTGGATAAGGCACGGTAGATGGACCAGTTGATGCCATTGGCGAAGCGGGTGGTGGTGCGAGGGGGTGTGCGATCAAAACCCACCCCATCGAAATCAGCGATCAGCGCTGCCAGCAGCGCCGGAGATCGCTCGCTTGAAGAGCGAATTTCCAAACGGGTGTCATCCCCGTAGGTTGCCTCACGGCTGAAAACACCCTGACCTTGATCTCTCCAACCAATAGGCGCCAGGCTCTCTACTTCCATTGCTTGGATTTGGACCGGGGCCAGCTCGAGCGGCGGCTCGCCTGTGTAAGGCGTGTAATATGTGATTTGGGTTTGATTCAAACAAGCTGTATCCGGTGTTTGGTTGGGTTGGTCGAGAAAGTTCAGCGCCAAGCTAAATGGACAGGACAAGCGCCAGTCTAAACTAGGCGCATGTCCTGCGCCTGGCACCTCAATGAATAAGCTTCCAGGTAAGGACTCTGCCAGGCGCTTGGCGAAGGAGGCTGGGGTAATGGGGTCGACCTGTCCGGCCATTACCAAGGCGGGGGCGCTATTGGTAACTGGCTGGCGGTCGTCTGGATCGAAAGGTGCTGCTCCCCAAAGATCACATAAAGCAAAAAGCGTCTCTCCATCGCCTAATATCGCTTGCTCTCCTAAAAACTGAGTACGCGGATAGGTTGATTGAGCCTCCAACAATTCCTGCGGAGTTGTGGCGTAGATTTGCTCGTGACAATCCGCTGAAAAACGCATCCCAGCGCTCAGGTCAAGAACTCCGACCGGGGGCAAGGATAGGGCAGCTTGGATAAATGCCCGCACGCTTTCTAGTTCGCCCTGGCTGAAATCATAGATCAGTTTGGGCAAACTGGATGTATAGAAAGATGCATTCATGGCTGAAATCAGGGCGCTGGAAAATTCACTGCCATCCACCTGTATTTCAAAGTCTGGTCTACCTGGGTCGCCTGGCAGGGTCACCGTCAGCGGGGCTTCATCCAGCGCAGCGGCCAGGTTTTCGAAGACTGTTTCCAGGTCTGGATAGGTCGAGCTGCAGGCGGGGCTATCTGCGCAACTTTCGAACAGAGCATTCAAAGCCTGGTCGTACCGGGCGGCTGCCTCATTGTAATAGTTTACTTCGATTGGTATTGGAGAGTCAAACACCACGCTGCGGATCAGCTCCGGATAGTCACGCAAGATGGTCTGCGCCAGGCGTGTGCCGTAAGCAACACCATACAAATTAACCTGTTCTACCCCCAGGGCTCGGACGATATCCCGGGCATCGGCTGCGTTTGCTCTGGTGGTGTAATCAGCTGGATCTATTCCGTAGCTCGCTAGCCGGTCACGGCAGGTGCCCAGAGCCTGGGAATAGGCTGCCCGTCTTTGCACCGTGGTCAACGTGCCGCGTTGGTCGCGCCTGTAGACGCTGACAGCTTCCTGGCAGTCCAGGTTAGGTACCGATAAACCGCTTCCGCGCATATCAAACACGATCAGGTCACGCTTTTCCAAAACAGGCAATACAAAGTTATCAAAATTGATGGATGCCCATTGCAGAGCGCTGGCGGTAGAAACACTGCCACCCGGACTGTTATGCAAGTAGAGGAGTGGGTCTTGGGCAGGAGAACGGCTGGTGCTGTGAAAAATGGCCACAGCCAGGCGGATAGTGCTACTTGGATAGATGTCCCGATTGGCGGGCACCGCTACCACACCACAGGTCACCTTGGCCGATTGTGGCAGGGTGAAGCGGCAGTCTGAAGCAACAAACATGGGTGAAAAGGTCACCGGTTGGGAGGTAGGCTCAGGGATAGGCGGTGTTGGCGTGCGCGGTGCAACAGTCGGCCGGCGGGTAGGGGTAGGTTGGGATGTGGCGGTTGGCAGGGTAGTTTCAGGCGGAACGGGGACAGGCATTTCGGGCCGGTTCATGATGCTGAGAGTGACCAATACTAGCAGAGCAATGATGATGAGGCCCAAGAGGAGCATGGTCCACGTGGTGGAAGATATAGATCGGCGGCGATAGCCTCTGGATCTTTTCATAGGGCGCGTGCGCCTCCTGTTGTGGGGAGATGAAGCTGGCTAGTTTCTTATCCTAAAATGTATCATGATTTCAAGAAACGCGCCACAAATTTATATCTCCGAGGAGCTTTAACAAATTGTTACCGGAATTATGGGTTGCAAATAACGTGCTAAGAGTTACTCATTTCCTGGACCCTTTTCTTGGAAGTGAGTTCTTAAAATATGATATATAATATCTTGTATATCCAATAAATATCAAGAAGGGTTGCAAATCATGGCAAACAAAAAACCGAAAAGCGTTATCGTTTGTGATTTAGAAGGGCGTATTGAGACCTTCAATCAGGGTGCGCAGGAAATTTTTGGCTATTCTCCCGAGGAGGTTATCGGACAAAAGAGAGTATCCTTGTTTTCTCCTGGACTGATCGTGCTGGAGCATGTGCAGACCTGGCTCAAGATTGCCCGAGAGCAGGGGGAGTTCAAAACCAGGACGGTATTTCTGCGTCGGGATGGCACTCCATTCACTGCTGATGTCCGCATCACTCCCACTTTCCGCAATGGTGAACAGATTGGCTACTGTGGCGTGACCACACCGGCACTGGAAATCCCACCTGAGCAGGCCATGCCACCGGTAAAATTATCCACCCGGATTTTTGCCTGGCTGGTTGTCACTCGTGCGCCATTCTTGACGGCGACTTTGGTTCCCATCATGGCGGGGGCGGCCTGGGTTTCAGCCCGCAATCTGACGCAGCCTTTTCCGTGGGGGATGTTTGTCCTGGCATTGTTGGGTGCGATTGCGTTGCATGTCTCTGCCAATACCTTCAATGATTACTTTGACTGGCGTTCTGGTACTGATAAGATCAATAACGCCTACTTCATGCCCTTCTCAGGCGGCAGTCGTTCGATTGAGCTTGGTCTGATCTCAGAGAAACGCCTCTTGTGGGTGGCTTGGATTGCACTGGCGCTGGCCTCGCTGGCAGGGTTGCCATTTTTGTTTGTACGCGGACCAGTTTTGCTGCTCTTTGGTCTGGCAGGTGCTTTTTCAGCCTACTACTATACTGCACCACCTCTCCGGCTGGCTGCACGGAAAGGGTTGGGCGAGCTGCTCGTGGGATTAAATTTTGGCCCTTTGATGGTTGCCGGTACCGTCTTCGCTCTGACTGGGAATCTGTCCTGGTTGGATTTCTTCATTGGGCTGCCGATCGGTTTGTTTACAACCGCCATTCTGTGGATCAACCAGTTCCCGGATTTGGAAGCAGACGCCTTAACAGGTAAAACCAACCTGGTGGTTATCCTGGGCAGACAGCGCGCACGGTGGGGGTATTTGCTGCTTATAGTGGCTGCTTTTGGCTCAGCCTTGCTGGGAGTTGTGCGCGGGTACCTGCCTGAAAGCGCATTGTTGATGCTGGCAGGGGCGCCTTTAGCAATCTACACCACCCGCATACTGTTCCGGCATTATAACGAGCGCTTATTAATTAAAGCCAACTCTAATACCATCCTGTTACATCTGGTGTGTGGAGTGTTGCTGGTGGTTGGATTGAACCTTTAGCAAACAGGAAAGAGATTATAGTTCGCGGTAAGGAAAATCTCCTGTTACCGCTTTGTAAAACGAAATGCTCTTGCCGTTATTTTGATTGACCGGTTCTTCCAGGTAACTGCGGAGTGGTTTAACTGCTCGATTGAGGGCGCGGTTTACTTCATCTAATGCCCGGTTGGCGTCAGAAGGCAGATCAGGCGCTTGCTTTCGCAGGGAAGCCAGTTGCACACTGGCTGCAAAAATGGCCTGTAAGGCTTGATCGGTTAAGATGCGATTTTGATGGACTTCCCGGCGGGCTTTTTCTAAGACCTGCGCCTGTAACTCGCTGGTTTCTCGTTCCTCCATCCAGCGGGCGATCAAATCTAACATCAAAAAGACAAACAGTGGACCTAAGCTGCCAAAAATTGCTAACTCTGCCAGGAGGTGGTATTCCAGCCCCAATGAACTATGGATCCAACGGGCCGGGCCGAATACGTACAAGGATACCAGCACAACAACTGCCAGCGGCAATGCCACCCGTAAGAAGCGAATGCGTTTATGTAGGATTATGTACGGGAGCATTTGGGGCCTTTCGATGAATATCTTCTGTCTGCCAGAGGTGTCAATTATTCAAACTTACTCCAATCTTGGAATTATTGTACATCGCCTTATTTTGTCCGAAAAGTGCACATCATCACCCGCATGTCATGAAATTGGCTAAGATGTCATGTGTAAATACGCGCCTTTGATGATGCTTGATGTACACGGTCGGGACATGTTGATATGACAATTGACCGGATTCTTGTTATGAGACAACCGACCAGTTGTTCATGCGGAATTCACCAATTTCTTTTTCGACCACGCGGCATGCTTGCAAGTTAAGCAAGAGTGGAATATACTATATAAGAGATAGAAATTATCTATAAAAATCGCGTCCCATAATAACGGTATGTGCTGGGGGAGATTATCCCCAAATCATTCTTTAATCAGAGTTACCTTCTAGATGTGTCGAAAGGTGGTGCAGTGGTGGGAGATACATTCCATTTGTCAGGCGATTTTAAGGGAGCAATTCTCAACATCAAATCAACGTTGCGAGAAGTCCAACAGAGTGTGGGCGAGATCACGGATGCAGGTCCAGCGCAGGTAGAGCAGTTGCAAGGCTTGATCGAAGATTTGACAAAGGCACTGGAGCAGATTCCCCCAGAAAGAGAGGAGCAGGCTCAGGCTGTGGCTGAAACGGCAAAACTACTGGTTGATAGCGCCAAAGCCGAGACTCCCAATAAGACCATGATCCGTATTACTGGGGAGGGTCTTAAAAAGGCCGCGGAAAATCTGGCAGAAGCGGCTCCAGCGGTGATCGGATTGGCTACCCAAATTGTTATGGCTGTGTTAAAGATAACGGGTAGTACCCCTTAAGTTGGATGAAATAATGGGTGAGCAGCCCCGTTCCCCAGAAAACCAGCCTGAGATTGAATTTTCCCCGGCAGGCGATCGTTATGATCTGTCGGGTGATTTTCGCGGCGCGGTTATCAATATCAAGTCTACCATTGTTGGGCAGGCAGAGGTCAATGATATTGAGGACCTGCCGCCTGAAGCGGGTGAGTCGCCTTTCCTGGGATTACAGTATTTTGACGAGGCTGATGCTGATCGATTCTTTGGTCGTGAGTTATTGACCGCCCGCATCGCCAGCAGACTTTACCAGACTCGCTTTTTGACAATCATCGGGGCTTCCGGCAGTGGTAAATCTTCCTTGGTGCGGGCTGGCGTGATCCCTGCCCTTCGACGTGAGGAGCGCCTGGCGGATGGTTCACTTCCGCCCACGGCTGCAAGTCGCTGGGATATCCATATCCTAACGCCAACAGCTCATCCCCTGGAAGCCCTGGCAGTCACCCTGTTGCGTGAAAGCGATTCGTTATCTGCGATCAACGAGTTACGGGCAGAGTTAAGCGAAAACACTGGCGGCCTCAGTCTGGCAGCGCGCAAATCTCTGGCTCGTTCATCTAATTCCCATTTTCTTCTGGTTATCGATCAATTTGAAGAGGTGTTCACCCTCTGCCGGCACACCGATGAGCGGGAGGCTTTCCTGGCTAACCTGCTGGAGGCGGTAAACACTGATAGACAGGCGCCAGTCACGATTCTGATCGTCCTGCGAGCGGATTTCTACGCACAACTCTCCCAAAACGATCGCCTGCGCGAGATGGTCTCACAAAACCAGGAATTTATTGGGGCCATGAGCCGCGAGGAGTTGTTTCGCGCCATTGTGCAACCAGCCGCCTTGGGTAAATGGAAGGTACAACAAGGTCTGGTAGAGGTCATGTTGCGGGAAGCCGGTGACGAGCCTGGTGCGCTGCCGTTACTTTCCCATGCTTTGTTGGAGACTTGGAAGCGTCGCCGCGGCCGCACGTTGACATTGTCTGGTTATAGTGAAGCAGGTGGGGTGCGCGGGGCCATTGCACAGACGGCTGAGGCAATTTTTCAACAGCGCTTAACACCAGAGCAGCGCCCAATTGCTCGCATGATCTTTGTCCGTCTGGCCGAGTTAGGGGAGGACGCTCAGGATACGCGCCGACGGGCAGCCTTTTCAGAGCTGATCACCGTGGCTAGCGACGAGAAGATCATTCAAGCCGTTCTGAACATTCTAGTCGACGCCCGCCTGGTCACCACTGGGACTCTGCCTCCGGGCGAGGAGCAGGTAGTTGAAGTGGCCCACGAAGCCTTGATCCGAGAGTGGCCAACCCTGCGTGCCTGGTTGGATGAGAACCGGGAAGACCTGATCCTGCATCGCCAATTGACAGCAGATGTCAATGATTGGATCAAACTCGAGCGTGATACCGGGGCGTTATACCGGGGAGCACGCCTGCGCCAGATGAAAGCCTGGGGTGAGAGTTACGCCGGCGGACTCAGCCTGACCGAGCAAGAATTCCTCCAGGCCAGTTATGCGAATGAGCTGGATGAAGCTCAAAAAGCCGTGCTGCTGGAGCGCTCCCGGCGTTTACAGCGCATTTCGATTGGTGCTTCTGCTATCCTGGCGATAGTTTTAATTTTCTACGCGTTGATTTCGACTGGAGTTATTGCTACTTTCCGAACCCCAGCAAAGATGCAGGGTATTTACAACCTGGCGGTAGCTGAAATCGGATGGGTAGATGGGACAGGGCAAATTCACCCATCTGAAAACAGCGCTGGGCTGCGCTTGGGTGCGTGGTTGTTTGGTTTTTTGCAAGAAGAGCTCTCCGGTGATTCCAACCTGTGGGTGTGGTCCGACGGACCTGATTTACGTCGCCAAAATGTAAAAATTGGGCGGGTAGACCCGCATGGTATGGGAGATGGAGCTGAGCCGGCCCAGGTCATCGCCGGGCGCTTGGAGGCCGATATGTTGGTCTATGGGGATATCGACCTACGGCAATCTCCCGCTGAGCTAACATTGGAATTTTGGTTGGCGCCTCAGGATGATGGTGGCTTTGAGGAAATTCAAGGCGCCCACCAAATCACTTTTCCCATTGTGATCCTGGACCCGCGCGATCC
>Ga0114946_10002508_pt1 | contig 12619 bp, 11 predicted proteins | sample WalLakDeSediment_FD_88676 | JGI IMG/M metagenome (GOLD analysis project Ga0114946, IMG submission 88676) | Lake sediment microbial communities from Walker lake, Nevada to study Microbial Dark Matter (Phase II) - Walker Lake 11/02/13 Deep Sediment | ecosystem: Environmental > Aquatic >...
AGGCGCTCAGGGAAAAGGCGGCCAGGAGTGCGAGAAGGGGAGCTGCAGCTCTTCTCAGGCCAGCGAGTCGGTTCATCAGTATCTCCATATGTGGTGCAGTCGACGTGCGACGGCGGTTGTGACCGTTCTCAATACCCCACTGCGTATCCATCCCTCCGTGAGTCGGCGGCGCCGTAGAGCCTCTTTCGCTTCACGTCGATGAGGATCCCCTGTGCACCTCCGAAGTAGCTGTCCCAGTCCGGGTACAAACGGACGGTGTGCCCCCAGGCCTGGAGCGCTTCCACCACCTCCGGGGCGATCCTTCCCTCGATGAAGAGGGTACGGCCGGGGCCGTGGATCCTGGGGGCCTCGATGGCGTCGTCAAGACCCATGTCGAAGTCCACCAGGTTGATGATGATCTGGGCCAGGGCGGAGATGATGCGGGTGGCCCCGGGGGTGCCCACGGTGAGAAAGGGCTCCCCCTCGTGGAAGACGAGGGTGGGGGCCATGCTGCTGGTGGGCCTCTTGCCCGGGCCGATGGCGTTCGGACCCCCGGCCTCCGAGTCGAAGTCCGCAAGGTGGTTGTTCAGGAGGATCCCGGTGCCCGAGGCCACGACGCCCGAGCCGAAGAAGCTATTGATGCTCTGGGACAGGGCCACCACGTTTCCCTGCTCGTCCACCACCGAGAGGTGGGAGGTACTGCCGCTCTCGGGGGAGATGAGAGAAGGCGGAGCGTAGTCGAAGCGGGCCTCGCCTTCGCGGATCCGCTCCCACTGCTCCCGGGCGTAGGTCTTGTCGACAAAGGTCCGGGAGGGGACCGAATAGAAGTCCGGATCCCCGGAGTTCGCGGCTTTGTCGGCGAAGATCATCTTCATGGCTTCGCCAAGGCTGTGGAGGTATGGGGCGCTCCCGAAGCCCATCCCCCTCACGTCGAACCCCTCCAGAATGTTGAGGAGCTGGATGAGATGGGTCCCGCCCCCGGTGGAGGGCGCCGCGGAGAAGATCTGGTATCCCCGATAGTTTCCGGACACCGGCTCACGGATCTTCGCCTCGTACGACTTCAGGTCGTCCAGCTCGAAGACCCCGCCCAGGCTCTGGAGCTCGGCCACGATGGCTTCGGCGATCTCTCCCTCGTAGAAGACGGAGGGCCCACCAGCAGCGATCTTCTCCAGGGTCCGGGCCAGGTCCTCGTTCCTCAGGATGTCACCGGACTCCAGGGGGAGGCCGTCGGGGAGGTAGATGGCTGCGGCGGCGGGGAACCTCTCGATCTTGTCGTAACTGTCCAGGATCATCCCGCTAAGGAGGGGGGTGACTTCGATCCCTTCACGGCAAAGCCGGATGGCGGGCTGGAGAACCTCCTCCAGCGTCATGGTCCCGAACCGCTCCAGCGCCAGGGCGGCGCCCGCCACCAGCCCCGGCACCCACGGCGTTGGGCCCCTGGGAGGTCCAGGCGCCGAAATCCACGTCCGGGGCGTAGTAGTAGTCCGGGGTGGCCCTTCCGGGTGCCGATTCCCGATAATCGATCATGGCCAGGTCCGGTGCGTCCGCAAGCTTCACCAGCAGATACCCCCCGCCCCCGATCCCCGAGGCGTTGGGCTCAGCGAGGGACAGGGCGAAAGCCACCGCCACGGCGGCATCCACGGCGTTGCCGCCCTGCCGGAGGATCTCGATCCCGGCGGCGGAGGCGGCGGGATGGGCCGATGCCACCATGGCCTTCTCCGCCACTACGTCTCCCTCGCTTACGGGCCGACCCGGCGAGCAGGAGAGGGTGAGGAGGACGAGGCCGAGGGCAGTAATGAGGGACAAGTTCCATGGGCCGGTCTTCGGGTGTAGCATCTAGGCTCCTCGCAAGCTTTGGTGTTCTCTACATACCATGGCGCCGCCAGACCATGGGTCTTTCGTGGCGACGCCGACAGGAACCTACAGCGTTACCGCTCCGGGCGCACGGGAAAGGGAGGCGTTGAGGAGGCCATCCGCCCCGGCGGGACTGCCCGGACGCGCCGCAGCGGACAAGGTGCTTCTTGGAGCGGTAAGTATGCGATGGTGTCCTGCGGTTCGCCGCGGCTGTCACGGACGCTCCCCTCGGAGTCCGCGGACGCTGGCCCCTGGGTCGGCCGGAGACGTACCTTTGATTTAACATCGGGTGCCGCCCGTGACTCTTCCACCAACGGTACGGGAAGACTCCACCGGCGGCGCCGGGGTCGATTCCATCACTCCGACCTTCGGAGCCATCTCATGCAGAGGTTGCGCAGCCTCGCCCTGAATCCCGACGGGTTCGCTTTCGACCCCACCACCGGGGAGAGCTATACCCTGAACGCCACCGGCCTGGTGGTCCTGGAGGGTCTCCGGGAGGGCCTCTCGTCCGACGAGCTGGCTGCCCGCCTCACGGAGAAGTTCGAGGTGACGGCCGAGGAGGCCTCCCGGGACGTGGATGACTTCCTGGACCACCTTCGGACCTTTCGGCTGGTCTGACCATGACGAAGCTCGTGGTGGGCGTCTCGGGGATCAACGCCGTGGACAACCCGGGGCCCGGCATCGGGGTGGCCCGGAGCCTCCGGGAAGCCGCGGACCTGGACGTGCGCATCATAGGCCTGGCGTACGACGCCATGGAGCCTGGGCTCTACATGGATTGGGTGGTGGACGACGCCTTCCTCCTCCCCTACCCGTCGTCAGGGCACGACACCTACCGTGAACGCCTCCTTCAGGTCCAGGAGCGGACGGGGATGAGCTTCGTCATCCCTACGCTGGACACGGAGATGCCCTTCTACATGAAGTACCGGAAAGAGTTGGCGGGGCTGGGTCTCGGGACCTTCGTGCCGACGCCGGAGCAGTACCGCCTGAGAGGGAAGGACCGCCTGGGGGAGCTGGCCCGGGCTCTGGACCTGGAGTTGCCCCGGACGGAGGTGGTCTCCTCGGCCGAGGACCTGGAGCGGGCTGTGGACCGCATCGGGATCCCCGTCATGGTGAAGGGCGCGTTCTACAAGGCATACAAGGCCTTCGCCACCAAGGAGGCTCTCAGCCACTATCATAAGCTGGTGGCGGAGTGGGGGTACCCGATCCTGGTCCAGGAGGTGGTGGAGGGTGACGAGCTCAACGTAGTGGCGGTGGGGGACGGGGAGGGAGGGGTCCTGGGGCGGGTGGCGGTGAAGAAGATGTGGATCACCGAGCTGGGTAAGATCTGGACCGGTGTCACCATCCGGCACCCGGCCATGTTGGACGCCACGGAGCGCTTCATGGCGGAGTACCGGTGGCGGGGCCCCATGGAGCTGGAGTGCATCGTGGACGGGGACGACGTCTTCCTGGTGGAGATCAACCCCCGCTTCCCGGCCTGGTCCTATCTGGCCACGGGGGTGGGGGTGAACCTCCCGGCCCGGATGGTGCGTCGAGCCCTGGGGTTGCCGGACCCGGCTTCGGAGGTCCGGGACTACCCCGCAGGGAAGCTCTTCGTCCGTTATACGTACGAGATGGTCACGGAAATGGATCGCTACCAGAACCTGATCACAACGGGAGAGAGCGGCGACCGCGCCCGGGAGGGCAGGGGAGCCGCCAACAAGCCTGGAGACGCCCCATGAAGGCCGCCTACGAGAAGCCGGTCATGCTCCGGCTCGAGACCGGGTACCTGAACAAGTTCGGCAGCAGCCCCATGTATTCCCGCCGGGTACGGAAGGCCATCGACGGGGTGAACATCGACCACCTGGTGGAGGGCCACGGCTCGCCCCTGTTCGTGTTCTCCGAGAGGGCCATGCGCCAGAAGTACCGGGAGGTCCACGAAGCCTTTGCCCACCGGTACCCCCACGTGGTCCAGGCGTGGTCGTACAAGACCAACTACCTGCAGGCCGTCTGCGCCATCTTCCACGACGAGGGGGCTCTGGCGGAGGTAGTGTCGAAGTTCGAGTACGAAAAGGCCCGGAAGCTGGGAGTGCCGGGGCGGCAGATCATCTTCAACGGGCCCCACAAGCCCATGGGGGCCCTCCGGAGGGCGGTGGAGGAAGGGGCCCAGATCCACGTGGACCACCTGGACGAGATCCACGACCTGGAGCAGCTCGCCGGGGAGTTGGGGCGAAAGATCCCCATCGGCATGAGGCTGAACATGGACACGGGGATCTACCCCCAGTGGACCCGCTTTGGCCTCAACCTGGACTCGGGCCAGGCAATGGACGCCGTGAAGCGCATCCACGCCCGGGGGCACCTGGTACTGAAGGGCCTGCACGCCCACATCGGCACGTTCATCCTGGAGCCTGACGCCTATGCCCGGGAAACGGCCAAGATGGTCCAGTTCGCCACGGAGGTGACGGAGCGCTTCGGTTTCGAGATGGAGTACATCGACGTGGGCGGGGGCTTCCCGTCCAGGAGCAAGCTCAAGGGGACCTACCTGCCGCCGGAGGTGGCGGTGCCCTCCATGGACGCCTTCGCCGAGGCCATCACGGACGCCCTTTACGCCAACCTCCCTCCCGGCGTCTTCCCCCGGCTCATCCTGGAGACGGGGCGGGCCCTGGTGGACGAGGCGGGATTCCTCATCACCACCGTCGTCGCCACCAAGCGGCTGCCGGACGGGCGCCGGACGTACGTGGCCGACGCCGGCCTTAACGACCTCTTCACCTCCTTCTGGTACAAGTTCAACATCGAGGTGGACCGGGAAGTCCAGGGGATGAACGAGCCCGCCATGGTTCACGGGCCTCTCTGCATGAATATCGACGTTCTGGACGAGGGCACGCTGCTGCCGTCCCTTCGCCGGGGGACGCGGCTCATCTTCTCTCCCGTGGGGGCCTACAACGTGACCCAGTGGATGCAGTTCATAGAGTACCGCCCGGCCGTGGTGCTGGTAGGGGAGGACGGCACCGTGGAGGTGATCCGGGAGCGGGAGGATCTCACCGATGTGGAGCGGAGGGAACGACTCCCGGACCGCCTGAAGCTGGCATAGGCCAGGTTCCATGCGCCCCGACTTCGATCCATCTGTCCCACGCGCCTCCCCCTCCCGTCGGGCGGTTCTGCATTTCCGGGACCACCTTCGGGCCGTCCTGAACAGCTACAGCGAGGTCCTCTTCCTGAAGGGGCCGGTCTTCGGGGCGTTCATCCTGGCCGTCACCGTGACGGCACCGCACGTGGCCCTGGCAGGCATGGTGGCGGTCCTGGCGGCCTACGCCTTTGCCCGGTTCATCCGTATGGATCCGGTGTTCCTGGAATCAGGGTTCTACACCTACAACCCCCTACTGGTTGGGCTTTCGCTGGGGTACCTGTTCCGGCTCACACCCCTGACCCTCTTCTTCGTGGTGACGGCGGGGATCGCTGCGTTCGTCCTCACCCACGCACTCTTCAGCGCCGTGTGGTACTACCTCCGGCTCCCGGTGCTTTCCCTTCCCTTTGTGCTGGTGAGCTCCATGGCCTACCTGGCCGCCGGGACATACACCAACCTGTATGTGACGTCCCTCTACCCCCGGGGATTCGTCTTCCTGGAGACGGCGGTGCCCCTCTGGCTGGGTGGCTTCTTCCGCTCCATGGGGGCCATCTTCTTCGTGCCTTCAGTTGTGGGTGGGGGGCTCATCGCCCTGGCCCTCCTGGCCCGTTCCAGGATCTCCTTCCTCCTGGCGGCGGGGGGGTACTACGCCGGGGTCCTGGCCTTGGCGGCCCTGGGCGGGTCACCTGCGTCGGCCTTTCAGAACCTGAACGCCTTCAACTTCATCCTCATCGCCGTGGCCCTGGGCGGGGTGTTTCTGGTGCCGTCGCCCCGGAGCTACCTCCTGGCCCTCATCGCGGTCCTCACCAGCACCGTCCTCCTCAGCTCGTCGGAGGTCTTCTGGAGCCGCTTTGGCGTGCCCGTGTTCGCGCTCCCCTTCAACCTGGTGACGTTGGGCTTCGTGTACACGCTGGGCCTGGTGGACTTTCCCTTCATGGCCAGGGGCACGGGGACGCCGGAGGAGATCCTGGACGAGCACCTTACGGGCTCCCTCCGCTATCCTGGCTCGGAACGCACGCTCAGCCTTCCGTTCTCGGGCCAATGGACGGTCTGGCAGGGCTTCGATGACCGCTGGACCCACCAGGGTCCTTGGCGCTTCGCCTACGACTTCGTGGTCACCGCGGAGTCCGGAGAGACCCACCGGGGGGATGGTGCGGCCTTGGAGGACTACCTGGCCTACCGGAAGCCGGTCCTCTCTCCCATCCGGGGGAGGGTGGAGAGAGTGGTGGACGGCCTTCCCGATAACCCCATCGGGGAGACGGACCGGGCCAACAACTGGGGCAACCTGGTGATTCTGAAGGACGAACGGGGGTTTTTCGTGGAGATCTCCCACTTTGCCCAGGGCTCCATCCGGCCCAAGGAGGGCACCTGGGTGGAGAAGGGTGCCATGCTGGGCCTGTGCGGTAACTCCGGCTACTCCCCCCAACCCCACATCCACGTCCAGGTCCAGCCCACCGACCAGGTGGGGGCCCCCACCATCCCCTTCAGCTTCGTGGGGTACCGGGCCGGGGAAGAGTTCTTCGCCAACGACGTACCCAAGGTGGGGGCGCGGGTGGAGCCCCTCCCCTCCGAGAAGGGCCTCGAGAACCGTCTGGGATTCGTCCTGGACGAGGTGTACCGGTACCGCATCCGCGGCTGTGACGACGACAGGTTTCCTGGGACCGGGGACGGGGAGGTGGAGCTCACGGTCCGCATGGCCCCGGATTCGACCTTCTACCTGGACTCCGGGCGGGCGCGCCTCTATTTCGGGAGCAAGGAGGGCACCTTCTTCTTTCGGCGGATGGAGGGGCATGACCCCTGCCTCAGAGCCCTCTTCCTGGCACTTCCCCGGATGCCCCTGGCCCACCGCCGTGGGCTCAAGTGGAGCGACCACGTGCCTTCGGGGGCCGTGACGGTGGGGTTTCGCCGTGGGCTGGTCCGGCTGGTGCGCTCCGTCCTTCCCCGCTTCGGGACGGTGACGGTGAACCTGGCATTCGAAGGCGAGGACACGGTGACTGGACAGGTGGTCTCCGGACTCCTTCGGGGGGAGTGGGACACCAGGGTAGTGCTCCATCCCTTCAGGGGCTTCCAGGCCGTCCAGGTGGGCGATCTGCTCATGGAGCGAATCGATGGGAACTCAGGGTAGAGGAGGGCGGATGGACGCGGCGACGAGGGGGGCCGGAAGGGCCGGCGGAGGCTTGGGCGGGAGAGACCGGGCTCGGACTGGGCTCGCCGGCGTGGTGTGGGCCGTGACAGGACTCGCCTTCTGGGCGACCCCCTTCGCCCTGGCGGCCCAGACCCAATGGGACGTCCTCCTGCACGGCTCGAATCTTTCCTACCTGGATTCACAGGTAAAGGACAACGGCTATACCGCCGGCATCTATGGAACCTTCGGGGCCCATTGGACTCACCTCGTGGAGCTGGGTGGCACCCTGACCAGGGTTCAGTACCTGAGCGGCTATACCCTCGAGCAGACGGATCTCACGGCGGCCTACAGCCGCTTCTGGGCCCGGGCGAGCGCCAGGGCGGGCGGGCACCTCATCACGTCCACGGATCCGTTGACGGATGGGGGTATGGTACTCTTCGGGGGTGTGAGCGCCTACAAGGTGGGCGTCTGGAGCGCCGGCGCCGAGGCGTCGCTGTCCAGCTACTCTTCCTACGGGGATGGCCTCCGTGTGGCCCAGGTGGCCCCGTCGGCGGGGTTCACCAAGGGAGACGGCTCCGGGACGAGGTTCCTCTCGGGTGTCCTGAGGGGCTACTACATCAACCTCTCGGAGGACCTCTCGCAATCCTCGGGGTTGGAAGGCCGGAGCTTCCTTTCAGGGGAGGCCTCCCTTTCCCTCATTTCAGGGCCTGTGACCCTGAACGGGTTCGCCTGGGGGGGCGAGCAGGCCTTTGCGGTGCGGCAGGGCGGGTTCCTTGTGTTCAACCTGGCGGAGCTCCACACCGGTGGCTACGGCGGAGGGCTGCGTTGGGTCGCTTCCCCCAGAGCCGCCCTGTCGGGGGGCGTCTACGTGGAACGATTCGAGGACATGGATGTGGGCGGTGCGGCACGGGTCAGGACCCTGACCATGTCCGTGGGGTTCAAACTGTGAGCGTCTCGAAGAGGGCTCCTTCGGAGGGAATGACCATGCCACAGCGACTTCGGGAAGCGTTGGCCTTGTGCGCCATGGCCGTGGTTCCGGCTGTCGGTTTCCTGCCGACGAACGCCCGGGCCCAGGAGTTGGACATCGTCGGGTCCTACCACCGCTCTTTCGAGATGGAACGGGCTGAACGCTACCAGGACGCCATCCGGGCCCTGGCTCCCGTGTACGAGGCTTACCCCAATGGATACACGGTGAACCTCCGCATGGGGTGGCTCTTTTACTTGAACGGCAACTTCAACAACGCGGTGGCCCACTACGAGGTTGTGGGCACGGCGGCTCCCTTCGCCCTGGAGCCGAAGCTGGGGCGGCTCCTTCCTCTGCTGGCTCAAGGGCGGTGGGCTGAAGCCGAGTTGGTGGCCTACCAGATCGTAAGCGTGGACCACTACAATTACTACGGCAACCTCCGGCTGCTGATAGCCCTTCGGGAGCAGAAGAAGCTGGAGCCGGCCCACCAGATCGCCCTGAAGATGGTGGGAGTCTACCCCACCGACATGTATTATCTGGTGGAACTGGCCCTGGTGAACGACGCTCGTGGCGACACCGCCGAGGCGAAGCGCCTCTTCGGGGAGATCCTCATCCTCTACCCGGGAAACGAGACGGCGCTGAAGTACCTGGGGGGGTGAGGTCTGAGACGGCTCCGGCGGAGCCAGCAGGGGGGAGGGTGCCGGGAACGCCCTGGTGTCCAAAGGGTTCTTTAAGGGGCGTCGCGCTGGAGTTCCGGTAAGCGCATGGGTAGCCTGGGTGTTCAAACGACGCATGGGGCGTTCCTTCGCGTCCGCCCCTCAGCGACTGGAGATCATTCGATGATTCGCTTTGCTTCGTTGTTTCTGCTGATGGTCGTGTTTGCCTCACCCCTTTCGGCGCAGGTTGAGGAGGTAGACCGGGAAGTGGCCGTCCGGCCGCTGCTTGGAATCCATCTCGGCTACGCGGGGATCGAAAAGGCCAAGAACACCATTGAGTTCGGCGCCGCCGCCGAGATTGGGTCCTACAGGACGCCTCGCCTCCGCGTGGCCCTGGGCGTTAACTACCTGAGCAGCGACACGAATCGCCCCCCCCGGCCCGCCGGGTCCTTCTCGGAATTGAGCGTGTACGGCGACTTGCGCCTGAAGCCGTTCCAGGTGCGGAGCGTTGCTCCCTACCTGGGAGCGGGCCTGGGGCTGCATTTTCGCGGGAACGACTACCAGGAGCCGAACATCGCCGACATCTACGATGGCGTGGCGGTGGGAGCACAGGCCTTCGTGGGCGTCCTGGTGGACGGACACGAGGACGGCCGATGGGGTTTCAGCGGTGAGCTCAGGACAGTGAGGGCGGACAACCTGGATCGTACGTCCCTCCGTGTCGGGCTCTTTTTGCGACTGTAGGCAGGGGAGCTTCTGGGCATCGTGGGAGAGGGGCCTGCACCCGGCTGAATCCGGGGGCAACGTAGCCCCCGGGCAAGGACCAGCAGGAGGATGTGGGCGTCCTAACTGCCTATCCAACAATGGTTTCCGCTATGCTTGCTGAAGACGGCGCGCCGCTTGACGGGTGAGGGGTGGCCAACGGGGGCCAATGCGTCGGGGGGCCGAGGGCGTTTTGGAGCACACCGTTCGCTGACTAAGCTGTGCGCTACCCGCCCGGGGGTTCCTCTCCAGGAGGGAGCGCCGCCAATTCTCTGAGTCCAGCCCTGGCAGAGGGGGACGAACCGGCCCTGGCAAAGGGGGACGCACCAGCCAGCCCGGCGGGAAGGTCCCAGCCAGGCCGGCGGACGTCACACCCACTGGGTGTCAAACCATCGTGGCCCCGGCGCCTCGCCGGACCACTTCCGCCCGCTCTCGAGCGATACGGCTCTGGGTCCGGCCCAGCCAGATGCCCAGGGCGGCCCACACCAGGGCCAGGGGGACGGCCAGGGTGGCCAGAGCCGCAAGACCCATCCCAAGGCGGCCGAGAAGGCCTTCCGTCCAGGCGCCTGTCACGTCCCCTGCACGGTACACGAAGGTGTCGATGAAGGCCTTCGATTTGTACTTGTCCTCCCGGCTCACCACGGTGAAGAGGGTTTCCCGAGCGGGTCGCATCACGGCTCGCTGGACGGCCTTGAATAGGGCCTCGAAGATCACCAGGGCTATCAGGGTACCCGCAATGGCAAGGCCGATGAAGCCCAGAAGCACTGTGATGGGAAGGAGGGCCAGGGTTACGGCCACCCCCAGGCGCCTCATGAGGTGTCCGGTCACGATGAGCTGGAGGACCAGGGTCGCGATCTGGGTGATGAGGTCGATCTGGGCGAAAACGGTGGTCCGCATGTCCAGGTCGTCCCCCAGCGCGGCCACCATCTGCAGTCGGGTGAAGTAGAGGAAGGTGGCCATCACGGCCAGGATAAGGACGAAGGTGGCGATGCCCAGGAGATAGCGGGACGCGAACACGGCCCGAAACCCTTCCCACGCGCTTCCTCCGATGATCTCATCTTCGTCCACCGCTGGGGGCGCGTCCGGATCTCCAGCGTCTTCGGACCTTTCCGGCTGGAGGAGGGCCACGGCCCAGGCTGCACCGATGGCGAGGAAGAGGAAGCCTACCGACACGAGGAGAAGGTTGGCGGTTCCCAGGGGTTGGGCCAGCAGGGCGGCTAGCGACGGCCCGGCGATGGCCCCCAGCGTCCCACCCACGGCGATGACGCCGAACAGCCTCTTGCTCTGCTCCAGGGAGAACCGGTCAGCCATGAGGGCCCAGAACACCATGGTGGAGAAGAGGTTGAATACGCTGAACCATACGTAGAACACACGTCCCGAGGTCTCCCCGGTGGTTTGAGGGGCGAACGTCAGGACCCACCAGAAGACCAGGAGGCTGCCTCCGAAAAACAGGTAGGTGGTAGCGATGAAGCGGAGCCGTCGGAACCGGCTTACCAGGAACCCGAAGACCGGGTTCACCATGAGGGTCACCACCGCCGTCCCGATGAAGAGCCATCGCACTGCATCCAACCCGCCCCTCATCCCCAGCGCGTCCCGGGCGGGGCGGAGGACCATCAGGGCCGTGAGGACGCAGAAGAAGAAGAAGGCCGAGGCCAGAAGAGGCGCGATCTCCTTTGGCCGGACGTTCGTGAAGCGCTGGAGTACTTCGGTCATAGGGGACAGCCTCAGGGAAGGCCTACTGATGCAGGACGGCCGTAACTTCGGCAGGATAAGAGCGTTGCTCCGGGCGAGCAAGCTTATTGGTGCCGGGCCCCGTTGCCGGCCGGGGGCTTGAGAAGGGCCCACTGGGGGCGGTATTCTGGGAGCTCGTGAAGGCGAGTTCCGCAAGTCGGGGGAGAGAACCCATGGTCTTCGAGACCGCCGGAATCGAGGTCGCCCTCTGGGTGCCCCCCCTTGTGGCCCTGGTCATCTCCTTCTTCACGTCCATGGGGGGCGTCTCAGGGGCCTTCCTCCTTCTGCCCTTCCAGATGTCGGTCCTGGGGTACACGGCACCCTCCGTGAGTGCCACCAACCAACTCTTCAACATCGTGGCCATCCCCAGCGGCGTGTATCGCTACTGGCGGGAGGGGCGCATGGTGTGGCCCCTGACGTGGATGGTGGTGGCGGGAACGTTGCCGGGAGTGTTCGTCGGGGCCGTGGTGCGGGTCAACTGGCTCCCGGACGCCAGGAACTTCAAGCTATTCGCTGCGGCGGTCCTGGCCTACATCGGGGTGAGGATGCTTTGGGACCTCCTGAAGAAGACCCCGGGCACATCCTCCGGCAGGGCCGCCGAAGACCGATTCCAGCAGTTGGCCCGGGAGCACCGGCGGCGAGCGGCCACGAAGCGAGAAGCCGGCGGGGCCCCGCTACCGGCAGTGCGGACCACCCGCCTGGACTGGAACCGCCTCGGCTACACCTTCTATGGGGAGAGCTACGAGGTGCCGGTGAAGGCGGTGTTCCTCCTGAGCCTGGTGGTGGGGATGGTGGGCGGGATCTACGGGATCGGCGGAGGTGCCATCATTGCTCCCTTCTTCATCATCTTCCTGGGCCTCCCGGTCTACACCATCGCCGGCCCGGCCCTCATGGGGACCTTCGTCACCTCAGTGGCGGGGGTGGCCTTCTACCAGGCATTGGCGCCCTTCTATCCCGAAATGTCGGTGGCGCCGGACTGGCTCCTGGGGGTGCTCTTCGGCTTGGGTGGGATGGTGGGGATGTATCTGGGGGCCAGGGCCCAGAAGCATGTGCCGGCACGGGCCATCAAGTGGATGCTGGCGGGGATCATCGTGTTCACGGCGGGGAAGTATGTCCTGGAGTTCTTTGGCTGAGCGTGCCGGTGGGTGGTCGAGACCAGTACCGGGCCCGTTTCTGCGGTAAGGGGCCCGGTGCCTGGCCTCCCTCGGTGCTCCCTACTCACCGACCGAAGGGGACCTGAGGTCCCGCGTCGCTACCAGCCCCGGCGAAGGGGCCGCTGCAGCGGGGCCCGGGCTCCACCCCGGACGAACCCGCGACCCGGAGCCCATCCTGCGCCACGGCCTCCGACCCATCCGACTCCGGAGGCGGCTCCCCATCCTGCGCCACGGCGAACACCCCACCCCGCAGCCCGGCCAGCACCCCGCCCTGCCCCTCGTCCCGCTCCCCAGGCA
>Ga0114946_10002509_pt1 | contig 12615 bp, 11 predicted proteins | sample WalLakDeSediment_FD_88676 | JGI IMG/M metagenome (GOLD analysis project Ga0114946, IMG submission 88676) | Lake sediment microbial communities from Walker lake, Nevada to study Microbial Dark Matter (Phase II) - Walker Lake 11/02/13 Deep Sediment | ecosystem: Environmental > Aquatic >...
CCCTCCAGCCGGTCGAGCGTGATCTCCGGAACATAATGCACCGACGCCAGCAAGCCCGCCAGCTGACCCAGGCTGAGCTGGTCGTTCTTAAAGGTGATGCTTACCTCTTTTTTGGGAAAGTTTACCTGCGAATGAATGATCCCCGGATGCAATGTGTTCAGATGCTCCAGCAGCCAGATGCAGGAGGCGCAATGAATGCCGGGGATGAAGAACATGACCCTGGAGGTGTTGCCATCATTGAAAGTCAGCAGCTTGTCGCGTATCTCTTCCGCCTCGAGATAGGCAAAGGCCTTGCTCTCCTTGTGCGCTTCGAGGCGTATGCCCGCCATGGGCTGGATATCATAATAGCGCTCCAACCGGTTGTCATGAATGATCTGGTACACCGACTTGCAGCCGTGGCAGCAAAAGGGTTTTTCATCCCATACCACCGGGCTCCCGCCACAACCGGCACCGCAGTGCACACACTTCTCTTCGCTCATGTGTAAATAGTTTGTACATCAGATACTTATGTCAATGCCCCGAAACATAGAACAACCCGTTTGTGAAAGTAACATTGCGAAACGCATCGCGCAAAGATAAGTGTTTTGGATGGAAGGCTACTGACAGAACAGATAGTCAATGGTGCACGTTGATTGGGTTTTTTTCCCTGATCAGGTTTTTCGCCGGCATGAATATGCTTTTTTGCTTCGCTTGTTGTAACTTTGGTGGGTTCAATGCGCAGGCGAAGAACCGTTTTGCCATGGCCCGGAACTTTTTCACCAGCCCAAACCCCAAACCCCAAACCCCCAAACCCTGACCTGACAACTGCCATGAAAGGAAAGTACAAGATCATCACCCTGTGCGGGAGCACCCGTTTTCGCGAAGAGTTCATGGAAGCCCAGAAGCGCCTCAGCCTGCAGGGCAATATCGTGATCAGCGTCGGGCTGTTCGGGCATTCGGGCGACGGGGAGGTGTGGACAGAGGGCACCAAGGAGATGCTCGACGACATGCACCTGCGGAAGATCGACCTGGCCGACGAGATTTACGTCATCAACCCGGGCGGCTATATCGGCGAATCCACCCGCCGCGAGATAGCATACGCCCGTGCCACCAACAAACCGGTATCGTTTCTGGAAGCCATATAGTATTTTTTGGATCACTGAACTTAATTTCCTGCCGTTTTATGGACAGGCAGGGCCTGCCTTATTATTCTAATTCATTCAAATTCACTTATTTAATCTGTTTATAAATAGGCAATATCCTGTGATTTATATTATTATATACTTTATTTTTACGCTATTATTTTTTAGCGATTCAAATGCTGCATCAGGGCTTTCATAATTTCAGGCCCTCAGGGGTCATATTTCCTTCTGTTTTTTAACCAAAACCAATCCAATGAAAAGAGTATTAAAAATTATTGTCGCTATCCTGGCCATTCTGGTCGTTTTTATTGCCCTTGGGGTGATGGTTGTCAAATTTATGTTGCCCAGGGTTGGCTCTGCGCCTGATCTGCACGTAGAGATGACGGCTGATCGCATTGCCCGGGGTGATTACCTGAGCAACCATGTGATGGTTTGCATCGATTGTCATTCCCTGCGCGACTGGGCATTGTTTTCCGGCCCGCCCATTGCCGGGACGGAAGGCGGTGGCGGTGAGTTCTTCGGCCGGGAGCTTGGGTTCCCTGGCGAGATCTATTCTCCGAATATCACCCCTTATGGTGTGAGTGACTGGTCCGATGGGGAGTTGTTTCATGCGATCACGACAGGTGTGACCCCCGACAACAAGGCCTTGTTCAACCTGATGCCCTACCTTGATTATGGGAGGCTCGACCAGGAAGACATCATGGATGTTATTGCCTTTATACGCAGCCTTTCAACATTAGAGAACACCATCCCCGGGCGTGTGCTCGATTTTCCTGTCAGCCTGATCATCAACACCATCCCAAAAAAGGCCCGGCTGACCGATCGCCCTGCTGTACATGACAGGCTGGCCTATGGGGAATACATGTTTACGGCGGCTGCCTGCAAGGACTGCCATACTGCCTACTTTAAAGGGAAGATTATTGGTGAATACCTGGCAGGTGGTTTCGCGTTCAACATGCCCGACGGGAGCATTCTCCGCTCAACCAACATCACGCCGCATCCCTCAACAGGGATTGGTTTGTGGAACGAGGCATTTTTTGTGAACCGCTTCAAAGCGTATACCGACACCACCTATGTGCCTGAAAGGATAAATCCCGGTGAGTTTCAAAGCATCATGCCCTGGATCATGTACGGTGGCATGACCGAAGAAGACCTTGGCGCCATTTTCACCTATTTGCAGTCGGTACCGCCGGTCGACAATATGGTGGAAAGGTTCACCTTTGCCCGGAGGTAGCCTGTTGGTACCCCGCTTACCGCTGCATGGGGCGGCCCACGGCCTGCCCGGGCCATCACGTGGGAATGGTTTGCGGCCTGCCTGAGCCATGGCCCGCTACCGGCGGTACCTCTTCAGGATGGCTTTTACGCTCCCGGGGTACCCTCCGCCAAAGAGGTTCACATGTACCATCAAGGGGTATAGGTTGGCCACCTCTATGGCTTCGCGCCAGTTGTTCTCCATGGCATAGGCCTGGTTATAGGCCTCATAGAAAGAATGGGAGAAGCCTCCGAACAGCTTCGACATGCCGATGTCCATATAGCGATGCCCGTAATATACGGCCGGGTCGATGATGGCGGGACCTCCGTCCGCCCCCACCATGTAGTTGCCGCTCCACAGGTCTCCGTGCAGCAGGGCAGGAGGCTCTTCCGGGAAGAGGTCGGAAAGGTGGCGGTACAGATCCTGAAAGCCTTGAACCAGCTCCCTGTCTGCCCGGCCACTGTCGCGGGCCAGCCTGAGCTGTGGCTCCAGGCGCTGCACAATAAAGAAATCTGTCCAGCCGCCATGTGCATCGTTCGATTGCGGGAGACTGCCGATGTAATTCGGGTGGTCAAGGCCAAAATAGCCATTGGTGTGGCGGTGCAGGGCAGCCAGGCCCCGCCCGAAAACCTCCCAGAAGTCACCCCGCATGCTGCCACTCTCCAAATACTCCAGCACCAGCAGGCTGTAACGGCCCGCAGCACCGCAGCCAATAACCGAAGGAACACTGATGGCCATAGACCCGTCAGCAGGCGCACGTGATGCCACCCCAACATGGCCTTGCAACAGCCGCAACCCACGCGCCTCCGACTCAAACATGCCCGGATAACGGCCGGCATCGTTGTACTTCATAAAATAGACGCCGGCCGCACTATCCAGCCTGAATGCAGTATTGATACATCCCCCGCCGGCAGGGTAAATACCCTCAATATTAACCGGTTCCGCATGCAAGGACGCCAGCATCTCCAAAACGCTCCCCTTTATTTCTTCTGGTAACATAATCCAGCTATTGACTGTTACAACATTATAGAATCAACAAAATTAATTATCTTTGAGAACACAACCCGGAAAACCATGAAAACCGCTGCCAAAATAAGGTTGTTCCGCAAGGAGATGAAGGCCCGTTACCCCAGGGTCACTTTCAAACCGGAGGATGAGGAGATCCTGGCCTATATCGACTCAGCCTCCAAAGCCTTCCGGCATTTCAAGGAAGAGAAACAGGTCAGGATGGCGGTGTCCATGGCCGCCGACCATTACCTGGCAAAACAGCGGTTGAACATTTGATTCTTACTTACTTTTTTCTTCATTCATCATGAGACGGTGTCTTGGTGTCCGCAAAGCGGTTCTGTTTCTCACCCTTTTGGTTCATTTATCCTGTGCCAATGTTTTTGCCCAGTTTTATCCGCAAGTGTTTGAGACCACACCGGGTACCATTGGACTGACCCTCAGCGGCGGGGCTGCCAAGGGGCTGGCCCATATTGGGGTGCTGCATGTCATTGACAGCCTTGGAATAAAGATTGACTACATTTCGGGTACCAGCATGGGCGCCATTGTCGGTGGCCTGTACGCTTCGGGGTTCAGCGCCCTCGAAATTGAAGACATGGCCCTGACAATCGACTGGGAAACGATGTTCGCCGCCAGACCCTACCTGGGCCTGGTGCACCCGAGAAACCGCCGTAACACTGGAAAGTCGATGATCGATGTCCCCATTGAACAAGGAAAGTTCAGAATGGTTACCGGTGCCATCGAAGGCCCGCACCTGTGGACAACCCTTGAAGCAATTTTCTTTCATGTGCGTACCATCCAGGACTTCTCTCAGTTTCCCATCCCTTACGCCTGTGTGGCAACCGATCTCGAGACCGGCGAAGCGGTCGTTCTGAACGATGGCGACATCGTCAATGCCATACGCGCCAGCATGGCCATCCCCGCCGTGTTCTCGGTGGTGGAACGCGACGGACGAACACTGATCGACGGTGGTGCGGTAAACAATTTCCCGGTGGATGTGGTAAAGGGCATGGGCGCCGAATACGTGATAGGCGTGCAGGTCTCCGAAGGGCTCAGACCAGCGGAAAAACTCAGAACACCACTTGACATCATATATCAGCTGGGGATGTTCAAAGATGCCTATTCATTCGCCATTAACCGCGAAATGACCGATATGTTTATCAGGCCAAACCTCGATGGCTATGGCGCAACCAGCTTTTCACAGGCAGCAGAGCTCATTGAACAAGGTAAGCAAGCCGCCCGCCGCTTTATGGAAGACCTGCTCGCGATCGCCTCGAACAACCCCAGGGATCTGCCCCCACCAACAGACCTGTCGCTCCTCAGACTGGAAAACATCATTGTGGATACATTGATCCTGCGAGGCCTCGACAGAATAAGAGAAGGATTTGTGAACAACAAATTGCAGATCGAAAAAGGCGACACCATCAACGCTGAAACCATCAACAGGGCGATACGAAGGTTATATGCAACCGATTACTTTGACAGGATCAATTACACCTATGAACCGGTTGTAGACCAGCCAGACCGGCATAACCTGGTCTTTACCATGATCGAGAAACCGTTTTCGAGCCTCAGCACGGCAATTCACTACAACTCTTTCAGCGGGGTGGAGATCATTGCCGGCCTGTCGTCAAACAAGTTTTTACTGTACAACCTGAATTCCTTCATCATGGCACGCATCGGGGAGCAACCCGCCTACCGGGCCACCTTTGACATTTATACATCGGATCGGCAAAGGACGTGGGTCAGACTCCTCTCTTTCGGCGATGTAATCAATTTCCCTGTCTTTGACCGTTTTGAAGCTGTGGCCAGGTACCGGCAAAGCTATTTGCGCACAGAGCTGTCCATAAACAGGCTCGCCGGGCCCAATGCAATTTTCTCCATCGGAGCCGCCAGCTACCGCCAGTGGCTGACCCCAACCATGCGCACAGGAAACCGGATATCAGGGAATAACAGCGGCCTCAAAGCCTTCTCAGAATACAGCATCTACTCGCTTAACCGGCACGACCTGCCACAAAGAGGCCAGAACATTACGCTGAGGGCTGCCTGGTTCTTCAACCAGGATCCGGTAATCAGGGTCGATGCCGAACAAGGGCCCCCCCTGACCCTGAAAGACCTGGGAATCACCATTCAAAATTTCCTGCAACTGAGCCTGAACTGGGAGTCGTACGTGCCGGTGCATTCCCGGCTTACCCTGTTTACACACGTGCAGGGCGGGTATAACCATAATAACACCCAGGGGTTCATCAACATGTTCAACATGGGCGGAACATCCTCCTTCCTGCGTGACCAGATCATCTTTTCAGGATTGAGAGAATACGAGGTGTTGACCGCTTCTGCCATCTCTCTGGCCCTGGGTTGGCATTACAACTTTTGGTCCGACTTTTATTTAACACCCCAGTTCAATGCTGCCCTGTATGACTTCGACAAAAATTCCGGAAAAGTAAACCTGCCAGATAAGATATTGATGGGAGCAGGACTCAGCTTCGGTTTCCTTTCGCCCGCCGGACCGCTCAGCGCAACCGTCGCTTACAGCCCCCAGTCCGGGAGGGTGACCGCCTATGTCAACCTGGGATGGGCGTTTTAATGAATGGATTCGCGGAACACACGGATTACACGGATATTCGCGAGTAGAGATCCGTGATCATCCGGGGCCTTCTACGCATTCCGGGCTGCTGATCACCAGTCACCCGCCACGGCGTTCTTTTCCTCTTCCGACGCATGTTGCTCCATATATGACTTCACGATCTCCGGCAACTCCCCCCCAAGGGGCACAAAGATCAGGGCAGCACTGTTCATGCAGTAGCGCAGTCCCGTTGGGGGCGGCCCGTCGTTGAAAACATGACCCAGGTGCGATCCACTGCCCGAATCGATCACCTCCGTACGGATCATGCCATGCGAACGGTCAGTGCGGTAATAGACCGCACCCCTGGTGATCGGCTCAAAAAAACTGGGCCACCCACAACCCGAATCAAACTTGGTGTCAGAAAAAAACAAAGGCTGACCACTGGCCGCCGAAAAATAAATGCCGGCCTCTCCGGTCTTGTAATACTTGCCCGTAAACGCCCTCTCCGTGCCGGCATTGCGCAATACATAATACTGCATCTCATCGAGCCGCGCCTTCCAGAACTCCTCAGGCATCTCTAACGGGTAACGGCCCGGGTCATTGTCCCTGATATCCACTTTCATATTCCTTGATTGATGTTGCGTTTGACATGAAACCACCACCGGCAAAAAAACCAATAGCAGCAATAACTTGAAACTTACTCTAACTGAATCCATGCGGTTACGTCAATTAAACATTTTTAAGACTTTACTGTTGCATATATAAACATTATTTCATATATTTGTGTTCAAAATCACAGAATAAACATGAAAAATATCAGCCTGTCCATTGTCGCTTTCATTCTTTTTTCTCTTGGGATGGTTCTGTCGTTTCCGGCAACAGCCAGTGATTCCCGCACAACAGCCGCCGATGAATCCCGCACAACAGCCGCCGATGAATCCGGTGAAGCCACCTTTACCGTGCTGGGCAACTGCGGCATGTGCAAGGACCGTATCGAACGCGCAGCCTACTCCGTAAGGGGCGTCAGGTCGGCTAGCTGGAACCAGGAAAAACAGCAACTCACCGTCAGCTACCGCCCCGAGCGCGCCACCCGGGAACAGATAGAACGTGCCATCGCCAAAGCAGGCCATGACACCGAAAATTTCCTGACCCACGACGAGATCCACGCCAATCTTCACCATTGCTGCATCTATAAGCGCGACCCGGAATTGCTTAAAAAGAACAAAAAGTTTGATGAGGAATAACATTGAAATTGCATCTGTTTTGTAAGACCTATACATCACCATGACAAGACTTTTCCGAACCATAACAGCCCTATTGCTGGCGGTCATTTTCCTGGTATCCTTTACGGGGATCAGGCTGATGGTCCACCATTGTGCGGGTTGTGGCACCTCGGAAATCGTTTTCGAAATGGAATCCCCTTCCTGCTGCAGCAAGCTGCTGGCTGAGAATGCTCAGTCCGCGCATGATGATATGGAGCACAAAGCTCCTTCAGAGGGACTTGACGCATCTTTTGAGGCGATCACTTGCTGCGTCGCCATCGAAAGCGACCATTGTGATAGCAGCTGTGGCCAGTCATGCTGCAGCCTGGAAACAATCTATCTGAAAGGTGAATACGATGTTACCCTTTCAAAAGCCGTGGCGACCCTCCTTGTCCCTGTGATGGATATACAGGCCGATATCGCCGGCCAGGCCTCTCACGCTGCCCTGCAGCAAGACAACCTACCCTGCACCTCTTTTGACGACCCCCCGCCCAAACGGACGGGCAGGGCCTTTGTGCTGTTTGCCCACCAGATCAAAATACCGGCATAACTTTTCCTTTCCGGCGCCATGCGCCTGTTGCGTGATGCTTCATCAGCCGCATCCATTGGCATTGATTCAATGGCTGCAGGATCTGACAAAATGCACGCAAACCCCTTCTTTGGTAATGATTTCCCTTACCCGGAGAGACGCGTTTTAATAACCATCATTACAGGGGCCGGTTCACGAATCAATGTTAAATATTAAAAGGATTAGTTATGTATATCAGCAGATTCAGATTCATTATCAGATACATTTTTATTGTTTCAGTCGTCTTGTCATTTTCCCAGGCGGTTTTTCCACAGGCGACGCTGCGCGGCAAAGTCATGGAGCGTCAGCAGGAGGGAGGTCGTGACCAACTGGAACCTTTGGCCGGTGCCAATGTGTTTTGGCTGGGCACCACCAGGGGTGCTGCCACCGGTGCTGACGGCACCTTTCTGCTTGACAAGCCGTCTCAGCTTCCTGCGCGTCTGGTCGTGAGCTATATTGGCTACGAGAGCGACACCCTCACGGTGACTGCTGCCGACCGCGAAGTGGAGGTTGTGCTGATGTCGTTGCGCGACCTCGACGAAGTGGTGGTGGCCGGCCGCCGTCCGGGCACCCACGTGGCGCACATGGAGCCCATCCTCACCAATGTGATCACCAGCAGCGAGCTGCAGCGGGCGGCCTGCTGCAACCTCTCGGAAGCCTTCGAGACCAACGCCTCGATCGACGTGTCTTATACCGACGCCGTATCCGGCGCACAGCAGATACAGATGCTGGGCCTGGCAGGCATCTACAGCCAGATACTGACCGAGAACATGCCCACCATCAGGGGCCTCGGGCAGCCCTTCGGACTGGGGTTCATCCCCGGGCCCTGGATGGGGTCGATACAGATATCGAAAGGCGCCGCCAGCGTCATCAACGGCTATGAGTCCATCACCGGCCAGATCAACGTCGAGCTGAAGAAGCCCGAGGAGGACGAGCGCTTCTATTACAACCTGTACGCCAACGACTTCGGACGCTTCGAAAGCACCGTCAATGCAGCCGTGCAACTCAATCCCCAATGGCACACCATGGTCATGGCCCACGGGGAGTTCATGAACAACAAGATCGACCACAACCGCAACTCATTCCTCGACCATCCCATGATGAAAAAATACAACATCATCAACCGCTACCGCTACGACAAGCCGGGCAGGATGGAGTCGCAGTTCGGGTTCAGGGTGCTGCAGGAAGAGCGCGAGGGCGGCCAGCTGGCCTTCTTCGAAAACGGAGAGCACCACGGCTCAGACCGCCATTACGGCTTTGGGGTGAACACCAGCCGCTATGAGGCGTTTGCACGTACAGGCTTCTTCTTCCGCCGCCTGCCCGACGCCAGCCTGGGTACCCAGCTCGGCTTCACGCACCATGCCGTGGACTCATGGTATGGCAAAAGGCCCTACGACGGCACCCAAAACACCTTTTACGCGAATATTCTCTTTGAGAACACCCTGGGTCACCCCGACCACCGCATCACCGCAGGCGTCAGCTACCTCTTCGACGACTACCGCGAGAGCCTGTCCGACAGCCTGTTCGACCGCCGCGAGTCGGTGCCGGGCGCCTTCGCACAATATACCTATTCGATCCCTGAACGGCTCACCCTGACCGCCGGCGCACGCATCGACCACCACAATATGTTCGGCACCCTTTTCACGCCCCGCTTCCATATGCGGGTTGCCCTGAATGAACAGACCATCTTTCGCGCATCGGCAGGGAAAGGCTTCCGCGTGCCAAACCTGATCGCCGAGAACACCGGCCTGCTGGTAAGCAGCCGCACCATCATCGTCAGGGAAAGCATCAGGCCCGAAGAGGCATGGAACCTCGGGGGCAGCCTGACACGCAGCCTGATCCTGTTTAACCGCGACGCCTCGCTGGCCGCCGAGTTCTACCGCACAAGCTTCATCAACCAGCTCATCACAGATGTGGATACCGACCACCAGAAGGCCATCTTCTATAACCTCAACGGGAAATCCTTCGCCAACAATTACCAGGTGGAGTTCAGCTTTGAGCCGGCGCGCCTCCTGGAAGTGACAACGGCACTGCGCTACTCCGACGTGCAGACCACCATCAATGACCTGCTGCAGGAAAAGCCGTTCGTGAACCGCTACCGCGGACTGATCACGGCTTCCTATGCCACGCGCAGCAATAAATGGCAGTTCGACGCCACCGCACAGTTCAACGGCACCAGCCGCATACCTTCAACAGACCAGCTGCCGCAGGCTTTGCGCCTGCCCGACCGCTCACCGGCACATACCATCCTGCTCGCCCAGGTAACCTACCGCTGGCGCGACCTCGACCTCTACCTCGGCGGCGAAAACCTCACCAACTTCAAACAAAAACATCCCATCATCGACCCCGGCAACCCGTTCGGCGAATATTTCGACGCATCCATGATATGGGGACCCATCATGGGCCGAATGTTCTATATGGGATTGCGATACGCCATAAATCGGTAGGGACGTTGCGCGCCACGTTTTTTTTTCCGTGGGATGGGTCATCATTTACAAAAACATTTGTATCTTAACAAGGTACTGTTTGATTAGAATCTGATCATAATGCCGGTATGAAGCAGCAGATCCTGAAGAAGCTGGAGGTGCTGGCCGATGCGGCCAAATATGATGTGTCGTGCTCTTCGAGCGGCAGCAACCGTCCGAACATGGCCGGAGGCCTCGGCAACGCCATGCGCTCGGGCATATGCCATTCGTTTACCGAAGACGGCCGCTGCATCTCCCTGCTGAAGATCCTCTTCACCAACCACTGCATCTACGACTGTGCCTACTGCATCAACCGGCGCAGCAACGACCTCAGGCGCAGCACCTTTTCGGTGGAGGAGCTGATAGAGCTGACCATCAGCTTTTACCGCAGAAACTATATTGAAGGCCTCTTCCTCAGCTCGGGGGTCATCGTCAGCCCGGACTACACCATGGAACGCCTCAATGCCGTGGTGCGCAGGCTGCGTGAAGAGCACCGCTTCAACGGGTACATCCACATGAAGGCCATTCCCGGTGCCAGCAGGGAGCAGATCGCCGAGGCCGGCTTGTATGCCGACCGCATCAGCGTGAACATTGAGATCCCTTCGGAAAACAACCTGAGGCTGCTGGCGCCGGAGAAAGACTACCCCAGCGTATATGATCCCATGAACCAGATCAGCGAGGGCATCCTCGTCAGCAAGGAGGAGCGGCGCAAGTACCGCAAGGCGCCGCGGTTTGCCCCGGCCGGGCAGAGCACCCAGCTGATCGTAGGGGCCAGCCCGGAACCCGACCTTGCCATCCTGAAGCTGGCATCCGGCTTCTATAATCAACAACACCTGAAAAGGGTGTACTATTCCGGCTTTGTGCCTGTCAACAGCTACGACAGCCGCCTGCCGGCCCTGCAAAAGCCACCGCTGGTCAGAGAAAACCGCCTCTACCAGGCCGACTGGCTCATGCGGTTCTATCAGTTCCGCTACGACGAGATCCTCGATGAACAGAACCTGTTCCTCGACCCCAATATGGATCCCAAGCTGGCCTACGCGCTCAGGAACCCGCAGCTGTTTCCCATCGACATCAACAAGGCCTCCTATGAGATGATCCTCAGGGTGCCCGGCGTCGGGGTGCGCTCGGCAAAGCTGATCGTGGCCAACCGCCGCTTCGGCCAGGTCACATTCGACCACCTCAAACGCATGGGGGTGGCCCTGAACCGGGCGAAGTATTTTATCCTCTGCCGGGAACTGCCCGCCACCGGCCTCACCGGACTGAAGCCCGAACAGATCAGACGGCAGCTGGTGAAAAACACCCGGGAGCATGGGGTGCAGCTTGCTTTGGCATTATAAAGCGGTTTTGGTTAACCGCAAAGGTGCGCCATGTGATGCGCAAAGAGCGCAAAAAAGTACTTAGCGTGCCTCTGCGCATAACTCCGCGTCCTTTGCGGTTAATAAAGGTCCTTGCGGTTAACAAAAGTCCTTGCGGTTAAAAATATTGATAAAAGAAATAATGGTATATATCTACGATGGCACATTCGAAGGGTTTCTGTCGGTGGTGTTCGAGGCTTTCCGCACCAAGACAGCGCCGTTGTCCATCATCCCCGGCCGTGCCAACACCCAGATGCCGCTGGGTGAATGCGTCACCATCCCACGAAAAGAAAAAGAGGCAAAACGGGTATGGGCGGGCCTGGAGCAGCGCACCGGCCCCAAATACGCCCGTATGGTCAGGATCGCCTTCCTGGCGGAAGAGCCGCAGACCGAAATGCTGCTGTGGCGCTACCTGAGCAAGGTATTCACCAGCCAGGTGGCTGATTTTTGCCGGAACATGCTCGATGCCGACGTGTATGAAACGGTGCAGATGGCCAGGAGGGTGCACAGGGAGGTGCACCGCTTCCAGGGCTTCGTGCGTTTCCAGAAAACGGCCGATGGCATGTACTTTGCCGCCATCGACCCCGACCACAACATCGTGCACCTGCTCACACCCCACTTCAGAAGCCGCTATGAAGGCCAGCCATGGGTGATCTACGACACCCGCCGCAACCATGGGGTATTTTACGACACCAATCAGGTCATGGAGGTGGTGCTGAGCAATCCCGGGTTCGATATGAAGACCGGGAAACTGCACGATCATGCAAAAGACAGCGACCAGGACTACTACAGGGAGCTCTGGCAGGCCTACTGCGATGCCATCAACATCATCGAACGGAAAAACCACCGGCAGATGAAACGCGCCATGCCGCAGCGGTATTGGAAATATTTACCGGAGAAAGATTAAGGTCATGGCGCATCACTCTGCGTGCCTTTGCGGTTAATATCTCTCCGCGTGCCTTTGCGGTTAATATCTCTCTGCGTGCCTTTGCGGTTAATATCTCTCCGCGTGCCTTTGCGG
>Ga0114946_10002510_pt1 | contig 12614 bp, 10 predicted proteins | sample WalLakDeSediment_FD_88676 | JGI IMG/M metagenome (GOLD analysis project Ga0114946, IMG submission 88676) | Lake sediment microbial communities from Walker lake, Nevada to study Microbial Dark Matter (Phase II) - Walker Lake 11/02/13 Deep Sediment | ecosystem: Environmental > Aquatic >...
AGAATATCGACGATCTGGCGGATTTCCTCGTCGCGGCCGACGATGGGATCCAGTTCGCCCTTGCGCGCCCGTTCGGTCAAATCCACCGAAAAGCGTTGCAGGGCTTCCTGCTTGCCCATCTGCGGCGGCGCCAGCGCCTCGCTGGCCTCGCCGGGGGCCGCCCCACCGCCGACTTGGGAACCGTCGCTGGCCCGCAGACCGGTCTCCGGGGATGCGGCAATGAGGTCGGCAAAGCGTTCGGTCAATTCGTCCGGCTTGATCTTTTCAAACTCGCGGGAAATCGCCAGCAGCGCGTTGCGCAGGTCCGGCGTCTTCAGCATCCCGACCAGCAAATGGCCGGTGCGCACCTGGGCATCGCCAAACAGCAGGGTCGCGAAGACCCAGGCCTCTTTCACCGCCGTATCGACATGAGAGGACAGGTCGGAAATCGAGGTCGCCCCGCGCGGCAGGCGATCCAGCGCCTCGGTGAAATCCTTCGCCAGGCGGGATGGATTCAGGCTGAAATGCTGGATGACCCGGTGCAAATCCGAATCCGGCAATTGCAGGATCTGATGTAGCCAATGCACCAGTTCCACATAGGGATTACCCCGCAGTTTGCAGAACACGGTGGCGCTTTCGATGGCTTTGTAGCCCAAGCTGTTCAGTTTCCCGAACAGAGCGACGCGACTGATTTCGGCCATGGGTTCGGACTCCGGTGGCGTTAAATGAGGTGGTCAGATGCAGTAAGTGATGGCGTCCAGCTTCAAATCATCGGCGTCGCGACCCAGCGGCTGGCTGGTCAACCAGGTCGTCCAACCCAGTTGGGTTTCCTCGCCCAGCTTCAGCGGGGGCACTTCCTCCCGCTTGAGGATGAGATTGACATCCCAGAGCAACTCGTCGCCCACGTAGTTGCGCACCCAGGCCACCAACCGGCGCAAACTGTCGCTGCCGGGCAGAAACCGCTGAAATTCCCTCAGCGGCATCGGCCCGATGACGATCCGGAATTTGTACTGACAATCCCAGACCCGCTCGCCGATCACCGCCGTCACCCCGAGCAGACCGGTGGTGGGAGAGGTTCCCAGCCGACAGCGACTCGTTTCGGACAGCGGTAGCCAATGACCGACGAAGTTTTCGATCGTCACCGGCAGATTAAAGAAATCCGCCAGGATCGCCTGTAAGCCCTCGGGATTCCGGGTCTGACCGACCAAACGACCCGCATAATGAAGCTTGGCTAAATCTGGCGCCGCGTCCCGATTCCACAACGACGGCATTCCCAGACCGAACGGCGCGCCGACATAAACATTGAAACGGTCGGTTTCCGGCCGGTCGAAGCTGACCGTCGGTTGGGCATCCGCCCAAGCCCGGTAGAACAGGCACAGGATCCGATGATGGAAGAGATCCGCGAAACCGGCAAAGGTACGGTCGCCATGATTGCGCGAGCGGTCGCGCGCGTACTCGGTCAGATGCAAAGGCAAAGGACCTTGTGGCCCGAACAACCCCAGAAAATATTCGGATAGCCGTGGCGGCCGATCTTCAGTGCCCGGATCGAACGCCGCCAAGGTGGCCGGCGCGAAGGCCAACGACGGCTCCTGCGTCAGCCGCACCGGGTCATCGGCCAAACGCACGGATTTACCCAAGCGCGGCCGGTCGGGGCACAGACACTCCAGACGCCGGAGCGCCTGGAAAAAATGGAAGGCATAAGGCTTGCGCCGCAGCGCCTCGAACAGCGCTACAGGATCTGCCGACGTCCGATCTGGGTTGGCCATCGGATGATCTCGCCGCGTTCGGTCGAACGGACGACCGTTTCGGTGAAAGAGTTGATGGAAACATACTTGGCGAAGAACCGTTCCAGCACCGCCCCCAACAGGAAGATGCCCGCCCCTTCAAAAGCGGCCTCATCCAGGGTCACGGCCACCTCCAGACCACGGGCAAAGGCGATCGGACCCGGAATTGGCGCTCGCCGGGTAATCGGCGTGGTCCGCACCGAAAGCACCCCGTCGATCTGCTTGCGCGCGGACGCCTCGCCCAGATCCCCATACAGCGCCAACAGTTCCCGCAGCGCTTTTGCGCCCTGGCGGGCATCGCTATCGGCGAGCGACAGGTAATTCAGACTCAGATGGCTGATCAGCCGCCAGGCGGTATCGCCATGGGCATGAGAGGGTCGTGGCCGGGTGGGACCGGCCAGGCAGCGCACCGCCTTCACCGGCGCTCCGGAACTCAAGGTAAAGTCGGTTTCGCCACGTCCGACCGGCATATGCAGGGGCAGGTCGCGATTGGTGCAGAAGGTGGTGACCGCCACCTGGCGCAAATTGCCCCGATACGGCGCTTGATCGGCATCCACCAGCGCCAGATAGATCTCGCCACCGACGTAGCTGGAACGCGGTCCATCGCGCCGCTGCCGGCTGGACAGCATCCGCGGCAAGCGATGCACCGTGTAAAAAGAGCGTGGGTCGCGCTGGCTCAGCCGGTCGTATTGGGCGTAAAACGGCAAAAATTCCTGTTCCTCGCCGGCGGCGCCAATCCCGGTGACCCCCGTGACCTGATAAACCTCGAAATCCATCGACCGGGTGCGATCCGGCACCACGTGATGCTCGGCGAACTGGTCGCTCAGGTGAATGCGGTCGGCGCGCTTGGGAAATAGGTTGATCGCCGGCGCGCAAAACAGGGCGAAGTTCTCCGCCGACACCGCGTTTTCCAAAACCGGATCGGCCCGATTCAACAGGATCAGCACTTCCAATTCCTGACTCGCGCAACGGCGCGCCGCCGGACCCAGTCCGCCCAGTTCCACCATCAGATAACGTTGCGGGAAGGCGAAATACTCATGCAGCAACCGGTATCCCTGAAAAGAGGGCGGCGTACAGGGCAGCAACGCCTCTTCATCCGCAAACCCCAAATGCTGGATTGGATTCCCGGCCACCCTCTCATGCCAGGGCGCGGGCCGCTGGCCCGGTCGGACCACCAGCATGACCGTGTTGGCCAGCAACTGCTCGTGGAGGCGGGCCGGCAGCGCCTCGCTGCCATGCAGATACAGGGGCAAGCGCTCCAACGGCAACTTACTGAAAGGTAATCCAGGCAGCGTGGTGCGCAACCGCAGCCGGACGCCTGCCCGAACCTTGTGCAAATCGGGCAGGTCGAGCAAAGCCACGGGTTCCTTGCCCGCGAAATACTGCGCCTCGGTCACTTCCAGAGGCCATAAGGTGACTGGATGGGCGGTGCGATATTCGCAGGACGTTTGTTCGCCCTTGCCCAGCACGCTGTAGAGTTCGGCGCCCCGCGGAATGAGAAAACCTTGTTCGAGTGCCCCCTCGGTCAGATCCGGCTGGAATTTGGCCATCACCATGGAGGGCGTGGGCGCCAGATAGTGCGGATAAATGACTTCCAGCAAGTGTTGCGTAAACTGCGGGAACTCGGCGTCCATTTTGAGTTGCACCCGCGCCGCCAGAAAGCTGAATCCCTCCAACAGACGCTCCACGTAGGGATCGGCGCATTCGAACCCTTCCAAACCCAGCCGCCCGGCGATCTTGGGAAATTCCCGCGCGAACTCTCCACCCATTTCGCGCAGATGCTGCAACTCCTGGTTGTAATACTGGAGCAGGCGCGGATCCATCAGCGTATTCCCGGCCGATCCGCCTGTTCCACTTTGACCTGTCCGCTTTCCAGGTCAATCTCGGTTTTCAGATACAACTGCTGCGGCAGGGGTTGTCCCCACAGCTCGCCTTCGATTTCAAAAGTCAAGGCGTTGTGGCTCATCCGCTCCTCGGTCAAGGCCGCGCGCACGCGCACCGTGTTGCGCAAAATCCGCGGTTCGAAATCCAGAACGGCTTGCCGCAACGCGCGCTCCAGCATTTCGAGATCCAGCCCATGCGCCGTCGTCCCGGTCAAGGCCGGCAAACCGAAATTAAGCACGGAGCGGGCCGCGAAAGGATAAAGTTCGAAATTCTCGGTGCTCGACGCGCCGCTGGCGTTGAACAACCACGCCAAGTCGCGCAAGACGCTTTCGCGCAGCCGATTCATCGACAGGACGCGTTTCTCGCGGGATTCCTGTGGTTGGTCGGGTTCTTCATCGGTCAGCCGATCCAACAGCGAGGGTTGCAATCGGTCCTTGGGGGTCAGATCAGCCATCCGTTATCTCGACGGCGGATCCATCAAACTCGATCTTGCGCACGTCCAAAAGAGGGTAATCGTCGGCATCCGTGGCCAGCAGCCGTTGTCCCAATCCCAGTTGAATGGCGTCGGTCACCGCCTGCCAATCGGTTTTGCGCGCCATGCGGATGCCGTCGTCCGCGGACTGCTCGGAGCCGGGATAGCGCACCGGAACCAGACCCACCGTCTGGCCGCCGTTCACCCAGGTAAAATTGGCCGGCAACCAAACCAGATCGCGCAGATCCTCGGGTTTCTCGAATTCGACCCGTCGAATATGGTGCAAGGGAACCCAGTAATAGCGACCGTTGATCACGGCTTCCAGAATCGGACCCAGCCGTGGATCGGCGTCCATCAGCCAGGCAAACGCGACCTCATCGACCCGACCAGCGGTAGTCGGCGCTTGCTCCAGCGCCCGCGCGCGCAAATCGCCGGCCTTGTCATGTTCGTTTTTAGCCGCGAGCTTGAGCGCTTCCACCATCAGCGCCAGCCAGGGCTCCGGTTCGCCGAAAAACAGCGGGGTGCGCTCTCCGGCAAACACCTGCTTGCGCAGGGCTTCGCACTGGATGGCTTCCTGATAGGTTTGCACCATCGGGAGCGTCTCGACGTCCATTTCACGCACCACGTTGAGCTGATTGAGCGCCTTTTGCCATTCGCCCAGCACGCAGTAGAGCTGAAAGAGAAAAATCCGGCGCTTGACATCAGCGGGCTGTTTACGGACCTCGTCCTGTAACTGCGTCAGGGCGTCGTTGAGAGCGCCCAGGCGCAAACTCTGTTCCGCGATCATGAGGCGTCATCCGCAAGGAAGGGACATCGGAAATGGCAAAACCGACCCAGGCTTGCGCCTGAGTCGGGTAAGGCTGCTCGCGCGAGTGGCCAGCCAACCGGTTTAAACTGGCTGTTGCTCGGCGACGTTCCAGGCAAACTCGGTGGCGGCGCCTTCGACGCCAGCCGCCGTATCCTGAGTCTTGTAAATGATTTTGATCTGACGAGCGCCGAGGGTCACGTTCTCCATGCCCTTGTCCCCACCGCCACTGGCGCTGGTGCTGTAGCCAATGATGATCACATGCACCAATTCGATGGTCAGGTAATCGACGGTGGCGTCGCCGCCGACTTCACGAACGACCATGGTCGCCTTTTCGAAGTGCTGACCGTTCGCGCATTTCAACATCAAAGTCGGCGATGACTTGTCGATGTACTTGGTGACCGTCAGCGACTGAAATTGCGCCGTGCTGGCGCCCGAGCCTTCGCCGGTAGGGCCGGCGGAGGGCTGCATCACACCCCAGCTATAACTCAGGATGTCGAGTTCTTCCTCGTGCTTCGCGACCTTGGATTCGCCCTTGAGTTCGGGTCCTTCAAACTTCAGTTGGATGTTGGTGCTGATAGTTGCCATGTTCGATCTCCTTAACAATTTTGCAAGAGGTTGGTGTCTGGTTTCGGTTTACGTGCCGCCGTCGGTTTACTTCCGGTGGCGGCGCCTGCTGCTCCAGGTCAAGGCTTTGGTCCCATCACGGCGGTTCAGTGAGAGCCGCGTCCATCGACCTGCGCACAACTTACGTTAAAGCAACCGCCATGCCAAAATACAAGCAGTTGTTTATATAGGTCTTTAACAAAAATCCTCCGATTTGACCCATCCACGCTCAAGTCCACAATGAACCGGGCGGGCTATTTTGGCTGCCTGGTTTGACCCGCCCACTCCTCGGATTCCACTCAAGCGCCCTTCGCCGAGGGCAGCTTGGACACCAGGCGCAGCGACACGGTCAATCCCTCCAACTGGTAGTGCGGACGCAGGAAGAATTTGGCGGCGTAGTAACCCGGGTTGCCTTCCACCTCCTCCACCAACACCTGCGCGGCGGCCAAGGGCTTGCGCGACTTGGTCAACTCGGTCGAGTTCTTTGGGTCGCCGTCCACGTACTGGACGATCCACTTCTGCAGCCACTTCTGCATGTCATCCCGTTCCTTGAACGAACCGATCTTGTCGCGCACCATGCACTTGAGGTAGTGGGCAAAGCGGCAGGTGGCGAACAGATAGGGCAACCGCGCGGACAGGTTGGCGTTGGAAGTGGCGTCCGGGTCGTCGTACTCGGCCGGCTTCTGCAAGGATTGCGCGCCGATGAACGCGGCGAAATCCGAGTTCTTCTTGTGAATCAGCGGCAGGAAACCATTTTTGCCCAGCTCCGCCTCGCGCCGGTCGGTGATGGCGATCTCGGTCGGGCATTTCATATCCACCCCGCCATCGTCGGTGGGGAAGGTATGGGTCGGCAAACCCTGCACGTCGCCGCCGGACTCGATGCCGCGAATCCGCGTGCACCAGCCGTACAACTTGAAGGCGCGGTTGATATTCACCGCCATCGCGTAGGCCGAATTGGCCCAGGTGTACTTGTTGTGATCGGCGCCCTCGGTGTTCTCCTCAAAGTCGAACTCCTCGACGGGATCGGTCTTGGCCCCGTAGGGTAGCCGGGCCAGAAACCGCGGCATGGCCAAGCCCACGTAGCGCGAATCCTCGGATTCGCGCAGCGAACGCCAGGCGGCGTACTCGGGGGTTTGGAAGATCTTGGTCAGATCCCGGGGGTTGGCCAGTTCCTGCCAGGATTCCATCTGCATGAGGGCCGGCGCGGCTCCGGCGATGAACGGCGCGTGGGCGGAGGCGGCCACCTTGGCCATCTCACCGAGCAACTCGACATCCACCGGACCATGATCGAAATGATAATCCCCGACCAGGCAGCCAAAAGGCTCGCCGCCGAAGGTGCCGTATTCTTCCTCGTAGACTTTCTTGAAGATCGGGCTCTGATCCCACGGCGTACCCTTGTACTTCTTCAGCGTCTTGTGCAACTCCTTCTTGGAGATGTTCATGACGCGGATCTTCAACATTTCGTCGGTTTCGGTGTTGTTGACCAGGTAGTGCAAGCCGCGCCAAGCGCCCTCGAGTTGCTGGAAATCCGGATGGTGGAGGATGAGATTGAGTTGTTCGCTCAACTTCTGGTCGAGCGCCGCGATCATGGACTCGATGGATTTAAGGACGTCCTTGGAAACCAGCGAGGTATCCCGCAGCGCCTGTTCGGCCAGCGTGCGAACCGCGTTCTCGACGGCCTCCCTGGCCTGATCGGACTTGGGCTTGAATTCCCGCTGCAGCAGCGATGAAAACTCGCTGACCTCCAGGGTCTCCGTGGCGGCTTCAGGTTGAACCTGGGCGTTCGGGTCGGTTTCGGCCATGATTGATTACTCCTCGGCGGCGGGCGTCGCGCCTTCCTGGGGTTTGGGCGCCGAGGCCAGAGCCTGCAGCAAAGTCGGATCGTTCAGCACCTTGGCGATCAACTCCTCGGCGCCGGTTTTACCGTCCATGTACGTCATTAGATTGGAGAGCTGCTGGCGGGCTTGCAGCAGACGGCTCAAGGAGTCCACCTTGCGCGCCACCGCGGCCGGAGAAAAATCATCCATGCTATCGAAGGAGATATCCACGCTCATCTCCCCCTCGCCGGTCAGGGTATTGGGAACCCGGAAGGCGACCCGAGGCTTCAGGGATTTCAGGCGGCTGTCGAAGTTGTCCACGTCGATTTCGAGGAACTTGCGTTCCGCCACCGGCGCCAGGGGATCGGCCGGCTTGCCGGACAGGTCGGACATCACGCCCATCACAAACGGCAACTGGACTTTCTTCTGGGCGCCATACACCTCGACGTCGTACTCGATCTGCACCCGCGGCGCCCGGTTGCGGGCAATAAATTTCTGACTGCTCATCATGGCCATTGGAACATTACCTCTCTCGTTCGAACCGTGTGCTTCAGCCGCCCGATGAAATAACCGAGTTCATCAGTCAACTAAAATTATAGATCAGGATTATGTCAAGGCGAGGCGGCATCCTTGCCTTGCGACCCAAAAATCAGGTCGGCCTGGCTGGTTCCGCCCGGCGCGATATCCTGCAGAATCTCCATGAAGTCCTTGCCCGCCAAAATCCTGGCTCGTTTCAATAGGAACGGAACCGGACTGGACGGCTCGTAGCGGTTAAAGTACTCACAAACCTTGTCGATCATCCGCAGCGCATCTTCACGGTTAGCGATTTCGCCCACCACCAACCGTTGGACCGCCCCGGCGCCTCCCGCCGAACCGGAATCCGCCATCTCGCCCGCCTCGGCGGCGGCTTCTTCGCCGAGATTCACTCCTCGCCGCCGCAAGCGATCTGTCAGCACCTGTCGGATTTCCTTCAAAACCCCGGTCAACGCACTCATGTCCGGCGCCTGGGTCACTCCCACTCGATCCGTCAACAACGCCTCGATCCGCATGGATCGATCCACGGCTTCGTTGGCCGCGCCGGCGGTCATCTTCAACTCTTCCAGGTCGGCTTCCTGGAAGGCGCCATCAATTTTAACCTGGGTGGGTGGTTCCTCCGCTTTATCCTTGGCGGGGATCGGCGTGAGCACGCCCGCCACGATGTGAATATCGCGCAGGTTGAACCGCCCCAGCGTGCGCGAACTGACCAGCGGCATCTCCCGCAAGGCGCGCAGCGTCGTTTCCGGATCGCACAGCGCCACGATCGTGTTGACCCGCAGGGTGGGATCGTTGTTGTCGTCGGGATCGAGTTGCGGGTAGACCTTCTCCCAGAAGCGCTCGATCAAACCGTCCACTAGCGCCAGCCCGGCGGCGAACCCCGGCAAACCCTCGGTGTGCAGCAGAGCGCGGGTGAGATTAACCGCCACGCGCAAATCCCGGGTACGCTCCAACAGCGTCAGGGCCGCTTTCCCGACCCCGCGCCAGTCCGGTGGTTCGGCGGGAATGATAGTGCCGCCGAACTGGCGCTCTGGAGTCTCCTGCGCGAGCCTCTCCATCTCCGCAAATTTGGGATCGTATTCGAGATCCTCCCCGCAGGGCGCATCGGCGGCAATCTCGCCCAGCAGTTTCTCAACGTCTAACATGTTCATCGGATCATACGCCTCACCGGATCGTTTGATCTAAGTAGTATAGCCCTGCATTATAGCCCTGCTTGGCGCGCTTGCCCGGGCGGTATAGACTGAATCGCAGCAACCCCATGCGGTCGATTTGATAAATTTTCGCCCGGGCGGCGAAGCGGCGCCCCTGCCATCGGAAATCGCGTCATGCCCCTGAAACTCACCATTACCAGCTACCAGCGGCTTTCTCCCGGACAGGAAACCACCAAGATCCTCGACCGGGGATCCCTCACGATTGGCCGCGCGGGGCAAACTGACTGGATCCTGCAGGATCCGGAGCGCATCCTGTCCGGCAAACACTGCACCATCCACCACCAGGACGGCGCTTATTTCCTCACCGACAACAGCACCAACGGCACCTTTCTCAACGATTCCGACCAGCGCATCCCCCGCAATCAGACGGTCAAACTCCACGATGGGGACCGCTTCATTCTGGGCGAATACGAAATCGCCGCCTCCTTGGCCCCCAGCGCCGTGGAACTGGCCGAAATCGAACCGGAAGGTCCAGTCACCGACATCTTACCCAGTCCAGATTTGGCCCCGCCGCTGGCGGCGAATTTGCTCGGCGCCGGAGCCGCGGCACACCCGGGCAAACCTTCCTTCGCCGATATCCTCAGCGAGGATAGTCTGGGTTTGCAACGCGCGCCCGGCTCTCCACCGCCAGGCCAGGCCATCACCGAACCCCCGGCGGATCTGCTGGCGCCGGATCGGGCTTTTCTTGAACCCCCGGCGATGATCCCGGAAACACCCCCCGCGCCGTCCGCGTCCTCACCTTTCCTGCCGGATCAGTCCGCCGAACCAGTGACCCCCGAACTCCTGCCTCCAGTTCCTGACCGGCTGCCGCCAAAGCCCCCGGAGCAGATACTGCCCGAATCTCCCGCCGCGCGGGCCGCCGCCTCCCAACCCCCCGCCGGCATCGTGGAGCCGGTCGCCGAACCGATCATTCCCGAAGACTGGTGGATGACCCCGCCCGCCGCCCCGAGCGAGGCGCGGTTCGCCGTTACGCCCCCGCCGGAGGCCGCTCTGTTCCAGCGGTCTCCAACTCCAAAGCTGGCCGAAACCCCGCCGATCGTTCCCAAACCGCCAACGACCCGATTCGATGAACCGGTCAAGCCAGCGGCGGCTCCCATACCGGAACCGTCGCCCCAGAGGCCACTCCCGGCAACTCCCCCCCTTCCGCCGCCCGCTCCAAAGCCGCCCACCGCGCCGCCTGGACTGGATATCCAATCCTTGATCCATGTTTTTCTGGAGGGCGCCGGGCTACCGCACGCGCGTCTGAGTGAAGAACAGTTGCCCGAGATCATGGCCAACCTCGGCGCGATCTTCCGCGAAACCGTGCGGGGACTCATGGAAATCCTGCTGGCCCGCGGCGATATCAAGGGCGAGTTCCGCTTGGATCGCACCGCCATCGGCCCGGTGGAAAATAACCCGCTAAAGACGCCGCCGGGACAACCGCCGCTCCGTCCGGAAGAAGTGATGATCCTGCTGTTGATCGGCCAGAAGGGCGCTTACATGTCGCCGGTGCAGGCGGTGCGCGAAGGCTTCAACGACATCAAGGCGCACCAACTGGCGGTCATGGCGGGGATCCAGGCCGCCTTGGCCCGGTTGCTCGAGCGCTTCGATCCGGACAATTTGGAAAACCGTCTCCAGCCGAACGTCCTCGACAACATCCTGCCAGGCAGCCGCAAGGCCAAGTATTGGGATCTGTTCACCAGCGAATATCAGACCATCGCCCGGGAAGCCGAAGACGATTTTAATGAATTATTCGGCGATGAATTCGCGCGCGCCTACGAAGAACGGCTGCGTGGACGTTAACGCCTGGCCATTCCGGCTCCATGATCCGCTACCGTTCCGCGAATGGGATGCTAGGCTTTGGAGAGCGGGCTCATCAAAAACTTATTTAACGATGCCATGAAGCGAGCGACACCCCTATGAGTTGGTACAGCAAGGTCGTCTGGTCCGAGGGGATGTTCCTGCGCCCCCAACATTTTCAACAACAGGACCGTTACCTCGAAGCCCTGGTCCGGCAATCCTGCGGCTATCTGCGCCCCTATGACTGGGGGGTGGCGGATCTGGCCCTGGACCGGGAAGCGCTCGCGCTGGGCAAGGTCGCCATCACCACCGCCAGCGGCCTGCTGCCCGACGGCACGCCCTTCAACATTCCCGATCACGACCCACCGCCCGCGCCGCTGGAGATCGACGCCGAGGTCCGCGACGCCCGAGTGCTGCTGGCCATGCCGCTACGGCGGACCGGCATGGCGGATGTGGAGCGCGGCGAACAGCAGGATACCGCCGCCCGCTACCGGGCCGTGGCCCGCGAGGTGCGCGACAACAACATCGACACCGCCAACAACAGCGCCTTTGTCGAAACGGGCGAACCCCGATTACGGTTGTTCCTCGATACCCGCGATACCAGCGATTTCACCGGTATCGGCATCGCCCGCGTGCGGGAGAAAAACCCCGATCAAACCGTGGTGCTGGACGCGGATTACCTGCCTCCCTGTCTGGACTGTCGCGGCGTGCCCGCCCTGAACGGCTTCATCACCGAAGTGCTCGGGCTGCTGCACCAGCGCGGCGATGCCTTGGCCGAACGGGTGACGGGCGCGGGCACGGCGCGCGGCGCTGGGGTGGATATCGCCCAGTTCCTGCGCCTGCAAACCGTCAACCGCTTCGAGCCGCTGTTCGCGCACCTGGCGACCATGCGCGGCCTGCATCCGGAGGCGCTCTATCAAACCGCCCTGCAACTGGCCGGCGACATGGCCACCTTCACCGGCAAGACCAAACGCCGACCGCCGACGTTCCCGGCTTACGATCACGATGATCTGCAAAAAACCTTCGGCGTCCTGATGCTCGAATTGCGCCGCTCGCTCAGTCTGGTGGAAGAACAGGCGGCGATCCGCATTCCCATCGAGGAGCGCCAATACGGTATCCGGGTGGCCATCATCACCGACCGCGAACGCCCGTTGCTCGCCAAGGCCACCTTCATTCTGGCGGTCCGCGCCGACATGGCGACCGATCTGCTGCGCGCCCGCTTCCCGACTCAGGTTAAGATTGGACCCGTCGAAAAAATCGCGCAATTCGTCAACCACCACCTGCCGGGCATCGGCGTCAGCGCCCTGCCGGTGGCGCCGCGGGAGATTCCGTACCAATCCGACTTCATCTACTTCCGGCTCGACCGCAGCAGCGAATTCTGGAAGCAGATTCTCAACTCCGGGGGCTTCGCCTTCCACGTCGGCGGCGAATTCCCCGGACTGGAAATGGCGTTCTGGGCCATCAAAGAATGAACGAGTAGCGAACCGTGACTATCGACGATCCGTTTGCCACCGCCGACGGGGACGAAGGCGACCGCACGATCATCCGGCCGGCGCCGGGCGGTCGCCGCCCCGGGCCGAGCGCGCCGCCCGCCCCGCCGCCCCGTCCGCTGGACAGGCCATCTTCCGAGACAGCGGCGGCAATACCCGCCGGGGTCGGGCTGAACCCACTGGAAGCCGCCGCCGCCCCGTTGCTCGGCTTGATCATGCGCCTGAAAAACACCGCCTCGCATCCGGACCCCGA
>Ga0114946_10002511_pt1 | contig 12614 bp, 12 predicted proteins | sample WalLakDeSediment_FD_88676 | JGI IMG/M metagenome (GOLD analysis project Ga0114946, IMG submission 88676) | Lake sediment microbial communities from Walker lake, Nevada to study Microbial Dark Matter (Phase II) - Walker Lake 11/02/13 Deep Sediment | ecosystem: Environmental > Aquatic >...
GCCCTGGCGGGGTACACCCGAGCTCCGACAACGATCGCGGCCAATGGCGTTGGGGCACTTCCGGGATAGCTGCCCCCATCTCGGACCGCCGACCGAACCCTGAGACCGGGACAGGGACATCGCGCACGGCGGATGACCACCGCCCGCGATGGGGCGGCGCGGCACAGGGCATCCCGCGCGTCGGGCGCGGTATGCTGGGCGTTGGGATCACCAGGGGGCCGTCATGCCAAAGACCGAGGACACGATTCGCTTCACCGTCTCACTACCGCGCCCGCTGCTCGACGAGCTCGATCGACGGGTGGTGGGGCGGGGCTATGCCTCGCGCTCCGAGCTGGTGCGTGATCTGATCCGCGCCCGGATGGTGGAGGACGCCTGGGACGCCGGGGAGGAGGATGTCGCGGGGGTGCTGACCATCGTCTACGACCATCACCAGCGCGATCTCAGTCAGCAGATCGTCGACGTGCAGCACCGCGACTTCGTGCACGTGATCGCCTCCACCCACGTCCACATGGACCATCACAACTGCCTGGAGACCATCATCCTCCGCGGCCGCCCGGCAGAGATCGAGCGCCTGTGCCTGGAGATCGAGGGACTGCGGGGGGTGCGCTTCGCCAAGCTCACCCGCGCCTCGCGGCTGGGGGTCTGACGCCGTTCGCCAAGAGCCGGAACCGGTCGCTTCGGGTTTGGGCGCACTGGCAGGGTGGCGACGAGGGGGGCGCAAGGGGTCGACGCACCGCCCCCTGCGCAGGCTATACTTCGCTCGGCCCTGCGCGAGGGCCTCTATCCCCATCTCCTGGGCGCGGCCCTTCCCCTCCAACCCGCGCCTTTCCACAGTAAAGAGCAGCAAGAGGAGAACGCTCCATGTCTACCCGCATGCGAAACACTGCACTCGCCTTGGCCGTCGGCCTAGCGGTCGCCGGCCTTGGCCCGGTAGCCGCCGACGACGCCATCACCCAGGACGGCTACATTACCGGTAGCTTGGTGGTCGACTGGAATACCCGATTGCCCGAAAACCAGGACGCCAACGGGCCCAAAGAGGGCGTCGCCGACGTCTACAACATGGACGCCGCCGTGGGCTTCACCTTCTACAAGGGCACCATCAAGTGCCTGCCCTATGTCTTCTCGCGACACCTCGGGCGCGTGCTCCAGGAGGGCTCGTGCACCTATGACCTCGACGTCGGTGTGATCAATCCCTCCGACACCAGCCAGAAGCGGGTCGTCGGCAAACTTGCCGGACAGCGGCCGGTCGACCGCGACGGACAGACCGACCTCAACGCCGCCAACCTGCGCATGGAGGTCCAAACCATCGGGCGCGCCACCGGCTTCACCTCCAAGTACGCCGGCTTGCTGACGGCCTCGCCGATCAAGGCCAAGACGACCCTCACCGATCTGGTCGCGGAAGCCACCAAGCAGAGCGCGACCATCACCCGCATGGTCGGCGGCAACCAGGTGTCGCTGACCCTCGGCGACGTCGACCCGGTGACCTTCAAGGCCGTCACCGTCCCCCAAGGTCCCTCGGCGAACTATCCCGAGGCGGTGGTCAACGGCAAGCTCATTTACTCCTACGAGACCGACAACTGGTTCCCCACCCTGACGGCGAGCTACAGCGGCCAGACCGATACCATCTCTGGCGGGATGAAGTGGGTCGACGACAGCGACACGAGCGGTCACTACGAGCTCAACATCCTCTTCAACGAGGACAAAGCCGCCTCCGGTGAGGCCGCGGCCTTTACCGACGCCCAGGGCGAGGACGCCTTCTTCCAGACGGACCCGGGCAAGTCGACCGTAAACGGCACTATCGCCTTCCAGGATACCCGTGTCGGCGGGGTGGAGACGCCGGTGAAGAGCGAGGTCAAGTACAACGTCGGGCTACAGATGGTCACCCCGCAGCAGGCCCAGGTGCTGTGGAAGACCCTGCTCCTGATCCCCAACCAGCTCTACGGCGAGTAAGCCGCCCCGAGCGTTGCGCAGCGCCGCCCTCCGGGGCGGCTTTTCGTTTGGGGCCAGCCCGCACGTCAGTCTGGGCGGCGATCGGTCCGCACTCCGGGCCTTGCTCGGGCTCGTCGCTCCGGTGCCGTGGCGGCCGGATCAGCCGTCCTTGCTCTTCAGCAGGTCCGCGAGGCCGGCCAGGCCCTTGTGGGTGGTCTGGCTGGTCGTCGAGCCCGCACCCCCACTCCGACCGGCAGCCAGCGCGGCCATGTGCTCCTCGTACTTCTGGTGCTCGTTGTCGTGACAGTAGAGGCAGAGCAGCTCCCAGTTGCTCCCGTCGGGCGGGTTGTTGTCGTGGTTCATGTCCTTGTGGTGGACGGTGAGCTCGCGCAGGTTCTCGCGGGTGAAGCCGCGCCCGCAGCGCCCGCAGACCCAGGGGTAGAGCTTGAGCGCCTGCTCGCGGTAGCCGGCCGCCCGCTCGTCGCTGGCCTTGCGGGCGTCGGCGACGATGCGGTCGAGCTTGGCGTGATCGATCGGTTTGCCGGTCTTGGGGTGGCGCGGACCTTGAGCGGCCATCGCAGGATTCCTCCTCGGGTCTGGACGATGCGCACATCGTAGACAGCCCGATCGAGGGAGGAAAGGTCAGTCGGCCTCAGGCGCGGGCGCCGCGCATGCGGCGGGTCTTTTCGACCATCCGGTAGGTGGAGCGGTTGTTGTTGAAGCGCGCGACCTCGGACAGGGGCACCCAGAGGATGTCATGGGACTCGTCGTTGCCCGGGATCGGCAGGTCGTCGTCCATCTCGACCAGGAAGCGGATGTCGATGTGCTCGTGGCGCGGGCCGCGATGGCTCGCCGGGATGGTGTGGATGTCCACGTCGAAGACGTCCTCCTCGACCAGGCGGATGTGGGAGGGATCGAGTCCGGTCTCCTCGGAGGTCTCGCGCAGCGCCACCCGCAGGATGTCGGCATCGCCGTCGGCATGCCCGCCGGGCTGGAACCACTGGTCGTGCTTGCGATGATGGAGCAGGAGCACGCGGCGGCGGTCCGGGCTCACCACCCAGGCCGAGCCGGTCACGTGCCCGGGCCAGAGGTCGCAGTGAAAGCAGTCCTCGTGGGCCTCGACGAAGGTGCGCGCACGCTGAATGAATGCCGCCTCCTCCATGAACTGGGTCCGATGGCGGGCCAGCAGGCGCAAGAGCTCTTGGCGGTGCATCTGGTCGTGCTTGGGTCAGAAGGGGTTGCTCAACCGCGGCCTGGGCCGAAACGCCCAACCCGGTCGCGCAGCCACCGCTAGGTCCCCGATGGACTCCGCGCCGCGGTAATCGCGGCCGCGGCCGCCTCGTCGACGTCGGCCTCCTTGCCGGAGAGGGTGAGACGGCCGAAGGCGCCGACGGCGCGCACGTCGATCAGGGTGATGTTGGCGGCCTTCTCGGCCTGATTCGCGGCGTAGACGATGTAGCCGGCCGGCTCGGTCTCCAGGATGAACATGCTCTGGCCGGGCAGGATCATCGAGCCACGCCGGTTCTGCCGGTTGATCAGCACCGTGTGGTCCGGGGTCATGGCGCGGATGATCTCATGCCAGGCGACGTGGCACTTCTGCCGGTCCTCCTGGCGCGCGCCCATGTTCTGCAAGAGGATTCGGCCGGCTGCGATGACGTCGCTCTGGTCGCGCTGGTGGATCACCATGGAGCCGTATTCGCGCTCCACGACCTGCTGGGCCAGATGGACGCGGGTGGCCTTGAGCGCGATGTCGGTGAGCCGGTGGACGGCCATGCCCGGCGAGACCTCGCACCAAAGGCAGGCATCCCCCGGGACCGGCAGGAAGCCCTGGGACACGGTCGCCATGTACTCGGCGAGCTGAGGCTGCAGCGAGTCGATGTAAACGTACGTCTTGAGCTTGATCATCGCTTGGCGGCACCGTCGCCGACGTGCTCCCGCTCACCCTCCGGGGGCTCCCGGACACCAGAAAGGGCCGCTGGTCCGAGGCCGGCGGTGCATTCTACAGGCTTTCTGGGGGTTTTTGCCTCGGAGGTTTTTTTGGGAGGCATCAGCCGGACGCATGGGCCGCCGCGGAGCACCCTGAGCGACATGGCGAAGCCGAGCAGCCACCCCAGACGCGGCACCCCCACGCCATCCCCCCGGCGCTCGGCCGCGTTCGGCAAGACGCACGAAAACCTAAGCCCATTCCCGTGACCCAGTGGCGGCCTGGATGTCGCAAGGCCACCCGCGGAGACGCGCATCCGTCCGCCAAGCGCCGCGCCTTGCGGCACGGACGGCCGGGTGTCGAGCCGAGTTTGGCGGGGTCCATCGACCTTACGATGAAAGTCGCGCGCCGCGCGCTCCATCGCCCCCTCGCCCTCTGGGAGAGGGCCGGGGTGAGGGTTGCGTGCGTCCACCAGCGGGGTATCCTCGCGTCCGAATTGATCTTGCGGGGGTGCAATGACCAGCGTCGAGGAGCTGCTTGCCGGCGTGAGCGTACGGCGCACGGAATGGGAGGCGGCAGTAGCGGCCGCCGGGCTACCGGTTTTGGGCGATGGCTACTGGGCCGATGCGGGGCGGGTCTTCGAGGGTAGCGACTACCTCGCTCAGGCGGCCATCCGGCATCCCGGGTTGCTGCCCGAGCTGGCCGCCTCGGGGCGGCTCGCGCACCCCGGCACGCCTGGGGAGATCGACCAGCGCCTGGCCGCCGCGCTCGCCCCGGTGAGCGACGAGACCACCCTTGGCACGGCGCTCCGCCGCTTTCGACGTGAGGAGATGGTGCGCATCATCTGGCGCGACCTGGCCGGGCTCGCGCCGCTTGCGGAGGTGCTGGAGGACCTCACCGCGCTCGCCGATGCCTGCATCTCCCAGGCGCTGGATCGGTTGCACGCCTGGACCGTTGCCGAGCTTGGCACGCCGAGCGACGCCGAGGGCCGGCCGCAGCAGCTCGTGGTGCTGGGCATGGGCAAGCTCGGCGCGCGCGAGCTCAACCTGTCCTCGGACATCGACCTCATCTTCGCCTACCCCGCGGGCGGCCAGACCGACGGGCCGCGGGCGCTCGGCAACGAGCAGTTCTTCGTGCGCCTGGCGCGTCGCCTGGTGCAGGCGCTCGACGCGCAGACGGCGGACGGCTTCGTCTTTCGCGTGGACACCCGGCTGCGGCCGTTTGGCGACGCGGGGCCGCTCGCGATGAGCTTCGGCGCCATGGAGGACTACTACCAGTCGCAGGCGCGTCCCTGGGAGCGCTACGCGATGATCAAGGCGCGGGTGGTGGCGGGCGATCCCGACGCCGGCGCGGACCTGATGGCGCTGCTGCGGCCCTTCGTCTATCGGCGTTATCTCGACTTCGGCGCCATCGAGTCCCTGCGCGAGATGAAGGGGATGATCGCCCGCGAGCTCCAGCGCAAGGGGATGGCAGACAACATCAAGCTCGGTCCCGGCGGCATCCGCGAGATCGAGTTCATCGGCCAGGCCTTCCAGTTGATCCGCGGCGGGCGCGACCCGGAGCTCCAGATCCGCCCGATCCTGCCGGTGCTGCGCCTGCTCGGGCAGAAGGGCCTGATGCCGGCCTTTGCCGTCGACGAGCTCTCGCGCGCCTATGAATTCCTGCGCCGGGTCGAGAACCGCGTGCAGGCCTGGAAGGACCAGCAGACCCACCTGCTGCCGACCGACGCGCTGGCGCGGGAGCGGCTGGCGCGGGCCATGGGCTTCGCCGACTGGGAGGCCTTTCTCGCCGCCCTCGACGAGCATCGCCGGCGGGTGCAGGGGCATTTCGACCTGGTCTTCGCCTCGCCACATGCGGACGACGAGCAGCAGGCCGAGGCCCCGATCGCGACCCTGTGGCACGGCCGTCCAGACCCTGAGCATGCCCGCGCCCTGCTCGCAGAGGCGGGCTTCGCCGAGCCCGAGGCCGCCTGGGAGCGCCTGGGGCATTTCCGCGCGGCCACGGAGCGCATGGGCCTGAGCAACCGCGGTGCCGAGCGGCTCGGTCAGCTCGTTCCCCTGCTGCTCCAGGCGGTGGCCGCGTCGGGGCAGCCCGACCTCGCGCTCAAGCGCGTGCTGCCGCTGATCGAATCCGTGGCTCGCCGCACCGCCTATCTGGCGATGCTGCTGGAGCACCCGCTGGCCCTCTCCCAGCTCGTGCGGCTCTCCGGGATGAGCCCGTGGATCGCCGAGCAGCTCGGGCGCCAGCCCTTGCTCCTGGATGAGCTGCTCGACCCCCGGCGGCTCTTCGCGCCCCTGCGCCGGGCCGACCTGGAAGAGGAGCTGGATGCGCTGCTCGCCCCACTCGACGCCGAGGACCTGGAGCAGCAGATGGAGCGCCTGCGCCAGTTCGCCCAGGGTAACCGCCTGCGGGTGGCGGCGGCGGACCTGACCGGGGTCGTCCCACTGATGGTGGTGAGCGATTACCTCACCGAGATCGCCGAGGTGGCGGTGCGGCGGGTGCTGCGCATCGCCTTCGCGCATCTGGCTCGGCGCCACGGGCTGCCGGCCGGCGTCGCAGCGGGCGATCTCGGCTTCTTAGTGCTGGGCTACGGTAAGCTCGGCGGGATCGAGCTCGGCTATGGCTCGGACCTCGACCTGGTGTTCCTGCACGGGGGCGAGTCGGTGAGCGCGATGACCAGCGGGCCCCATGCGATCTCCACCGAGCAGCTCTATTCCCGGCTCGGGCAGCGCATGCTGCACCTGATGACCACCCGCACCAACTCGGGCGTGCTCTACGAGGTCGACATGCGCCTGCGCCCGGACGGGAACAAGGGCCTGCTGGTGCGCTCGATCGATGCCTTCGCCGCCTACCAGGCGCGTGACGCCTGGACCTGGGAGCACCAGGCCCTGGTGCGGGCGCGGCCGGTAGGGGGCGACGCGGCGCTCGCCGAGCGCTTCTCAGCCATACGCCGGGAGATCCTCTGCCGCGAGCGCGACCCCGCGACGCTGCGCGGCGAGGTGCGCGAGATGCGCGCACGCATGCGCCGCGAGCTGGACAAGGGCCGGGCCGGCCGCTTCGACCTCAAGCAGGGGCGTGGCGGTATTGCGGATATCGAGTTTATGGTTCAATACGCGGTCCTTCGATGGGCCAGCGCGTACCCGGACCTGGCGGACTGGACCGACAACATCCGACTCCTGGAGACGCTCTCCCGCCACGCGCTGCTCCCCGGCGACGCCGCCGCCGAGCTGACCCGCGCTTACAAGTCCCTGCGCGCGGCCTATCATCGCAGCGCGCTCCAGGAGGAGCCGACGGTGGTGCCGGACGCGGAGCTTCGAGCGGAGCGGGAACAGGTGGCGGCCCTGTGGGGGCGGTTGCTGGAGGACTGAGCCGAGGTCGGCGGTCGCCGCGGACGGCATCGAGGGCCTTTCGCCGAGACCCGGATCATTCGTCCTCGGCCGCAAGTACGAGCAGGGGCATCCTGCCTGGAACGGGGGGTGCGGAACGCATCGCGCACTTCCTCTGCAATGCGGAGCAAACGATGACCACGATGGCGGACCGTGATGGCCTGATCTGGCTCGATGGGGCGCTGGTGCCCTGGCGCGAGGCCAAGACCCACGTCCTCACCCACACCCTGCACTACGGGATGGGTGTGTTCGAGGGGGTGCGCGCCTACCGCACCGAGAAGGGCACCGCCATCTTCCGCCTGCGCGAGCACACCGAGCGCCTGTTCAACTCCGCCCACATCCTGGGGATGCGCATCCCCTGGGACCGCGAGACCCTGATCCAAGCCCAGCGCACGGTGGTGCGCGAGAACGGCCTGGAGTCGGCCTACCTGCGGCCGATGTGCTTCTACGGCCCCGAGGGCATGGGGCTGCGCGCCGACAACCTCAATGTCCATGCGGTGGTCGCCGCCTGGTCCTGGGGGGCCTATCTCGGCGAGGAGAACATGCGCAACGGCATCCGCGTGCGCGTCTCCTCCTTCACCCGCCACCACGTCAACATCACCATGTGCCGGGCCAAGGCCAACGGCAACTACATGAACTCCATGCTCGCCCTGCAGGAGGCCCTGCGCGACGGCTACGACGAGGCCTTGCTGCTGGACGCCGAGGGCTATGTGATGGAGGGCAGCGGCGAGAACATCTTCATTGTGCGCGAGGGCCTGATCTACACCCCGGATCTCACCTCCGCGCTCGACGGGATCACCCGCAAGACCGTATTTGCACTGGCCGCCGAGCTCGGCATCCCGGTGATCGAGAAGCGCATCACCCGCGACGAGGTCTACATTGCCGACGAGGCCTTCTTCACCGGGACCGCCGCCGAGGTGACTCCGATCCGCGAGGTGGACGGCCGCAGCATCGGCAGTGGCACCCGCGGCCCCATCACGGAGCGCCTGCAGGGGCTGTACTTCGACCAGGTCCACGGCCGGCGCGACGAGCACCCGGAGTGGCTGACGCTGGTGTGACGATTCGCGGATTTCGGATTTGGGATTGCGGAGGTTGGACTGCGGCGCGGATTGTGGTTCCAGCCAGGTCGGGTGGGACAAGCGGGGCGGCTCCACCGGGACCCCGCGGGCGGATCTGTCGCGAAGCTCCTTGATCCACCCCGGCCTGAGCGGCACAGCCCCGCATTCGCAAGGCGCTGTCCCATTGGCGTTTATTGGCGTTCATTCGCGGCTAGTCTTTCCATCTAGCCGCCGCATCTGAGGTACCAAGGCCATGGCACAAACGGCCGAGAAGCCCACCGGCGCCCAGGGCGCCATCATCGTCAGCCGCAAGGACCTCCCCCTGTCCTGCCCGCGCCCCCAGGACGCGCTTTGGAACATGCACCCGCGCGTCTATCTGCCGATCGAGAAAACCGGGGAGGCGATCTGCCCCTACTGTGGGGCGCGCTACCGGCTCGAGGACTGAGCCAGGCGCCTTGGCGGCAGCGCCCTGTGGGAGCGGCGCCCTCGCCGCGACCGGCGCCTCCCACTGACCCACCTTGCACCGCAGGGCTACTGCGGATCGAACCGGTAGCCCAAGAGTTCGATGTCGCGCGCGAAGTGCCGGGCGACGAGCTCGGCGGTCTCGTCCCTGTAGTAGCCCCGGTAGTCCTTCTTGCGATCGTTGGCTCGACGCTCGTGCGGTAGCGCGCGCGGGGCGATGCCGATGCGTTGACAGGCGGTGGCGAAGTCTTGCTCCAGGCGCTCGTAGCGGCCGATGAAGTCGACCAGCACTGTGCCCTGCAGGTCGATCAGGTAGTCGCTCTGCCGCTCGATCGAGGTGTCCACGTGGTACTGATAGGGGCGGTCGGGGTCGAGCTTCCAGCGGAGGAATCCCTCGAAGTCCTGGTGCCCGCCGAGGTACTGCGGCCGCTCCCGGCGGATGTGATGGAAGGAGCTCACCTGCAAGTCCCAGGGGTTGCGGACGAAGGCGAACTTGAAGAGCTGCTCGAAAATCTCCCGCGGCAGCAGCTCCTGGGCCGCCACGATCTTGGCGTGGCGCGGCAGCTTGGTGGCGATGCGGTGCCCCGAGAGGTGGCTCAGCCGACTGCACAGGAACATCGGCAGGTACCAGGGATCGCGCCAGCGTAGGCCCTGCAGGGCGGCGCGCACGCTGGTCCCGCCGGTCTTGGCGATGTGCACGAAGAGGAAGCGGTACCTGGGCGAGAGGAGCATGGCGGGAGCGCCGGGCCCGTGGGCAGGCAGGCGTCAGCGGCAGGCGCCGGTCAGGCGCTGGCGGATGAGGATGGCCGGTATGGCCCGGCTCTCGGCCTCGCTGCTCGATGGGCCGCGTTGCTCCGGTTCCAAGACCATGCCGATCACCCGGCCCGAGAGGTCGATGACGGGTCCACCGCCCTGGCCTGGGAGCGGCTCGGCGTCGGTGACCAGCCGGCGCAGGCTGATGTCGGTGAGCACGGCCGAGGTGACGGCGTCTTGGAGCCCCGCCGCGCGGCCGACCAGGAGCACCCGCATCCCCTCGCTCAAATCCGCGTCCGGGTCGAGCCTGAGGGCCGGGGTGCGGTAGCCGTCGAGCTTGAGGAGCGCGAGCCCTAGGTCGGCGTCCTCTTCCACCACCCGGGCGTGGAGCGCCGTGCCGTCCTTGAGGTAGAGGTCGAGCTTGGAGACGCCGGCCTCGACGAACGGTAGCTCGCCAGGCGCGGGTACCTGGGCGCCGAGCTCCAGCTCCAAGGCCGCCAGGGCCTCGCTCTCACTCTGGTAACGCCCCTGCAGCTCGGCGTGACTCGCTTGCGCCCAAGCGCGGGCGGCCTCGTCCTCGGCGTTCTTGAGCACCCGCGCGTATCCCGCCAGGTCCTTCTCCATCCGTACGAGGCGCTCGCGCACGGCGGCCGCCTCCTGCGCGAGCGCGGTGCGGTCATCGTGCCCGCCGAGCGGCTCGTCCCTGCCGCCGCCGCGGAGCAGTCGTCGCTCGGTCAGGATGTGCCCATCGGGGCTGCAGAAGAACCCCGAGCCCATCCCCCCGGGGCCGCGAAGCACCACCACGGCGAGGCTCGCCTGGTCGACAGGCGTCATGGCATGGAGGCCCGCCTCCAGGCGCGCGGCGAGGTCAGTCGCAGCGGGCACGGGGCTGGGCCGACGCGTGGTCCCGGTCTTGATGTCGGGGATGATGTCTGCCTGGACCCCCGCGGGCGGTTCGTCGGTGAAGTACCAGTTGCCGTAGGCGTCCTGGTAGCGGTAGATGTCGGCGCCCGCCCCCGCACACGCCAGGGCGAGCAGCACGGCAAGGGCGAGCCAGGCCGCGGATGCTGGTGGTCGGGTGAAATGATCACAGCCCCTCATGGCGTTGTCCCCTTTGCGCCGCCAAGCCGTCCGCCCGCGTGGTGCGATATCGACCATCCCCAGGAAAACCAGGGTGGCAGCATAAGTGGTCTCTAGGCACAATGCGAAAGGGCGCGTGTGCGCCCATCTCCGCCAGGCCCGGCGGCTCCCGATCCTCGGCAAGGCCGCCCTCATCGAGCGACGAGACACCATGGTCCCGAGCCCCGCCCCCGACACCAGACCACTCAGCCCCAGCCGCGCCCGCGGGTCCCGCACGGCCGGCTGCGCGCTGATGACGCTGCTGCTCCTCGCCGCGGCCGCACCCGGACAGGCGACCACGGCGCCCCCTGAGTCCGAGGTCCCGCCACCGAGCAAGCCCGGCACCACCAACAAGCGTGCCTTCAAACCGATGATCGACGGCATCGCCAAGCAGCGCGGGGTCGACGCCGACCTGGTGCACGCGGTGATCGCCGCGGAGTCTGGCTACAACCCCAACGCGGTCTCACCCAAGGGCGCGATCGGGCTGATGCAGGTCATGCCGGCGACCGCGGCCGACTACGGTGTCGGCTCGGCCGACGCCCTGTTCGACCCCAAGACCAACGTCGATGTCGGCACCCGGCACCTGAAGCGGCTGCTCAACAAGTACGGCAGCATCCGCCAGGCGGTCGCCGCGTACAACGCGGGCGAGGGGGCACTGGAGCGCAACAATGCGGCCCTTGCCTACCCCGAGACCCGCCGCTACCAGGTCCAGGTGTTTAACAATTTCTGGCGCAACAAGGGCAAGGAGCCGCACAAGCTGCGCGAGCTCGGCCTCGCCCCCCTGGTGATCCAGTCCACCTTCCGCAACCTCGACCCCGGTCTGCACCAGGTGGGTCCCAACAGCAAGCCCATGTTCGTGTTGGAGCCCAAGCCGTAAGACGCCGGTCGAGCAGGGGGGGCGCACCCCGACGGGAGCGGCGCCCCGGTGGGAGCGGCGCCCCCGCCGCGACCAAGCGTCTTCCAGAGCCTTCGCAGGAACGCGCCCCGGCCGCGCCAAAGGGCGCCAACCGCGCCAAGTCAATACATGTGCTGCCCCCCGTTCACCGAGACGGTAGACCCGGAGATGAAGTCGGCCTCGTCCGCCACCAGGAAGAGGACCGTGCGGGCGATATCCTCCGGCTTGCCGAGGCGGCCGACCGGGATGCGCGCGACGATCTTCTCCAGCACCGGGGGCGGCACGGCGCGCACCATCTCAGTATCGACATAGCCGGGAGCGACCGCATTGACCGTGATCCCCTTGGCCGCCCCCTCCTGGGCCAGGGCCTTGGTGAAGCCGTGGATGCCGGACTTGGCCGCGGCATAGTTCACCTGACCGTACTGCCCCGCCTGGCCGTTGATCGAGCCGATGTTGACGATGCGCCCGAAGCCGCGATCGCGCATCCCCTCGATCACCGCCCGGCAGGTGTTGAAGCAGGAGGTGAGGTTGGTCTGGATCACCTGCTGCCACTGCTCGTAGCTCATCTTGTGTATGGTGCCGTCGCGGGTGATCCCCGCGTTGTTGACCAGCACCTCGATGGGTCCGACCTCGCGCTCGATCTGGGCGATGCCGGCCGCCACGGCGTCGAAATCGCTCACGTCGAACTTATAGGCCGACACCCCAGTGCGGGCCGAGAACTCCTGCGCGGCGGCGTCATTGCCGCCGTAGTTGGCGGCGACGCGATAGCCCGCGCCCTGCAGCGCGGCACAGATCGCCTCGCCGATGCCCCGGGTGCCCCCGGTGACCAGTGCCACTCTCCCCATAGCGAACCTCCCCAAGCGGTTGGTTGATGTTGTTGGAGACCGGGCCCGGCAGCGGGCGTCGCCCGTGATCCGGTGCCCGGGGGAAAGTGTAATCCGGACGGCGAAGGTCCGTCCGAGGGGCGATGGCCTTGAGGGTGCGGCGCTCGCTCGGCACCGGGGACCCGCATTGATGGCCGGCTCGGGATCGGCGCCAACGCGCTCGCCGGTGGCGGGAGCCACCCACCGAGGAGTGCCCTGTTGACC
>Ga0114946_10002512_pt1 | contig 12606 bp, 14 predicted proteins | sample WalLakDeSediment_FD_88676 | JGI IMG/M metagenome (GOLD analysis project Ga0114946, IMG submission 88676) | Lake sediment microbial communities from Walker lake, Nevada to study Microbial Dark Matter (Phase II) - Walker Lake 11/02/13 Deep Sediment | ecosystem: Environmental > Aquatic >...
ACGCCGGCTCCTGGAGTCGGCACTCGACCTGCTGGCGCCAGACGGCACCCTTGTCTACGCCGTGTGCACGGTCCTGCCCGAAGAGACCGTCGAGGTCGTTGCCGGGCTCGGGTTCCGGGCCCCCGATCTGCCGGGGGCCCGGGTGGGGGACGGGATCCTCCTGGGCCCCCACCTCGGCCCGACCGACGGCATGTTCGTCGCCGTCACCGGTGGGGCCTGACCCAAGGGGCGCCTCCCGACCCGACCGGTACACTGGCACCATGACCGTTCCCGACCCGGACCAACCCCTTGCGGTGGTATGCGACGACGACCCGGAGGTCGCCGAGTACATCCGGCACCACCTCTCGAGGGAGGGATTCGACGTCGTCATCGAGCCGGATCCCGAACGAGCATCAGCCGCCATCCTCGGCGACATCCGATCGGCGGTGCTCCTCCTCGACATCCACATCCCCGACGGGCCCCAGGTGCTGCGTCGCCTTCGCAGCAACCCCAGGAGCACCGGCAACGCCATCGTCGTCATGACCCACAGCATCGATCCGGCCCTCCTCGACGCAACGCTCGGCGACGGGGCCGACGACTTCATCAGGAAACCGTTCGACGTCGCCGAGTTCGTGGCGAGGGTCAAAGCGGTCCTTCGGCGCACCACGATGATGATCGGCGTGTCCCCTCTCACCGGCCTCCCCGGGAACCAGCGGACCGAGGTGGAGATCGACCGATGGTTGGCTGCCGGCAAGCCGACGGCGGTCGCCCACGTGGACCTCGACAACTTCAAGCCCTTCAACGACCACTACGGCTTCCGGCGAGGCGACCATGTCATCGCCTTCGCCTCCAATGTCCTCCAAAACGCCCAGGTGGCGTCGGGCGACCCGGCGTGCTTCGTGGGGCACATCGGGGGCGACGACTTCGTCGTCGTCGTCGACCCGGGTCGGGTCGAGGCCTTGGCCGGCCGGGTCATCGAGGAGTTCGACGCCGGCGTCCTCGACTTCTACGACCCCGAGGACGCCATCCGCGGATATGTGGAGGTGCCGGACCGGCGCGGTGACCGGCATGCGTTCCCGGTGGTGTCGATCAGCTTGGGTATCGCCACCAACGTGCACCGGGCCCTCGCCAACTCGGTCGACGCCTCCCAGATCGCCGCCGAGATGAAAGAAGTGGCCAAGCAGGTACCGGGTTCGGTCTATCGCATCGACCGGCGGCGGGAATGAGCCGAAAGCGCCCCGATCCGACCGGCGTAGCCTGATCGGAGTGGACCACACCGAGGCCATGCGCCGTGCCATCGAGCTTGCCTCCGGGCGGCGCACCCATCCCAACCCGACGGTCGGAGCCGTGGTCCTCGACCGCACCGGCACGGTGGTGGGGGAGGGTTGGCACGCAGGGCCGGGAACACCCCACGCCGAGGCTGTGGCCCTCGAGGCCGCAGGGGCCCGGGCGGCGGGATCGACGGTGGTCGTGACCCTCGAGCCCTGTTCGCACCACGGTCGCACCCCACCCTGTGCGGACGCGCTCGTCGAGGCAGGTGTGGCCAGGGTCGTCGTGGCAGTAGTGGACCCGGACCCGCTCGTCTCGGGCACGGGGATCACCGTCCTCACCCGAGCTGGCATCACCGTCGACCAAGGCGTCCTCCGAGCCGAGGCGGAAGCACTCGACCCTGCGTACTTCCACCACCGCCGTACCGGTCTCCCCCGGGTGACCGTCAAGGTCGCCGCCACGCTCGACGGTGCCACCGCCGCTGCCGATGGCACCTCCCGCTGGATCACCGGGCCCGCTGCCCGAGCCGACGGCCACCGTCTGCGGGCGCAAGCGGACGCGGTCGTCGTCGGGGCCGGCACCGTCCGCGCCGACAACCCCCGTCTCGACGTCCGACTCGACGACCACGCCGGCCCCCAGCCACGCCCCGTCGTCTTCGCCGGGGCCGGCGGGCTCCCCCCGGATGCGGCCCTCCTCGCCCGCGACCCGATCGTGGTGGCGACGCGACCCATCGCCGGCTGGCCCACGACGGTGGTGGCCGGTGACCGGTACCCGGATCCGCGCGCCGCCTTGGTGGCGTTGGCCGAGGTGGGGCTGCTGGAGGTCCTCGTGGAGGGAGGGCCGACCTTGGCAGGGGCGCTGTGGAGAGCGGGCCTCGTCAACCGCGGGGTGTTCCACCTCGCCGCCACCGTCGCAGGTGGCGTGGGCCGTCCGATGTTCGACGGGATGTTCCGGACGCTCGGCGATGCCTCGCCGGTGGTGGTCACCGACCTCCGTGCCCTCGGGCCGGACGTCCGGCTCGAGTTCGAGGTGGCGTGATGTTCACCGGCATCGTCGAGGCGGTGGGCACTGTCGCCGACCTCACCCGCGCCGACGACCACGCCTCCCTGCGGGTGACGGCGCCCTCGGCCGTGCTCGACGATCTCGCAGTCGGCGACTCCGTGGCCGTCGACGGCGTCTGCCTCACCGTCGTCGCCGTCGAAGAGGCCGGGTTCGCCGTCGACGTGGTGGCGGAGACGCTGCGACGCTCGACGCTCGGCGACCGGCGACCGGGCGACGGCGTGAACCTCGAGCGAGCCATGCTCGCGACCGGCCGATTCGACGGCCACATCGTGCAGGGGCACGTCGACGGGGTCGGTGAGGTCGTCGCCTCCACCTCCGAGGGTGGCGGGCAGCGGATCACCATCAGGCCACCCGTGGGCCTCAACCGTTACCTCGTCGAGAAGGGCTCGGTCACCGTCCAAGGGGCGTCGCTCACCGTTGCCGGTCTCGAGGGCGGCGACTTCGCCATCGCCGTCATCCCCCATACACTCGAGGTGACGACCCTCGGGCGACTCAGACCCGGCGACCGGGTCAACCTCGAAGTGGACGTCATCGCCAAGTACGTGGAGCGCCTCACCCGCCCATGAAGACCGACCCCATGACCACGGCCATAGCGGCCATCGCCGCCGGCGGGTTCGTGATCGTCACCGACGACGTCGACCGCGAGAACGAGGGCGATCTCATCATCGCCGCGTCCGCCATGACCCCCGAGAAGATGGGCTTCATGGTGCGGCACACATCGGGCGTCATCTGCCTGTCGATGGAAGGGGACCGACTCGACCAGCTGGAACTCCCCCAGATGGTGCGGGAGAACACCGACGCTCGGCGGACCGCCTTCACGATCTCGGTCGACGTCACCGTCGGCATCACCACCGGGATCAGTGCCGCCGACCGCACCAGGACCATCGCCGCCCTCATCGACCCGACCACCACGCCCAGGGACCTGTCGCGACCGGGACACGTCTTCCCGCTCCGTTACGAGAACGGGGGGGTCCTCCGGAGGGCGGGGCATACCGAGGCCGCCGTCGACCTCGCCAGGGAGGCCGGCCTCTACCCGGCCGGGGTCCTCGCCGAGCTCGTCAACGACGACGGGACGATGATGCGCGGCTCGCAGCTCGAGGCTTTTGCCGAAACCCACGACCTGCCGCTCGTCACCATCGCCGCTCTCATCGCCCACCGGGCCAGGTTCGAGCGTTTGGTCGAACGGGCCTCCTCGGCGCGGATCCCCACCGCCCACGGCACCTTCGCCGCGGTGGGCTACCGATCGCTCGTCGACGGGCGTGAGCACGTCGCCTTCGTGCTCGGGGACGTCGCCGGGAAGTCGGACGTCCTCGTGCGGGTGCATTCCGAGTGCCTCACGGGGGATGTGTTCGGCAGCCTGCGATGCGACTGTGGCGTCCAACTCGACGAGGCCCTGCGTCGGGTCGGGGAGGAGGGCGAAGGCGTTGTGCTCTACATCCGCGGCCACGAGGGGCGGGGCATCGGTCTCATGCACAAGCTCGCCGCCTACGAGCTGCAGGACGGGGGCCTCGACACCGTCGAGGCGAACGTGGCTTTGGGCCTCCCACCCGATGCCCGCGACTACGGCGTCGGCGCCCAGATCCTCGTCGACCTCGGGCTCTCCAGCCTGCGCCTCCTGACCAACAACCCGACCAAACGGGCCGGCATCGAGGGGTACGGCCTGACCATCACCGATCGGGTTCCCATCGACGTCGGCTCGAATTCGGAGAACGCCGGCTACCTGGCCACCAAGCGCGACAAGATGGGCCACCTGCTCGAGGTCGCCGAATGACCCCGGTGGAGGTGCCCCTCGACCTCGACGGGTCTGGCCTGCGGGTCGCCGTCGTGGCGGCGGTATGGAACCAGGCGATCACCGGTCCACTCACCGAAGGCGCGGTGACCCGCCTCGGCGAACTCGGCGTCGGCCAGACGACGGTGGTGCGGGTGCCGGGGGCTTGGGAGCTCCCGGTGGTGGCGAGGGCGCTGGCGGCGAACCACGATGCGGTCATCGCGGTTGGGGTCGTCATCGAGGGTGAGACCGACCACTACCTCCACATCTCCACCCAGGCGAGCGCCGGGCTGCGGGCGGTGGCCTTGGAAACGGGGGTGCCGGTGGCGAACGCGCTCCTCACCGTGCGGGAGACGACCCATGCGATTGCACGGAGCCGTCCCGGCCCCGACAACAAGGGCGCCGAGGCCGCCGAGGCCGCCGTCGCCACCGCCAACGCTCTGCGAGCCGTGCGCTAGCCGGGTCACACCGGTACACTTGGCCATCGAACTGAAACGAGCAAGCGGAAGCCCGGTCGCTTCCCACCCGGCCACCCATGGTGCGTCGCGGTTCCCGTCCAGCCCCCGGCCACGCGGCCGGGTGGACTGGCATGGAGAGCAGCGACACCCGCTGCTCTTTTCGTTTGGACATGGTGTGCGCCGCACACACGACGCGAGTACGGAGGTACCGAGATCGCAGACCTGCGCGTGAACGGCTCCATCCGGGCCCGAGAGGTCCGGGTGGTGGCCCCCGATGGTGAACAGATCGGGATCAAGAAGCTGGAAGAGGCGCTGTGGCTCGCCAACCAGCTCGACCTGGACCTCGTGGAGGTCGCCCCGAACGCCCGACCCCCCGTCGCCAAGATCATGGACTACGGCAAGTTCAAGTACGAACAGTCGGTCCGGGATCGGGAAGCCAGGAAGAACCAGACCAAGACGGTCATCAAGGAGGTCCGCCTCCGTCCGTCCATCGGGGAACACGACTACCAGATGGTTCGCCGTCGAGCCGAGATGTTCCTCATGCACGGCGACAAGGTCAAGGTGACGGTCCGATTCCGGGGCCGAGAGAACGAACGACCCGAGCTGGGACGCGAGATGGTGTCTCGTTTGCTCGGCGACATCGGTGACATCGCCACCGTCGAGCAGTCGCCCCGCAAGGAAGGCCGCATGATGCACGCGGTGCTGGCGCCCAACGCACCAGCCATCAAGCGTCGCAAGGCCGAGGCTGCCGAAGCCCTCGGCGAGGCAGCCGCCCTCGCGGAGGCCGAGGACAAGGAAGAGGACGAGTCGTTGGTGGCCGGTCCCGACGGCCCCGAGGTGGCCATCGACATCGCCGACGAAGAAGGGGCCGTGGCCGAGACCGCCGCCGAGGCCACCGACGAAGAGGAGTGACGTACGTCATGCCGAAACAGAAGACACACAAGGGCACGGCCAAGCGGGTCCGTCGCACCGGGAGTGGCAAGTTGGTTCGCCGCCAAGCCGGGAAGAACCACCTCAAGCTCGCCAAGGGCAAGAACCGCTATCGCCGCTTGGCGGGCACCGCCGAGGTCGCCCAGCCCGATGTTCCCCGCATCAAGAGACTCCTGGGAGGGAACTGATGGCACGCGTCAAGCGCTCCGTCCACGCCCGCAAGAAGCACCGCAAGGTCCTCGATCGCGCCTCGGGGTACAAGGGGGCGCGCAGTCGCCGTTTCAAGACCGCCAACGAGCAGGTCATGCAGGCGATGCAGGACTCCTACGACCACCGCAGGGCGCGCAAGGGCGACTTTCGCAAGTTGTGGATCACCCGAATCAACGCGGCTGCTCGTCAGAACGGGACCACGTACTCCCAGCTGATGGCCGGCCTCAAAGCGGCCGAGATCACGATCGACCGCAAGATGCTCGCCGAAATGGCGGTGTCGGACCCGGCGGCGTTCGGGCAACTCGTCGAGAAGGCGACCGCGAAGTGAGGTTGGGGGCCTGCCGGGCCCCCAACCTCGTTCCCGACCGGCCCTGACGAGCCCGATGCGCGACGTCGACGACACCCCCCGGCCACCCCTCCCCGGTCACGGGCGCGCCGGCGCCGACGTCATCACGTCGCTGCGCAACCCGCTCGTGATGGACGTGGTCGCCTTGCACCGCCCCAAGGAACGCCGGCGACGCGCCCAGACGCTGCTGGAAGGCCCCCAGCTGGTCGGAGAGGCGCTCGCCTCGGGGGTGCAGCCCACGCTGTTGCTCACCCTCGAGCGGACGCGTTGGCTGGGCGCCGCCGACCGGGTGCTCGAGGTCGACCACGCCGTGCTCACGAAGGTGGCGACGACCAGGACCGCCCAGGACCCTGTGGCCGTGGTCGCGATCCCCGATCCGGTTCCCCCGGTGGGCGACCTGCGTCTACTCATGTGGGGGGTGTCCGATCCGGGCAACGCCGGCACCCTCATCCGATCGGCGGCGGCCTTGGGGCCGGGGTCGTCATCGGCGGTCGGGGATCGGTCGACCCGTGGGCCCCCAAGGTACTCAGGGCGGCCGCTGGCGCCCACTTCCGGGTGCCGATAGCGGTCGTCGACGAACCTGCGGCGGCCTGGGAGGGAACCACCTCCGTGGCGTTGGTCGTAGCCGGCGGTGTGGCACCCTCCGAGGTGCCCCCCGGGCCCGTGACGGTGGTCGTGGGTGCGGAGGCGGCGGGCCTGCCCGAGGAGCTGGTGGCAGCCTGTGCGTTGCGGTGCACCATCCCGATGCCGGGGGGCACCGACTCCCTCAACGTCGCGGTGGCGGGGTCCATCGCACTCCATGCCCTCGCGACGAGGGGCGGTTGAGCAGGACGGACGCCTATCCTGCAGCGCCCCATGGACGACCGGCTGACCCGACTGCGCTCCGAGGCCCCCGCCCTCATAGGGGCGGCGTCCTCGCTCGACGAGCTCCACGACGTCGAGCAGCGGGTCGTGGGGCGGGCCTCGCCCGTCGCCGAGCTGCGCCGTTCGCTCGGCGAGCTGCCACCGGATGAGCGCCCCGGGGTGGGACGGGTGGTGCGAGAGGTCGCCGAGGAGCTCGGGGCCTTGGTCGCTGCCCGCCGCTCCGAACTCGAGGCGCTCGCCGCCGACGCCTTGCTCGACGCCGACCGGGTCGACGTGACCCTGCCGGCGCTGTCCTTGCCGGCCGGGAGCCTCCACCCGATCCAGCAGACCATCGACGAGATCTGCGAAATCTTCATCGGTCTCGGGTACCGGGTCGCCGAGGGACCCGAGGCCGAGCTGGGCTGGTACAACTTCGATGCGCTGAACACCCCGCCCGACCACCCGTCCAGGGCGGAGTCCGACACGCTGTACCTCGACCACGGGGCGCCCGAAGACGAACTGCTGCTCCGCACCCAGACGTCGCCGATGCAGGTGCGGTGGATGGAGCAACACTCGCCACCGGTGTACGTGGTGGTGCCGGGCAAGGTGTACAGGGCCGACACCATCGACGCATCCCACCTCCCGGTGTTCCACCAAATCGAGGGTCTGGCGGTGGAGGAGGGCCTCACCTTCCCCGACCTCAAAGGGACCCTCGCCCACTTCGCCAAGGAGTTCTTCGGCCCTTCGACCCGGGTGCGGTTCCGACCCCACTTCTTCCCGTTCACCGAGCCGTCGGCCGAGCTCGACGTCTCCTGCTTCGCATGCGTCGACGGCGCTTCCGACTGTCGGGTGTGTCGCGGCGCCGGATGGCTGGAGATGCTCGGGTGCGGAATGGTCGACCCCAATGTGTTCACCTCCGCCGGCTACGACCCCGACGTGGTGACGGGCTTCGCCTTCGGGATGGGTGTCGAACGCCCCGCCATGGTCCGTCACGGTATCGACAACATCCGTCACTTCGTGGACAACGACCTCCGCTTCCTGGCCCAATTCCGATGACTGCCATTTCGCTCGACCGTCGCCCCTGTCCGAGGATGCTGCGCCACGACGCGGTGTCGGCCATCGACCACGCCGGGGGATCCCGGTGAAGGTCTCCCTCCGTTGGCTCTCCGAGTACGTGGACCTGCCGGACGACCCCGCCGAGGTCGCGGTCGCCCTGGCCGCCCTCGGTCATGAGGTCGAGGGCGTCGAGCTGGCACCGGCCGACTGGTCCGGGGTGACGATCGCCAAAGTGCTCGAGGTTGGACCCCACCCCGACGCCGACCGCATCCGGCTGTGCTCCGTGACCATCGGCGAGGAGCCGATCCCGGTGGTCTGCGGTGCCTGGAACTTCGACGCCGGTGACATCGTGGCATGGGCGCGTCCAGGTGCCGTCCTCCCCGGGGGGTTCGAGATCGGTGTGCGTGACATCCGGGGGGTCACGTCCAACGGGATGATCTGTTCGGAACGGGAGCTCGGGCTCGGCGACGACCACGAGGGCATCCTCGTGCTCGACCCCGATGCGCCGGTCGGCTCCGACTTCTCCGGCTGGGTGGAGCTGCCCGACACCATCCTCGACGTTGCGACCACGCCCAATCGACCCGACGCCATGTCCATGGTGGGTCTCGCCCGGGACCTGGCCGCCGCCTTCGGCTCCCCGTTGCGGACGCCCGACCCGACCCCCGCCACCGTGCCCGGCACACCCAGCACCGCCGTGGAGATCGCCGATCCGAGCGGGTGCTACGGGTTCGTCCTGCGCGAGCTCCAGGACGTGTCCGTCGGACGGTCCCCGTTCTGGATGCGCCGCCGGCTCAGGGCCGCCGGGCTGCGGCCGATCTCCAACGTCGTCGATGTCACCAACTACGTCATGCTCGAGTTGGGCCAGCCGCTCCATGCCTTCGACGCCGACCGGGTGGCGGGGGACCGGTTGGTGGTGCGAAGGGCGACCGGGGGAGAGCGCCTCACCACCCTCGACGACGTCGACCGGCTCCTGACCGGCGACGACCTCGTCATCTGCGACGACCACGGCCCGACCAGCCTGGCCGGCACCATGGGCGGGGCGCGGTCGGAGGTCCATCCCGGTACCAGCCGGGTCCTGCTCGAGGCAGCGGCCTGGGACCCGCCGACGATCCTCCACATGGCGCGACGCCATGGGTTGCGCTCGGAGGCCTCGGCCCGCTTCGAGCGCGGTGTCGACCCCAACCTCCCCTCTACCGCGGCTGCTCGCGCCGCCGAGCTCATGCTGCGCAATGGCGGCGGCTCGTTGCTCGAGGGGGTCGTCTATGAAGTGGCGGTGCCAGTGGCCCCGCTCACGATCGGCCTCGACGTCGCCCATGTGACCAGGGTGCTCGGGTCCGGCTTCGACGCGGCCGAGATCGGGACGCTGCTGGAGTCGATCGGGTTCGGGGTCTCGGTGGTCGGGGACCACCTCGACGTCGTGGTGCCGACCGTGCGACCCGATGTCACCCGTCCGATCGACCTCGTCGAGGAGGTGGCCCGCCTCCACGGGTACGATCGCTTCCCCGACCGCGTCCCCACGGGGCCGGCAGGGGGCTGGACCGGGACGCAGCGGCGGGCCCACCTCATCAGGACGACCCTGGCGGGTGCCGGGCTTTCACAGGCGGTCAACCTCTCGTTCCTCGCCGGTGAGGACCTCGATGCGGTCGGGTACCCCGACGACCACGAGGGTCGCTCGGTGGTGCGGGTCACCAACCCCCTCCGGGAAGAGGAGTCGGCGATGCGGACCGGGCTCCTGGCCGGGCTCCTGCGGTCGCTGCGGTACAACCGGGCGCACGGCATCGACGACGTCGCACTGTTCGAGGTGGGCAAGGTGTTCTTCCGGCGGCCGTCGCCGTTCGACGCCCGCATTCCCGACCAACCCGACCGGGTCGGGTTCACGATCGTGGGCTCGTTCGGCCCCGTCGGGGTCGGCGACACCCCCAGGCCGGTCGACGTGCACACCGCCACCGCACTGTGGCGGCTCCTCGCCGGCACCCTCCGACTCGACGACTGGGAACTCGTCGCCGACACCGCACCCGGGTTCCACCCGGGTCGCACCGCCAGGGTGGTGGTGAGGGGCCGCGACGTCGGCCACGTTGGCGAGGTACACCCGCGAACGGCGGCTGCCTACGGCCTCGACGGGCGGGTGGCGGCCGCCGAGCTCGACCTCGCCACCCTGACGGCCCCTGTCGGGCATCGGACGTTGCGGGCCCCTTCGCCGTTCCCACCCGTCGACTTCGACCTCGCCTTCGTGGTTCCCGACGCGGTCCCTGCCGCCGCCGTGCTGGCCTCCGCCACGCTCGGTGCCGGCGACCTCCTGGAGGAACTGGTCCCCTTCGACGAGTACCGGGGCGACGCCGTCGGCCCAGGGTGTCGGTCACTCGCCATGCGGGTGCGTCTGCGAGCCACCGACCGCACCCTCACCAACGAGGACGCCGGTCGGGTGAGGACCGCCATCATCGCCACCGTCGGCTCCCTCGGGGCCACCCTGCGAGGTGCGTCGTGACCGACTTCCTGCGTGTCGCCGACCTCGGGGACCGCCTCGGTGAGGTGGTGGCGCTGGCCCGGCGCCTCAAGGACGACCGTTCCATCGGCGCTGGTCATCTGGCAGGGCGCCAGGTGGGCCTGTTCTTCGAGAAGCCCTCGTTGCGGACCAGGGTGTCGACCGAGGTCTCCATCCGCCGGCTCGGAGGCGACCCGGTGGTGCTCACCGCCGAGGGCATCGGCCTCGGGACCCGCGAGGCGGTCGCTGACGTCGCCAGGGTCCTCGATCGGATGCTCGACGCCATCGCCATGCGGGTCTTCGACCACCGGACCCTCGAGGCGATAGCCCTCCACGCCCGTGCCCCGGTGGTGAACCTGCTCTCCGACCGGGCCCACCCCTGCCAGGCGCTCGCCGACCTCGCCACCATCGAGGACCACAAACCGGTGGCCGACAGCGTCGTCACCTACGTCGGGGACGCCAACAACGTGGCCGTGTCCCTCGCCTGGGGAGTCCACCTCATGGGTGGCGAAGCGCGGATCGCGGCCCCCCCCGGCTACCGGGTCGAGCCGAGCATCCTCCCAGAGGGGGTCGTCGTGTTCGACGACCCGGTGGAGGCCGTCATCGGGGCAGATGTCGTCTACACCGACGTATGGACCTCGATGGGCCAGGAAGCCGAACGCGAAGCCCGCCTGCGCGCCTTCGCCGGATGGAGCGTCGACCTCGCGCTCTTCCGGCGGGCCGAGCCGGACGCCATCTTCCTCCACTGCCTGCCCGCCCACCGCGGCGAGGAGGTGGCAAGCGAGGTGATGGAGCACCCGCGCAGCCGTGTCTTCGACCAGGCCGAGTACCGCCTGCACTCCTTCTCCGCGCTGTTGCTCACCCTGCTCTGACCATCGTCGCCACCGACGTGGTGGTGGCCGCTTCGCTCGACGGCCGTGCACTCGGTCGGCACACCCGGGACGGCCTACTTCTGCCGCTCCCATGGCATCCACCGGCCTGGCAACGTGGTGCCGGGACCGGAATCGGCGGACACATCACTGACGCTCGAGAGGATCGGTGCTCGATCTCGCCGAGCTCCACCTCGAGTCTCGCCGCTTCATCCTCGTCGACCCGAGCGTGGGCGCCGATCGTCATTCGATCGTCATCAGCTCCCGGCTCCACACCACTTGCCCGTCGTAGTGTCGGGTGATGTCACGGAGCGCACGCTCCGTCTCGCCAGGTTGGTCGAGCTTGTGGATCTGGTGGACCAGGACCAGTTTCTTGGCGCCCGCCTCTTGTGCCACTCGCGCCACATCCCGGCTCCCGCACTGGTATTCGGCCTCGGGTGTCCCGTCGATGTCGTCCTGGACATAGGTGCAGATGCTCACGAGCACGTCGGCGTCCTTGGCCAGATCGATCACACTCTGACACGGGCCCGTGTCGCCGGTCACGACGACCGACCCCTCCTCGGTGTCGAGCCGGTACGCCAGCGAATCGAGCCACGGCTGCACATGCACTGCCGGTGCCGCCGTGATCTCCCAGTCCGGGCCGGACGTCACCGGTCCCGGACCGACATCCTTCGCCATCATCGAAGGAGGCTTGCGGGGGAGCTTGCCGCCTCGCTTCTGATACGCGTTGAGGCTCAGGGGATGGTTGATCCGCGCGATCCAATCGGGTGCGAACGCCCCTTCGTCACGATCCATCAGGCGGTGCGTGAGCTGTTCGGTGAGTGTCGGGCCAAACACCTGGAGTTGGTTCTCGCCGCCGATGCTCTCCTCCCAGCGGGTGAGCAGGAAGCACGGGTAGTCGACGTTGTGGTCGAAGTGGTGGTGCGTGAACACCAGATTGTCGATCCACGAAGGCCGGATCCCCATCTTCGCCAGCTTCGTCACCGTCGACGGCCCGCAATCGAACATGATGTAGCGGTCACCGAGTTGGACCACGTACGACGACCCGTGGCGGTCCCCGTTCGCGACCGGGGTACCTGCACCGAGTATGTGGAGCTTCACTAGTTGCCTCTCGTTGGTGGTGCCGTCGTTCCCAGCAGCCATCCACCGGCATCCGGGCAACGAGCTTGGGATCTCATGGGTTCGCCCAGAGGGTCACCGAGCCGGTGAGGGGCGACAGGCCCGCCGGGTCCTGCGACCAGACCATGCCCGGGTTGGCCGCTGCTTCATCGGGGTCGGACTCGGCCTGCACCACGACCACCGGCTCCAAGCCGAGGTCGCGCAGTCGCTCCAGC
>Ga0114946_10002513_pt1 | contig 12604 bp, 11 predicted proteins | sample WalLakDeSediment_FD_88676 | JGI IMG/M metagenome (GOLD analysis project Ga0114946, IMG submission 88676) | Lake sediment microbial communities from Walker lake, Nevada to study Microbial Dark Matter (Phase II) - Walker Lake 11/02/13 Deep Sediment | ecosystem: Environmental > Aquatic >...
CGGACCATGGAGCGGGGCGCCGCCTTCACCGCCGTGCCAGGATGGGGCGGCGTGGCCATGGGGGTCTCCGCCCTCCTGGCGGCGGCGGTGGCCATGAGCCGTTCGACGCCGGAAGGCTGGCTCCTGGTGTGGCTCGTCGAGGCGGCGGTGGCCCTCTGCATCGGAGGCTGGGCCCTGCACCGGAAGGCCCGCGCGTCGGACCTGCCCGTGTTCTCCGGGGCCGGCAGGAAGTTCATCCTGAGCTTCCTCCCCCCGGCCGTGGCCGGCGCGGTGCTGACCGGGGCGCTGGCCATCGATGGGAACCTCACCCTTGTTCCTGGCATCTGGCTCCTGCTCTACGGGGCCGCGGTGGTCACCGGCGGCACCTTCTCGGTGCGGGCCGTGCCCCTGATGGGGCTGGCCTTCATGGTCCTGGGGGCGCTTGCCCTCGTTGCGCTGCCCGGATGGGGCGACCCGCTCCTGGCCGCAGGGTTTGGCGGCCTTCACATCGTCTTCGGCCTTCACATCGCGAGGAAGCATGGCGGCTGAGCCTGCCCGAGTCCGCCCCGCCGCGGAAGGAGATGGCCCGGTGAGCAAGGCGTCCCCGCCCCGCCCCGAGGTGAACCCGGTGGACCTGGACCAGCTGATCCATGGGCGCGTGCGCCTGGGCATCGTGAGTGCCCTGGCCGTGCACGACGTCCTCAGCTTTGCCGAGCTCAAGGAGATCCTCGACACCTCCGACGGGAACCTGAGCGTCCACGCTCGACGGCTCGAGGAGGGGGGCTACCTCCTCTGCACGAAGTCCTTCGAGGGGCGGATCCCTCGCACGGAGTACGCCCTCACTGCGCGGGGGCGGAAGGCGCTGGCCCGGTACCTGGATCACATGGAAGCCCTCATCGAGCGCGTCCGCGAGCCCTGACCCGGGTTCGCGACGCGCCAAAGGCCTCCACATCCCCATCACGACCCCCTCCACCCTGCCCTCTGCGGCCCTAAACTTTATGTTCCAAAGTACTTGTTATCATGATGCCTCGCCCGGGGACCCCTCGCATTCCGACCCCTCGCATTCCGACCCCTCGCATCCCGACCGGTCGCATCCGCATCGCCCGCTCCACGTGGCCATCGTCATGGATGGGAACGGGCGCTGGGCGGAGCACCGCGGCCTCCCCCGGAGCGCCGGGCACCGGGCCGGTTCACGGGCCGTGCGTCGAACGGTGAAGGCGGCGGTGGCCCAGGGGGTCAGCATCCCGATCCGCACCCTGACCCTGTACGCCTTCTCCTCGGACAACTGGGGGCGTCCCGCTGCCGAAGTCGGCGCCCTCATGCGGCTCTTCCTCCACCACATCCGGACCGAGGCCGCCCGGTGCGAACGGCAGGGGGTGCGGGTCAGCGTCATCGGGCGGCGCGACCGCCTGGGGAGCGACCTGCGGGCCGCCATCGAATCCATCGAGGCCCGCACGCTGCAGGGCAAGGCTCTTCACCTCCAGATCGCCATCGACTACTCCGCCCGGGGCGCCATCCTCGAGGCCGTGGGCCTCCATGGTGGGCTCGAAGGACCCTCCCGGGAAGACTTCGCCGCGCTTCTGGCCCGGGCGCTTCATGCTCCGGCCCCGGTCCCCGACGTGGATCTCCTGGTCCGGACCGGAGGAGAGCTGCGGCTGAGCGACTTCATGCTCTGGGAGTGTGCCTACGCCGAGCTCGTCTTCACGCCCTGCCTCTGGCCGGACTTCGGGAGCGAGGCACTGGCCCACGCCCTGGAAGAGTTCAGGGGTCGAACGCGGCGGTTCGGCTGCCTTCCGCTGTCCGGGCCACCGACCACCGTCGCAAACCCCGCGCTTGCCGAACACGCGCCCAACGCGCAGGGCCGGCGGGAGGTGGGGACGCATGTCTGACGGCATCGCAGGGAGCGCAACGTCGAACCCGGGCCGGCTCCCCGGGACTCGCCCGATTCCCAGGGGCACCATCCTGGCGACCGCCCTGGCCGTGGGCGTGGCCGGCGACCTCCTCCTTCGCGACAGCAGCGGACCAGGGCTGAACCTGCTCCTCCTCTTCGTGATGCTGGCCGCTGCCGTGGGGATCGTGCTTCATCGTGCCGGAGTTCGTCCTGCCCTCGAGGCCGCAGCGTGGATGGCGGCCGGCCTCCTCCTGGCCGGGCTCCTCGTGGTTCGAGCCTCGCCTTCCCTCCGGGCCATGGCTTTTCTCGCGGCCTCCGCCGCCTTTGCCCTCCCTGCCCTTCGGGCCGGCTCGGCGTGGCTCCGGGGATGCGGGGTCGGTGACCTGGCGGAGGCCATCGGGAGCGCCGGGGCCCACGCGGCCCTGGGCCCCCTGCGCCTCGCCTTCGGAAGGTCCCCGGGGGACGCCGGCGGGCCCGAGGCCCATAAGGGTCGGGACGGTGCCGGCCGTGGCTGGGCCGTGGTTCGCGGTCTCCTTCTCGCCCTTCCCCTCCTTTTCGTGTTCGGGGCCCTCTTCATGTCGGCGGACCGGGTCTTCTTTGACCTGGTCACCCGGGCCTTCGGACGCGCGGACCCGGAGGTCCTCGTCTCGCGGATCCTGGTTATCGGAGGACTGGCCTGGCTCGCCTCCGGGTACCTGGCCGGGTTCGTGACCGGGACCCGGGTGCGCGGCCGACTCGAGCCCATCGCCTTTCGTCCGTCTCTCGGCATCCTCGAGCTCGGGACCGTGCTGGCCCTGGTGAACCTCCTCTTCAGCGCCTTTGTCCTGGTGCAGCTTCAGCATCTCTTTGGCGGCAGTGCACGGGTGGAGGTCACCCCCGGCCTCACGTACGCCGAGTACGCGCGGGAGGGATTCGTCCAGCTCACCCTGGCTGCCGGACTGGTCCTCCCCTTCCTCCTGGCGGCCGACTGGCTGCTCCGCCGGGAGCAACCCCGGGATGCGCGGGTCCTTCGCATCCTCGGAAGTCTTCTCCTCCTCCTGCTGGCGGTGGTCATGGCCTCAGCCGGTCAGCGTGTGCGCGTGTACCAGGAGGCCTACGGGCTCACCGAATCCCGCTTCTACGGATCGGCGTTCCTCGTCTGGCTGACGCTGGTGGGGGCGTGGTTCGCCTTCACCGTGCTGCGGGGGCGGAGAGACCGATTCGCGGGAGCCGCCCTCGTCTCGGCCTTCGCCCTCGTGGCCACCCTGGGCCTCGTGAACCCCGACGAGCGGATCGCCCGCTCGAACCTGGCGCGCGCCGGGGTGGCCGTGGCATCCGATTCGGTGGATGCCACCTACCTCGGCTCCCTCAGCGCCGACGCGGTCCCCACCCTGCTCGAAGGTTTGCCCGCCCTTTCGACCGAGGCCCGCTGCACCCTGGCGGTGCGTCTCCAGGCCCGATGGGGAGCCCCCATGGATGCGGACTGGCGCAGCTGGAACCGCGCGGAGGTCCGGGCCCGACGCCTGGTCGGGGAGGCCCCGGCCGACCTCCTGTCCACGGAGGGCTGCCCGGGGCCGCGCTCCTGACTCAGCCGCGACCCAGGGTGATGGCCGTCCGACCGTTCAGGTCCAGCATCCACGGGACCTTCCGACCTCGACCCTGGCCTGGGGCGAGTCAGATCGCCCCACCCGGAAGCGGTGGATCGGCCCTGCCTTTCCGGCAAAGGGAGACGCCAGGAGGGGTTACCTCCCCGGCATGCCCCTTGCCCTCTCCCGGTATGGGACCGCGTCCGTCCGCACGCCGATTCCCCGATCCCCCAATTCCCCGAGACCGGAGAGAGACCCCCATGACCTTCGACTTCCAGGGCCGTGTGGCCCTTGTAACCGGCGCCAGCGCCGGCATCGGTGATGCCATTGCCCGCGGTTTTGCCCGGGCCGGTGCCCGCGTCGTCCTGAGCGACATCGCCGACGAGCGGGGGGAAGCCCTTGCCGAAGAACTCCGCCAGCAGGGCGCCGAGGCCGTGTACCTCTCGGCCGATGTCTCCGACGCGGTCGCGGTGGATGCCCTCTTCGACGCCATCGAGGCGCGCTTCGGCCGCCTGGACTTCGCCTGCAACAACGCCGGCATCGAGGGAGCCCCCGCCCGAACCGAGAGCTGCACGCACGAGAACTGGGACCGCACCCTCGGCATCAACCTCTCCGGCGCCTGGTACTGCATGCGCCGCGAGATCCCCCTCATGGAGAAGGGCGGAGGCGGGGTGATCGTGAACGTGGCCTCCATCGCGGGGCTCAAGGGCTTCGACGGCCTTCCGGCCTACGTGGCCTCCAAGCACGGCCTGGTGGGGCTCACCAAGTCGGCTGCCCTGGAAACGGCGCAGCGCGGGATCCGCGTGAACGCCATCTGCCCAGCCGCCATCGACACCGAGATGATCCAGCGCTTCTCTGGTGGGGATGCGGAGGCCCTGGCCGGGATGCACGCCATGCAGCCCATCGGGCGCATGGGCACGCCAAGGGAAACAGCGGACGCGGTCCTCATGCTCTGTGCCGACGAGTCCGTCTTCCTCACCGGGGTCATCCTCCCGGTGGACGGTGGCGTGATGGCCGGGTAGGCGGGAGGCGCCCCGGGGGCTGCCCGAGGGGACCTGCAGGCCGGCTGGCGTGTAGTCCTGAAGCTGCTCCTCGGATGGCTTGAGGAGCCAGGCAGCGACGTCTCTGTGCTCCGAGTGATCCACGACGTGGAGTGGAGGGTCGCCGGGTTCGGGCGGGCGTCATGGAGGCTAGCGGTCATGGAGGCCCTGAAGAGATGAGCCGAGGCAGACCATCTTCAAGGACACCCGCGATGAAGGCCGCGGAGGAGCCCGCACCGGGCCCAGATCGCCGGCACCGAAGTTTCGCGCCGGTCATCGGTCCCGGAGTTCGGGTCCTCGTTCTGGGCTCCCTTCCCGGCGCCCGCTCCCTCGAGGCCGGCGCCTACTACGCGCACCCGCTGAATCGGTTCTGGCCGGTGGTGGAGCAAGTGTTCGGGATCCCTGCCGCGGCTCCCGCCGCCACCCGCTACCCCGCCCTCGTGGCGGCCGGGGTCGCCCTCTGGGATGGACTCGAAGCCGCCGCCCGGGAGGGGAGCCTCGACACCGCCATCGAAGCCGCATCGGAAGTACCGAACCCGGTGGGCACCCTGCTGCAGGGGCATCCCGGCATCGAAACCGTGGCGCTGAACGGACGAAAGGCCAAGGCGATCTGGGCGCGCTGGCTTGCGCCCACGCTGTCGGCGAGTACGCGGGCGCGGCTCCGCATCCACCTCCTTCCCTCGACCAGCCCCGCCAACGCCCGCTACCGGCTCGACGACCTGGTGGAAGCGTGGGGGCCGGTTCTCCGGGGTGAAACGGGCCCGGAAGCCGACTGGTCTGGAGGGTAACGGTGGCAAGGACAGCATGGCGGCTCACCACGCCCTCGGGTAAACCCTTCCGGGAACTCTCGTGTACGCCGTAGACGGGCTCATCATCCTCGGGGGGATCCTCCTCCTCATCGCCATCCTGTCGAGCACCCTGTCCGCCAGGGTTGGCGTACCCGGGCTCATTCTCTTCATGGGGATCGGGATGCTGGCCGGGGAGGACGGGGTGGGGGGCCTCGTGTTCGACCGGTATCCGCTGGCGCATGCCATCGGCACGCTGGCGCTGGTCCTGATCCTCTTCGACGGCGGCCTCCAGACACCCTGGAGGGCCTTCCGGCTCGCCTGGCGCCCCGCGATTGCCCTGTCCACGGTGGGGGTGATCATCACCTCCACCCTGACCGGTCTCGCCGCGGCGTGGATCCTCGGGATCCCCGTACTTCTGGGTCTTCTGCTGGGAAGCATTGTCGGATCCACCGATGCGGCGGCCGTGTTCTCGATCCTCCGGGGAAGGGCCCTTAACCTGAGGGAGCGAATTGCGGCGACGCTGGAGATCGAGTCGGGGTCCAACGACCCCATGGCCGTCCTCCTCACGCTGGGGCTGGTCTCCATCCTCGTCGGAGAAATGGACCCGGGGTGGAACCTCGTGGGCTTCTTCCTCCAGCAGACGATCCTCGGGGCCCTGGGCGGCCTGGCGGTGGGGTGGCTGGGCGCCCAGCTCCTGAACAGGGTCGAACTGAGCGCCGCCGGCCTGTATCCGGTCCTCACCGTCTCCATCGCCCTGCTTGCCTACGGCGTGCCGGCGTTCATCGGCGGAAGCGGCTTCCTTGGCGTGTACCTCGCAGGCCTGGTCCTCGGGAACTCGAAGATCGTGTTCAAGCGCGGCATCTTCATGGCCCACGACGGGGGCGCATGGATGGCGCAGATCTCCATGTTCATCATGCTCGGCCTTCTGGCCACGCCCAGTCGCCTCCCCGAGGTGGCGCTGGAGGGACTCGCCATCGCCGGGGTCCTGGTGTTCATTGCCCGGCCCGTGGCAGTCACGCTCGCCCTCCTTCCCTTTCGGTTCACATGGAGGGAGCTCGCTTTTCTATCGTGGGCGGGCCTCAAGGGTGCCATCCCCATCATCCTGGCCATCTACCCGCTGCTGCTGGGGGTCGAGGGGGCCATGGTCCTCTTCAACGTGGTCTTCTTCGTGGTGCTTGTGTCCGCCCTGACCCAGGGGTGGTCCCTTCCGGTCATGGCCGGGTGGCTCGACGTCCAGGACAAGGGGAGGCCCACCCCACCGGTCACCCTGGAAATCAGCTCCCTCAAGCACATCGAGGGCGACATCGTCGAGTACGCGGTCGACGAGACCGCGTGGATGGCCGGCCACATGGTCCGGGACCTCGCGCTCCCCGAGACTGCCGTCGTCGCCATGATCGCCCGCGGACAGGTCATCGTGCCGCCGCGCGGGACGACGTTCATCCAGCCCGGCGACCATGTATTCGTCGTGCTCAAGCCCTCCGTCCGACCCCTGGTCGACCACATGTTCAGCCGGCGCAAGGAGGGCCCCGAGACCGTGAAGGCCATCGAGTTCTCCATTGATCCGCACACCTCGGTGGGCGAGCTCGAGGACTTCTACGGGATCCACCTGGACCCGAACCCGACAAGGAGTGTCGCCGAACTCCTCTTGGAGCGCCTTGGAAAGGGGCTCACGGAAGGCGCCGAGATCCATGCGGGAGATGTGATGCTGAGCGTTCGGAAGATCGAGGAGGGCGAGATCCGGGAGGTGGGTATCGAGATCTTCGGGGAGCGAAGAGACGTCTGACGGGCGCCGGGGAGTTCCCCCAGGGGTCATCAGGCTCCGCTGGCCCACCGGGCAATGGCACGGAAGAGCGCCACGGACTCGTGATCGTGATCGTCGAAGAGGGGATCGGTTCCGGACTTCACCACGATCACGCCGCGAGCAGGATTGACGTAGATGTACTGACCGTAGATCCCGATGGCGGTGAACTCGCCGTCCTCCCGGTCCTCGGGGATCCACCATTTGTAACCGTACCCGAACGTCCAGTGAGAGTCCGGGTTTGGTCCCGGCTGGAGATGCGGGGCCTCGGGCTCCACCGACCGGGCCACCCAGTCCTCGGGAAGGATCCGACTCCCGTCCCGCATCCCGTTCTCCAGGTAGAGCAGGCCGAATCGGGCCCAGTCCCGAAGCACGGCGTTCAGGCAGCAGAAGCCGATCTCGGCGCCGCTTCGGTCCGTGTTCCAGAAGGCATCGGACTCCATGCCCGCAGGCTGCCAGAGCCGGGTCTCCAGGTACTCTGCCGGGGAGACGCCGGTGGCTCGGGCCAGAACGAGAGCCAGGACCCCTGTATCTGACGAGGCGTATTCGTTGTAGACCCCCGGGTCCCGACCTCTCTCCAGCCCGGAATAGTAGTCCAGCATGGGCCGCCCGAGCGCCATGGATCGGACGAAGATCCAGTTGATGTCCGAAAAGGTGCTGTCGTATCCCTCATCGAAATCGACACCCGACGACATGGTCAGGAGGTGCCGCAGGGGCACGCCATCGTAGCCGGAACCCACCAGCTCCGGCACATACCGGGTCACGGGGTCGTCCAGGCTTTCGATCCTCCCCTCGCCCAGCGCAATGCCCACGAGCGCCGAGACCACGGACTTGGCCACGGACCACGACGTGGCCCTGGACGCCTCGCTCCATCCGGATCGGTACTGCTCGTGCACCAGGGTATCCCCGCGGAGCACCACCAGGCCGGTGGTCTCGGTCCGGGCCAGGAAGGCCTCGGTCTGGCGCTCCTCGCCGAGGTAGAGGTAGCGCGCTGGAAGGCTCCGCTCATCGATGACCAGCGCCCGGACGTCCGTACCGGCATGCACGGGAACACTCGGGAAGACCCGGTCCATGGCCTGGAAGTGCTCGGCCCGGTGCCCGTCGGCAAAGAGGGTGAAGGAGGGCCCCCAGGAGGTGGTCAGGAGAAGCTGGAACCCGCCGTAGAGCAGAAGGGCAACGAGCAAGAGTGCCATCCCCCCCCAACCGACGACGCGGAGGGTGCGGGAGGGGCGCGGCCCTCCTGGGGCGGGGGGCGAGGCAGGTCTGGGCGAACGGCTGGGCATGTCTCAATCCACGGAGTGCGCGGCAACGCCCCGGAGGTCGCCGCCGGAGCTCGGCTCTCAGCGATCCGCGGCCGCTTCCAGCGTCCTGAGGACTTCCCGCCATTCGAACCGGTTGCCGATGCCGCGCACGTAGTAGTCCATCCACGCCATTTCCGACACGGCCTTGACCAGCTGGTTGCGGGCGTCGGGAATGCCGTGCGACTCGCCCGGGTACATGAAGAGCTCGGTCGGCACGCCCAGCTGCCTCAGCGCCATGTGCAGTTCCACGGACTGCGGGCTCGGCACGCGAGGATCGCCCTTCACGACATGGATCATCGTGGGCGTTCTGGCATTCACGATGTACTTGAGCGGGGACTGGTCCCAGTACGCGTCGAAGTCGTGGTAGGGCAGTTCGCCGCCAAAGTACTCCTGGCGGTGGCGCTGCCCGTCGCTCTGCGCGTACATGGAGATCCAGTTCGATGCGCCGGCGCCGGAGCTGATCGCCTTGAAGCGGTCCGTGTTCACGAGAATCCAGTTGGACCAGTGTCCCCCTGCACTCCACCCGTAGGCGCCCATCCGGTCGCCATCGGTGATCCCCTCGGCGATCAGGTGGTCCATTCCCGTCATGATGTCGTCGTAGCCCTGCGGAAAGTAGACCCCGTTGATGTTTTCGAAGTCCTCGCCGTAGCCGGACGAGCCGCGATAGTTCGGGCGCAGCACCGCGTAGCCTGCGCCGGCGTAGACCTGCACGGCGGCGCTGAAGTTGTTGACGATGGCGGACGACGGTCCGCCGTGGATCTGGACGACGGTCGGGTAGCGCTGTCCTTCCTGGTATCCCACGGGAAGAATCAGGATGCCGCCCACCTCCTGCCCGTCCGTCGACGTCCAGGTGATCTCCTCCTGGTGCCCGAGCGCAAAGTCGCGCACCTGCGGGTTCACGTCGGTCAACTGACGCCAGGCAGACCGATCTGAAACCTGCTCCAGCGAGGGGACAACGTACGTGGTGTTCGGGGTCGTCGGGTCGGAGTGGCTCACGAGGATCACCCCCGAGTCATCCTCCCGGCTCACGCTCAGCGGCGACGCCTCGTCGGTGAGCTGCGTCACGGCCCCGCTCGCCACGTCGATCGCCATCAGCTGCTGGGAGGTGCGCACGCCATCGTTGAAGTAGATCGTGTTGCCGTCGGGAGACCAGAAATCGAGTCCCACGTTGCCGTCGTAGGCACTGCCGAGCATTCGGAAGTCGCCGCCCGTCTCCCCCACGGCACGGAGGTAGACGCGGCCCGTAAGGAGCCTCGTGTACTCCGTCATGTCGCGCGGCGCCCGGAACGCGACCCAGCGTCCGTCCGGCGAGAAGTAGGGGCCTGCCTTGGCGATCTCGTCCACGTCCGTCAGCTGCTCGATCCGTCCGCTCGCCGCCTCGAGCAGGTAGAGTTCCGTGTGGAGGTTCGACTGCCAGATCATCCTCTTGTACCGCTCGTTCCGGGTGCCCCGGAAGCCGACCCAGCGGGAATCATCCGAAATCGTCAGGCCCGTGACGCTGTAGGAGGAGTCCCGGGTGAGCTGCGTTTCCTGCAGCCGGTCCATATCCAGCGCCCACAGGCTCTGGAGCGGGGTCTCCAGGTGGTAGATGTCCACCGTGAAGTCATGCTCCAGGCGCAGTTCCTCGTCGGTGTCCACGCTGTCTGCACGGATGAAGTAGATACGCCGGCCGTCCGGGGCGATCTCCCAGCTCTCGACCCCGGCGGCATGGCGCGTGAGCTGCTCCGCATCCGGCGAGTGACCTGCGGCGAGATCATCGACCGAGAGCCGGTAGAGCTGCTGCTTGCCGGATTGGCCGGCGCGGAACACCAGCCACTGCCCGTCCCGGCTGAATTCGAAGTTGGAGACGCCGTTTGTCGCCTGCGTGATCTGACGCGCCTCCCCGCCTTCCGGACGCATCAGATAGAGCTGCCTCCGCGCTCCCCGATCCGAGACGAACACGAAGAAGCTGCCGTCGCGCGACCACGCCGGTGAGCGCTCGTCGTGCTCTTCGGTGAAGGTCATCTGCCGCGTGGATTCGACCCCCTGCTCCACCGAAACGAGGTAGATGTCGGTTTGATCGCTCGCCTTCTGCCAGTCCGGGGTCGAGATCGTGTACAGCATCCAGCGCCCGTCCGGGCTCACCGTTTCCGAGCCGAAGGAACGCATCTCCTGCTGATCCAGGAAGGTGATGGGCCGGGTGTCCTGCGCCGAGGCCGGAGCCGCCAACCCGAGACCGAGGGCAAGACCCAGCGCGAGGGCCCTCACCTGGATGAAGCGGGGCAGGGCGATGGCTACGGGCACAAGATCAGTGGGTCGCATATCTCACATCCGTCTCGTGGGAGGGGCGTATTCCCCGTTCGACCAGGTCTGGCGAGGCAGAGAACGTAGACGGGGGGCCACGGCGCAGCAAGCCGAGTTCGCAGGCCGGATTCCATCCAGGCGCCTCGGCCGGATATCGATCAGGTTGGGGAAGGGTGCAGGGCTCGGAGGGGTTTCAGGGCTGCGCAGCATGCAGGGACTCGCCTGGCTCTCGCGGTCACCGGAAGACAGGCCGCGTCCGGCCCGTGCGGCCGCAGGGGCGGTGGTGGGGAGCGTCGCGGCGGGCCGGAGCCGCCAACTGGTCGGGGCTTGCGTGGGTGCCGGCTGCGCCGTGGCGGGGGCCTACGCCGGCTGGTTTCTGCGGCGGGAGGCGGGGCAGGTCACGCCGCTCCCCGAGCTCGCCGTTGCCCTGGCCGAGGATGCCCTGGCCGTTTCGCTGGCCAGACACCTGGTGAGTTCGTAGCCGCGGAAGGGAGACCTTTCCTCCGGGCCCCAGTGTACGGAGTCATCCACACCGGCCTTCCCTTCCCCCCCGCGCCGATCCATGCGACGAATTTCCGCCTTCCTCCTTGCCGCTTCGGTCGTGGCTGCGGGGGGAGCCGCTCTCTGGGTCCACCAGCGGGGCCGTCGCCTTTCCCGGGCCCTTCGAAGGGCGCCCGGCTCCTGGCCCGTCCAGACCACGGACGACGGGCATGGGCCTCTCTACTTCCGTTCGTATCATCTCGATGTCCGGAACCCCACGCTGAGCGCGGTGGAGGTCATGAAGAAGGTCCAGGCGGACCTGGATGCCTTCTCTCCGTTCGAGATCGCCCGGTTCGAGAAGACCCACGGGTAGGAAGGAAGACTGAAGCCGGGGGACGAGTTCTTCATCCACATCCAGGCTCCGGGGGACGGACCGGTCCGGGTGGCCGAGGTGAGGGCAGCAGCGCATGTGGAGCCGCTTTTGCGAGAAGGTCTGCGACGCCTCCGGTGGAGAGATGGTTGACCATGTGAAGGTCCACACCTTCCGGGCTCCCTGCGGCGAACCGCTCCGGCCGGGAGGCGATGACGAACCTTCCCCGTACCAGTCGGTCCTGGGCGAAATCGCGGCGCGAGCCCTGAATTTCGAGCCCCCCGACGAGGAAGCCCCCCGCGAGGGATGGCACCACGACGACGTCCATGTGGACCTCATCGCGGAGCCGCCTGGCCTTCCGCTCGAAGGCGGCTCCTGGAGTCACGCACGGGAGTTCGTGAAGGCCTACCGGTTCCCGGATCCCGCCCTCATCCAGGGGCACTACGACCGCGCAGCTCCGCTGGAAGGGCGCAGCATGCTTCTCCGGGGCCGTTTCCTGGGCCTCGAATTCCCCTTCGGTGTTCGCATCTCCCGGGCATTCGAAGAGACCCGGGACTCCCCGAAAGGCCCACTCCGGGTCTGGGGATACAGCTACCGCACCCTGGAACACCACTTCGAACGCGGGCAGATCACGTTCATGGTGGGGAAGTACATGGACAGCGGACGGGTCATCTTCCGGATCCACTCCTATTCCCAGAGGGCTCACATCCCGAATCCCCTCTACCGGGCGGGATTCCGGATCTCTGGACGAAGGCTGCAGGCCGAGTTGCTGCTCCGGGACCCTCTCCTCGAGGTGGAAGCAGGAGCGAAACCGGGAGAGTGGTCCACCATCCCCGGCGGGAGCACCGGAGCGCGACGGAGCCGAGATGCCCGGGCCTCCGACGGGAACATGACGGCAGCGGGCCCCTGAGCATGCGTTCTCGGAACATGTGGTCCCGGGACATGCGTTGGAAGGCCGTTGAAGAAGTAGGGGGACCACCGGGAAAGGGTCTTGCGTGTCCGGGTCAAGGCGGGTCGCTGAAAGCGATGCGGTAGCATCGGTGAAGCGGCCCAACGAAGATCCCGGGCCTTGAACCCCCCTTCCCCCTCCGGGTTGGGGCGGCAGGGGC
>Ga0114946_10002514_pt1 | contig 12601 bp, 13 predicted proteins | sample WalLakDeSediment_FD_88676 | JGI IMG/M metagenome (GOLD analysis project Ga0114946, IMG submission 88676) | Lake sediment microbial communities from Walker lake, Nevada to study Microbial Dark Matter (Phase II) - Walker Lake 11/02/13 Deep Sediment | ecosystem: Environmental > Aquatic >...
ATCGCAGTCATTTTTCTAGATCTCAACCATAAATGTCTTCTATCTCCTAAAAGTTCTTCATTCAAATCTTTATTTATAGGAAAATCTTCTGCTAAATTAACAATATTTATTTTATCCACATCAATTTCGTAACCTGTTGGAGCCCTTTTATCTTCTTTAATTTCTCCTTCAATTTCTACAGAACTTTCAACAAGAATTTTATCAATATCTTTCCATTGTTCCTCAAATTTTTCTCTTTTCAAAATACATTGAACTATATTTGTCGAATCCCTTACAACAAGGAATTTAAATTTATTAGAACCTCTTGAACGATAAACCCATCCCCGAATAGCTACCTTTCCGTTTCCTTTTTTCATTGCTTGTGAAATAGATATAAATTTCATTTTCTTAGAAGAAGGGGAATTGGTTTAATTTTATTTTTTATCTTTTTAATTTTAATGGGTTTAATCCATCCCGCCTTTTTTACCAAATGCTCCACCATAGGAATTCTTTTTTTTGTTCTCACAACCATAATTATTTTTTTATTTCCATAAAAAACATCAACATCATATTTCTTATTTTGATAATACCTTATACAATCTTCAAACTCGGAAATTTTCAGATTAATTAATTTTTCATCTTTATCATATCCCATAAAAGTTCCTTTAATATCTTTAGAATTAAAGTCCAAATTTTCCATAAATTTTACAAAAGATTTCTTAAAAGCCTCAGTTTTTCTAAAAGAATATCTATGTCTAAATCCATTATTATCTGTTCCAATTAAAGTAAATTTCATATTCTTATTAAGAATTGCTATTTTTTAAATTTTTAGAAATCATAATAAATTAACTTTTTGTTTTTTACATTGAGAAATTACTTCTTTAGGCCAAACACTACATTGAACTTCTCCTATATGTGATTTTTGCAATAAAAACATACACAATCTCGATTGCCCAATTCCGCCTCCAATTGACAAAGGCAACTTTTTTTCGATGACCATTTTATGAAAATTCAAAGTTTTTTTATATTCAAGTTTCGCATATGTTAATTGTTCTATTAAAGATTTTTCATTTACCCTAATTCCCATAGAAGATAATTCAAGAGATTTATTTCTTATTTTATCCCATACAATTAAATCTCCATTTAATCCCCTTCCTTTTTCAGTTTTAGTTATCCAATCATCATAATCTGCTGCTCTAATATCATGAGGAATTCCGTTTTTTAAAGGATAACCTATCCCAATTATGAAAACAGCCCCATATTCTTTTGCTATCTTTTCTTCTCGATCTTTTGGAGATAAAAAAGGATATTTCAATTCTAATTCTTCTGAATGAATAAATTTAATTTCTTTAGGAAGATAAATTTTTAATAAAGGAAAATTTTTTTCTATTTCTAATCCTGTTTCAAAAATGGCAGAATAAATTTTTTTAACAATTACTTTAAGAAATTTTAAGTTTCTTTTTTCTTTTGTAATTACTTTTTCCCAATCCCATTGATCAACAAAAATGCTATGAATCGGACTTAAATCTTCATCTTTTCTTATTGCATCCATATCTGTATAGATTCCTTCTCCAGGTTTAAAATTAAATTTTCCTAAAATAAATCTCTTCCATTTTGCAAGACTATGAACTATTTCAACTGTTTCTCCAGTAGATTTTATTTTAAAACTAACTGGAATCTGGGTTCCGGCTAAATCATCTTGCAATCCATCTCCGCTTTTAAGAAATTTTGGAGCAATAATTTTTATCAAAGATAATTTTTCAGATAATTTTTTTTCAAAAATAGACTTTGTTAATCTAATCCCTTTTTCGATTTCTATAAATTTAATTTTTGAATGATGATTTTGTTTCATTTATTTACATTTAAAAAAAGAGTATATAAAGATATTCCCATAAAAATGAACTTTATTGCAAAAATATAACAAAAAATATATAAATATAGAAATATTTTCCATTTTATGAATCTAGACAAAAAAGATCTAAAAATTTTGCAAATGCTCGAACAAAATTCTGAGCTTACGAGTAATCAAATTTCAAAGAAAACAAATATACCTATAACGACAATTCATAATAGAATTAAAAAATTAAAACAAAATGAAATTATAAAAAATTACACTATAAAAATTAATTTTGAAAAAATAGGAAAACCTATTAAAGCATATATTCAAATTTCAGTAAATCAGCAAAAACTTTCTCAAGAAGAGATTGCAGAAAAAATAAAAAAATTAGAAAATATTGAATCTGTGGATATTGTTACGGGTTCTACAGATATTTTGATTCAAACTCGTGCAAAAACTATGCAAGATTTAAATAATTTGATTACTCACAAATTAAGAAATATTGTAGGAATAGACAAAACCCAAACTATGATTGTTTTAAAAGAAATTTAAGGAGTCAACCTCTGTCTATCTCTTGGAAATAAAACAACTTCCCTAATATTCTCAATTCCCAAAATTAACATAGTCAATCTTTCTAGACCAATTCCCCAACCAGCATGAGGTGGAGCACCATATCTAAAACTATCTATATAAGTTTTAAAATTCTTAGGATCTAAATTTCTTTCTTTAAGTTGCTTCTCCAAAACATCTGGAATATGAACTCTTTGTCCTCCAGAAGTAATTTCCATCCCATTATAGATAGCATCAAAACCATGGGATAAATTTTCTCCTTTCGGCATAATATAAAATGGTTTACCTGCAATTGGCCAATCATGAACAAATACAATTGTATCTGGAAACAATTCACTAAGTTTTTTTTCTCCATCTCCAGTCAAATCTTTTTTATCAATATGAATTTTATGTTTTTTTAATAAATTATTTGTTTCTTCAAAAGTAAGATATTTAATTTTAGGAATTTTTAATTTTACACCAAGAATTTCTAACTCTTCTTTATTTTCCTCAATAATTTTTTTAATAATATATTGAACTGCTTTAGCCATAACATCCATAACAATAAATTCATCTGCAAAAGCCATTTCAAAATCTAATTGTCTTGCTTCATTCAAATGTCTAAGAGTATTATGTTTCTCTGCTCTCCAAACAGTAAAAATAGTAAAAACCTTTTCTAAAGAACACGCCAACATTTGTTTATATAATTGACAACTTTGACTTAAAAAAGCTTTTTTCTCAAAATATTTTAAAGGATATAATTCAGTTCCTCCCTCAGAACTTGCACTTATAATTGAAGGAAAAACAGCTTCCATTGCGTTTTCTTTAATCATGAATTCTCGATAAGCTTGCATAATTGTAGATTCAATTTTAAAAATAGCATGAACTTTTGGTTTTCGAATATCTAAAAATCTATTATCTAATCTCTTTGAAAATTCAGTATTAGTTGTTTTTTCATTAACATGAATTGGAAGAGTTTCAGATTCGGCAATTATTTTAAAATTAGTTATTTCTATTTCAATATCTTTTCGAGCAAAATCTGATTTGACTTGCGCATTTTTACATTTACCTTCAACTTCAACAACATACTCTAAACCTAAATTAGAAATGTCTCTTAAAAGATTTTCATCCTTAATAATACATTGAACAATTCCAGAAAAATCCCTCAACAAAATGAACTTTAATTTAGCTAATTCACGAATTTCATGAATCCAACCTTTAAGCAAAACTTTTTCCCCAGATTTAATATCTTTAATATATTTTCTTTGCATAATAAAAATACAGAATAAGAGTTTAATAAATTAATTATTTAGTTTAATTATCTTATGACCCGCCATACTTAAATTATAAATTTCTGTTTTTCCAATTTTTGGCTTTAGCTAATTCCCCTTTGTAATCCAGGGGTTTAAATTCTCAAACCTGATTAGTATAAACAAAATATCCTAAACCTTTGATTAAATGAAATAAAGTTTAGTAACTCCTATGCGTTTTTATCTAAGAAATCACAACATTCAAAAAATTGTTTTTTTGGAGAACCCGATAATTCTTTTTTCTTTCCCATAATGTGTTTATAGATATAATTTACTTTTGAAGATATTTTCTCTTTCTCAAGCTCTTTCGGATAATTTGATAATAAACAATTAGAAATGAACAAATAATTGTAAAAATAATCTAATTTTGTTTTCTTCATTTCCTCAACTGCTTTATAATTTCCAAACAATACTTTTTCTGCTTTTTGTAAAAAGAGTAAATAATTTGGTATTATTGTTGGTTGTATGTCTGGAAATGAAGAAATATGTATTCTTAGGGTATTCTTTTTTGTATTCAAATGTTCAACTTCTTCCTCATAAGTAGAATGCCAAATTATTAGTAGATTATTTTTTTGTTTTTCAAGTTCATTTCTAATATTTTCTAAAAATGAAATTAATCGCTTGAGAAAATATCCTTTATTGAGATTTTTTGATGGTGCTATAAACACATCCAAATCATTATCTAGATTTAAACTTCCAAAAAAACAAACAAATCCAAAATCTTCTTTATATTCTTCTAAATTCTCTTTAAAGATTTTTTCTAATTTTTGAATGTCCATTTTAATAATAGTAAATAGTGCCTATTTAATAATTTATCACCCCCTAAACTTTACTCTATGGTTTTGCTTCACTCACCCTAACTTAAATTAAGATTATTTATCACACGAATATGAAATAGATTTTTTAATTATTTAGTTCAATTATCTTATGACCGGCTATACCTAAATTATAAATTTCAGTTTTTCCAATTTTTGTCTTTCCTTCTCCTTCGTGAATATGCCCACAAAAAACATATTTTGGTTGTTCTCTTTTTATATAATCCAAAATAACTTTGCTTCCAGCATGTTTTCCTTTCCATTCTTTAGGAGCAGATGGATGATTTGTTTTATCTAAAAAACCATAAGGTGGTTGATGACAAACTAAAACATCTAAATTTTTAAAATTCTTTAATATTTTTTTTGCTTTATCTGTTTCTTTTTTTGCTTTTTCTATTCTCTTTTTATCATGATTATTATATTCTGTGTACCAACAAATATCTTGAAAATATTCCAAAAATCCAATTCTTAATCCATTAATATTTCTCATACGATTTCTTACAAAATAAAAATTCTTTATTTTATTCATATTTTGGCGAAGAGATGGCAATTTCATACAATATTTTTTTTCTTCTTTTCTCACATTTGAATCATAAATCATACTCATCCCAACATTTCCTAAAATAGAATAAGTTGAAACAAATTTGGAAGTATATTTCCAAATCTCCAAAGAAGAATTAAATATTTCCATCCAAGCGATTTTCATATCTTTTGTCGAATGTTCTAATTCTTTTAATCCTTGTTTTTTTCGTTTTAAATTCTCAAAATGCTTATTGCTAGCAAAATCAGCTTTTCCAACATCTCCCGTAATTAAAATCAAATCTACATTAGACAAAGGAATTTTCCTTATTTTTTCTATATCTCCATGAGGGTCTCCAATTGCACAAATTTTCATATTTTTAAAAAGAACAAAGGGTTTAATAAATTAATTATTTGAATATTTTTTTATTATTTCCATAGCATCATTACCACTAATCTGTCCTTTAAACTCTTTCATAACTAAACCCATATAAGCATTTGAAGAAAGTCCTGGCTTGCCTTTAATAACTTTCATTATTTTTTCTTCTATGTTCCCTAAATCTTTTTCTTCAATATTAATTGCATCATCTAATAAAACCCCATTCATCAAATCCATAAAAACAGGTTTAATTTTATTAGAATCCATTTTTCCTTTTTTTACTTCTTGTAAAATTTTTTCCAAAATATCCATATTTATTTTTTCTTCTACTTCACTAAAATTTTTATTCATTTTTGATCCGACTTCTTTTCTCCAAAAAGTTAACATTTTTGCAACAAGTAAAGGATTTTTAGGATAAATTTTTATCAACGCCTTAAAATTATCTAATTGTCCTTCTAAAATAAGTTTGATCAAATCTTCTGTTAATTTTTGTTTTCTTAATTCTTCAGCAATTTCACTTCTTAATTTAGGTAAAGATTTTTTAGCTTGATTAATTAAATCACGAGAAATTTTTAATAAAGGTAAATCTGTTTCAGGATACATCCGAGCTGCACCAGGCATTGGTCTTAAAAATTTTGTTTCTCCATTTGCTAATGCTCGTCTAACTTCTGAAGAAACTTTATTTCCTTTATCAAGCAAAGTTTTTTGTCTTTCAATTTCAAAATTTAAAGTATTAACAATTAAATCCGGTTTTTGAACTCCTTTAACTTCAACCCTATTTCCTTTTTTAATTGAAACATTAACATCTTGTCTAATGGTTCCTAATCCTCTTCTAACCTTACAACTTCTTAAGAAATCCCCAATATGTAAAGCAACTTCCTTAGCTTGTTCAGGAGATTTAATTTCTGGAGCAGTAACTATTTCTACTAAAGGAATTCCCAACCTATCCAAACGATAAACAGAATTCTTTTCATTTTTTTCAATTATTCTTGCTGCATCTTCTTCAAGACAAATTGTCTCGATTTTAATTTTACCTTCTTTAGTTTCGACATAACCATCTCTAGCAATTAAAACAGTTCTTTGAAATCCACTTGTATTAGAACCATCAACAACAGTTTTTCTCATTATTTGAGTTAAGGGAAAAATTTTAGCTTTCAATAAAATAGAAATTTGTAAAGCAATCTCTAAAGCTTCTTTATTTATTTCATGGGGAGGTTCTTCATCTAATTCAATTAAACAAGTAGTGTCATAAACCTCATAAATAAACTCTTTATCTTTTGACATTTCATGTTTAGCGGCAACATCAACCTCTCCAGATTCACCTGCAACAGCATGAAGTTTTCTTTTAACAATAGAATCTGGATTATCTTGTCTTAAAAGAGAAGGGCAATTACAAAATAATTTCTTAGTATCTAATTGTTGATGAATTTCTAGACCACATTTAAAACCTAATTTATTATAATCCGTTTCTTCCATAAAAAAACAAAAGAAAACTATTATTTAAATTTGAGGGTTAATCCTATTCCAATAATCGGTAAGATCTATTTTAGGTTCAAGAACTTGATAATCTTCCCTAGTAAAAAAAATATCTATCCATTTCCTTTTATTTTTATCTGAACATAAAATAGGATCTAAAATTTTTCTCTTATATCTAAACAAATTTTCAGGAATAGCTCCAGAATTAACAATATTAAAATCAATGTCACTATTTTCATTCCATTTACTGTGACTTGCTTGAGAACCCACTAAATAAAATTTATCACAAGATTTTAAATCATTCTCATCAATAAATTCATTTTTACAAAAAGAATCTAAATTTTCTAAGAAAACCTTTTTTGCTTGTTCTAATTTTTTTAAAAGTTCATTTGTAGGCTTATTTTTAAAAAAATATTTATTATTGACCCTTTTTAAAATTATTTCTTAAAAGGTTTAGAAAGATATGTTAATAATCCTCCAAATTTGCTCTTAAAAAAATCAACCTCCTCAAAGCACATATTCATTACCTTTAATCCCACACCACTATGACCAACCGGTGAATATAATTCCCCAACATAATTATAAAAAGTAGGGATTTTTGAATAAAATTCATCATGACTTTTTTGTTTAAAAATAAGTCCATAAGGAACGAAATTTGGATTTAATTTATCTCCTTTATCTCCAATTAAAAATTCTATCTTTTCATCTGAAAAACAATCAGCAAAGAAAATTTCTTTTGAATTATCTTTTTTATGTCCATGTTCGTAAGCATTTTTCAAAGCTTCACAAACACCTGGAACCGTTTTTTTAATACAATTTTTATCGACCCCAATTTTAACTAGTTCATTTTTAATCTCATCAGATAAACTACATAAATCTAATCCTTTTTTAGGTATAAAAGATTTAATATTAAATCTTGAAGGGATATCTACTTCAGGGACACCAACTAAAGATAATTCGGCATTTTCTAAAAAAAGTTTTCTAATTAAAGAATACCTTGAATACAAATCTAAAATTCCATAATTTTGATCCATAATTTTATTAATTCCTTTTTACTTAAAAACCTTTCTATTTGTAACCCCTAAACAATAACAACTTAAAAACAATAATTTTATGCAAAAATTACATAAAAATAATAAACAAAAAATTAAAGAAATAAAAAACCATTCTTATGCATAAAGAATAATTATTCTTCTAATCTATTATTTAATTCTTTAGAAATATTAGTCAACATTAATTCTTTTACTTTGATTTTATTTGTAGTTTTTGCTAAAACCCAACCTAATTTCACTAAAGCAGTTTCAGTAAGCATATCTTCTAAATAAATAATTCCTGTATCGAGTAATTCTCTTCCATTCGAATAAACTAGAGGGTCAAGCCTTCCATAAATAGTTTGAGCAGTAGCACAAATAATAATTCCTTTTTTTTGAATTTCACTTAATTTTTTTATCCAACTATTTTTTGCTCTTTTTGTAGGAAGATGACCAAGACCACCAACTTCTAAAATAAGCCCCCTATAACCTTTTTTAAAATAATAATCAAGAATATCTGGATTTTGTCCAGGATAAATTTTTATTAAAGCAACTTTTTCTTCAAATTTAGTATCTAATTTAATTTTTTTCTTTCCACGAATATTATAATCTGAAATTTTTTCAATTCTATCTGGAAAGATTTTTGCAAAAGGTTTTGCATTCACAACTTTAAATGCATCTCTTTTTGAAGTATGAAATTTTCTCACTTTTGTTCCAGGCATAGCATAACAAAAATCATCATTAGAAGAAGCATGACCAACTAACATAACTTCCGCAATATCTGAAATAGCTGCCAAAGCACTACATTGTAAATTTAAATCCGCATCTGATGACGCTCTATCAATACTTCTTTGACTATATGTTAAAACCACAGGCTTATTTAAATCTCTCAAAAAGAAAGATAATGCCGCCGCAGTATAATGCAAAAAATCAGTTCCGTGAGTAATTATAACACCTTGAATATTTGGATCCTTTAAAAATTTCTCTGTTACTTTTGCTATTTTTTTCCAATCATTAAAATCCATATCTTCCGAAGCTTTCATAAAAGGAACTTCAACTTGAGAAACATTTACTTTTTCAAAAAGACTTGGATAAAACTTAAATAAATTTTCAGGTGAATCTAACCAATTAACCCCTCCTGTTTTAGAATCTAAACGAGCAGCAATTGTTCCTCCAGTTATAATCATAGCAACATTTGGTTTAGATTTATCTTTCTTCAACACTAATTTTTCTTCAACATATTTAGCTTTTTTAACTAATTTAATTTCAAAAACCTCTTTTTTATTAAATCCGATATTATATCCAGAATCTAATTTTAATAAAACAATTCCTTTTTCAGATTGAGGGATTTCTAATAAAGTTCCCAAATAAATTTCCTTAGTAAGATGAATCTCAACATAATCTCCATTAATAGCATTTGTCTTTTTCATAAGAAATAAAATTATAGAAGATATAAAAAACTATTCATTAAGAAATTATTTTAAAATTTTGGAAGATAATTTATATTTTTAAAAAATTTTCAAATTCAGAGTTAAAACCCTAATTTTTTTAAACAATTTATATTCTAAAGAATTCCTTTTGTTTTTTAATCTTCTGAAAAAATAATTTAATTTTTATTATGAGCGCACGAGGATTCGAACCTCGATCGACAGGGCCGAAACCTGTAATTCTATCCATTGAACTATGCGCCCCTCCAAAAAACAAATAAAGTTAAGTTTTTATATCTTAAGTATTTAGTTTTTAAGAGAGGATGACACTTAAAAGACGCCATAAAATAATAATTGGAAGTTTTAGTTCAATTGTAATTTTATTTTTAATAATTTTAAGTGTATTAATATACCTACTTTTTTTGCGACAAAATTTAAATTATAATACATTAAATGAAAAAATTATACATTTACAAATAGATATTCAAAGCCAATTAAATATTTTGGGTGAAAATTTAATGCAAACTAAATCTTCTATAGAAAAAAGTCAAGAATCTTTACAAGAAGAATTAAGTTTATTAAAGGCTTCAGCAGGAGAAGATTTTTCAGGAATAATAGAAGAGGCAGTTAAATCAATAGTATCAGTAAGAACCAATTCTGGACAAGGAACAGGTTTTATAATTTCTGAAGAAGGTTATTTTGTTACAAATGCCCATGTTCTTGCAGATTCTTCAGGAAAATTAGATTTAAATATTCGGGCAATAACTAATGAAGCAAAGATAATAGAAGCAGAATTTTTGGGATACAATGGAATTTTGGATGTGGCTTTATTAAAAATTCCAGGAGAATACAAACCTTTAAATTTTGAAAATTCTAATAAAATTCAGATAGGAGAAAAAGTAATTGCTATAGGAAATCCGTTGGGATTACAATTTTCTGTTTCACAAGGAATTATTTCAAATAAACATCAAATAGGCCCAACAGGAATAAAAGCCTACATTCAAACAGATGCTGCATTAAATCCAGGCAATTCTGGAGGACCTTTAATTAATAAACAAGGAAAAGTAATAGGAATGAATAATTTTAAAATAAAAGAAACAGAAGGAATGGGATTTGCATTAGAATCTAATTTCTTAATTAAAACAATAAATGAAATTTCACAAATAAAATTAAATCAAACTTTAATTAACTAATAAAATGAGTAAAAAAAATGAAGAGGGATTGAATGTTAAAAAAGAAGAAAACTTTAGTAAATGGTATACTCAAATTCTAGATAAAGCAGAAATAATAGATTTAAGATATAATGTAAAAGGATTTATTGTGATAAGACCTTGGGGAGCCCTAATTATGGAAAATATGTACCAACTATATGAACAGGCTCTCCAAAAAAAAGGACATAAGCCATCGTTCTTTCCAATAGTTATTCCTGAAAAAAATTTTAAAAAAGAATCTAGCCACATAAAAGGATTTGCTCCGGAAGTTTTTTGGTTGGAAAATGTTCAAGAAGAAGATAAATTAGCTTTACGTCCAACAAGTGAAACAGCATTTTATCAAATGTATTCTTTATGGATTAGAAGCCATAGGGACTTGCCTCTTAAAATTTATCAAAGAGCAAATGTTTTTAGATATGAAACAAAAGCAACTAGGCCTTTAATCAGAGCTAGAGAATTTTATTGGATAGAAGCCCATGACGCATTTAAAACTCTTAAAGAAGCTGAAGAACAAGTTCAAGAAGATATTAAAACAACTGAAGAAATTATGCACCAAAAATTTGGAATTCCTTTTTTACCTATGAAAAGACCTGAATGGGATAAATTTGCGGGAGCAGTTTATACTGTAGCTTCAGATGTTCTAATGCCTGATGGAAAATTAATTCAACAACCATCAACTCATTTATTAGGACAACATTTCTCAAAAGCATTTAATATCCGATTCAAGAATAAAGAAGGAAAAGAAGAATTTGTTTGGCAAACTTGTTATGGCCCTGCAATTTCAAGAATACTCGCTTCTATTATTTCAACTCATGGAGATGATAAAGGATTAATCATACCTTTTTGTATTGCACCAATCCAAGTTATAATCATTCCCATTTTTAATAATGAAAATAAAAATTTAGTCTTAAAAGAAGCAGAAAAAATAAAAGAAAAAATAAAATTTATTGGAATAAAAACTGAAATAGATTCAGATGAAAAAAGACCTGGAGAAAAATATTATGAATGGGAATTAAAAGGAATTCCATTTAGATTAGAACTTGGAGAAAAAGAGATTAAAGATAAAAAACTAACTTTGTTCATAAGAGACTTAAGAAAAAAAGAAATAATTTCTATAAAAGACCTTTCAAAACTAAAAAATTACGGAAAAGAATTTGATGAAAGAATTAGAAATAATGCAGATAAAATGATGAAAAATAAAATTATTTCTTGTAAATCTAAACAAGAAATTAAAAAAATCATTAAAGATAAAAAAATAGCAAAAATCAATTTTTGTTCAATAAATAAAGAAGGTGAAAAATGTGCAGAATATATTGAAAAAGAAACTAATTCAGAAGTTAGAGGAATCTTAGCAAATAAAAAAGAACAAGCTTCTGGAAATTGTTTAATCTGCGGTAAACCTGCAAAAGAAATTGTTTATTTAGGAAAAACATACTAACAAATACAAGAATAAAAAAATTTAAATTAATTATAAGCAACAAGAAGGTTTAATTCATCTTCTAATCTAAGAGTAAGCTCAAATAAAGAACTCAACTCTTCTTTCACCTTCTTGTCTTCAGTTATTTTTTTATTTTCTTTCATTTTAAATCTCAATTTTCAATAATCTCTTTCCAAATTGATTAATAAGAAAAAACTCAAAATCAATTCAGAACTAAAGAGAAAACTGAATTAAATTGAGGGGTATTTAATTAAAGTAAAAACTAAGTAAGCTATGTTATGATTCCAACATAAAGACATTAGTTTTTTATTCATAATAATTAAATAAAAACAGACTTTATATTATTTTCTATACTATCACTCCCTAAATTTTTTAACCAAAATAACAATAACAAATACAACACTTAAAATTAAAATTCCAACTATCCAAACAAAAGGTTGTTTCAAAAAATTTATCGGTTTTTCTACAACAGGGTCACAATCTTCTGGACAATTTTCACTGTCTTCACCATATTCCTCGTCGCAAATTCCATCTTCATTACAAGTTGCTAATTCAATCACAACAACAAAAATAGAAAAACCCGAACTAACAGATTCAAAATAATAATAATCCTCATCCTCGTCAATAAAT
>Ga0114946_10002515_pt1 | contig 12599 bp, 11 predicted proteins | sample WalLakDeSediment_FD_88676 | JGI IMG/M metagenome (GOLD analysis project Ga0114946, IMG submission 88676) | Lake sediment microbial communities from Walker lake, Nevada to study Microbial Dark Matter (Phase II) - Walker Lake 11/02/13 Deep Sediment | ecosystem: Environmental > Aquatic >...
CCCGCTTTTCCACCACAGACCCGGACGAAACCCTGGGGAAAACGGTTGACTTCTTCCAAGAGAATAATCAAAAATGGCCACTGGCAGCAATTGGGATTGGTTCTTTCGGTCCGATGGACCTTGACCCAGACTCTCCCACTTTTGGCTTCATAACCAGCACACCAAAATCAGGCTGGAGTCAAACCGACATTACTGGTCGATTGGCTGCGGCTATGAATCTCCCGGTGGCGGTTGACACGGATGTCAACGCGGCCGCGCTGGGGGAGTACCGTTGGGGGGCTGCTCAGGGAATTGACCCAATGATTTACATCACCATTGGCACTGGTATCGGCGCAGGTGGCATTTTCAATGGCAAGCCTATGCACGGTCTGGTCCACCCTGAAGTAGGACATATACGTATCCCCCATGATCCACAAAGAGATCCTTTTGAAGGGATTTGTCCCTATCACGGAGACTGTCTCGAAGGACTGGCTTCAGGCAAAGCGTTGGAAGCGCGTTGGGGACAGCCAGCTAAAAGACTCCCGGATGATCACCCCACCTGGGAACTGGAAGCCGAATATCTTGCTCTGGCTTTGGTCAACCTGATCTGCTCTTTATCTCCCAAACGGATTGTGATCGGCGGGGGCGTGATGAAACAGGAACAAATATTCACAATGGTTCACCAGAAAGTGCAGGGACTGCTCAATAACTACATTCAATCGCCTGCAATTCTGGAAAGAATTGATGAGTACATCGTCGCGCCTGGTTTAGGTGGGCGTTCAGGTGGATTAGGGGCGATCGCACTGGCGATGGATATGGTTAATCATTCACGCTGAATAGCGTTCTCTGGATGAAGCCCATTCATGGCTTCAAGCCTCTGACCATCCCGAATCATGTAACCATCATATGGTCTGCCATAACTCCCAGGCACCCAACCATCCATAACAAAGGGGATATCCCCATCGGCGGAAATCCACTCACCGTTATAGCGCCGGGCTATGTGCACGTGTGTTCCAGTGGAAAATCCGCCTTCACAAGAGGGGTGCCCGACTCGCTCGCCAGCACGCAAATAAACCCCAGCTTCAACGCGATCGCGGGTTTCAATATGCAGGTAGAAAACGATCCAACCAGTCTGCTCATGACCATCTCCTGACAGATCTTGAATTACATGGCCATTTTCTGAGCGCACGATCAAACCATCCGCAACAGCCACCACCCATTCATCGCTGGGTACGCAGCCAAGTGGTTCACCCGGAGGGGCAAAATCCAAAGCTGCCCAGGCTGAAGAATTCCCCCATCCACCATGCGGACCACCAGTATACCTCCACACCTTCTCCGGTTCAAAAGGTAACTGCATGGGGGGTTGAGTCAGGTCTGGAGGGATCAAGGGTTCAACTGCAAGTGCAAAAGGTGATCCAAATAGGCTTGTATAAACGGATAAAAGTCCATCGGCTGATATGGCCTGCTCCCAATCCTGCAGATCGTATAAATGAGCAAAGAAATGCTGCACACTGGCTGTGCCAGCATTGACAGTCGCATCCATTAGCACCACCATCCCATCAGCCAGAGATATGGCAGGCATGGCGTTGATACGCCACAGATAAAACCCGCGGTTGAGCTCATTTGATGCCCAGGCCTGTTGTTGATATAGCCCCGTCCTGCGCGCATCAAAAAAAAGCATGGGATAACTCAATGTGTGCGTGTGGGGATCGGATTGGGTAACCCAACCGCTTTGGTATTCTAATAGAGCTAACAATAGCCTTGGGTTGACCGAATACAGGCGCGAGATGTGGTCAATGATTTGAGCACCGTTCAACAGGAAATCATCAAGGTTTTCATCGTAGGTAGCCAGAAAACCGTCCTTGTCCTGGATAAAAGCTTCGATTTCAAAACCTACAGATGCTGGTCCGAAAACCAGTTCAGAATCAGGGATAATCTTCGTCTCTGGCGCATTTGCTTGTGGGTCCGGAGGTGGGATAACCAGCACCTGACCAACCTGAAGGTAATTAATATCCTCCAATTGATTTGCTTCAGCGATGGCACGCACGCTGGTCGTATAACTTCGGGCGATCTGGTTGAGGGTATCACCGGATTTAACCACATACTCAACTGATCCGGACCGTAAGGTTGGCATCACCCTTGGGGTATCAGGGGTAGGGCTGATCAAGTCCCATGCAAAACCAGTTTCTGTTACAGTCGCCGTTTCAGTGGGAAGGAATACCATTTCAGGTGTGATCGTTGTTGTAGCGGTAGGCGTCTTTGAAGGACTGGGGGTGGATGTTGCCAGGAAGGTGGGTATGGTCGGAAGGGTGGACGTGGGGTATGGGAATGGCGTCGGTGGGCTGGGCACAGAGAAGGATGAACAGGCAGAGACAGCAGCCAGGATTATCAGGGCTACTGAGATGATCTTCCAGGGTAGGCGGGTAAATAAAAACATATGTCAGAGATGAAAGTCCTTAGATAGATATGTACTTCTAGTAGAGTCTTTATGGTCTACAGATTATTATGTTAGCACATCACGACAACCATCATTATAATTATATCCTGTCAGTAAACCTACTGATTGTGTTGGGGGTCTTTGATCCTGGTCAATAAACCAGGCAATTCGTAGAAAGATACCCCAAAAGATGCTGTGTTATACTCAAACATTAACCCCTTAGAAAATAGCTGCGGAAGGAAACATGGAATTCTTAGAGATTACATTCTTCGAAAACACCCTCAGAGATTGGATGATTGCCTTAGCCATTTTCTTGGCCATTCTTATTGGGCTGCTCTTGATTAAACAAATATGGCTGAAACGCGCATCATTCCTCTCTCACAAAAAAGAAGGCGAACCAGATGGGCTCTTGACCCGATTACTCAAACAAACTCGTTGGATTTTCTTGTTTATCCTGGCTGCCAACCTCGCCTTACTTACCCTGCAATTGCCAGAAACAACTCGCAATACGATTCGGGTAATTACCATGATGATCCTCTTGGTCCAGGCAGGTTTTTGGGGGAATGGCTTAATCGCGTACATCATAAACCGCAGGGTGAAAAAACAGATGGAAATGGACGCAGAAAGGGCTACTACCCTGAATGTGGTTGGCTTGCTCGTCAGAATTGTTCTTTGGTCTGTGGTTGTGCTCCTGATCCTGGACAACCTTCCTGGCGTCCAGGTCACGACACTCATTGCCAGCCTGGGAATTACAGGCATTGCCGTTGCCCTGGCAGTTCAAAATATCCTGGGTGATTTATTCTCTTCGTTTACCATAGTGATGGATAAACCCTTTGTGATTGGGGATTTCATCATTGTGGATGAATATCGCGGGACTGTCGAACATATTGGTCTTAAATCCACTCGCATCCGCAGTCTGACTGGTGAGCAATTGGTTTTCTCCAATTCAGATCTACTCAACAGCCGGGTGAGGAATTTCAAGCAGATGGCGCGTCGCCGTATCTTGTTCGAACTGGGCGTCACATACCAGACACCACCGGAAAAGTTGGTTGCTATCCCTGGTTTGATTCGCGAGATCATTGAGAAACATACTGAGGCAACTTTTGACCGCTCCCATTTCAGTGCCTACGGCGACTTCTCACTCAACTTCGAAACCGTCTATTGGGTTGAGACCCCAGATTATTACACCTATATGGATATCCAACAGGACATAAACCTTGAGATTTATCGAAGCTTTGCAGAATTGGGTGTAGAATTTGCCTACCCAACCCAGACTATCTTCATGGAGAAGGAGAACTCACAAGAAATAACCCGCAATCCGAACAACGCGGATCATTTGCAAACCTAGATTGAAAAACAAATAAGATTATTCCACCCTTTCAGATAATTACTCATTTTTTTCTGGAATAACGATATCCCTAAGTCTTGTTTGTATGTTCTCTAAAGTTGTTTTTTCTACCTGGTTGAGATTCTCCCGCAGACTGAACAACTCCATAAAAACAGGCATAATCTGACTCTCCTGGGCTAATCCAAGCTGCATGGAGGTTTCAAGCACATAGACCAGATCGATAAAAGCCTGGGAAGACTCATCTGGCAGAGGGCTTATCAGGATATTACGGATAGAATTCGCTTGCGCCAGTGATAATTGCTGGGACTCATGCTTAAGAAACTCTTCCAGTCTAGACAGATCTTGCTGATCAATCTCCCAACCGCTGGCAGCCGCGTTCTCTTCGAGATGGTCTATGCGTGAAGGTCCTGTTAGGGCACAAACAATCCCTGGTTGAGCTAATACCCAGGCAATCGCAACCTGAACGGCAGATTTCCCATATCTTTTCCCAAACGCAGCCAGATAATCGGCTATGCGTAGGGCAGACTCCATCCGCTCCCGTTGGAACAATGGGTCAATTTGTCTTAGATCACCTTTCTCAAAACGCTCACCGACCCTGATTTTACCTGTCAAAATTCCCCGCCCAGTCACTGAAAACGCAATACCTGCCGTGCCGAATTCCTGACACAACGGCAATAAACTCTGACACGCCTGAGGCGCAGCTGCGTTCAACTCCATTAAAACTGAAAAGATTCGGCCTTGACGGCAGTATTCTTCAACCCGCTCAACCGGTAAATGACCAACACCATAACACCGGATTTTCCCTTCCTCCACCAGTTTTTCCAGACCTGCTAAAGTCTCTGCCACTGGTGTCCTGGGATCATCGAAGTGGATCTGGTAAAGGTCCACATAATCTGTTCGTAGTGACTTTAAGCTGTTCTCGCAAGCTGACTTCAGTGTTTCGTAGGAAAGCCTGGTCTGTTCTGCGCCTATGGGACTTACCTTGGTTGCAAGGTAAACCTTCTGGCGGAAAGGTTCGACAGCTTCTCCCAAAATGCGCTCACCCTCGCCATAAATTCCAGCGGTATCGAAGAAGTTGATGCCCAGTTCATAGGCATGCACCAGCATGCGTTTGAACTCATTGACGTCTTTCTCACCATATACTCCCCCCAAAGCATAACAGCCAACCCCTATTTCCGAGATTTCGAAATCTTTATGCAACCGGTACTTCATGGTTAACCCTCCCAAATGATTATCAACATGATTATACGATATACTAATGCGGAATAGATTGAGTTATCGTAGACCATCATATCTTTAGTGAATCATCCCAGACTGACCCATCAGATAGAATCCCGGTCTTAAAAATCACCAAAAAACCAAGAAATCCTTCAATATGCTAGGATAAGCGAGAATCTATGGACATGCCCTTCAAAGACCAACTCTCCTGGACAAGACGTCACATGCAGCGCCTACAGCGAGCTTTGAGCAACTTACCTGATCTATCTGGCATGCGCTTAGCCTGCAGCATGCATATCGACATAAAGATCATACCCCTGGTAGAGGGGTTAATTGAGCGAAATGCCCGGGTTTACCTGGTAACCTGCAACCCTACTACCGTGCGTGATGAGGTGGTTGCGCACCTGCAAAACCAGAGAGTTCAGGTGCAGGCTTGGAATGGAATGTCAGACCAAGCTTTTCAGGAAGCCTTCAATATCGCCCTGGACTGGACACCCACCCATCTGTGCGAATTCGGTGCTGACTTGACGGTAACACACCTTCAGCAGGCAGAAAATCGACCGGCAATAAAGGCAAGCCTGGAAGGCACCAGTTCTGGCATCGCCAGATTGAGAGGGCTTTCGTTGCCCTACCCGGTCTTCAACTGGAACGACCTGCCAGTAAAAGAGGAACTGCATAATCGCCATATGGTTGGATTGACAACCTGGTTGATGTTTTATAACCGCACTCAGCTCAGCCTGCATGGAAAACGGGTGCTGGTGATCGGTTATGGATCCGTTGGACAGGGTGTCGCAGCAACTGCCCGATCTTTTGGTGGCTCTATAACCATCGCAGAACTGGATCCCTTGCGGGCTTTACAAGCCTCCTTCGATGGATGGCCTGTGCACTCTTTAGACGAGAGCCTACCGCTGGCTGATGTGGTCGTCACTGCAACCGGATCACCGAACGTGCTGGGACCATCACATTGGCCAGCGCTCAAAGATGGTGTCTTCTTGCTCAACGTTGGTCACCGGGCAGATGAAATCAATGTTACTTCATTGCACGTTTATCCATCCAGGCTGGTCCTCCCCTTCATTGAAGAATTCAACTTTGGTGGGCGGAGCATTTACTTGATCGCTGGCGGTTCAATGGCTAACCTGACAGCTGGTCAGGGAGACAGTTTAAACGCTTTTGACGTGACCCTGGCAGTGATGTCAGCCGGAATCGGCTATATCGCCGGACCTGGTGCTAAGCAGCCACCTGGTCTTCACCTTCTGCCTGAAAAAGCGCTGGACATCAGCATTATATAGAAAAAACACTTGTCCATGATTCGAGAGTGGCTTTTTGCCGGATAATATCTCTATGCCAAAAAAAACCCTAGACCACATCAAATATCTTTCAGAGACCATTGGCGGGCGGGGTAGCTGCACCGAAATGGAACGAAAGGCAGCCGATTATGTAGCGGGTCAATTAGAAGCTGTGGGCCTGGAGAGTGTAAACGTTGAGAAATTCATAGCATCTCCATCTACTTACCGTCCCTTCGCCATGGCTTTTTCAACGGCCTTGATTGGAACAATCCTGGCTTGGATAATCGATGGACCAGGCACGCTCCTGATTGGGTCAGTATTAAACGCTCTGGGAACATGGGGAATGCTGGCAGAGACGGATATCTTGCCCAGTTGGATGCGGCGGTTTCTGCCAAAAGGAGAAAGTCAAAATGTTATTGGTGTCGTTCCAGCAACCAGGATGTCTCGCAAAAAAGCTGTCCTCTGCGCCCATGTGGATACACACCGGACACCTATTTTCTATTCATCTCCAACCTGGCATAAGCTATTTGGATATTTAGTAGCCGCTGCGTTGATGAGCATGCTGGTTACAGCAATTGCATATGGACTGGGGGTAATATTTGGATGGGACTGGGTTCGCTGGATAGGACTGGTACTTTCTCCTATGGTGATTTTCTCACTTTTCATGTGCCTGCACGCTGATCTCACCCCCTTCTCACCCGGTGCGAATGACAACGCTACAGGAGTCGCGGTCGTACTTGGTTTAGCTGGAAAGTTGGTTCAGGCACCTCTCAAAACCACCGATGTTTGGTTCGTTTTCACTGGCTGTGAAGAAGTCGGTGCATATGGGATGCAGTTTTTTCTAGATAGGCATACAGCACCCTTGGGAGACAAACCTGTGTTCATAATCCTGGATGAAGTGGGATTTGGATCCCCAAAGATTCTGATATCCGATGGCATTATCCGAAAACACCAGACCCATCCCCAGGCCTTGGAACTTGCCCGGAAAGCAGCCTCCGCTCTCCCAGACATAGATGTGCTGGAAAAAACTGGCATTGCCTACACCGATGCCCTGGCCGCTACCAGGAGAGGTTTTATATCACTATCAATCAGCACCCACAGCGATCAAAATAATAATGAGATTTCCCACTGGCACCAGATGAGCGACACCATTGAAACCATCCGGCCAGAAACATTAGAGCAGGTTCAGGTTTTCACCTGGAAAATACTGGAAGAAATCGACCAGTGGTTTCCTGCTAGCAATGAAACAAACTCGGTGGAGAACATCTCTTGAAGCCTACCCCTCCAGCAGTCAATACATCCGCTCAGTTAACCCGCGGGACCATCATTTGCTTGATTGCCACAGTGATTTGGTCTACTACTGCGGTTTTTATTCGTTACCTGACGGTTACCTACGATATGCCGCCCCTGGTGCTGGCTTTTTGGAGAGATGCTTTCGTAGTGGTTGGACTGGCATCCATTTTTGTTTTTACCAATTCAAAACGTTTTTTACTCAAGAGGCAACATCTGCCTTTCTTGATCCTTTATGGATTTGTCCTGGCAGTTTTTAACGCTATCTGGACCATCTCAGTCAAACTAAATGGAGCAGCTGTCTCCACTGTCCTGGTCTTCAGCTCAGCCATTTATACGGTATTTCTGGGATGGCGAATTTTTAACGAGCACATAGGACCTGTCAAAATCATGATCAGTGGGGTTACTCTGGCGGGATTGGTGATGGTTTCGGGAGCATATGATCCAACTGCATGGCAGTTTAACGCAGCCGGTATCAGTATCGGTCTGGTCTCTGGCCTGGCGTTTTCGTTATACAGCTTGATGGGCCGGGCTTGTTCGTACAAGCTGATTGACCCCTGGACAACTTTATTTTACATCTTTGGATTCGCGACGATATTCTTGCTCGGCTTCAATTTACTCCCCGGTTGGAATCCGGAAGTTTCGGGTATTCATGGATTGTTTTGGCTGGGAGATGCCTGGGTTGGTTGGTTGATTTTGATCTTGCTATCGTTGGGGCCTACGATAGGTGGTTACGGTTTGTATGCAGTCAGCCTGACCCATTTACCGGCTTCCATGGCAAATTTGATCGCTACCTTCGAGCCAGCTATGACGGCTGTGATCGCTTATTTTCTTCTCGCCGAGCGATTCACAATTGAGCAATTAATTGGCGGAGCATTCATCCTGGCCAGTGTCGTCGCATTGAGAATGAGTGAAAGGATGGTGGTAATCCGGACAGATATCGTTCAAGATTCGTGAAATTGGTTTCAAACAAGCATAGATCAGAGAGATAATGACTCACTGAGACAGCGGTCAATCACGACAAGCAATTGTGATCAATTCCTTTCAAATATTGAAGAGGAATAATTATGCCAAAAATCCCCACCACCTCACTAATGACGTAGTGCAATAACACCACTTGCTTCGGAAGAAAGATCCTTTACCACCACAACCCCGCCAACTTCCATACCCTGTTTGACTACAAAAGTTAACGTAAAATCTCGGGTATCTTTGGGAGCCAGGCTGTTATCAGACAACGTACCCAACGGTTCATAATCCTGCCCATCACTTCCAATGAACTGAATAGACTCAATCCCAATGGTTAACGTTTCATCGGTATGATTGATCAGCGTGATCTCCACCTGGCAAAAACGCATGGACTTATCTTGAAGCTCCATTTCACTGGTGCCGAGTTCCCCGGCAACCAACTCCAGTTTTTCAAGTGTATATACATCGTTTACCTGGTAGCTAACGCTTTCCAACATCAATAACTCACCCATCCTGACATCTGCCTTGGGTGGGGTGAACCTGGTAGTCGTTTGAGGTTGGGACGAAGTACAGGCCGTAATAAGTATTACCCAAAAGATAAGGTTTATCCCTTTTGAAATCAATTTAATCGTATCCATTCAATCTACCCTTAAAAGTCACCACAAAAAACCAGAAAGGCTCGAATATCACTTATTGTTGGACTGGCTAGCAACTAAACCTCCACAGTCCGGACAGGTTGGCCGGCGGGAAATGGAAAACTTCTCAAAAGCCATCAGCTCTCCATCAAAGATCATCAAACGGTTCTTCAAATTCTCTCCGATTCCAGTCAAATATTTTATCACCTCCAGGGCTTGGATACAACCAATAATTCCTGGCGTAGCCCCAACCACTGGGATGTTCTCTTCTTCCTTACCCTGGGGAATAATACACCGGAAACAAGGGGTTGATGGTGGCTGCAGAAAAGTTGCCTGTCCGGTCATCCCTCTCACGGCCCCATGAACCAGGGGGATGCATTGCTTTATGCAATACAGATTGAGCAGATAACGGGTATGAAAATTATCCAGGCAGTCAACGACGATATCCGGGCAACCGATAATATCGGGCAGGTTGTCCCACTCAAGATGCTCATTTAATGATGTGATCTTAATCGTCGGATTTAATTCTCGCAGGGTCAAGCCCGCCGATTCAGCTTTAGGTAACCCAACCCGATCATCGGAATGTAAGATCTGCCGGTTCAGGTTAGAAAGGTTGACCGAGTCAGAGTCACATATCCTGATCTCACCCACACCTGCAGCGACCAGGTACATCGAGGCTGGACTGCCCAACCCTCCTGCACCAGCAATGAATACACAGGAGTCTGCAAGTCTGGATTGCCCTTCATGCCCCCAACCAGTAATCAGCATCTGGCGCTGGTAGCGATCCAGGTTATCGAATTCTTCTTTCCGCATTATTTACACCATCCATTCAACACTGTCCAAAAAATCAAGAATCTCTCAATTGAGCATGCGCATTATAGCACAGGGCTATCAGGTTCAATTCATCAGCCATCATCTCACCGAAAATGTCAAATTGGATCTGTGACAAAGCCACCATTCAAATCTGTAAGTTGACCTCCCCAATGGTTGCAGATAGAATTTGAACGTCATTATGCTCCACAGCAGATAAGCCATCGAGGAGCAGGGCTCAGGTGGCACAAAAAGCAGGGGAACAAATGAATACAGACTCCACCTGAGTTCATTATCCAGGGCAGGTGGAGTGTTTATTTCAAGTATCAGCCAGACGTTGAAGAAATAGCTCCAGGAAGGCAAGGATTACTTAATAATTGTCATCTAACCCAATTTAGAAATGGGTCAGTAGATAATTTAATTACTATCTGAAAGGAGAAGTATTATGAAGAAGAAGAACCGCATGATCATCTTTACCGCAGTGTTATCCATGTTTGTCCTGCTTGCCTGTGGTTTGCTCGATACAGCCAGAGAAATAGCTGATTTCGCTGGTGAGGTAAAAGATTTCCAGGAAAATGTTGAAGTGGGTCAACCCGTTGATGATAAAGGAGGATCAACCGATAAGAATAAACCACAAGAAGTGAGCGGGAAAGACCTTGAAGGGTTCCCACTTTATCCCGGCTCAGTTCGAACATTCTATATATCGCTAACAGAAGGTGATTCAAAAGCAACACAGTTAATCTATGAAGTTCCAAAATTACCAGAAGAGACTTTAGATTATTACCAGGAAGAGATGGAGAAGCATGGATGGGAAATCACCTCCAGCATGCATTGGGGAGCAGACTCTTATTACCTGGTGGCAGAAGGGGATGATGGCAAGGAAATTATCCTGACAATTGGGGAAAGCAACTTCCCAGATTATACCCACCTGGTCGTTCAAGCCAATCATTAATTTGACCGTTCAAACGGGGCTGTTTTTTTTTCAACAGCCCCGTTTTTTTACTTGCCTGATTTATCTGGTTTTATTCTTTTTGCAGGTGCAATGGCTGGATTACCAAAATGAGTATCGTAATTATGCTAAAAGCTACCAAAGCTAAGAATGGAATAGTAATAAACCCCGCCCAGTTTATATAACGGACAGAACAAGGAACACCAACTGCGCATACCGCACCACCACTGAATAAACCCCATTGGATCAGGTAATGGTATAAGGACAGCAACATCCCACCTATCGAGAAAGGTAGAACATACTTTGGTAAAAATTCATCCTGTTCAATCCATCCCACCAGGAGAATAACGGCAAGGGGATAAAGTAAAATGCGCTGATACCAGCACAAAATGCAAGGGTAGAAATTTACAATCTCACTAAAATACAGGCTACCCAGGGTTGCCGTTAATGCAACCAGGAAAGCCAATCCAACTGCATAATTTTGGATTGAAGTTCTCATGTTAATCTCACCTGACATTATTGATTAAGCGCCGCTTCAACCAGGGCTCTTAATTGGCTATAAGGAATTGCGCCAGTGGTCATCTCACCATTGACGAAAATGGTAGGGGTAGAATTGACACCTCTCTGGCGAGCTTCGTTTGTTGCCTGGCGGACATCGTCCTGATATCGGTTCGAGTCCAGACAGCTGTTGAATGCAGACTCATCAAAATCCAAAGCTGCAGCCATGGCTTTCAAAGCAGTATTACTGAATGAGCCTTGATTCTGCCCGCGCAGATTCGCAAATAGCGTGTCATGGTATTCCCAAAACTTACCTTGCTCTACCGCGCATTCAGATGCTTCTGCCGCGAGATTGGATTCTGGCCCAAGGAAGGCAAAATGGTGGTATTCGAAGCGTACCAGACCAGAATCACCGTATTCATCCTGTAACTCAGACCCAGCTTCATTCGCGAACCTTGCGCAAAACGAACACTGAAAATCGCTGAAAACTTCCACCAAGACCGGGGCATCTACCGGTCCCCAGGCTGTCCCTTCGGCAGCTACCGGTTTAGACAGGTCCTCCGGGAGATTCACATTTATTGGACCTGGCGGATTAAGCAACCGGAAAGCAGCAAATGAGACAATCAAAACGAGAAAGCCAATTATAGATAACCAATAATACATCCGGCGTTTCTTGCGCTGATTTGCCCGCTGTTGTGCACGTCGCCCCTGAAAAGATTTACTAGATTTATTAAACATTCACATTCTCCATTGTTGGTTAATTACTTCAGGTACTGGTCGAAGAACTCAATGGTGCGATTCATCGCCAGGGTGAAGTTGTTTGACAGATTATGATCATCTCCCTCATAGATGTATAATTCTCCATTCTTTCCAACAGCCTGAATCTTTTGGTAGAGCGCTTCAGAAAAACCAAACGGCACACTGTTATCGTTGGTACCATGGTGAATCTGAATTGGACCGGAGAGATCAAGTAGATAGGAGTTGGCCGATATAGAATTCCAAAAGCTTGGATTCTCTTCAAACGTGCCAAAATCTTCTATCCAGGCTGTTCTCCAGCGACGTGGTCCATCAGGATTGGGAGTAGGAGTAGGGCCAGTAACCAAGCGCCATTGGCTAAGCATATCGATATAGGAGGCAACCACCCCAGCCCAAATCACACCTGCTTTAATATCTTGAGAAATCA
>Ga0114946_10002518_pt1 | contig 12582 bp, 10 predicted proteins | sample WalLakDeSediment_FD_88676 | JGI IMG/M metagenome (GOLD analysis project Ga0114946, IMG submission 88676) | Lake sediment microbial communities from Walker lake, Nevada to study Microbial Dark Matter (Phase II) - Walker Lake 11/02/13 Deep Sediment | ecosystem: Environmental > Aquatic >...
CTTAGAGGTTGAGCTGACGCATCTTGCGAAAAAGGGTTTTACGGGAGATACCCAGCATGGCGGCCGTGTTTTGGCGATGCCACTGGTTGGTCTGGAGAGCCTGGCGAATCAGTTCCCGCTCGATGGTGTTCAGGTTGTCCTGTAAAGCCCCCCCGTTGCCCCGGGCCGGGTCGCCTCGAGATATTTCCGGGTCCGACAGCGGCGGGGATGGGTCAGGGATGACGCCGGGACCGGTGGGGGTAAAAACCAGTTCGCCCAGGGTGAGGTAGCGCTGGATCACATTTTGGAGTTCTCGGACATTGCCGGGCCAGGGGTATTGCTCCAGGCGCTGGTAAATCTCTTCGGGAACGGTGCCTGGACCGTTGCCGGGGCTGAATTTGCGGATAAAATGATCGGTCAGGGGGCGCAGGTCCTGGCCCCGGTCCCGCAGGGGGGGCAGTTGGACCGGGATGACATGAATCCGGTAAAAAAAGTCCCGGCGGATTTTGCCGGCCCGCACCAGTTCCTCCATATCCCGGCTGGTGGCCCCAATGATCCGCACATCGGGCTTGCGGGTTTCCCGGCTGCCCACCGGACAGAAACCGTTGCCCTCGAGAACCCGCAACAGCTTGACCTGCATCGCCAGGCTGATTTCGCCGATTTCGTCGAGAAACAGGGTGCCGCCGTCGGCCTGGTCCAGGTAGCCCTCCCGATCGGTGTTGGCTCCGGTGAAAGCTCCCTTGCGATAGCCGAAAAATTCACTTTCCGCCAGAGTTTCAGGGATGGCTCCGCAGTTTACAGCGACAAAATTCTTGCCTGCCCGCTTGCTCAGACCATGAATGGTGTGGGCCACTACCTCCTTGCCGGTGCCTGATTCACCATAGATAATCACATTGGCATTGGAGCCGGCGGCCTTGGCCAGGACATCGTAAACCCGCTGCATCACCGGACTGTTTCCCACCAGCAGGCCGAAACGAATATTGTTGCGGATAAAGGGGACCTGCTCGATCTGGTCGCTGGCCGGCAGGATCCGGCTTTGCGACGGGGCCAGCATGGCCAGCATCTGGCCGGAAAGATCGTGCAGGGTCTCCACCGCTCCGATCAGCTTGCCCTTTTCATTGAATACCGGGGCGGCCATGAAGTGGAGGTGCAGGGGCTGGCCGCCCATCTTGAACCAGTCGAAGGCCTCCCAGGCGTTGGGAATGATCCGCGACTGGCCTGGATTTTTGTCCTGGTAGAGGCTGAAGAAACTGTTGAGGTCGTTCTTGAGGATCAGGTCGGCCACCAGCGGCCGCTTGTGGGTATAGAAGGGCTCCCAGTGGCGGTCGGTGCCGATCATCTCGATGGCCTTGAACCCGGTGAGCGCTTCGCAGGCTTTGTTCCAGTAGGTGATCTTGTTGTCCAGGCCCACCGCGAACTGGGGCAGGGGAGAGCAATCGAGTAATTGAAACATGGTCTTTCCTCGCTGAAGAGCAGACCCTGGGATTTGCCCGCCGGAGCTGAAGCGGAACATTTTGAATTTGAAAAGTAAGCCAGACCCTGTGCAAAGTCAAGATGATCCGAGTAAATCGCGTTGTCAAACAGGTCCGGGCGCGTTATTGTCGGTGGTTCTTCTTTTTTGGCATCTTTTTTTAATTTACCACAATTATGGCAAAGACAACAGGGACTCCGCTCGGGGGCTGCTTGCCCTTATGCTTACCAGATTGCGGCGGTTTCTCTCCGACGAGTCGATACTGTTGATGAGGACTGGAAACAAATGAACGAAATTTCGCTGGCGGAAATTTTCCCCCATCCGGCAACGATTCCGGAGCAACACCGGTGGACCGGGCCCATCGAGCAGCGTTGCTGCCTGTGTGCCGGAGAATTGCGACCCTGGTCCGGACCCGTTCGGGATGTCTGGTCGCCGATCCATCTGTTCGGCTCCAGCCTGGCCGCCGCGACCGCTGCGGCTGCTAAACTTCATCCAGCCCCGGCCGACGCCGGGGAGTTGCAACCCTTACGTTTGGGCAGCTATCCCCTGATGGGGAAAAAAGAAGCCCAGGCGGCCCTGGCGGCGGCCTGCCAGGCCTATGGCCAGGGTCTGGGCGAGTGGCCGGCCCAGGGCGTGGCTGAACGGATCGCCCGGGTGGAACAGCTGGTTGAGCGGATGCGAGCGGCCCGCCTTCTAGTGGTGCGGGCGCTGATGTGGGAGATCGGCAAGAGTTATGCCGAGGCGGAAATGGAGTTCGCCCGGACCCTGGAGTACATTGGGGCCACCATCGCCGAATTGCGCCGCCGGGAGCAGCGGCAGGCCGAAGTCGTCAGCGAGCATGGCTTCCTGGCCCTTTTCCGCCGGGCGCCGCTGGGGGTGGCCCTTTGTCTGGGGCCTTACAACAATCCTTTCTACGAGACCTTCACCACTCTGGTCCCGGCCCTGCTTATGGGCAATACCGTGATTTTCAAGCCGCCCCGGCTCGGTGTGCTGCTCCATCTCCCCCTGCTGGAAGCCTTTGCCGAAATCTTCCCCCCGGGCGTGGTGAATACCCTCTATGGCGAAGGTGAAGAGATCCTGGCCCCCCTGATGAAGTCGGGCCGAATCGATATTCTGGCCTTCATCGGTTCCCGCCGGGTGGCTGATCTGCTGCGCCAATGGCATCCCCAGCCGCGGCGCCTGCGCTGCCTGTTGGGCCTGGAAGCCAAAAACGCGGCAATTGTGCTGGCCGATGCCGATCTGGACCGGACCGTGGCCGAATGTGCGCTGGGAGCCCTGGCCTTCAACGGTCAGCGCTGCACCGCCCTGAAAATGGTGTTCGTGCATGAGGCGCTGCGCACCCCCTTCCTGGAGAAACTGGCTGAACTGGTGGATCGACTGCCGGCGGGGATGCCTTGGGCTCCGGGGGTGCGGATCACGCCCTTGCCGGAGCCGCAAAGGGTTGCCTATCTCAACGGTCTGCTTAGCGATGCCCTGGCCAAAGGAGCCCGGATCATCAACGAGGGCGGCGGGCGGGTCAACCATACATTTATGACCCCGACGGTACTTTATCCGGTGGATCAAAGCATGCGGCTTTATCATGAGGAACAGTTCGGACCGCTGATCCCAGTGGCCGGCTTCAGTGATGCGGCCCAGCCCCTGGGCTACGTGGAACAGTCGGAATTCGGCCAGCAGGTGAGTATTTTCGGCCAGGATGAGCGGGGAATAATCGCCCTAGCCCGACCCTTGCTGAACCAGGTCGCCCGGATCAATATCAACTGCAAGTGCCAGCGTGGTCCGGACAGCTTCCCTTTCACCGCCCGCAAGAACTCGGCAGAGGGAACCATGGCGGTGGCGGCGACCCTGGACGCTTTCAGCCTCAGCAGCCTGGTCGCCGGCAAAGCTGACGCGGGCATCCGCCCCGTGCTGGCGGGGCTCTTCCCGGCCTGAATCCCCGCCAGTTTGTCTCCGGCAGGAAGGTTCAGCTTTTTTAAAGAGATTTTTTTATCAGATTCCCTTGCCGGGCCGGCAAGGGATAAGCGGCCGGGACCAAGAGCCGGGGCAAAGGGTTGCGGGGCCCAAAGGCAGCTGCTTTGCCCCGTTGTCGCCACCGCCACCGCCAACCCAGTCCCGGCGGCGTCCTGGTTGGGGCAAGCGGCTGGAGGTTTGGCCGCTGCCGCCCCTCCAGCGCGCTGATTGACCTGCTCTATACCACCTCGAAGCCGATTTTCTGGATGGCGCGACGGATGGTTTCCGCCGGCACTTCCTTGGTTTGCAAAAAGGTGGCCGTGCCTTCAGTCAGATTGACGTGGACATCCTTAATGCCGTTAACATCGCTGAGCGCCTTGGTTACCGAGGCCACGCAATGGGCACAGGACATCCCCTTGATTTTGATGGTGGGCATGGCTTTTCTCCTTCGGCTGAGATGGTATCGTAACCAGGTTTGCTGGGCGGCAGCGGCTGGGTGGCTTGGCTGCTGCGGCAAGTAACGCTGTCCACTCCTGCTCAGATCAGGCGCAGGATGGTGTTGAGGATGCGATGGGCAACCTCTTCCTTGGTCAGCAAGGGCAACTCCTCCACCGCACCGTTGCGGTCCAGCAGGGTAACCCGGTTGTTGTCTACGGCAAAACCGGCATCCTCGGCGCTGATATCGTTGATGGCGATCAGGTCGAGATTCTTGGCCGCCAGCTTGCGCCGGCCCTCCTCCAGGTGGTCATTGCTTTCGGCGGCAAAACCCACCAGGAGAGGGAAGCAGCGGGCCGTTTTTTTCCGCTCGCCCAATTCCCGGAGAATGTCCGGGTTGGCGGCCAGAGCCAGGGCGGCATCGGGGGCACCCTTCTTGATTTTGCGGGCCTCATAACGGGCCGGACGATAGTCGGAAACCGCCGCCGCCATGATCATCACATCCATTTCCGACGACCGCTGGCTGACCGCAGCGTGCATCTCCTTGGCGGAAACCACCGGCAGCACCTCGACTCCGGCCGGTGGAGTGATGGACCCTGGACCGCTGACCAGAACCACTTGGGCTCCGCGCCGCCGCGCCGCAGCCGCCAAGGCATAGCCCATTTTGCCGCTTGATCGGTTGGTGAGCAGGCGGACGGGATCGAGCGGCTCCCAGGTGGGGCCGGCCGTGACCAGGACTTTCCGGCCCCGCAGATCCTGGGGAGTCAGGGCGGTGATAATTTCCTGGCGCACGATTTCCCAGTCGGCTAAACGGCCGGGGCCCTGATCGCCACAGGCCAGCTCGCCGCAGGCCGGGTCGATTACAGTGTAGCCGAATTCCTTGAGCCGGCCGAGGTTGGCCTGGGTGGAAGGGTGCTTGTACATGCCGCTGTTCATCGCCGGGCAGATCAGAACCTTGGCCTGGGCCGCCAGGATTACGGCAGAGGTCAGGTCGTCGGCCAGACCCTGGGCCAGCCGGGCAATGGTATTGGCGGTGGCTGGAGCCAGCAGAATCAGGTCGCAGTTGCGTCCCAGATTGATATGCGGCATGGCCTCGGCATCTTCCGGGGCAAACATGGCCGTGTGGACCCGGTTGCCGGAGAGGGCGGCAAAGGTCAGGGGGGTTACGAAGTTTTGCGCGGCCCTGGTCATCATCACCGTGACCACGGCCCCTTCCTTCCGCAACTGGCGGGTCCAGTCCGCCGCCTTGTAAGCGGCGATCCCGCCGCTTACCCCCAATAGAATTCGTTTGTCAGTGAGCAGAAAAGACAAGCGGCCTCCGGTCGGTTAAGGGATTGCCTAGCATCGGCGGGTTCCGGTCTCAAAAGGCGAACGGGGTGGTTACGGCCGGAGCGGGGGAACTTGCGGCCTTGCCCTTGCTGAGATCATCGGTGATGTGGATTTGGACCTCTGCCGTGTTGCGGATCATTTCGCTCTGCTGGATGATGATGGTGCAGGTCTTGTGGGGTTTATCATAAGCGAGCAGAACATCGCGGTATTTAACCGATCCCACCAGCTTCCAGTTGTTCCTGGCCATGGTGGTGGCAAAAAAATCGGTCAGGGAGTCAACATCGACCCGGCCGCTGAAGTAGAGGACGCCGCCGGCATAGGAATCGGTGTTGACTATCATGCTTTTGGAACGGTTCCAGACCAGTTCACTGGGGACCAGCAGGTCGCGAAAATTTGCGGGATTATAGGGCGCGGCATGAACTTCTTCATCTTCCACGATTCGGGAACCGATGCCGAATTTGCCATTTTGGGCGCAGGCGGTGAAAAAGGGCAGCAGCAGAAGCAACAGGACCAGCAAGCGGAAAGCGTGGCGCGATGACTTAGCGGTTGAGCGGGACATGAAAAACCTCCTGTGGGACAAAATGGTTTAAAAGATTTTGAGAATGAATTCTTCAAGGGGTTTTCGCTGCGAACTGCGTTCGCCGGGAGCCGGGCGGCCCAGGGCAATCACCGCCATCAGGTCCAGGTGATCTTCCAGGGCCAGGATCCGCCGGACTTCCTCCTTGTTTTTGAGGATCTGGCCGAGCCAGACCGCGCCCAGCCCCAGAGCTTCGGCGGCCAGCAGCATATTCTCGATGCAGGCTCCGGCGGCCTGGTGATCCTTGACCTCGTCGTACATGGTGTTGCGGTCCAGATAAACCGCGATCAGGGCCGGGGCGGCCAGCACCACTTGTTTATACTTGGTTTGTTCGGCCAGCCGGCCGCGGGTCTGGCGGTCGCGGATCAGGACAAAGCGCCAGGGTTGATTGTTTAAACCCGATGGCGCCCAGATTCCGGCCTTGACGATTTCGCGCAACTCATCCAGGGAAACATCATCCGCCGTAAAATGGCGGACGCTGCGGCGCCGGTAAATTGCTTCAAGGACAGGATTGGTCATGGTTGCTGGCAAACCTCGGTGGTTCTGGGTATTTTAGGAGCCGGCCCCGCCAAACAGTACGCGGCCCGGGCCACGGCCATGGGGGTAACGTTGTTAGGTCCGTCGAGCTGCAGCGCCGGCGGTCGGGCCGTGCCGCTGACTGAAAAATAATAGTCGGCAGGCCTTGGCCTGTCAATCAAAAGCCCGTGTGGCGGGGGCATTGCCAGCGGACCGGGAATCTGGTAGAAGGGGTGCCGGGTTTCGCCCCCGCGTTAAGAGTCATAACCCCATCTTGCCCCATTAGCTTCAACCTTTGCAAGGGAGAAAAACGTGACTACCAAGCCGCTGCCGCTGCCCGAGCAAGCCCCGGCTCTCATCGATACCCATTGCCATCTCGATTTCCCCGACTACCAGGGAGACCTGGCCGAGGTTCTCGCCCGGGCCGCCAAGGTCGGAGTAGCTGAAATCATCACGGTCGGGATTGACCTGGCCACCTCCCGCAAGGCCTGCGAGTTGGCCGCTAGCCTGCCGGGCGTTTATGCCACGGTGGGAGTACACCCCCACCACGTCAACGAAATGGGCCCCGATGATTACCCGGCCCTCCGAGAGCTGGCCGCCCGTCCCGAAGTGGTGGCCTACGGTGAAATCGGTCTGGACTATGTTAAGGAATATTCGCCGGCGGCCCTGCAGCGGGAGCATTTCGTCCGCCAGGTGGAGATCGCCCGGCAAGCGGGCCTGCCCCTGATTATTCACGACCGGGAGGCCCACGCAGATATCCTGGCTATTCTCCGCGCCGCCGGGAAATTGCCGGCCGGAGGGGTCATGCACTGTTTTTCGGGGGATGCGGCCCTGGCCGAAGAGGTGCTGGAACTGGGGTTTTATATTTCCATCCCCGGGGTTGTGACCTTCAAGTCGGCGGCGGTCCTGCGCGAGGCGGTGCGCCGGGTGCCGCTGGAGCGCCTGCTGTTGGAAACCGACGCCCCTTTTCTGGCCCCGGTCCCGGTGCGGGGCAAGCGTAACGAGCCCGCTTTTCTGCCTTATATTGCCCGCCGGGTCGCGGAGGTGAAGGGATGCGAGTTGGAGGAAGTGGCCCACCAGACCACGGCCAATGCCCACCGATTATTCGGAATATGCTGATAGGAATCATGCCATGGGTGCAATAGCCGCCAATCTGGCGGCGATCCGGGCCCGGATCGCCGCCGCCGCCCGCCGAGCCGGGCGTGATCCGGCCACGGTCAGCCTGGTGGCGGTAAGCAAGACGGTGCCGGCGGAGCGGGTGGCCGAGGCCGTTGCCGCCGGGCAGCGGCTCTTCGGCGAGAACTATCTCCAGGAGGCCGAGGACAAAATCATCCGCCTGGAGCAACTGCTGGCTAAAGCCGGGCCGGGGGCGGCGGGAGCAGCCGCATCCCCTGAGCCGGCCTGGCACTTCATCGGTCATTTGCAAAGCAACAAGAGCAAGGGGGCGGCGGGCCGCTTTGCCATGGTGGAAACCGTGGACCGGCTCAAGCTGGCCAGTTCCCTGGCTCGTCATGCCGCGGCGGCGGGCCGGGTTTTGCCGGTACTGGTTCAGGTCAACGTCGGCGGGGAAGAGCAGAAATCCGGAGTGGCTCAGGCGGTGGTGGCTGATTTGCTGCGGGCCCTGGTCGAGCTTCCTGCATTGCGGGTGATGGGTTTGATGACCATGCCGCCTTTCGCCGCCGATCCGGAGCAAAGCCGGCCCCATTTTGCCCGGCTGCGCCAACTGGCCGAGGAATGCACCCGCCAGGGTCTGCTGGGGCGGCACGGGCCGCCGCTGCTCTCCATGGGAATGTCCGCCGACTTTGAGGTGGCGATCGAAGAGGGGGCCAACCTGGTGCGGGTGGGGACCGCCATCTTCGGGCCCCGTTGAAGGCGGCGGGGACCGGGCAGCACCGCATCTTTGGCCGATCAGCCCCGGCGATATACCGGAGTATAATCGCTGGGGCTGCTTGGCCAAACCTGCAGCACTGCCCGGTCCCCGCCGCCTTCAACTTAGTTGGCGCTTTTTTACCTGCCTTTTGTGGGTCGGTTCTTTTTTGAGCCTACCCTTGTCTGAGCAAGTTGATGATTTCCTGGTTGTCGGGGAAGCGGCGGCTTTTGTGCTTGGAGAAGATTTCCCGGCCGTCAACCCGGATATCGTAGGTGCCGCCGCTGCCGGGAATCAGTCTGATGGTGGCGGCGGGGAAGTTTTCCCGCAGCTCGGCCTCCAGCCTGGAGGCGCGGGGAAGATAGTTTCACTTGCTGCAATAGTTTATCTCGATTTTCATCTTCTCCTCCGTGGGCCCCTTGGTTTAAGCCGGGATTCCGGCCCCTGGGCGCCGCTTTGCCGGAGTGCTCTCCGGTCAACGTTGTACTCCGAAACCTTGCCGGTCTATGGTAAACTGGACCCAGTTTGCCGGCAGTTCTATCATTAAAATCACAGTGGGCAGAGTAAAGTGCGAAAGGAAACATCGGATGGCGCCGCAAACCTGTTTTTGCCGGCCACGGCCGCGGAAATGCGGGCCCGGGGCTGGGAAGAGGTCGACGTGGTTCTGGTTTCCGGCGATGCCTATATCGACCATCCCTCCTTCGGTCTGGCCCTGATCGGGCGCTGGCTGGAAGCCCATGGTTATCGGGTGGCTATCCTGGCCCAGCCCCACTATGAGCGGCCTGAGGATTTTCGCCGCTTTGGCCGGCCCCGGCTTTTTTTCGGCATTTCCGCCGGCAATCTCGATTCCATTGTCGCCAATTACACCGGCAACGTCAAGGTCCGGGACCGGGACGATTATTCCCCCGGTGGCAATCCTTATTTCGGAGAACGGGCTGACCGCCGGGAGCGGCGGCGGCCTGATCGGGCCACCATAGTTTATGCCCAGCAGGCCCGGCAGGCATACGGCGATGTGCCCTTGATTCTCGGGGGGCTGGAGGCCTCCCTGCGCCGCTTCGTTCATTATGATTACCAGCAGCGCAAACTGCGGGCTTCGGTACTCACCGATGCCAAGGCCGATCTGCTGGTATACGGCATGGGCGAACGGGCGGTGCTGGAAATCGCCCGTCGCCTGGCCGAAGGCCTTGATCTGCGCGATATTCCGGGAACCTGCGAGCGTCTTACGGCGCGCCAACTGGCGGAGCGGGGGTTATCCGAGATTGCCGCCGCCCAGGCATTGCCGGCCGGCCCCCGGGCCCGCGATGAGTCCGGCGGGCCGCTGGTGCTGCCTGGCTATAAGGAGATCATGGCCGACTCCGCCCTCTTTCTGGCGGCGGAAAAAACCATCGACCGCCTTGCCCGGGCCCAGGCCCCCAGGCCACTGCTTCAGGGCCAGCAGGCCCTCTGGCTGCTCCAGCATCCCCCGGCGGATTCCCTGACTCCGGCCGAGCTTGATCGCCTTTACGCCCTGCCTTACGCCCGCCGGCCCCACCCCGAGGCCGGCGATGTCCCCGCCTTCCGGATGGTGCGCGATTCGGTGACCATTGTCCGGGGTTGCTGCGGCAACTGTTCTTTTTGCGCCATTACCCGCCATCAGGGGGCGGCTCTGGTCAGCCGCAGCCGGGCCTCGATCCTGGCCGAAGTGGCGGCAATTGCCCGCCAGCCGGATTTTCGCGGCACCATCAGCGACTTGGGTGGTCCCACCGCCAATCTCTATGGCTGTTCCTGCTCCCTGCCGGCCGGGGGCTGTCCCCGCCGCGATTGCCTCTATCCTGAAATCTGCGGCTATTTGCGCATCGATGAGGAGGCCCTGCTGGGCCTCCTGCGGGACGCCGCGGCCAGCCCCGGGGTCAAGCATTTGCTGGTTTCCTCGGGTTTGCGGATGGAATTGCTGCTGCGAACCCCCCGCCTGCTGCGGCGCTTGCTCAAGCATCATACTCCCGGGGTATTGAAAATTGCCCCCGAGCATACCGAGGAGGAGGTGCTGCGCTTGATGCACAAGCCCGGCGGCCGGTTGCTGGAGGATTTTCTGCGGGCGGTCAGCCGGATAACGGGCGAAGAAAAAAGGGGCAGGCTGCTGGTCAATCCCTACCTGATTTCGGCCCACCCCGGTTGCACCGTGGAGCAGATGGCGAAGATGGCCGGGAAAATAAAGAAACTGGGCCTGGTGCCCCGCCAGTTTCAGGATTTTACCCCGACTCCGGGGACCATGGCCACCGCCATGTACGTCAGCGGTCTTGACCAGGACGGCCGCCCCATTCATGTGGCCCGCGGGGACCGGGAGCGGCGGGCCCAGCGCCAAGCCCTGGAGAAAATTCGCTGAATTTACCGCCGCTTTATGAAAATTTTTGCCGGCGGCGGGACGGTTCCCGCCTGGCCGGCTCATCAATCAGCCAAGGAGGCAATAATGACTGCTGAACTTTATCATCTCGAACCCCGGCACTGCGCCGTGCTGGTGGTGGACATTCAGGAGAACCTGATGAAGGTGATTGCCGGCCGGGAAGAAGTGGCCCGCAACGCCGCTCTGTTGATCAAGGCCGCCCGGGCCCTTGAAGTTCCGGTGCTGGCCACGACCCAGTACGCGGCCCGGATCGGGGACTTCGTTCCCGAGGTCAAAGCCGAACTGGCGGGGATCACCCCCCTGGACAAGATGGAGTTCGGCTGTTTCAACAACGAGGCGGCCCGGCGGCAGCTCAAGTCGCTGGGTAATTCCGTCAATACCCTGATTGTCTGCGGGGTGGAAACTCACATTTGCGTCTATCAGACGGTGCTGGGCGGCCTGTTGGCCGGTTATCGGATCTGGGTGCCGGCGGACGCGGTCTCTTCCCGGACAAGCAAAAATTACGAAACCGGGTTGGAACGTTTGCGGGAGATCGGGGCAGTGGTGGCCAACACCGAAATGATCATCTACGACTGGTTGCAGAAGGCCGGGACCCCGGTGTTCAAGCAATTGCTGCCTTATCTCAAGTGAGGGCAAGCTCCCGGAGCACCTTGTCGCCCGGAGGGCTTGCCGGCCCCACCGGCGTCCGACCTTGCCTCATTAGATGGGCTGAGTTTGGCGCTCTTCCCGGGGCGGCGAGGGGATAATTGCTCCTGGTTTACAACCACGCCACCAATTAGTTCAGGAATTGGCACTAGTTTCCCGTTTACGAACTTCCTTCGCATAATTTCAATCAACGCCGTTCCATATGTAGTTGAAATTATATGGAACCGAAAATGAATGGCAACGTAATTGGTTTAAACAATTAACCAAGCAGGACACTAAATCGCTTGTTATAGGCTGCTTTTTCTGATAAATTAATATTTATAATTTTATCATCACATTTGCTCCGAATATGACGTATTTAATGGTCTTGGGATATTAGTTTATTAAAACTTAAATAAGGAGGATAACAGATGAAGCTTTGGTCCAGTGGTCTGGTTCTGGTGGCCGCCGCCCTGTTTCTGGGAGGCTGTGCGGCGAAGGTAACAACCCCCTACACTCCGGTCACCCCTGAGGATCTTGGTCCCAGGGTGGCCGCCGGCGAGTATGAAGCCAAGGTCGACAATTTCCTGCTGTTGCTCGATGGTTCATCTTCCATGGCCCGGCCCCACACCACCGGCACCCGTTATGAAACGGCCCAGGGGCTGGCGGCGAGCTTGAATGAAACCCTGCCCGAACTTTCCTGGTCGGCCGGGGTGCGGGCCTTCGGGCCGCGTTTTGCTTCGGCCTCCAAGCGCAGCGCCCTGGTTTACGGGATGACCCCCCACAATCGGGCCGACCTGGCCGCAGCCCTGGATACGATCGAAGGGCCGGCCGGCACCACCCCCCTGGCGGCGGCCTTAACCAGGAGCGGCGATGATCTGGCCCCCCTGGCAGGAAAATCCGCCCTGGTTATTTTTACCGACGGGGAGGTGGAGTCGGCCGATGATGTCTTGCGGGCCGGAGCCCAACTCCGTAATCGCTTTGAGGACCGCCTCTGCGTTTATCCGGTGTTGGTGGGAGATTCGGCCGCCGGTTCGAGGATGCTGGAAAGGCTGGTGGATAATTCCGCCTGCGGCTTTGTAAGCCGGGCCGATGAACTGGCAAGCGGCAAGGCCCTGGCGGCTTTCGCGACCAAGGCTTTCCTGCAAAAGGCTCCGCCGGCTCCCGTCGCGGTCGCGCCCCCGGTGGTGAAAGAACCGGTTTTCCGCACCGAGACTGTACGTCTGGCAGTGAACTTCGCTTTTGACAGCGCGGAAATTCGGCCCGATGAAATTGATGACCTGGCCCGGTTTGCCGAATTCCTCAAGAAATACCCGGAAAAAATCAGCGCGGTGGAGATCGCCGGCCATACCTGCAACATGGGCCCGGCCGCCTATAATCAGGGTTTGTCCCAGCGCCGGGCGGAAAGCGTGGTCAAGTACCTGGTGGATAACCATGGCGTCGATCCGGCCCTGCTC
>Ga0114946_10002519_pt1 | contig 12581 bp, 11 predicted proteins | sample WalLakDeSediment_FD_88676 | JGI IMG/M metagenome (GOLD analysis project Ga0114946, IMG submission 88676) | Lake sediment microbial communities from Walker lake, Nevada to study Microbial Dark Matter (Phase II) - Walker Lake 11/02/13 Deep Sediment | ecosystem: Environmental > Aquatic >...
CGGTCCCGACTTCGAGGGCCGCCTGCGGCGAGTACATCTCGATACCGATACGCCTTACAACACCTACACCCGGGCGGGTCTCCCGCCCACGCCCATCGCGCTGCCGGGGCGCGCCTCGCTGGAAGCCGCAGTGCAACCACGCGAGGGGAGAACATTGTATTTCGTCGCCACCGGCAGGCCCGACGGCAGTCACACCTTCTCCGAGACGCTCGAGCAACACAACCGCGCCGTGCAGCGCTATCTTGCAACCATGCGGGAACGAAGGAGCCGCGAGTGAGCGCAGCGGACCGACATCGTGGCAGGCGCGGACGCTTCATCACCCTCGAGGGTGGCGAGGGCGTGGGCAAGAGCACGAACCTTGCTTTCGTCGCGGCACAACTCGAGGCTGCAGGCATTGATGTCGAGCAGACGCGCGAGCCCGGCGGCACGCCGCTCGCCGAGCGCATCCGCGCGGTCATTGTCGCGCCATCCGGCGAGCCGGTGCCGCCGATGGCCGAACTGTTGCTGATCTTTGCTGCCCGCGCGTTACACATCGAGGGCCGCATCCGCCCGGCGCTCGATGCCGGGCGCTGGATCCTCTGCGATCGCTTCACCGACGCCAGCTACGCTTACCAGGGCGCCGGGCGGGGACTGGGCGAGGCGCCGGTACGCTGGCTCGAGGCGCAGGTGCAGGGTGCGCTGCGGCCCGACCTGACGATCCTGCTGGACGCCGATCCCGCGGTCGGACTCGCACGTGCCGGCGCGCGCGGCGCGGCGGACCGGTTCGAACAGGAGCGGCTGGAGTTCTTCTCGCGGGTGCGCGCCGGATACCTGGCGCGTGCCGCAGCCGAGCCCGGGCGGTTCCGTATCGTGGCTGCCGACCGCCCCCTCGACGAGGTGCGAGCCGATATACGAACTCACATTATGAAGTTCATGGAAGATAATGAATAAGCTCGAATTTCCATGGCATGAGGCCGCCTGGCGTGAATTCGAGGCGGCGCTCGCGGCTGACCGTCTCAGCCATGCCTACCTGATCGAGGGACCCCAGGGCTTGGGCAAGCTGCATCTGGCGTTCCGCATGGCGGCACGGGTGCTTGGCGTGCCCTGGCCCGCGGCGGATCCGCCAATCCCGTTGCCTCACCCCGACCTGAACTGGGTGACGCTCGAAACGGATGATGAAGGGAAACAAAAGCGCCAGATCGGCGTCCAGCAGATTCGCGAGACCTGCGCCAGCCTGGCGATGACCAGCTATGCGGGCGGCTGGAAAACCGCGGTGATCTGGCCCGCGGAGCAGCTGAATGCAAATTCCGCCAACGCGCTCCTCAAGACGCTCGAGGAACCGTCGCCGCGGACCTTGCTGCTGCTGGTCCGCAGCCGGCTCGACACGCTCCCGGCCACCATCGCCAGCCGTTGCCAGCGCGTGCGCATTGCGCCGCCACCGCCGGAGGAGGCCATGGCCTGGCTCAAGGCGCGGAGCGGCACTGACGACTGGCGACGCCTGCTCGCGCTGGCGGGTGACGCGCCCCTGCTGGCGCTGTTGCTCGCGGAGGAGGGTTTTCGCGAGTTCGACCGGAGCTTTACGGATGACCTGACAGGCATCCTCGCGGGCCGTCGGGAGCCATTCGAGGTGGCGGCCGAATGGGCGCGTCGACCGCTGCCCATGACGCTGCGGTGGCTCGACGTCTGGACGTCGGAGCTGGTCCGCTGGAAGGCCGCTGCCGCGATGCCCCCGCTGGCGGATGGCCAGCGCCGGACTTTGCAAACGTCGCTTGAGCGAATACCCTTGCAGCGTTTGTTTCGATTCAAGGATGAGCTCCGCTCGGCCATGATCCGCAACGACGGCGTTTTCAATACCCAGATGGTGCTGGAGGGCCTGCTGGCCCCCTGGGCCGATGGGCTCGAGTCCGTTGCCGGTGATGCCGCCCAGGGAATGTTGAGTGATCGATGAACAATAGCAAGCCCGGACTGCTGACGCTGACCATCAAGGACAAGAGCGCCTTGTATCTCGCGTACATGCCATACGTGAAAAACGGCGGGCTGTTTATCCCGACCAGCAGCAATTATCGCCTCGGCGACGAGGTGTTCATGTTGCTCAACCTGATGGGCGAGGACGAGAAGATCCCGGTCGCAGGGCGGGTGATCTGGGTGACCCCCAAAGGCGCGCAAGGCAAGCGCACGGCCGGCATCGGCGTGCAGTTCAGCGAACAGGACCGGGGCAGCACGCAGCGGCGGATCGAGACCTACCTGGCGGGCGCGCTGGGCGGGGACAAGCCCACCCATACGATGTAGGCGGGGTGGAAGCAGACGCCCCTCAGCCCAGCGGCTCGTTCGGGCCGCCAACGCCCTCCAGCTTTGCGAATACCAGCGGCGCCGCAAAGGCGGGAAGGATCTGCGCCATGGGATCAGCCTCCGGAGCCGGCCTGGCCGCGCCCACCGTCTTCCGAGTCGGCCATGGTCAGGCCGCCGCGCAGCACATACGCATCGAAGCCCCGTTCGGCAAGGATAAAAGCCCCGGCGCTACTGCGCCGCCCGGTGTCACAGCAAACGACATACGGCGTGTTCACGTCCAGGGCATTCAACTTCAGGCGGATGAAGTAGAGCGGAATATTGACCGCGCCCTCCTGGTGAAAGCTCTCGAATTCCGAGGGCAGGCGCACGTCCAGCCATTTCCCGCCCCGGGCGATGATCTTGCGCGCTTCGTCCATGTCGACCCACTGCAGCAGGGGCTCGTTCATGAGGGCATTGAAGTCTTCCTGTCCAAGCCGCATCACCGACCCGTCCGTCACCATAGTCACGGTGGCGTTGCGCTTGGCCTGGGATATCAACGCCTCCTCGCCGAAGGTGTCGCCCTTGCCGAGATCGGCGAGCCTGATGCCATCCTTGTTGAGCGGCGTCTCGCGCGTCACCGCGCAGCGGCCCTCCGTGATCACGTAAAAGAAATCACCGTCGTCGCCCTGCTTGATGACGATGTCGCCAGCCTTGAAGTTCACCTGGCGCATGCGCATGAAGATGGCCTGGATATTCGCCGCCGGGATGCGGTGGAAGGCCTTGGTCTGCAGTAGCGTCGTCATCCAGTCGTCGCTATCCGGGAGATTGTCGCCCCGCAACTCGCTGACCTCGTAGGTGCCGGTCTGGTCCCAGGTCAGCATCACGTCCAGCAAGTCCGAGTCGATCACTATAAACTCGATCCGGCTGCGGGCCCGGGCGCCGAAGCGGCGCGGCAGCCCCGGCGCAAGGGGGCTGCGCGCATCCGGGGTGCCACCCTCGACGACCGACACGATGCGGTCGCCGTCACGCAGTTCCACTTCGCCGGAGATGACGTAGATCGAGCGGCGGTCGGTATCGCCCTTGCGGAACAGGAAGCGTCCGCCAGGGAGTTCCTGCACCAACGTTTTCTCGGCGAGCGCCCGGAGGTTCTCTGCCTTCAGTCCGTTCAGCGGAGAGAAGGCCTTCAGCTGCGAGATTTCAAGCGACTTACCAGGCATGGCGGGGGATCGTGCTCCCTTCTTCTGTATTAGCGGCTACCGCTGTACTGGCGGTTGCTGCAACGGGCCGGCGTGGCGCAATGCTAGCGCCGCCACGCCGGGAGAATATCACACGAAACGGGCCGGTCGGGGATCCCTGTCACGGATCAACCGGCGGTCTCAGGCGGCGATATCCTTCCAACCCGGATCCGGCGCGAACCGTTCCCCGTAACGCTCCTCCAGCCGTTTCAGCGATTCGACGACATCCGCTACGCCGCGGGCGCGGGCGAAATTGACGGGGCCGCCCCGGAATGGCGCGAAGCCAGTACCGAAAATAATTCCCGCATCGAGAAGGTCGAGATCCTGCACCACGCCATCCCGCCACACGGCCACCGCCTCGTTGACCATCGGCAGCACCAGCCGGTCGGCGAGGTCCTGAGGCGCCTTGGCGTCCTTGCAGGGCGGCTTGATGGCCTTGCCGTCTTTCCACTCGTAGAAGCCGCGCCCGCTTTTCCGGCCGAGACGTTTCTTTTCTACCATCTCGATCAACCGGTCGGGTACCGGAATGCCATAGGCCGCGCCCAGGATTTTCGCCACGTGCAGCGCGACATCGAGTCCGACGGTATCGGCGAGCTCCACCGGGCCCATCGGCATGCCGAAGCGCTTGGCCGCCTCGTCGATCAGCGGCATCGGCACGCCATCTTCACCGGCCAGCAGCGCCTCCATCATGTACGGCATCAGCACCCGGTTGACCACGAACCCGGGTGAACTCAGGCAGGGCAGGGGCAGCTTGTCGATCTTGCGTGCAAACGCGATGCCCTTGTCGATCTCGGCCTGCGGCGTCTCCGGCGTGTGGATGATTTCCACCAGCGGCATCATTGCCACCGGGTTGAAAAAGTGCAGCCCGATCAGGCGCGCCGGCTTATCCAACGCGTCGCGCAAGTCCTCGAGCCGGATGCTCGAGGTATTGGTGGCCAGGATGGCGCCCGGCTTCATTTGCGGCTCGAGTTTCCGGAACAGCGTCTTCTTGGCTTCCGCATCCTCGAAAATCGCCTCGATGACAACATCCGCATTCTTGACGCCAAGTCCCTCGACGTCCGGCATCAGCCGGTCCAGGGCCGCCTGCACGAGTCGCGGATCACGCAGCTTCTTCTCGTACAACTTTCGGGCACGCTTGATCACCGGTGCGATGAACTTGGGTTCGCGGTCCTGGAGCGTGACATTCATCCCCCGCAGCGCGCACCAGGCCGCGATGTCCCCGCCCATCACGCCCGCGCCCACTACGTGGACGTGGCGGAATGCGTGTTTCGTCTTGCCGCCGAGAGCCTTGAGCTTGTCCTGCAGCAGGAACACGCGCACCAGGTTGCGCGAGGTGTCGGTACAAAACAGCGCGGCAATCGAGCGCGCTTCCTTCTCCATCATCAGCGCGGGCTTGTCGCCGTAGTCCTTCCACAAGTCGATGATCGCGTAGGGTGCGGGGTAGTGATCGCGGCGCGCCTTCTTGGCCACCTGCTTTTCCAGGATCCCGGCCAGCACGGCGCGCGCCGGTCCGGTGCTCATCAGCCGTTCCTGCAACGGCAGCTGACGCGGCTTGGGCGGCTTCAGCGCCATCATGCGCGCGGCGCGCTCGAGGTGCCGCGCCGGCACGATCTCGTCCACCAGGCCCATCGCGCGGGCCTGCTTCGGCCGGATGTTCTTGCCGGTGAGCATCATGTCCATGGCCTTGAGCGGCCCGGCGAGCCGGATGGATCGCACCGTCCCGCCGAATCCCGGGTGGATGCCGAGCTTGACCTCCGGCAGGCCGATAACGGTCTTCGGGTCGTCGTTCAGGATCCGGTAACGGCAGGCGAGGGCCAGCTCGAGCCCGCCCCCGAGGGCGAAGCCGTTGATCAGCGCAATGGTCGGGCACTTCAGCGCCTCCAGCCGATCGAGGACCTGCTGGCCGGAACGCACCATTTCGTACGCCTGGTCCGCATCCTTGAGCTCCGTGAACTCCTTGATGTCGGCGCCGGCGACGAATCCCGTCTTCTTGCCCGAGGTGACCACGACCGCCTTGGGCAGCTTCTTTTCGAGCGCGACGAGTTGCTCGTTGAGCTCGACCATGACGTCGCGCGACAGCACGTTGGTGGTGGCGTCGGCCTTGTCGAAGCACAGCCAGGCGATGTCGTCCTCGTCCCGGCGCAGGTTCCAATGCTTGAAGTTCTTATTCATGAGGCTACTCCGGCTTGCTCTTGAGCAGCATTGCGCCGCCCTGGCCGCCGCCAATACAAAGGGTCGCGACGGCAGTGCCACCGCCCTGGCGCTCGAGGACTTTCAGGGCATGCAGCACGATGCGCGCGCCACTGGCGCCCACCGGGTGGCCCGCGGCGATGGCGCCGCCATCCACGTTCAGCCGCGCTTCGTCGATGCGCCCCACCGGCGCGTCGAGACCGAAGTGCTCACGGCAATAATCCGCATCATCCAGGGCTGCGAGACACGCGAGCACCTGTCCCGCAAAAGCCTCGTTGATCTCCCAGGTATCGACATCTTCCAGGCCGAGCCCGTGACGCTGCAGCAACGGCGCCGCGGCATGCGCCGGACCAAGGCCCATTTCCGCCGGGTCGAGCGCCGCCCACTCGCAATCCTCGATGGTCCCCAGCACCTCCAGCTTGTGCTTTTTCACCGCGGTTTCGCTGGCGAGCAGCAGCACGGCCGCACCATCGGTGATCTGCGAGCTGTTGCCGGCAGTGACCTGGCCGACGCGGCGGTCGAAGAAGGGCTTCAAGGTCGCCAGCTTCTCTTCGCTGCTGTCCCGGCGCATGCCGTCGTCCTCCTCGTGGGCGCGACCGGCCGGGTCGTACAGCGCCACGACCTCGTCCATGCGCCCGCCGTCAAAAGCCGCCGCAAGCCGCAAGTGGCTCTGCACGGCAAAGCGATCCATTTCCTTGCGGGTGATGCCGAAACGATCAGCGATCACCTCGCAGGTCTGGCCCATATTCATGCCGACGATAGGATCGGTAAGACCCTTGACGAGGGCGATCACCGGCGCAAAGTGCTTCGGGCGCAGGCGCGTAATGTGCAGCGCCTTGTCCAGCGGCGCTTTTGCCCTCGCCAGGTCGGCCAGCCAGTTCACCATGTCGTCGTTGAACAGGATCGGTGCGCGGCTCATCGATTCGGTGCCGCCGGCCAGCACCAGGTCGGCGCGGCCGAGCCAGATGTTCCTGGCCGCCGAGTCCAGCGCCTGCATGGCGGATGCGCAATTGCGCATCACAGTGAAGCCCGGCACGTGGTTGCCGCAGCCAAGCCGCAAGGCGACGATCCTGCCGATATTGGACTCGTCGGGGCTGGGCATCGCGCAGCCCAGAATGACCTCGTCGATCTCTTGAGGGGAGATCGGCTGGCGAGCCAGCAGGGCGCGCCCGGCGGCCACCGCGAGATCCGAGGCGCTGAACGGGCCGGGACGGCCGCGTGCCTTCAGGAAGGGCGTCCGCGCGCCATCCACCACGTAGGCGGGGCTCGCATGGGACGCGTGGCGAGTCTTGGCCATGATCTGCTCCTAGCGTTTCCTGGGTAAATTGGGCCGCCGGCGCACCGCGCCGCGGACCTTGGCGGGCTTGCCGGGGGCCACCCTGAAGCCGGCCGCCACGAAGGGCAGCAGGCGCTCGACGATCTGGGTGACGTCCTCCGGGTCGATGGCCTCGCCGGAGACGAGTTCCACCAGCTGGCGCTCAGCGACCGGGTAGGTCAATGCGCCGACGAGAAACTGCAGCCGCCAGCGGATATCCTCGGGCGGGATGCCGGGCAACGCCCGGCAGAGGGCGGCATGGTAGCGCTCCAGCACCCGTTTGTACTCGCCGGCGAACCAGGCGCGGAAGGGCTCTTCAGCCTCCGCGTGTGTCTGTCCCAGCAGTCGCATCACCGTGGGCCCGCCCTGGGCAGGGTCCCGTGCCAGCGTCGCGACAGGGGTCATGAAAGCCTCGAGTATTTCCTCCAGCGACGGCTTGCGCGCGCGCCGCTCCAGCCGCTCGAGGTTCGCGAGGCGAGCACGGTTCAGCGGCTCGAGCCTGCGCCGGTAGACCTCTTCCACGAGGCCGTCCTTGGAACCAAAGTGATAGTTGACCGCGGCGAGATTGACGCGCGCCAGCGCCGTGATTGCACGCAGTGACGTCCGCGCCACGCCAGTTCGCGCGAACAGTTCTTCGGCCGCCGCGAGAATGCGGTCCTTGGTGGAGTCCAGCAGACTGGTCAATGCGGTACGCCTGATTGAAACAACTGTTTAATGTTAGGCGCAGGCCCGGCCAACCGCAACAAAAGGGCCCCTGGCGACCGCCGGGCGGGAGCAACAGCAAGTCCAGCAACCCTCACTCGTGCTCGAATTCGCAGATCAGCGGCAGGTGGTCTGAGAACCGCACCTGGGGGACCTCGAAGGATGTTGGCCGCAGGCCGCGGCCGTAGAGGATGAAATCCAGCTCCTTGCGTGGCGCGTTGCTCGGGTAGGAGGGCAGCTGCTCAACGTTGGCGCTGGTCAGCCCGGCCGCCTGCATGAACAGGTACATCTCGTTCTCGCCCCAGAAAGTGTTGAAATCCCCCGCGACGATCACCGGCTTCCTGGAGCCCTTGACGAGGTCATGCAGGTGGCGCAACTGCCAGTGCCGGTGCCGGTACTTCAGGGACAGGTGCACCAGGAATATGGACACGTTCTCCAGCTCGAGCTCGATGATCAGGCGCTTGATGCCGGTGTCGAAGTAGTGGAAGCGCTCACCGTGCACCCGCGGCGCCGCGAGAAAGGCGTTCGACTGCTTCCGGACGATCGGCAGGCGGTTGTTGAAGGAGCTCTCGCCGTACTTGCACTGGTAGGTGCTGTAGTGGCCGAGGCTCCGCGCGATGGCCTCGGCCTGGTTCACCATCCGCGTGCGGATCGAGCCCGTGTCGACCTCGACGAGGCCGACCACGTCGGGATTCCGTGACTTGATGAACTGGGTGATGGCGTTGAGGTTGTCGGTGCTGCCGCGCAGGTACCCCGCGCCGGGGACGGGCAGGTTGAAGCGCGCGCCGGTGCCCGCGGCATAGCGGATGTTGTAGAGCAGGAATTTCACGCCGCGGCTTGTCGGTGCATCACTTGGGGCATCCGGAAATTCTACCCAACGCAGCGGCGTCGTGCCGCCTTGCAGAAAATCTTGTGCTCAGGTCGGTTAGAATTCATATTTCCCGGATGGGCGGCGAGTAGGAGCGCGGGATGTCGGAGAATAACCCGATCAGGGTCTATGCCGTGCACGGCTGGCACAAGGACGAGGATTACGTCCGCCTCTTCGAGTACCTGGAGAGCGCCGGCAATTTCTTTTACCGGGCCCTGTCCGATCCCAACGCCCCTCTCCCGCAAGGGGATGGCGTGGCGGCTCGCCGCACGCTGATCAACGAGGCGCTGAAGAATTCGGAGTGCGTGGTCTGCATGGCCGGCGCCTGGGAGCGCTACGGCGACTGGAGCAGGTTCACGGTGGACGCTGCCCGCGCGCTCGACCTGCCGATCGTCGTGATCGAGCATTTCGGACCAAAAAACATGGACATACAGCTGAAAGCTCATGCTGCTGAAACGGTTGGCTGGGACTCGCGTACGATCGTTGACGCCATCCGGCGACAGGCGCGTCACGAAGAGACGACGCGTTTCGACACCATCGAGTTCAAGCTGGACTGAACGGGCCGGCCTACCGAGGCGGCGTCAGTCCCCCAACGCGAGGGTAATGAGCTCCGGGTCGCGCGACAGCAGCACCTCGGGATTCTCGCTGCGCCATTGCCGCCGGTGCGGAATCCTGAGCCTGCCGTCCTCATCAGCCTCGAATGTGGCCTCCTGCCGGCCGCCGACCAGGGCGGTAGCGGGCTCGCCGGGCGGGAAACGGATCTCCAGGCCGGACGGCTTCGGGGCCGCCATCCGCGCAATCAACCCCTGGCGCCGGATCATCCGGTCGTACTCGTCGCTCATCTCCGCCAGCAGGCCGTAGGAGAACCGCCGTGCCGGCGGCGCGGAGATGTCGATAGTGAGACTGAGCGAAAGCCCACCGGCGGGCGCATTCACCCGCACGGGAGGATTCTCCTCCAATAGCGCGTCGCTGATCGGGAAATCCATGCTGCCGTCGGGCCGGATTTCGACCTCCAAGTCCCCGGCGGACGCGCCGATGACCATCCGCAGGTCCTCGATCGTCATAGTGTCCCCGGACACCTGCACGGTGCGCTTCATGACGATGAAGCGCGCATCGTCAAGCGGCCTCACCGCAGTGACCGCATCATGGAGAGTGCGGTAGGGGATATCCCGAAATACGTCGCTGCCCTGTGCTGCGGCGGCCGCCAGCGACAGCGCCCCCAACACCGTCACCAGGACGGGCAAATTCTTGGCCTTCGACATATCCGCTACCCGGGATGACAGGGCAGGGGCGCCCTACCAGGATTTTAGCGCACGCAGACGGGGACTCTTCTTCCGCTGGTGTTCGGACATCCTGACGAACAGGTCGTCGAGGCACTGGAGCGCCTCGACGATGTGCGGGCCCTTGTTGAGCATCACGCACTCGGCCCGCGCCGACATCGCGGCGTCGGTCATTTCGCCCCGGTTCGGCTGGCCCTCCTTGATCAGGCCATTCAGCACGCCAGTCGCCCAGATGACGGGCACGTGCGCAGCCTCGCACAGCCACAGAATTTCCTCCTGGATCTCGGCCAGGCGCGCGAAGCCGATCTCTACCCCGAGATCCCCGCGCGCGATCATGATCGCGAAAGGCTGCCGGCCCGCGGCCTGCACGATGATTTCCGGCAGGTTGCGCACCGCGCGCGGCGTCTCGATCTTGGCGACGATGCCGATCGCCGTGCCGCGCTTTTCGCCGACCCGGCTGATCAGTTCGCGCTGCAGGAGGGCAATGTCCTCGGCCCCCTGCACGAAGGAATAGCCGACGAGGTCGGCCTCATGGGCGACGAAATCGAGGTCCGCGAGGTCCTTGCCGGTCAGGGGACCGACGCCGAGATCGGTATCCGGAAAGTTCAGCCCCTTGTCAGGCTTGAGTTTGAGTCCCCGGGGCGGAGCGGTCTGCACATGCACCACGGCGCCCTCCGCCTGCACCGACCTGACCACGCCGCCGAGCCGTCCCTCGTCGATCCAGACCGGGGCGCCCGCCCGCAGCGACGCGAACACCGAGGGCAGGGTGCAGCGCACCTGCACCGGCCAGGCATCGAGCGGCTGGAATTCATCCCGCACCAGCAGGAACTCGCCGTCGCGGAACAGGCGCTTGTGGCCTTTCGAAACCTCGACCTCGCCGGTGCGGCATTTCGGGCCGCCGAGGTCCATGAGCACCCGTACCGGGCGCTGCATGAGGTCGGCCGCGCTGCGCACGTTCGCGATCATCGCCCGCCATTCATCGGGTCCGTCATGCGCGCAGTTGATCCGCACCAGGTCGGCGCCGTTCTCGATCACCGACAACGCCAGGTCGGCCTCGCTCGCGGCCTCGGCGGGGAGGGTCACCATGAGTCGCACGGACCGCAGGCCGGTGCACGGCCCCAACGCCCGGTCGGCATTGGCATGCGTCATCGCCCGCCCGTGGAGCATCGTCTCAGCCTCGGGGAACAGCGCCTCGTCGGGCTCGCCGCCAATCGCCGCCAACGCCGCGATGACCGCGTCGATGTTGGCCATGACCCGACCTTCCAGCCGCCCGAGAGAAGACAATCCGAGCAGCATGAGCTCATCCTGCAGCGGCCGCAGGTCGACCCTGCGCAGGATAATGTAATGCGCCAGGTTGAGCGCCCGTTCCCGGAAACCAGGTCGCAGGATCCGGGACTCCCAGTTGGCCAGCAATTCCTGTCCGCCAGCATCGACCTCAGCGCGGAGTGGCCGTAGCTGGGCGAGCAATCCCCACGCGCGCTCGCGCGCGCTTGATTGCGACGCAAGGCACACGGGATGATCGAGGGTCTCCGGGATCATACGATGACCATAGACCCGGCAAATTGCAGAAATATGAAACTCATGCCGCCACGAGGAGAGCACCATGGGCATCACCCGACGGGAACTGCTGAAGCTGGGGAGCGCAGGCGCCGCAGCGGTGGCCGGAAAGGCCTTCTGGCCGGCCGCGCTCCACGCCGGCCACCCTGGCGGCCGGCCGGACCGACCGCTGCGCATCCTCATCCTGGGCGGCACGGGTTTCACCGGCCCGTTCCAGGTCAAGTACGCGCTGGAACGCGGTCATCAGGTCACCTTGTTCAACCGCGGCCGCCGCACCATGGAGTGGCCGGGGGAGGTCAGGGAACTGACCGGCGACCGGGACACGGGAGACGTGGCGGCGCTGCGCGACGGTGAATGGGACGTGTGCATCGACAATCCAAGCAGCGTTCCCCACTGGGTGCGGGACGTGGGCGAAGTGCTGCGCGGCAAGGTCGACCACTATGTCTTCATATCGACCTTGTCGGTGCTCGCCGACAGCAGCCGGGCCGGACTCACGGAGGAGGCCGCCGTGGCCGCCTACGAGGGAGCGGACGCCATGCAGGAAACGATGGCGACGCTGCGGGCGGACCTGCGGCTGTTCGGCCCCTTGAAAGCACTCAGCGAGCTCGAGGCGAAAAAACAGTTCCCGGACATCACCACCGTGATCCGTCCCGGACTGATTGTCGGGCCGGGGGACGCTTCGGACCGCTTCACCTATTGGCCGGTGCGCCTGGCGCGCGGCGGGGCGGTGCTCGCGCCGGGCGACGGCAGCGATCCGGTGCAGTTCATCGATGCGCGCGACCTGGCGGAATGGACCATCAGGATTGCGGAACAGCGCGCGCTGGGCATTTTCAACGCCACCGGACCGGACTACGAGCTCAGTATGGCTGCGATGCTGTACGGAATCCGGGCCGTCACCACGGCGGGCGCCCGGCTGACCTGGGTGCCGGCGGAATTCCTCGACGAGCATGGCGTGGCGCCCTGGGCGCACATGCCGACATGGGTACCGGGAGCAGGGGAGATGGCCGGGTTCTCGCGGGTTGCCAATGCCAGAGCGATCGAGTCCGGGCTGACGTTCCGCCCGCTCGCGACCACCGCTGCCGATACGCTGGAGTGGTTCGGTCGCCAGCCCGCCGACCGGCAGTCCACGCTGCGCGCCGGGATCACGGCCGCGCGGGAAGCCGAAGTCCTGTCCGCCTGGCACGCGC
>Ga0114946_10002521_pt1 | contig 12578 bp, 12 predicted proteins | sample WalLakDeSediment_FD_88676 | JGI IMG/M metagenome (GOLD analysis project Ga0114946, IMG submission 88676) | Lake sediment microbial communities from Walker lake, Nevada to study Microbial Dark Matter (Phase II) - Walker Lake 11/02/13 Deep Sediment | ecosystem: Environmental > Aquatic >...
CTCCGAGTTCGGATCGTAGGTCGACATCTGTTGGTTGATCCGGGTCAGGAGCCGATCGATCCGCGCCTGAAAATCGTCGGGAACGGTTTGTCCGGGCCCCGGCGCCAGCTTGAGGTCGTAACGGGTGCCCATCGTGGAGCCGGTGAAGCGCACGGTGGGATCGGGTTTTTCACAGGCGGCCAGCGTCAGGGCGGCCAGCAAGGGAATCAGTAGGCGGAGGGGGGTGGCGCGCATGTTCGGAGGGAATAAAGGGATCGACCGTAAAAAAACCCTCTCCCACGCGGGAGAGGGACAGGGGCTTCAACCGGGTCGCTCGACAGAGCCCGGAAAAAAGTCTCTTGAATATAAAATCCTCAGTGGCCTGCTTCCATTCTGGCGATGGCTTCCGCCATGTCGACCACCCGATGGGCGCTCTCGACATGAAGGTTTTCAACCAGTTTGCCCTCGACCACGACCACGCCTTCCCCGCGGGCCGCCGCCGCCGTATGGGCTTCGATGATCCGTCGCGACCAGGCGACGTCCTCCGGCTTGGGCGTGAACACCTTATTGCACGGCCCCAGTTGTTTCGGATGAATGAGGGTTTTGCCGTCGAAGCCCAGTTCCTGACCCTGCCGACAGGCGAATTCGAAGCCGGCCTCGTCGTTCAGATCGAGATAAACGCCGTCGAGGATGGTGAGTCCGGCGGCGCGGGCCGCCAGCAGGCAGAGGCCCAGGGAAACCATGAACGGCAGACGCTCGTGGGTGTGCGCGCAGTCCAGTTCCTTGGCCAGGTCGGACGTGCCCATCACCAGGCACTCCATGCGCGGCGTCGATTCGGCGATTCGCTGCGATTCGAGAACGCTGCGCGGGGTTTCCATCATGGCCCAGATCTTCATCGACTCCGGAGCGCCGTTGGCGCGCATGATGGCTTCCATGTGGCGGATGGCGTCGGCGCTCTCCACCTTGGGCAGCAACAGGGCGTCGGCGCCCGATTTCGCGGCCTTGGCGATATCTTCGTAGCCCCAGCGGGTCGACAGGGCATTGACGCGGATGATGGTCTCGCGCATGCCAAAGCCGCCAGCGGTCACGGCCTCGCACACCTGCTTGCGGGCCAGTTCCTTGGCGTCGGGGGCGACGGCGTCTTCCAGGTCGAGAATCAGGCCATCGGCGGGCAGGGCGCGGGCTTTTTCCAGGGCGCGGGCGTTGGAACCGGGCATGTACAGGACGCTGCGACGGGGACGCGCGGTATTGGACATTGGAACTTCCTCCTTTAAGGTCTGTATGAGGTGGTGATGCGGACGACGGAAAAAGGGTAGCGCAACCCATGGATGGGCGGAAGCTTCTTTTCGTGAAGCTGGGATGGACGGATTGGCCGCGCCCGGATACCGCGCCCGTTGTCGCCATTGTACAGGTCAGCTCCCAATTCATCACGGGTCGGAATAGGTTTATCCTGACGAGAAAAGGAATTCCCTGCTTTCAAAAATCAATCCGAAATCCGGATGGAACGACGGTCGAGGCTTGGCGATTTCAACACTTGATAGGCAATGCATGGCGAAGGGAATGTTTGTCGGAATGGGAGCGCTTCTGTTGCTGGCTGGATCAGTGCTGGCCCAGGCTGAGATCGCGATCGGCCGGGTGGTGGGAATCAGTGACGGCGATACCTTGAGCTTGCGGATTGATGGGCGGGAGAGGATGGGGATTCGGCTGGCGGGGATCGACGCGCCGGAATTGGATCAGCCGTATGGCGTGGAGGCCAGACGAGCGCTGGCGTCCCTGGCGCGCGACCGGACGGCGCGAGTCGAGGTGGTGGATCGCGATGCTTATGGCCGCCTGGTCGGTACGGTTTACATCGGTGGACGCAATATCAACGCGGCGCTGGTGGCGGAAGGGGCGGCGTGGGTGTACCGGGGCTACAACCACGATCCGCAACTACTCGTCCTCGAAGCGCGAGCCAGAGCCGCGCGTCGCGGCTTGTGGGGATTGCCGGCCTGGCGGCGAGCGCCGCCCTGGGAGTGGCGGCGCCAGGACTCGCCGCCGGCGACCCGCCCTTCCAATCGTCCGCAAGCGAATCGACCGGTGGCGTTGTTTCGCTGCGGCGCCAAACGCACCTGCCGGGAGATGGCCAGTTGCGAGGAGGCGAAGTTCTATCTCACCATCTGCGGCGTCAAACGGCTGGACGGGGATGGCAATGGGATGCCGTGCGAGAGTCTGTGTCGTCGATAATGGCAACTCAAGGGCCTCTATCTGTGAATTTAGAGCGGGTGAAGCACTATTGATCGCCAACGATGCGTCGTTGAGGCCGGAATGACGGGATCTTTCGCTGACCGGGGAATGGGCGGATCGCCGGGAATGTCATGTTGGCGGGGACTTTCCGTTGATTTACCAGATCGGATCTTCTGGCCGGGAGGAACAAGTGATTTTTGCTCTGGCGGGCATTCAGGCGGAACGGTTCGGATAACTCTCCAACCTGGGCATGGTCTGACCCAGTCGTTGAATCGACCCGGTGGAATCATCAGGGCTGCCGCCGCTCCGGCGTTCTTTTCAGGACCGCAGCGCCAGCGGTCAGCGCCTCGGCGTAGATGCGGCGCAACGCCGCCGCGTCCAGCGGCAGACCTTGTTGCCGGCTGGCGAAGTAAAAACCGGCCGCCTTGCCGAGCGCGTAAGTGGTCGCGCCGCTGGTTGTCGCGCCCCAGACCGCCCCCAGGGTCTGACCCCAGACCGGAACGAACTTGACCAGGCCCCGACCCATCATTCGGGCCAGATAGCCAGCGCCGATCCCCGCGCCGAGCAGACCGAGAAACTCGGACGCCCGCCGCCCGTCCCAACCCTGTTCGTAAATGGCGGCCAGGCTGTGCAGCAGTTTGGCCTGCACCGCCGGCACCCCGACCCAGTCCACCACCGGCAGCGCGCCGACGCCGGCCGCCGCCAGCGCATGACCCACGATGTGCGGGTGCGCGGCGCGCGCGTAGACGTCGCGCACCCCGGCGTCGCCTCGTAGCAGGGCCAGCAAGCCCAGGGTCGAGGCTGATTCAATCGCGGTCCAGAGCGCTTCCAGACCGTAATTCACCGGCTCGTAACCATCCTCCGGCGGGGTCAGGTCGACCGGAACCCAACGCACCGGCGCCGTGCCCGCCAGGGCATCCAGCCGGTCCCGTTGCGCGCGCAGGGCGCGGCCCAGATCGGCGGCAACGTGAAGCGGCCACGAGTCGTGGTCGTAGGGATACGGTAACGGATGCTCGTCGCCGGGGGGATAGAGTTCGTGCAGGCCGGTCTGGGCGATCAACGCCGGCCATTCCGGGTGACGCTGACGCACCGCGCGCAGCACGGCGAACACGGCGTCCTGGCGGATGTCGGCGGCTTTCATCACGCCGAGCAACAGGTGCGCCTGAGATTCACAAAAGCGAATATCTTCGGCCGGATCGTAGGCGACTTCGCCCAGACCTCGGGTATCGAGAAAGCGCACCACCGGCGCTTCATTCGGGAAATCGTAGAAACGGGCGGTGCGCGTGCAGGGTTGGAAGCCGTTGCCGATTTCGGCGGCCGGGCTGCCGGTCAGGGCGCGGATGATCGAGGTTTTGCCGGCCTGGGTCTTGCCGATTAGCCATACCACCGGCAGCGGTTGCCGCGCCCGGGCCTCGCGCAACGCTGCGTCCAGGGCTTCGCTTTCCACGCGCGGATTCAACAACGCCTCGCGCAGGTCGCGCCAATAGTCGGGCCAGTTTTTGGGGTTTTCAGGGGCCATGGGGTTTAGCGGTTTCAGCAAACGCTTCTCTCCCCGGTTGGCCAGGGAGAGAAGCGGACGGTTAGGTCAACGCCATTCGTCGCGCCACGGCGGTGGCGGGGCGAACTCATCCCGGTCCCAGAACCGGTTGCGGGGGGGACGACGCCAATCATCGCAGTCGATCACGTTCTCCCGGCAAAGGGTATCGCGCCAGGCGTACTTGAGGAAATAACGGGCGAACGGTCGTCGCTCCGGATCGAACTCCACCCGCCGCGATGGCGACCACTCGGTCTCGCCGTAACCGGTGCCCGGCTCCGACCGCTGCAAGCCGCGCGCGGCGGGCGGCGCGCTTTGCAAGCCGCTTTCGAACTTGCGCCGGTCATCTCGATCTTCCGACCAGGGTTGTCGCGGCGGCGGCTCGACTTCCCGGAATGCCGCCACCGCGATCACGCCCATCGCCGAATGATCGCCCCAGGCATCCGCATAGGAATCGCCGGCGTCGGTGAAATAAAAGCGGTTGATCCGATCCCGGCCAGTCCGCCAACCTTCGAAGGTTTCCCGCTGGTAGGGTCCGAGCACGTACATCCGCTCGTCTGGGCGCAGGTTGGAGCGCTCGCCGGAAATGATATTGCGCCCGTCCACCGCGATCACCACCCCGATCCGTTCGTTGGTCCGGTTGCGAATCTGGATCGAATATCTCTGGCCCTGCACCGCTTCCAGGTGCGCCCGGTAGACGGTCGGCCTGCCGTCGCGCCGCACCGGGTACTGTGGAAACGCTCGGCCCCGATCATTGACGATATCGACTTCAAGGCTCCGGGCATCGAACCGCTGCGCCCAAACCAGGGTCGGCCCCAGCACCAGCGCGAAAGCCACAAACCATGCTTGCCATTGTCTCTTCATTGAACCCACTCCTGTCGAATGACTCTTAAATTCCGATTGTTCTTCACCAAGGTTTTGGCGTTGCGGTTTAGCCTAGAACCGGTTGACTGAATCCATACTGAACACCTTTCATTAATTGGTTTCGTCATGCGGACCCGCCGTCAGGATTCAGTCCCGATTCATTCTTAATTCAATAAGCTTTAACATCATCATTATTTCACGTGGAACCCCCGAACATGTTCGACAGGTTATGGTTAGTACGGCGCCTGACGCTGGCGGTGCTGATGAGTCTGCTGGTCGCTGCCGGCGCCCAGGCGCAATCGGGGCGGTCCTCTCAGGGCGACGACGGTCCGCCGGCCCGAGGCCGCCAGTATGCCGATCCCGACCGGGCCGCCAACGCCGCCCGCAAGGAGACCGGCGGGCGGGTGCTGGGTGTCGAGGGTGAAAACCGCGACGGCCGGCCCGGTTACCGGGTGCGCGTTCTGCAGCCGGACGGTCGGGTGCGCAGCCTGCATTACGACTCCGACAGCGGCGCGGTGCGAGATTGAGAGGCGTTCGGCCACCATGCGTATTTTGATCATCGAAGACGAAGCCCCGCTCCTGGAGCGGGTCGCCGCTCAATTGCGCGAACAGGGCTATGCCGTGGACACCGCCGCCGATGGCCGCACCGGTCTGTATCTCGGTCAGGAATACCCGCTGGACGCGGCGGTCGTGGACCTCGGCCTGCCGGATCTCTCGGGGATCGAGGTCATCCGCCGCTGGCGAGCGGCGGGCCGGCGCTTTCCGATCCTGATTCTGACCGCTCGCGGTCGCTGGCAAGACAAGGTCGAGGGTCTGGAAGCCGGCGCCGACGATTATCTGGTCAAACCGTTCTATACGGAAGAACTCCTGGCGCGCCTGCGGGCCTTGATCCGCCGCACCGGCGGCTGGTCCCAGGCCGTCCTGCAATGCGGGCCCATCGCCCTGGACACCGGGGGGCAGCAGGTGACGCTCGACGGCCAGCCGGTGGAACTGACCGCTTACGAGTACAAGTTGCTGGAATACCTGATGTTGCATGCCGGAACGGTGATCTCGAAAACCGAACTGACCGAGCATTTGTATCAGGAAGACGAGGACCGCGACAGTAACGTGCTGGAAGTGTTGCTCGGCCGGCTGCGCCGCAAGCTCGATCCCAATCGCGATCTAAACCCCATCGAGACGCTGCGGGGTCGCGGCTACCGGTTCCGCCTGGAACGGACCGCCGGCTGAACCACCGATGCGTTCCCTCGGCGCCCGCCTGCGCCTCGCCGCCAGCGTGGTGCTGGTCGCCTTTCTCGGTCTGACCGGACTCACCCTGGACCGGGCGTTTCGCGACAGCGCCGAGGCCGCCGTGCGGGACCGCCTGCAGGCCCAGCTCTACATGCTGTTGGGCGCGGCCAACCTGGAAGCCTTCAACCGGTTGACCTTGCCGCAAGCGTTGCCCGAGGCGCGCTTTTCCACGCCGGAATCCGGCCTGTACGCCGACGTGATGGACGGCCAGGGCAATCTGGCGTGGCGCTCGCCGTCGCTGCTGGGTCAGGCGCTGCCGTTCTTCCCGGCGGTGCGCAATCCCGGCGAGACCCACTTCGCGCCGCTGGAATCCTCCGAGGGTACGCCGCTGTTCGTGCTGGCGTTCACGGTGAGCTGGGAAATCGCCCGCAACCGTTACCAGATCTACACTTTCCGGGTGGCCGAGGCGCAGCGGAATTTTCGCGATCAGCTCTGGAGCTTCCGACGCAGTTTGTGGGGCTGGTTGCTGGCGGCGACCGGCGTGCTGCTGGCGGCGCAGGGTTTGATCCTGCGCTGGAGCCTGCGGCCGTTGCGGCGGGTGGCCGCGGAGGTCAAGGAGATCGAAACCGGCCAACGGGCCGAACTGAGCAGCGATTATCCTCAGGAACTACTGTTGCTGACCGCCAATCTGAACGCCCTGCTCCGACAGGGCCACGCCCATTTGGAACGCTATCGCAACGCCCTGGGCGACTTGGCGCACAGCTTGAAAACCCCGCTGGCCGTGTTGCGCGGAGAGTTGGAGAATGGCGCCCGACCCGAAGAATTGCGCCGCGCGCTAGGCGAGCAACTGGAGCGGATGAACCGCACGGTGGACTATCAATTGCAGCGGGCCGCCGCTTCCGGACGCATCGCCCTCAGCGCGCCGCTGCCGGTCGCGCCGATCGCCCGCAAGATTCTCGACTCATTGAGCAAGGTCTACGCCGAGCGCGCCCCGCGATTGATCGGCGAGGTCGCGGCGGAAACCGTGTTCTACGGCGATGAAGGCGATTTGCTGGAAATCCTCGGCAATCTGGCCGACAACGCCTGCAAATGGTGCGAACGGCGGGTCGTGGTGCGCGCCTGGCCGGTCGATCGCGACGGACGCGCCGAACTGGTGGTGGAAGTCGAGGACGACGGCCCCGGCATCCCGGCCGAACAGGCCCCGCTGCTCCTCGGTCGCGGCCAGCGCGCCGACCCCACGGTCGCCGGTCATGGCATCGGGCTGGCGGTGGTGCGGGATTTGGTCGAGGAGGTATATTACGGCCACCTGGAGATCGACCGCGGCCCGCTGGGCGGCGCGCGGGTGCGGGCGCGACTGCGATTTCAGGCCAACAACGGCTGACATACCGCGGTCCCCGGGGCGATCGGCAAACGGCGGGCTGGATTTCGCGCTTATTTTGGTAAAAATCACTTCGAAATGAATCCGCCATGCTGACCATCGCCACCTTCAATCTCCGCAATCTGGGCGCCGCCGCGCCGCCGTCACGAGTGGCGCGCCTGGGAGCGATCATCGCCGGGGATTTGGGGGGACCGGACATTCTGGCGGTGCAGGAAATCATGGCGGAACCCCCGGGTCTGGCGAACGGCCCGGTTCCCGCCGACGCGACTTTCCAGGTGCTGATCGATGCGGTGCGCGCCGCCGGTGGTCCCCGCTATGCCTTTAGGGAAATTCCGCCTCTGGCCAGTCAGGACGGCGGCATGGTTGGCGCGAATATCCGGGTCGGGGTGTTGTTCGATCCGACCCGGGTGGATTTTCCCGACCGGGGCCAGGCGGGCCCCACGGACAGTGTTGGGATCCGGATCGGCGAAGGCCGGCGTCCCAGTCTGACGCTCAACCCCGGCCGCATCGCCCCGGCGCATCCGGCGTTCGCCGGCGACGACCGCCGCCGCTGGGCGCCCAGTCGCAAGGCGCTGGCGGCTGAATTCACGAGCCAGGGACAGCGGCTGTTCGTGATCGTCTGTCACTTCAAGTCGATGCGGGCGCTGAACCGCCGCGAGGAGGACTACGCTAAAAAGCAGCGGCACGCCCAGGCCGAGATTGTCTGGCGCTTCGCCGCCGATCTACTGGCCTGCGATCCCCAGGCCGCCATCGTGCTGTTGGGCGACCTGAACGACCTGCCCGGCTCGAAGACGCTCAAGCTGCTCAAGGGCGAGACGTTCCATAATCTGCTGGACGACCTGCCGCGGGGGCAGTGCTATACCCGTCGGCACGGGCATCAGGCGCAGGCGCTGGATCATATTCTGGTCAGTCCCGCGCTGCGGCGCGGGGCGACCGGGCGCATCCTCCACTTGAACAGCGACGTGACTCCCAGCGCGCCGGAACCGGCCAGCGATCACGACCCGGTGCTGGCCATGTTGCCGGCGATTGGCCGAAGGTAGGGTGGAATTGTCGCAGCGACTGGCGCCGGACGGGAATGACCTGTTCCATCGGTTCAATCCGCGATCCCATACCGCTCCCGATACGCCCGCAAAGTCGCCAGGGACTCCGCGTACTCCGGCCGCTCGGCCAGATACGCCACCAGATCGTTCAGGGTGGCGATGGCGATAACGGGGATGCCATGGGTACGCTCGACTTCCCGCACGGCCGATAACTCCCCCTGGCCGCGCTCCTGCCGGTCCAGGGCGATGATCACCCCCGCCGGGGTCGCCTCGTGCCGCGCCAACAACTCCATCGTCTCGCGGACGGCGGTGCCGGCGGTGATGACATCGTCCACGATCAGCACCCGGCCCTTCAAGGGGGCGCCGATGATCGTCCCACCTTCGCCATGATCCTTGGCTTCCTTGCGGTTGCAGCACCACGGCAGGTCGCGACCGTGGTGTTCGGCCAGGGCGATCGCCGCGGCGGCGACCAGCGGAATGCCCTTGTAGGCCGGTCCGAACAGCGCATCGAACGCCAGGCCGGTCTCGATGATCGCGGCGGCGTAGCAGCGACCCAACCGGGCCAGCGCCGCGCCGCTGTCGAACAACCCGGCGTTGAAAAAATACGGACTGACCCGTCCCGATTTGAGGGTGAACGCGCCGAAGCGCAACACGCCGCGCTCGATGGCGAAGTCGAGGAAATCCCGCTGATAGTCGCGCATGACGCAGATTCCGGCTGTGGAGGGTTGATGCCGTATCATAGCGCGCTTCACGGTCCGACCAGTGGAGCAGCATGGCCTCATGCGCGTCATCACCTTCAACGCCAACGGGATTCGTTCCGCCGCCGGCAAGGGTTTTTTCGCCTGGCTGGCCGAACAGAACGCCGACGTGGTCTGCATTCAGGAAACCAGGGCGCAGGTCCGCCAATTACCGCCCGATCTCTATCATCCCGTCGGCTATCACTGCCATTACCTCGACGCCGAGCGCAAGGGCTACAGCGGGGTTGCGCTGTACGCCCGCCGCGAACCGGACGAGGTGCGCGCCGGACTGGGCTGGCCGGCGTGCGACACGGAGGGCCGCTGGCTGGAGGCGCGATTCGGAGCGCTCAGCGTGGTGTCGCTATACCTGCCATCCGGTTCTTCCAGCCCGGAACGTCAGGCGGTGAAGTTCGATTTCCTGGCGCGGCTGGCCGAACCGTTACGGGCGATGCGCGCCAGCGGCCGGGAGTTCATCCTGTGCGGCGACTGGAACATCGCGCACAAGGAAATCGACCTGAAGAACTGGCGGGCCAATCGCGACCATTCCGGGTTTCTGCCGGAGGAACGGGCCTGGATGGATGATCTGTTTGGACCCCGGGGCTGGGTGGACGCCTTTCGGGTCGTGAATCCCAACCCCGAGCAATACACCTGGTGGTCGAATCGCGGCCAGGCGCGGGCGAAGAACGTCGGCTGGCGGATCGATTATCAAGTGATCACGCCCGCGCTGGCCGAACGGGTGCATGCCGCCGCGATTTATCGAAACCAGCGTTTTTCCGATCACGCCCCCCTGACCCTGGATTATGCCGTGACTTTGTGAGGGTCGTGTCGGCACGCCCCGGCTGTCATCCGATCATCACATAGATTTCATTAAAGTGTTGCAGGGAGCGGCCATCATGCTCCCATGGCCGCTCTACTTGCCCAACCACTGGCCGCCCCCAGCGCCGCCGAATCACGGCGGCTGCGGATCAGCGTCGTCACCGAAACCTACCCCCCGGAAGTCAACGGCGTCGCCATGACCATCGGCCGGCTGGTCGATGGGCTGCGGGCGCGCGGCCATGAAGTGCAACTGATCCGCCCTCGCCAGCATCGCGGCGACCGGCCGCGCCGCGAGGATCGGCTGGACATCCTGCCGGTGTCCGGTTTTCCCATCCCCTTCTATCAGGAGCTGCGAGTGGGGTTGCCCGCCCGCCGGCTGCTGGCGGAACAATGGCGCCAAAGGCCACCGGATGTGGTGCATATCGTCACCGAGGGACCCTTGGGCGGTTCGGCGCTGGATGCCGCTCGCCGCTTGGGTCTGCGGGTTTTTTCCGGCTTTCACACCAATTTCCACAGCTACAGCCGCCACTACGGCGTCGGCCTCCTGGCCCGCCCGATCATCGCGTATCTCCGCCGCTTTCATAACCGAACCGACTGTACCCTGGCGCCCACCGCGGAACTGGCGGCGGAACTGCGCGCGTTGGGGTTCGTCAATCTGCGCGTGCTGGCGCGCGGGGTGGATACCCGGCTGTTTCACCCGGAGCGGCGCGATCCCGCGTTGCGCCGGAGTTGGGGCGCGGGACCGACCGATCCCGTCGCGTTGTACGTCGGCCGACTGGCGGCGGAAAAAAATCTACAAGTGGTGTTGGCGGCCTACCAGGCGCTACGGGCGTTCCGACCGACGGCGCGGCTGGTGCTGGTGGGCGACGGACCTTTGGCCGCCCGGCTGCGGACCCACCATCCCGAGATCGTATTTCCAGGCGCCCGCACTGGCGCCGACTTGGCCGCGCACTACGCCTCCGCCGATCTGTTTCTGTTTCCCAGCCTGACCGAGACCTTCGGCAACGTCACCCTGGAGGCGATGGCCAGCGGCCTGGCGGTGGTGGCGTTTGATTACGCCGCCGCTCACCAGCACATCGTTCACGGGCGCAGCGGCCTGCTGGCCCCGCGCGGCGATCCGTCCGCGTTCGTCGCGGCGGCCCGCCAACTGGTCGAGAAACCGGCGCTGCTTCAACGTTTGGGACCCGCGGCGCGGCAGGCGGTCATCGACTTCGATTGGGAGCGAATTCACGACCAGTTGGAACAATGGTTGCTTGAATCGCCCTAAAGTAAGGCTGACATGCAATTTATCAGGAGCACAACCATGAACAGACTCAGCGAGGCCAAGTCATCACGGCGGCTGGCGGAACTGGATCTGGCCTGGTGTTTGCGGTTCAACCAGGCCAGTCACCGGCGTGGAATGGAGCGACTGTTCGCCGTGGTCAGCCGGCTGGGCGACGGTGTGTTCTGGTATACGCTGATGCTGGCGCTATTGGTCGCGCAGGGATCGGCGGCCTTGCCGGTGGTGGCGCGAATGCTGGCGGCTGGCGCCTTGGCGCTGGTCCTGTACAAGTGGCTGAAGTCCCGGACCACCCGTCCGCGTCCTTGCGCCCGCACCGACCGGATTCGGGCCTCGGTGGCGCCGCTGGATGAATACAGCTTCCCGTCCGGGCACACCCTGCACGCGGTCTCGTTCAGCATCGTGGCGGTCTATTACTACCCGGCGCTGCTCTGGCTGGTGGGGCCGTTCACGCTGCTGGTGGCGCTGTCGCGGATGGTGCTGGGCCTGCACTATCCCAGCGACGTACTGGCTGGAGCGCTACTCGGCGCCGCGCTCGCCGCGCTGACATTGCAATTTTAGCGGAATTTCAAACGACCTCGGACTCCGCTCGGGTCAGCGCCAGCGTGGCGATCATCACTCCCGAATCGTCCGGGTGGGGTTGGATAGCGAAATCCATCGCTCGGCACAACCTCAGCATTGGCTGGTTTTCACGCAGGATTTCTCCGAAGATCTCGCGAAAGCCCCACTCGCGGGCGTACTGGATCAACCGGCGCAACAGGAGGCTGCCAAGGCCGATACCGGTTGCTTCCCGCAAGAGGACGATGGCGAATTCGGCGCGCTCCCGGTTGGCGTCGCCGATGATCCGCGCCACCCCGCACGGGGCGGGCGCTTGGTTTTCATATCGCCGCAACGCTATCAGAGCCATGTCCCGGTCGTAGTCGATCTGGGTCAACCGGGCCGCGTGCTCGTGAGTCAGTTCCTTCAGCACATGCATGAAACGCATCCGAATTTCCTCGCGCGACAACCGATTGAAGCCGGATAGAAAACTCGGTTCATCCTCCGAACGGACCGGCCGAATCCACACGGTGGAACCATCCGGCAAGTCCAGAATCTCCTCCAGCTCCCGGGGATAGGGCCGGATCGCCAACCGTCGCCGGGGCGGTTCCGCGAGCTTCGCCACCCGAATTCGGGCCGCGCCCAACGTCATTGATTCACGGTCCAACCATAGCGGATCCAGGTCCAGTTCGATGACCGCTTCCAGATCCGCGATCAGTTGCGCGACCCGGACCAGTGTCAGGATGAGGCGATCCAGCAGGGCGGGAGGGATGGCGTTTTGTAACAGCCGATGGATTCGGGTATGGATGAGCGCCTCCCGCGCCAAGACCGGATCGAGCGGGGGCAACGCGGCCACGCAGTCGCCCGATGCGCCCGCGTCCGGGCCACGCGGTTCTAGCAGTAATGCCGGACCGAACACCGGGTCGGTGACGACCCGGATTGATAATGCCAGCGGCGCTGGACC
>Ga0114946_10002522_pt1 | contig 12576 bp, 5 predicted proteins | sample WalLakDeSediment_FD_88676 | JGI IMG/M metagenome (GOLD analysis project Ga0114946, IMG submission 88676) | Lake sediment microbial communities from Walker lake, Nevada to study Microbial Dark Matter (Phase II) - Walker Lake 11/02/13 Deep Sediment | ecosystem: Environmental > Aquatic > Freshwater...
TAATGATCCGGTAGCCATTGAAATCGGTACACTATCAAATGGCTATTACATACTGAACCTTACCGCTCCCGGTGGAGTCAGCAACAAGGGGATGTTTCTGAAACAATAAATCACGATTTATCTTGTTGTAACGCACCAGTTGATACAAGGCACCTATTTAGCTTTTGTATAAACTGTATAATAAGACACTGACCTGTTATACCCATCGGGGAAGTCAGGATCGGTATAGGTCAGTGTAAATGTGACCGGTTCTTCAGCAAAGAAGTCTATGGGATCATCGGTACCATCGCCTTTGATCACCTTTCCGGATGTATCGGTTACAACAACACTCGGCGCCAGAACGGTACTGAAGCGTGGTATGAGGGACCGGTTCTCAGCCATCTCGAATACTGAATAGAAATGGTTAAAGGGGGCATTGGCATCTTCTGTGTTTGTTGGATCCATTCTGATTCCGGAATTATTTTCTTTTGTCACACCTCCAATGGTAAAACGACTCATTTCAGCAAAAGGTATGGTATACATATTGTAAATAATTGTATCCTCATTCCCGCCGGCAAAAGACTTCAATTGAAATGGCCTGTAGCCAACACCAGATGGCTTGCTGAAAATAAAACTCTGGGCCCGATTTACGTTAATTAGTGTATCCCTCCCTGTGGTTTCATCATGGTACACAACAGTGATTCCCGGATGTTCATTCTCAGTTCTGATCTCCACTTTATATTTATCGGGATGGGGTTCAAATATAGGCAGACCAGGGAATAATTGAATGTCTTCCCACTTTCTATTATAGTAATTGGTGTGTATGACACAATTCATTGTTCCGTTATCATCCACAACGTCTGCATATTTCACCAGCTGATTCTGAAAAAATGTATAATTCGATTTCAAACCGGTAACATTATCTGCATAACATTCAATTCTGGCACCACGGAACAAGAATCTGACCTTTTTAATAAGTCCCTTATAGGATGGCCCTGTATTTACGGTAATCTGTTTTCTTTCAATTTTGGATATCAGGTTTTCCCCTCTTTCGTAAAAACCTGTTACCAACAGCACCGCATCGTATGTGCCCACTGACGAGTAACTATATTGATAGGAATCGCCACTTTTCAATACGATGCCAATATCACCCATCTCATAATTACTTCCCTGATCGCCCGTAAACAGGGTAATCCTGTTTCCTTTACCTGTGACGGTAAAAGTAACTGGTTCAAACAGATTCACCGTGGTACCCGGGGTTATATCAAATTCGGCAATTGGCTCTATAAAGATAGATGTTTTCATACAGGCATTCAGCAAACATAGTGCTAATAACGCCGCAATATTTATAATTTTTCTCATGGGATTCAATATTAAAAAACTAGTAACCGGGATTTTGCAGCCAGCGGCCACCTGCTTTATTGATTTCGTCCTGCGGTATGGGAAAAATCTCATTGATCCCCCTGCGGAATTGTTTAGGAACAACACCAACCAGCACACCATCAGACAGGTTCCAGGCAGTACTTGCTTCGGCAATTTTTTTGGTGCGGACAAGGTCAAAGAACCTGTCAAATTCGAAGCACAATTCAATGCCGCGCTGTTTCCAGATAGCTTCCCGGTTTATTTCTTTTGACAGCAAAGGAATAGGCTGTAAAACAACAGGTTTGTCTGCGTCAATATAAACTCCGGTGTTGCTATTTACAATAGCTTTTACATAATCCCAGCTTTTAACATCGGTTTCAATCTTAAGCCTGTTTGCACGTGAGCGTATTCGGTTCACCAGCTCCATGGCTTCGCCAGCCTTTCCGATTTCGTTGAGGGCCTCAGCTTCCCATAACCACACTTCAGCCAGGCGCATCAGGATTATATTTCTTGGGTAATCACTGTTTACCCTATTCTGGGGCATTTGTTGTTTGTTGACAAAATATTTTGTGATGGTGCGATGAGCCGGGGTAGGACTCTGGAAATTATTGCTGACAGAGATTCCGGCATAAAAAGGGATGAAGCCAGAACCAATTGTCGAAGTAGCCCAACGAGGATCCCTGTCGGCACCCTGTACGATGCCATAATCGCGCGAATATTTCACCGAGGCAGAATAAATACTGGAGCCTGGTACCGCTTCCCCATCAAGGCTCCCCATATTGTAAAGGTCATTCCAGATCACGGTTCCCCTGTTATCGTTATTTGTAGTACCATCGCCGGTATACACATGGTTGATGGAAAAAATGATCTCTTGATTAAACTCATTTTCAACCCAGTTCAGCATATCATATCTGGGAAATAACTGATTGTGGATATTGGCTACATTATTCACCCTGCTGGTTGGTCTGATAGAATCATATTTAAATAAATATAGGCTACGTGACAATTCATCCCATCCGATTCCAGGGAAAGCCGGGCCAAGCACATCGTTGTATGACAACTGCACAGCATCAGAGTAAATCCAACGTGTAATAGGCGGGATTTCAGCCCAACGTTCCGTTTCGCCGCTTGAGGCCCGGTATCCGATTACCTTTGCAAGGTATGCTGCTGCTGCCGCATTGGTGATTCGACCAGCTTTCAATTCATTAAAGCTCAGACTAAATGCCGGACGGCATACAGCCATGGCCATTCTCATATCTCTTTCGATATAATCATATACCTCGTCAACCGGGGTCCTGTCCTGGTAAAAATTATTCCCTGTAGCGTCAATGACAAGTTTTTGTGGCATGATGGGAATATCACCAAATGTACGTACCAGATAAAAATAAAAAAATGCCCTTAAAAACCTGGCTTCTCCCGCCATATATGTCAATTCATTCTTGGTTCTTAGTTCAACACCCCCAATAGTGCCCTGTCCGCTGATTAGCGGACTGTAAGTTCCGCTAATTGCAAAAATCTCATCAACCCTGTCCATCCATTGTTGATAAACGATGTCGTGGGCGTTCAGGTAATCGTTGGCTGCTTTGATCCCGCGGTAGCATGCCTTCCAGAATGTGGCCAGGCTACCATTTGCGGGCCCTGTGGTGAATGTGGCCAGTTGCAACAGCTCATCGGTATAATCACTGGTTTGCATGGTAGCATGATCACCAGGCATTTCCCCGAAGCGATAAAGACTGCGTTCAAAATCATTCTTTGCCATCTGGCTGTAAACTGCGGCCAATTGATTGTTCAGATTATTAATGTTTGTCTGAATATCAGTTTCTGTCACTTTTCCCTTTACATCAAGATCAAGATAACTTTCGCAAGATGAAATAACCATGATTATCAATAAGGGAACCAGGGTTTTAATCCAATATGTATTCATAATTTAGCTATTTATAATTACAATCCTAAACTTACACCCAAAAAGAAAGTCCTGGCCTGAGGATACGTACCATAGTCGATGCCCATGCTGGTATTCGCATTGGCTGCTGCTCTGGTGGAACCAATCTCAGGGTCCAAACCACTGTAGTTCGTAAACGTCAGTAGATTTTCAGCTCCAACAAACATTCTGATTCTCGACATTTTCAGGCGTTGAGCCAATTGGCTTGACATATTATAAGAAAGTGTAATATTCTTTAACCGGAGATATGAAGCATCTTCGACAAAGAAAGTGGATGATTTGTTGCCATCCAGAAAATTTTCATCAATCTTAACCATGCTCTGATTGATTGCCAGCAAGTTGGCATATTCTATGTTTTCAGGATTGTACACCGGATCGAATGGATAGGTGGCGACCGTGTTAAGCGAAATAAACTTACCAATATTCTCTTTACGCTTGTTGCTGATGGTTTGTCCTTTACCGTTATTGGATTGATTGGTTCCGCCAACATCAAGCCAGAATTTCATTACATTAAACACATCATTGCCATAAGAGTACTGCCAAAAAACATTCAGGCTGAAATTTTTATATTCAAGATCGGTATTAAAACCACCAAAGAAATCGGGATGGGGATTGCCTATGATGGTCTTGTCTTCTTTACTGATTCGTCCATCACCATTCAGGTCAAGAAATTTAAATGTTCCAACCAGCAGTGAAGGTTGATCCATATTTGCATACAATGGGTCGGCCAACACCTGATCTCTGTTTCTGTAAATCGGATTAACAGGATCAATTACAAAGCCATAGAACTGACCAATGGGTTGCCCTACCGCTGTATAGGTTATCTGTCCGATTCCCGGGTTGCTGACACCCCCACCATATATTGGATCGTCTCTGTCGCCCAGTCTGGCAACCTTATTTTGAATAAAGGAAATATTACCCCTGAGATGAACCTTTATATGACCAAAGGATTTTCGTAGACCAAGTTCAATTTCAACTCCAGAGTTTAACACATCACCCCCATTTTGACGAGGATAGGTATTCAGGCCCGTTGCATCTGTAACAGGTACCCTGATAAGCATATCGGAAGTATACCTCTGGAAATATTCAAGGCTACCGTAAATTGCGTTAAAAAATCCATAATCCAATCCAACATTATAGGTGGTGGTTTTCTCCCATAGCAACGAAGGATTGCCGATATTATCAGCAAAATAGGCATCGTAGAAATAATTATTGTTGGTTGTTCCGAATGTGTATAAATTGTTGTTACCGTAAATTGTATATTGGTCTTCGGCACTGATCCGGTTGTTGCCTGATTGCCCGATACTGGCCCGTGGTTTTATTTGGTCTATCCAATAAATGGATGATAAAAAGGCTTCCTGTTCCATTCTCCATCCAACTGACAAAGAGGGGAAATAACCCCAGCGTGTTTCAGCAGGGAAGTTGGATGATGCGTCGGCCCTGAAATTCACTTCAAGCAAATACCTGTTGTCATACCCATAGGTCGCTCTACCACCAAACCCAACATTACGCTCACTTTCGGGTGCTCCCGAAAGGTTTCTGTTGTAAGCCACCAGATCAAGTGCAGTATGACTGAAATTATTATACAGGAATGAGTTGCCGGATCCTCTGACCCTGAACCGGGAAAAATTATCCATTGAGGTAAATGCCAATATCCCAATATCATGACGACCAAAACTGTTATTGTAATTGACAATATTTTCCCAAATGAATTTTTTATTCCGGTTTAATTCGTTTGCAATGGAAGGCCTTTTAAAGTCGCCCAATTCGTACAGGTACAATTCGTACATTGGCTCAATCATCCCGTAATTATCAGATTCATTCGAGATGAATTCGAATCCTACACGGGATTGAATCACCAACCCATCTAACACATTTATTTTCAGGTCGGCATTTAAATCAGTCCTGTCATTACTGGATTTGTTATAATTCTGTTCTATCCGTTTCAAGGGGTTGTTCAGCATGAATCCATCGCGTTCATCGTATATGCGTTGCGGAGCTGATATCAATGCATCACGGATAATACTGTTGTCTCCTCCGGCCACATTATCTGTTTTAGAACCTTGATAGGCCGCTTTCAAATCGAGTGTAACCCATTTAACAGGTTTTGCCTGGACTTTAAATAACAAGTTTTGTCTTCTATGCGCACTGGTGCGTACCAATCCGTTTTCATCATAGAAGCCAGCGCTGAGATAGTAATTCATTTTATCAATACCTTGTGATACACTTAAATTGGCTCTTTGGGTATTGCCAACCTGGGAAATTTCGTCCAACCATTTAATGTTTGGCATTCGTGCGTAGTAAGCATCCCTGCCTGCTTCAACATCATTTCTTAGATTAGGGTTACTTGATCGAATAAGATTATGGATATGCCATTCATAGCTATCCAACATATCTATTGAGTTCCAGTATTGTTTAGCGCCATAATAATAGTCGGCCTGAACCCTCATTTCACCTGTCTTTGCTGTTTTGGTGTTTACAATGATTACACCATTTGCACCCTTCGCACCATAAATGGCGGCCGATGCCGCATCTTTCAATACTTCAACACTTTCTATGTCACTGGGATTAATATGCCCGATTCCACCAGTTACAATACCATCAACAACATACAATGGATTGGAGTTGTTGACAGTACCGATGCCCCTGATATTGATCTGTGCACCCTCACCTGGAGCTCCGGAGTTTTGTATGATAGATACGCCAGAGGCTTTACCCTGAAGTGCCTGTACCGGGTTTGCAACAGGCCTGTCCTGAAAATCTTCACTTCCTACCGAGGAAATGGCACCCACCACATTACTTCTTTTAACCACGCCATAGCCAAGAACAATAACCTCATCCATTTGCAAGGCATCAAGACGCAATGTTACTTCAATATATGACTGATCACCAATTGCAATTCTTTGCTCCAGGTAACCGATATAAGATATTATCAGTTCTGTTTCACCTGATGGGACAGCTATTTCGAATCTGCCGTCAATATCGGTAACCGTTCCCCTGGTAGTTCCCGAAATGACAACATTCGCTCCGGGTAATGTTTCGTTGGCTTCGTCTTTTACAAGCCCGGTTATACGTATTTGAGCAACCGTACTTATGACCGAAAAGATGAAAACTGCCAAAAATATACAGCTTTTTTTCACGAGATAAGGTTTAATTTAGATTACATTCAGGATGAAATAGTAATGATTATTATGGCAGAATAAGCCGGCAAATCGAACTTCAGGTCAGAAAACCACCATGAAAAAATCAGGGAAGATGGGTTGGAAATTGCAACCCATCTTTCCTGATCAAAGGCATCAATTATCGTTTAATAAATTTGGTATGCAGGAACTTATTGTCGGATGTTATAAATCCAATGATATAGACACCTGTTGCCAGGTCAGAAATATCAATCACTTGGGATTTAAGATTTTCTTCAAAAACTTTTACACCCTTAATATTATAGATTACAGCCCGGACAGGTTGATGTCCGTCAATTTGCACATGCAACAGGTCTGAGGCAGGGTTAGGATACACTGAGAGACCGGGTAGCACCACAACCTCATCTACCCCTACAGCAATATATTCACAGGGGCAATTATCGGCCATAGAATCTTCACCACCATAGCCAAAATCGAAAATACAGGATGTCCAATCACGTATTCCTTCGGGGATATAATGTTCGGGGTCTCTGTAGTCATATACAGGTGTATCCACATTCGATTGGGTATCGGTCAGCTTATAGAGTTCGTTCTTGTAAATAAAGTACAGGCTGCCATTCATTACCCTGAGGTTATGTGCACTGCCACTTGCATTATTGCCACCTGTTTCAGTAAATGACCCTAAGAAGAAGGTAGTATCACGTTCCCATCCTTCGGCCAGATCGGCTTTAATGTATACCCTAAGGTTTCTGTTGCCATTCTGGTCAAACCGGTTGTAATACAACTTGTCTTTGTATTGGGTGATATGCTGGATCATGGCATTATTACCGTTTCCTGGAATAGCTTGATCGGCACCGTCATCGGCAACCCACAATTCATCATATTTATTTCCAACCACCAGCGCATGCTCCAACGGCCTGTTCAAGACTCCCTCTGCAGGGTTGTCAGTAAAATGGGTTACCCTGACTGAGAAGGCCATGTAATCCCCATAGGTACCAAAATAGCCAGTGCGCGAGTTACCATAAGCTCCTTCGTTGTTAGGCCCGTTCAAGATCCACTCTTCTCTGGAATTCCCTTCTGAAATATGATTGGGGTACGTGTGTTTCATAACAACAATTTGTCTGTCATGTTGGGTAGTTCCGGTGTAGTATAACCTTCCCTGGAACAGGAATGGGTCTCCCGCAAAACTATTTCCTGTAGCAGGCTCACCACCCACTGTGGCAGAAGACCTGTTCTGGTCTTCGAACAACCATGTACCTGCGGCCGTACCATCTGTGATCCACATGTTTTGTTGCAGGGTAACGGCTTCCGCATCCCGTCCCCATTTACCAGGTGTAACTACCCTGAATGCCACCTGATATTTATTCACAGCTATGATAATATCACCGCGCTCTGTGCTCAATGTAGCCTCTGGGTTATCTGATTCAGGGTCAGGTGTATCATTGATATCAAGAATGACACTGGCGGTTTGTCCGTCAGTAACACATATCTCAACACCTTTGGTTTTGTCCTGCCCAAAAAAGATGGCCAGCAACCCACTATCGTCTCTTGTATGGATCACCTGGAATGGCGCATATTGGCTCCACTGCATTGTGGTTGCGCTAATGGCACTGTTCGGACACGGACCAATATTCATTGAAATAATCCGGGATCCGGCCGCAGCATTCACATCAGTAATGCAAGTAAGAAAACCAGCTGCACTTTCTACACCAAACAAGATTTCATCTCCAAACTGAGAAAGTCCATACGGGTTGGGAAATTCACTTATTTTTCTTGTTGCCGCACCATCAAATCTGTAAATATATCGTATCTGATCTGACCGGTCAATTGCCGTAAAAAATAAATGCCCATTTGCTTCAATCAAGTGCTTGGGCTCTTCCAGATTATTAGTTCCTGGAACTTGCCTGGTAGTTTCATTTATTCCTTCTGTGTACCAGAGTTCATGAATATAATTGTATACCCAAACTGTATCAATATGCATTACCTGGCAATATATTTCCAGAGAATCAGTATTTCCTCCCGGATGAGGCCTGCTGTTCAATATGGTTGTATCACCACAATGATTTGAGTAATTCTCCAATGCTGAAGCCAAAATGCCTAATACGGAACCTGCAACATTAGTATAGGTTGTATCGATCCGGTCAACTTCAGGATCTACCGGAGGGGCTGCCTTGAAAAACAGCCTGTTATCAATAACAAGGGTCGCCTCCCGGTTCCAATATTGAATCAGGTTTCTGCCATCATTACCTGAAGACACAACTAGTTCCTGCCCGCCTAGTGATATCTTCTCAAGTTGGGCCCAGGTTATGGTTGGATCAAGATTTTGGGCTTTTATCCCTGATAAAACAAGGAATGTCAAAATAAAAACAGTACATGTTCTCTTCATAATGCATCGGGTTTAAAAGGTTAAATATATATTTGTAAATATTACACTTATTTTGTAACTTTCCAAATTATTATTTAAAATTTATTAACACTTTATATGCCTAAATAACAGTCTTTTAGAATATTTTCATTTTTTTACCCATAATATAATGCATATATTACAAGCTGTTATTTGTCAAAATCCACATGAATTGATCAATTTTCTTGTAATTCTCAACTACATATTTTGATTTTAATCATCTGATTTATTTCACTATTAAGGATATTTTTACTTTTTACTATGAGAATCATTTTCAATTTTGTCTTGTGCTGCTTTTTAATAGTTTCCAAAACGGTATCAACACAGGTCATTAATTATCCCTGGCCACAAAATTCAGCACTTTTATCCAATGAAAAATATGAGATAAGGGCAAGAACATATCATCCGGCTGACACTACCTTCGGTGATTGGGTAGATCTTACTGTTTTTTTTTCCGTTCCCAGGGATTATGTGACCCATTGGAAAACAGGCGATGATGCCGTAACGGGTTTCCTCAAAGACCGTTCAATGACATTTTCCATATTTGAATTTACCGGGACGATTGAAGTGGAGGTTACGCAGAATCTCACCAGCATGAATGCAATCAGTGTTGAGTTAGCTCCGAAAGCATTCGGATTTACGCCACATTATTTTGATGGGAAAACGGTTCGCTTTGCCATGGACAGGCCTGAATATTTGAGTGTGAATTTCAATTTCGGTCCCGGCGACACCAGCATAAACAGGGCTGGTAACAGGGCAAATGGATATGACATCAAACATGGCTGCATGATCCTTTCTGAGCAACCTGAATCACAGTGGGGAAACGGGTACACGATCCCAAATCCCGATGATCCGGGTGTGGTAGTGTGGAGTAACGACACCCCATTATCAACCATCCGCTCTGCCGATATCATATACTTCCCGGCCGGCGAGCATCATATGAAGGAGCATCCTGATCGTTGGGAGCGCAATGGATCATGGGACTTTGAAGAACGAGAAGGAAACTGGGTAACCACATTGGCAGAATATAACAATGCCCAACTATACAGAGGCAGGCTTAACCTGGGCAAAACCGGTCAAAAGGTTTACCTGGCACCAGGCGCTATTGTTTACGGTGGATTTCACAGCAGCGGAAACAGCAACAACTGGATTTATGGAACTGGCATCGTTACCGGCAGAAAACACCTGATGCATGAGATCATCAAGCCACAATCCTCTAACCCAATAGCCATTGATCAAGCCTACCACAAAATTACCCAGACAAAAGAGGCCTTCTGTCATTTTGGTAATGGCGCACGGTATGACGGAATTACGTTTCTGGAAGCCTGGCACCATACCTGTCCCAGTGGCCAGAATTCCGTTATAAACAGGATCAAAATACTCGGATGGGCCTCGAACATTGACGGGATCAGGCCTTCGAGTGGCAGCGAGGTTGACAGGATGTTCATTAAAACCAGTGATGACCTCGATTATGCCAGAGACAGAAAGGCTGTGCGAAATGCCGTATTCTGGCCAATGGTAAATGGAGCGGTGGGAATGCTTGGATGGAATAACCTGGGTTCAGGCAGGGCAGAATATCATAATACACATATTATTCATGCCGAGTGGCACCTGGCAGATGCAAGCAAAACAAATGTAGGTATTGTATGTGGTGGTAAGGCTAATGCAGGGATCAAGCTTGTCGATAATGTGTATCAGGATATGCATATAGAAAACCGTACCAACTTTCTTGTTTTGGTTCAATTAAGCGGGACTGCAGAGGGATACCTGCGCAATTTCCTACTCAAGAATATAACCACAGAGTATCCCTTATCCAATCCGGCAGGGGTGTTGGTCAAACAGGAGCTGAGAGGTTCGGGCAATAGCTGGGTGGAAGGCTGGCGATTTACCAATGTATTTATTGATGGCGTCTTGCTTACCTGGGAAAACCACAAAGACTATTTCAACCTCAATCTGGGTGGTACCAATGGCAGCAATGTTGACCTGGCTGCAAGAGCAAGAAACATCACGTTTGACTCAGAAGGTGAGCTGTATACCATCAGTTATTCTGAGACTTCTGGCGGGAGCGTCAGACCCAGGGGACAAAACAGTCAGATTCAGGTAGCCGAAGGGATGAATCAGCAAATTTCCATTATTCCCGATCCGGGATATCGCATTAAAACCATCTCTGTGAATGATGAATTGACATATCAACACAATGATGATCATTACAAACGACGGTTGCAAACATTTACATTTAAAGAGGTGAATGCCAATCAGAAAGTTGATGTGACTTTTGAGGCAGGCGGTGATTATTTCGATCTGCTCCCCATGATGGCATTTACCACTCCCCCACCCGATCAGGAACCACCCTCTGTACCTGGACCCATCATTATTCAGGAAACGACCGAATCAAGTCTGGCTATTTCGTGGGGTTCTTCCATCGACAATACCTCGGTTTCTGTTTATGAGGTGTTTATTCATGGATCTTATGCTGCCACTGTTGAATCGCCGGATACCACTGCATTCTTTGAATGGCTTCCTTGCAACACAGAGACCACCATTCAAATCAGGGCAGTAGACTCCTATGGAAATATGTCTGATTTCAGTCCAGTTATAGTAGCACTGACCAAAGCATGTACACCGCATGTCATTCCAGGCAGGATTGAAGCGGAACGGTATTCTGGAAAATCAGACAATATAAATGTGTACGCCAATAGCGATGGCGAGCCGGGTCACCATATCGGCGGTTTTTTTCATGGCGATTGGGTAGAATATCTTGTCAACGTGAAAGAAGCCGGATCTTACGCTGCAGACTTCAGGGTTTCCAGCAATTCAGCCGCCGCAAGGATACGCATGGTTGTCAATGAACAGGAAACCGGAAGCCTGTTCCTTCAGGGACCAATGAATTGGTCAGACAATGGGATTATTGTCGCCCTTGAAGAGGGTGAACAAACCATCAGGTTGCATTTTTCCGGACCAAGTGGTTTGTTGTTTGACTTAAACTGGGTCAACATCTATAGTGATCCGACAGGAATTCCTGAGACTGGCTCAGGCAACCGCATGCAAATATTTCCGAATCCCTTTAACAATAAGATATACCTCGAGACTGCTGCAGAAATGGAGCATGTCAGGCTGTACTCGTCATCCGGCACCTTACTAGCCCCCCACATCAGCACATCAGCAGGAGGGTTGATTTTACATACCAGTCACCTGCCTGCCGGGCTATATTTTTTATCCGTATCTGGTAATACAAAAAAAATGATTAAACTCTACTAATGTTTTTCTATCAGGTATCGGACTGAGATTCTATATGCCCGGTCAAGCAATCCATGTATGAACATTTATCCTGTGTGTGAACGATTGTGCACATGCTTATTTCATATGTTTATATTTTGTGTATTTTGTTCTTTGTTCATTGTTCCTTCGACTTTCGACCTTCGACTTTCGATTTTCGACCAGCGCATAATCATCCTGGTGTGTGTCAAAGCAATTGTCGTGCGTATTTCATCTATTTATAAAAATCCCAGATCACGATTCCATGGCCAATTCCTGTTGTCTCACCAGGTACAGAATACTGAAAGGCCATATATCGTCCGCAATCGCTAACAACAGGGTTTGTGGCTTTGTATTTCAAATCCTTGTTAAACCAGGTAAGCCGTTCCATCTCACCGGAACCATCAAGTTTAAGTTTGTATATGTCGAGATAATCCCAGGTGGTACGACCTTCATCCCTTCTTGGGTAATGCCTGGTACTTTCAACCGTTATA
>Ga0114946_10002523_pt1 | contig 12561 bp, 11 predicted proteins | sample WalLakDeSediment_FD_88676 | JGI IMG/M metagenome (GOLD analysis project Ga0114946, IMG submission 88676) | Lake sediment microbial communities from Walker lake, Nevada to study Microbial Dark Matter (Phase II) - Walker Lake 11/02/13 Deep Sediment | ecosystem: Environmental > Aquatic >...
CTATCTCCTCACCCACCCCGAACCTGAACGGCGGCTGGCCTATATCGAAGACCGGCTCCACATGGATCGCCTGCCAACCCGGGTCCAGCCCCTCCAGGGCGACGAGGATTTCGAATTCGAATACCACCGGATCCGGCAGCGGCTTTTAGCCCTGACCCGCTCTCCTCAGGACCTGCTGCCCGCTCTGCAGCATCGCTTGCGTGATGGCGAGGAAGCACCGGAAAACTTCATGGCCCGTTTCGGTCTGGCCCAGGTTTACCTGGCCGAACGGCAGTACGATAAAGCCCTGGAGGAAATCCACCGGGTGATCGCCCGCTTCCCCGACCAGGCCATCCTCCAGGCCGACCTCGCCATCATTCTTTTCGAGGCCGGCAAACAGCAGGAGGCCTTGAACCAGATGGCCGCGGCGGTGGAACGGGAACCGCACAACCCCTATATTCTCTTTCACCAGGCCCAGATCCTTCAGCAGGTGGGCCAGCTCCGCTCCGCCCGCCCCATTTACGAGCGCCTGTTGGAACTGACCCCCGATCACGCCCGCCTCCACTTTCGTTATGGCCAGGTCCGCTCCAGCCTGGGAGAAGCGGCCGCCGGCCACTACCATCTCGGCCTTTATCACTGGTACGCCGGCGACCCCCGGATGGCTCGCCACCACCTCAACGAAGCCATCAAGGCCGACCGGGAAGACGGCGCCATCCAGCACCAGGCGCGGGAACAACTGGCCACCATTGCCCGCCTGGAAAAATAGGGTACAATGGCCGCATTCGCCGCCTCAGCGGATCGTGGCCTGCCGGCGGCCGCGATTTGCGGCGGCCGCCCTTTCAACCGGACCGCCGGACCTTTTTAAATGACCAGCTCAGCACCAGCCAACCCTCCGCACCGAGATACTCCCCTGGCCGAAAGAATGCGGCCCGAGCGGTTGCAAGACTTCGTCGGCCAGCGCCACCTGCTGGCCGACGACAAGCTGCTGGCCGGCCTGGCTCGCCGAGGCTACCTGCCCTCCCTGCTGCTCTGGGGGCCGCCGGGCTCGGGCAAAACCACCCTGGCCCGGATTCTGGCCAAAAACAGCGGGGCGGATTTTGTCTTTTTTTCGGCGGTGCTCTCGGGGGTCAAAGAGATTCGGGAAATCGTCGAGCGCAGCCGGCGGCTGCGGGCGGAAAGCGGCCGGGGCAGCGTTCTCTTCGTCGATGAAATTCACCGCTTCAACAAGAGCCAGCAGGATGCCTTCCTGCCCCACGTCGAGTCCGGCTTGATCACCCTGATCGGGGCCACCACCGAGAACCCTTCCTTCCATGTCATCGCCCCGCTGCTCTCGCGCTGCCGGGTCATCGTTCTCAATCCTCTGGAGCCCGAGGATCTGAGCCGGATTCTGGACCGGGCCCTCCATGACCGCCAACGGGGCCTGGGAACCTTGAACCTGGCCATCAGTCCCGAGGCCGCCGCCCACCTGGTCAATATCGCCGACGGGGATGCCCGCAACCTGCTGGGCAGCCTGGAAATCGCCGCCGCCCTGACCCTGGAACAGCGGGAGTCCGCCGCCAAAGAGCTCGGTAAAGACCAGGAAAAGGAAACCGCCGCTCCGGCCGGGATTGAACTGGCCACGGTGGAAGAAGCGATTCAGCGCCGGAGCCTACGCTACGACGCCGACGGCGAAGAGCATTACAACCTGATTTCCGCCCTCCACAAAAGTCTGCGGGACAGCGATCCCGACGGAGCCCTTTACTGGCTGGGCCGGATGCTGGCCGCCGGCGAGGAGCCGCTCTATGTCGCCCGGCGCCTGATCCGCTTCGCCTCGGAGGATATCGGCAACGCCGATCCCAAGGCCCTGGGAATCACCCTGGAGGCCCGGGAATGCTTCCACCTGCTGGGCAGTCCGGAAGGAGAACTGGCCTTGGCCCAGGCGGTGATCTACCTGGCCACCGCCCCCAAGAGCAACGCGGTTTACGCCGCTTACAACCAGGTGCTGGCCACGATCAAGCACAGCGGCAGCCTGCCCGTCCCCCTGCACCTGCGCAACGCCCCCACCAAGCTGATGCGGGAGCTGGACTACGGCAAGGATTACCAGTACGCTCATGACGACCGCCTGGGCCTGGTGGACCAGCAGCACCTGCCGGACCAGTTGGCGGGCACCCGCTTCTACCACCCCACCAATCGCGGCTACGAGGCTTTGGTCAAGGAACGACTGGAAAAGTGGCGCAAGATTCTGGCCCAGCGTCGGCAAGAGCAGGCCGTTTTGGCGGTTCCGGCCGGCAACCGCAAAAAATAAAAAAGCCCCGCCGACTTGCGTCGACGGGGGCTTTAAGGTTTTCCAGTTCGGCTAAAGAGCCGGGCGCTTTAACTTAGGCGCCGAAGGCCGCCTGCAGGGGAGGTACGGTCTGCTTCTTACGGCTCATCATGCCGTCGATCCACATGATGTTGTTGGCGAGCTTGCCTTTGAAGGCCTTTTCGATGATGGCCGGCTCGTCGGAAAGGACCAGCAGCTCGGAGCCTTCCTTGACCACGTCGGTGAGCATCATGATGACGGAATGCCGGCCTTCGGCCTTGACCGCCTCCAGGCCCTTGACCAGATCGGCCCGCATCGGGGCGACCTGATCCAGGGTGGCCAGTTCCAACTGACAGATGCCGACCTTCTTGCCGCCCATGTCGAAATCCTTGTAGTCGCGGAAGATGAGGTCTTTGATCGGAACTCCGTCAACGGCGGACTTGGCCTTGAGCATATCCATGAAGAGTCCGTCGGTGTCGCTGACGCCGGCAATGGCGATCAGGTCCTTGACCGCGGCCTTGTCTTCGTCGGTGCAGGTCGGGGACTTGAAGTTGACGGTGTCGCTGAGGATGGCGCAGAGCATGGCGCCGGCAATGTTCTTGGGCAGCTCGACGTTGTTGTTCTTAAACATTTCGTTGAGGACGGTGCAGGTGCAGCCCACCGGCTTGGCGTAAAAGAAGATCGGGCTGCCGGTGGTGATATCACCGATTTTGTGGTGATCTACAACGGCTACCACGTTGGCTTCCTTGATGTTGGCCGGAGCCTGGGCGATGTCGCTGAAGTCCACCAGAGCCACGTCCTTGCCGGCGGCATCGGTGAAGTTTTCCGGCTTGGAAAGGCCGAATTTCTCCAGTACCAGCTTGCTCTCGGGGTTGAGTTCGGTACCCTGCACAACGGGGATGGCGTCGGTGCCGGTGGCCTTCAGGTAATGGGCGAAGGCGATGGCGCCGGCGACGGAATCGGTATCGGGGCTTGAATGACCTACAACATAGACGGACATACGGTTTCCTCCTTGCATAATTGACTTGCGGCGGGATGTGTGGCTAAAGACCACGACCAAACAACGAAAATGTCGGCTGCGCCGACTGGCAAAGCCTGGCTGCCGGCTGTTAACCTCCGGCCTTCGCCAAGCCTGTTAAATGCGCTGGGCAAGCCTGCAAAAACGGCCGTCGCCGGCAAATAAACGAAGCCGGAGCAGGCCAAGGGTTTTTTGTTATGCCGCTGCCGGCCATCACCCGAGGGCCTTTCGGGCCGGAAGGCAAAGTGGGACGACATCGCTGAAAGCCCCCGCGCCGACAGGACTTGTGCCTTTTTGGCCAACCAATAAAAATTAAGGAAAGATAGTGGGATTAACTTTTCTCGTCAAGGATAAATATCTAAGAAGATGGGAGGAAATGAGGGAATATCCAGTTCTTTGCCCGAGTACGGAATTTCCCGATTGACAGGGTGGCGGCGAGGCTGGTATATGGCTCCGATTTCACGGCCCTATCGGCTCTCACGACTATTTCGGGAACCCGTCGAGAGTGGAAGTCGCCCCCCTTTCCTCCCTGTGATTTTTATTCACGTATGGAAATCGCCAATCCCTGTCTTGCCTGCGGCGCCTGCTGTGCCTTTTACCGGGTCTCCTTCTACTGGGGAGAAACCGACGACGTCAGTCCCCAGGGGGTTCCGGTCGCGCTTACCGAAAAAATCAACGATTTCCGGGTGGCCATGCGGCGGGCCCCGACTCTCGCAGGTTCAGGCGGGCACCCCCGCTGTCTGGCCCTGCGGGGATTTATCGGCAAACGGGTCTCCTGCTCGATCTATCCCTGCCGAGCCTCGGTCTGCCGGGATTTTGCCCCGGCCTGGGAAAACGGCCAACCCAACCCCCGGTGCGACCTGGCCCGGGCCGCCTGGAACCTGGCTCCGCTGCTTCCCGGCCAGTGGGATTCGCCCGGCAATCTGCCCAAGGCGGCCTGAGACTGGGGCAAAAGCAGCAGGATTTTTTTCTTTTTTTTATTTCGCTTGCACTGATTTTTAGCCTTGCGGGCACCACGGTCCCGTGTTATATAGACGATGTGTTTTTATAGACGCCGTCGCTGCGCAGCACCATTTGTGATTGCAAAATTACGAAGAAGCAAACCGCACAGGCTCATTTGTCCGTGCGGTTTTTTTGTATGGGCGGTCCGACGGCAAGCCGAGTTTATTTCCATGGTTGATCAGCCAGGAGGCTCGGCGAACTTATCAAGTGGTCCGCAGGACCGCGTCCAGCAGAGGAGTAGTAGATCATGGCAGAAGGCACTGTAAAGTGGTTCAATGACGCAAAGGGGTTCGGCTTTATCGCTCAGGACGGCGGCAGTGATGTTTTCGTGCATCATTCCGCAATTATGGGGCAGGGCTTCAAGTCCCTGCAGGAAGGAGCCCGGGTCGAGTTCGAAATTGTCGACGGTCCCAAGGGACCGGCGGCCAGCAACGTCCGTCAGCTCTAAAATTTTTATCCTGAATTGAGTCAGCCAAAGCCCCGCACTTTCGAGTGCGGGGCTTTTTTTTGCCCTGCCGCCGCCCAAACAAAGAACTGGCCGCGGTGAAAGCCGCTATTCAGTTGTTGCACAGCCACCCCTGCTTGGCTATGCTCTTGATGATAGTGTTTGCTGCTTCCGGTTACTGATAATTGACTTTTTGCAGGAGGTTTACCATGAGCGTGGTTAAGGCCGATTTTGACCGGGCGCTGGCGATGGGGCGCCCCCCCAATATTGCCCGGCTTTTCCCCAACTCCCGGGCCCTGATCGTCAGCGGCAAGGTGATCGACCGGGCCCTGCTGACCAAGGGGCGCTGCATGACCATCGCCGCCAACGCCCGCAACAGTTTCATCATCCGCGGGGCCCTGGCCGCCGCCCAGCGGGCCAATGCGGCCATCATCATTGAAATCGCCCGCTCCGAAGGGGGAGCCAAGGCCTATTGCCCGATCAATTACTGGAACATGGCCACCATGGTGGACGCGGCCATGAACGAGTTGGGGATTACCGTGCCGGTGGCCATCCACGCCGACCATTACGGGATCAAGAAGGAAAGCGACATCGATTTCGCCAAGGTGGAAATCCCCACCCTGTTCGAGGCCGGGATCACTTCGATTGCCATCGACGCCTCCCACATGCCCGACGACAAGAACCTGCTGACCAGCCTTTCCTTGAGTCAGCTGGTGCCCGCCTGGGCCGGTCACGAGACCGAAGTGGGGGAAATCAAAGGCACCAGCGGTCTTTCCACCCCCGACGAGGCCCTCTTCCTGATCCAGGGCCTCAACGCCCACGGCGTTTTCCCGGACTGGATCGCCCTCAACAACGGCACCACCCACGGAATCGAAGCCAGCGATGCCGGCATCGACGTGGAACTGACCCGCACGATTCACGACCAGCTGGCCCCCTACAAGATTTCCGGGGCCCAGCACGGCACCTCCGGCAACTCCTCGGAACGGCTGCGGGCCATCGCTGAACAGACCCGGACCACCAAGGCCAATGTCGCCACCGCCCTGCAGATGGTCTCCTGGGGGGTAGAGGTCAACGACTACGGCAACGCCCAGCTCGATGGCGAGGGCCGCTTTATCAAGGTGAAAAACGAGGGGGTCACCGAGGCCATGTGGGCGGAAATGGTCGCCTACGCCGATGCCCAGGGCTGGAAGGGAGGTAATTACAAGAACTTGAACTTACCCTTTGAAAACCGCCTACTGGGTCAGCCGCTGGCCATCCGTCAGCGGATGTGCAAGCGGGTGGAGGATTTCGTTTACAAGCTACTGAGCGAAGTATTCAACGCCGAAGACACCGCCGAGCTGGCAGTGGCGGCCATTATTCAGCAGGGCGGCTACGATCTCGGGCCTAAAAGCGAACGGCTGGAAGATCCGGCCGACTGGACCGGGTATAAAATCGCCGCGCGAGCCGCCACCATGGACAGTGACAAAGGCCCGGCAGGAGACTTCGACGACTAGCAAAGTACCCTGGAGGATGCCTGCCCGAGGATTATCTTTCTGGGGGACGCCCCCATTAGCCATAATCGGCGCCAAACAACAAAAAAAGCCGTTACCCCCAGGAGCCCGAGGGCCTGAGGGTAACGGCTTTTTGGTTTGTTGGACTAATTAACGAGGACTATTTTTTTTCGACCTTGCTTTCGGTTTTGCCGATATCCTTGACCTTGTCCACTTCCTCCTTGAGGTCCTCTTTGATGGACTTTATATCACTGACCCCGCTCTCCTGCTCAACCTCGCGGACGCCTTTCTTGAATGAACTGATGGCCTTGCCCAGGCCCGAGCCGATTTCCGGCAGTTTCTTGCCTCCGAAAACCAGGAAGGCGATAATCAGGATTACGATCAACTCCGGCATTCCCAGACCAAACATGGCATTTCTCCTTGCTGTTTGCTGATTGAGCCGCAGCGGCGCCACCTTTCAAGTCAACCAGAACGGCGCCGCCGGGCATAGCTTGCAATTTCCTTTTACCCTATATCGTTGGGAAAAAAAACCTTCTTTCACAACCATTATTGGAGCGGCCACGATTTGGTCCCGATCCTCCCTCCGGTTGCTGGGCGTGATTTCCCTTGCCTGGCCCCTCCCCCTAGAATAGAATCGGTAACCGGCCGGCGGCAACGCGTCCCGGGGCGGCCCGGCCGCCCGTTTATCCCCTGAAAAGTCGCGCTTTAAAACAAATAATAACAAGGAGCTGCTTTTGCTATGAAGACGATTACGTTCCGCAACATTGGGGGCTGGTTGCTGGTCTGGGCCTGTCTATGGCTTTTCTTGGCGCCCGTTGCCAAGGGGGAAAACCGAGCGGTAGCCCCCGTTGAGATCGTGACCGGGATCGCCCCACTCTCTTTTCTGGTCGAAAAAATCGGAGGAGAACGGGTCCGGGTCGCCACCCTGCTCCCCCCGGGCCAGGATCCCCATACCTTTGAACCCAGTCCCGGCCAGATTGGCCGCTTGAGCCGGGCCGGGATCTATTTTTCCCTGGAAATCCCCTTTGAGCGGATGCTGCTGGCCAAACTGCCCCGGGAGGGGGCCGGCCGCCCTCTGATCATCGATGTCGGCGCGGGCATCGCCAAGCTGCCCATGCTCGAACATCACCATCATGACAAGCATCACCATCATGACAAGCATCGCCATCATCGTGACTCCGGCCACCACCACGGCGAACTAGACCCCCATATCTGGCTGGGACCACCTCAGTTGCTGGTTATGGCCGAGCATGTCCTGACGGGCCTGGTCACCATTGACCCGGACCAGGCCCCGGCCTACCGGCACAACCATGCCCGCCTGCAAGGCGAAATCGAGGCCGTCCACCGCCGCAATACCGAACGGCTGGCTCCCTTTGCCGGCAGCTCGTTTTATGTTTATCATCCCGCCTTCGGCTATTTCGCCGCGGCTTACCAACTGCGCCAGCAGGCCGTGGAAATTGCCGGCAAAACTCCGACTCCGCGCCAGCTTCTCAACCTGGTTGAGCGGGCCCGCCATGACGGGGTCCGGGTCATCTTCGTCCAACCCCAGTTTGACCAGAAAAGCGCCGCCACCATCGCCAGTTCCATCGACGGTGAGGTAGTCCCTCTCGACCCCTTGGCTTCCGACGTGCTGGCCAACCTCGAAAAAATGGCCGCTAAAATCAGCGCGGCCCTTGCTGAAAAACCATGACCGCAAGCGAACCCGTCATCGTTATCCGCGATCTCGATTTTTCCTACGATCATGTGCCGGTCCTGGAAAAGGTCAACCTGCGCATCGAGCCGCGAGACTCCATCTGCCTTGTCGGGCCCAACGGCGGGGGCAAGACCACTCTGCTCAAGCTGATCCTGGGCCTGCTGGAGCCCCAACAGGGTTCGGTCCAGGTCCTGGGCCGCCCGCCCGCCGAGGTCCGCCTGCGCTTGGGCTATGTGCCCCAGTACGCCCATTACGATCCTCTCTTCCCGGTCACGGTCATGGATGTGGTCCTGATGGGCCGGATCAGCCGCCATCCCCTGGGCTGGTACAACGCAGCCGATCATCGCGCCGCCCGGGAGGCCCTGGCCCTGATGAAGCTCGACGACCTGGCCAACCGGCTTTTTGCCGCGATCTCCGGCGGCCAGCGCCAACGGGCCCTGATCGCCCGGGCCCTGGCCTGCGAGGCGGAAATCCTGATCCTGGACGAACCCACCGCCAATATCGACGTCAAGGCGGAGAGCAGCCTCTTTGCCCTGTTGAAGGAGCTCAATCAAACCCGCACCATCCTGGTGGTGACCCATGATGTCGGCTTCGCCTCCAGCTTTTTTCAGCGTATCGCCTGCGTCAACCGGCAGGTGGTCACCCATCCGGTGTCCGAGCTCAGCGGCCAGATGATCCAGGAGCTATACGGCGGCGACGTGACCATGATCCGCCATGATCATCAATGCGTCGGCAATCGGAATGCCGCCGGGGAGCGCTGCGGTGTTTGAGCTGATCGAGGCCCTTCGGCACCCGGAAATCGCCTTTTTCCGCTACGCTTTCCTGGTCGGAATCCTGGCCAGCATTTCCTTCGGCATTGTTGGAACTTATGTGGTGGCCAAAAGGATCAGCTACCTGGCCGGGGCCATCGCCCACTGCGTCCTCGGCGGCATCGGGGCCGGGCTCTATCTCCAGCACAAGGTGGGGCTGACCTGGTTCGACCCCATATACGGGGCCCTGATCGCCGCCCTGGTCGCCGCCCTAGTCATCGGCCTGGTCAGCATCCACGCCAAGCAGCGGGAAGACACGGTGATCGGAGCGCTCTGGGCCACCGGCATGGCCATCGGCCTGCTCTTTATCGCCAAAACGCCCGGCTACGTCGAGCCGATGAGTTACCTGTTCGGGAATATCCTGCTGATTTCGCGAAGTGATATCTGGCTGGTACTGGGACTTGACCTGGTGGTGGTGGGGGTGGCGGCGATTTTCTACCACAAGTTCCTGGCGGTCTGTTTCGACGAGGAATTCGCCCGCCTGCGCGGCCTCAACACCGATTTCCACAACCTGCTGCTGCTCTGCCTCACCGCCCTGACCGTGGTGCTGCTGGTAAGGGTGGTGGGGATCATCATGGTCATCGCCCTGCTTACCCTGCCCGCCGCCGTGGCCGGCACCTTCGCCCGCACCCTGGGCCAGATGATGTTAGGGGCCATCCTCTGCTGCCTGCTTTTCGTCACCGCGGGACTCAGCCTCAGCTTTGTCCACGACCTGCCCAGCGGGCCGACCATTATCCTGGTGGCCGCGGTGGGCTATCTTGCCGCTCTGGCCTTGAAAAAAATCTCAAGTTGAAATCCGGGCCGGGGGGGAAGACAACCGGACTTACCGCCGAGCCATGGTCAGGCCGGCCGGATGGTCCGGGCGATGGTCCCCATCCGGGCCAGCAATTCTTCCTCGTCGATGGTGAGCAGGCGGCGATCCCGCATCACCAGGCGACCGTTGATCATCGAGTGAACCACATCCCCGCCCCGGGCGGCGTAAACCAACTGGGAAGCGGCGTGGTAAAAGGGGCTCAGGTGGGGCCGGTGCAGATCCAGCACGATGCAGTCCGCTTTTTTGCCGGCCTCCAGGCTGCCGATCCGACTGTCCGCCCCCAGCAGCCGGGCCCCGCCGCCGGTGGCCAGGGCCAGCACCGTGGCGGCGTCCATCACCGTGGGATCGAGCTTGTGAAGTTTGTGGAGCTTGGCCGCGCTGTCCATTTCGCCGAAGAGATCGATATCGTTGTTGCTGGCCGCCCCGTCGGTCCCCAGCCCCACCGTGACCCCGGCCGCCAGCAGTTCCGGCACCGGGGCCACCCCCGAGGCCAGCTTCATATTGCTTTCCGGGCAGTGGGCCACCTTGACCTGCCTGCGGGCCAGCAGCTCGATCTCGGCAGGCTCAAGCCAGATCCCGTGGGCCGCCACCGTTCGATCATCCAAAACCCCCAGTGCGTCAAGATGGGCTACCGGCCTTTGGCCGTATTTTTCCAGGCACCCGGCCACCTCCTCCCGCGTTTCAGCCAGGTGGATATGGTAATGGGTGTCGTAGCGCTCGGCATAACCATGGAGGCGGCGCAGCAATTCCGCAGAGCAGGTGTAAACCGCGTGGGGATCGACGGTGATCCGGATCAGTTCGTGACCGGCATAGGCCGCGAACAGGTCTTCCATGTAAGCGAAGCCGTTTTCGGGTTCTCCGAAGCAGGGCGAGGGAAAATCATAGAGCACTTCGCCGATCCAGGCCCGCATCCCGCAAGCGGCGGCGGCGGCGGCCACTTCGGCGGCGAAGAGATACATATCGCAGAAACTGGTGGTGCCGGAGCGGATCATTTCGGCACATGACAGCATGGTGGATTGATAGACGATCTCCCCGGTCAGTTTGGCCTCGGCCGGAAAGACATATTGGGTCAGCCAGGTCATCAGGGGCAGGTCGTCGGCCAGGCCCCGGAAGCAGCTCATGGCCGCGTGGGTATGGACGTTGACCAACCCGGGCATGATCAGGCCGTGGGGAGTATCGAGGCGGGGGGCATGCGGCCAGCGGCGAGAAAGCTCGGCGACGGGGCCGACGGCGGCGATTTCGCTGCCCCGCACCGCCACCGCCCCCTCGCGGATTTCCCGGTTCTGCTGATCCAGGGTCAGCACCAGGGCGCCGGTCAGCAGCAGATCAACAGGGGCTTCGTTCATAAGTTTCAGGCCTTGTCGGACAATCTTTTTTTAATTTCGCTCACCAACTGGCGAACCTCGGCCAGACATCAACGGCCCTTGGGGTTTTTGCGGGCACAGTCACACCCTCCGCCCCGCTTGGCCCCCGTGATCGCCGCCAGAATAGAGGATCGGCCGCTGTGGGACAGCAGATCCCGCTCGATATCCTTGCGGGTATGGCCGAAGCAATAACAAACCAGCTCGACTTGGGCCAACTATGCTCCGGCCGGGCAATTAAACCTTGTTTCAACCATCTTTTACCATCCCTTACAGGGGTCCAGATTGGTCAGAATGTCGGCAGCACTTCGGCCAGCAGGCGCATCACCCGTTCGCCGCAGGCCTCGGTTTCGCGGATGATCTCCTCCAGCAGGATAGGCTGAAAATTGTCGGGGTTGTTGACATTAGCCACCACCGACAGGCCCAGAACCCGCATCCCGGCATGGCGAGCGACAATAACCTCGGGTACGGTGGACATTCCCACCGCGTCGGCTCCGCAGTTGCGCAGGTAGCGGGTTTCCGCCGGGGTTTCCAGACTCGGCCCGGGAATGGCGGCATAGACCCCCTCGCCAACCCGGTCCAGCCCCAAGCGGCCGGCGGCGGCCAGCGTTTTGTGCCGCAGCTCCTGGTCATAGGCCTGGGAAAGATCGGGGAAACGCGGCCCCCAGGCATCGACATTGGGCCCCCGCAAGGGGTTGTCGGGAATGAAGTTGAGATGATCCCGGATCAGCATCAGGGTGCCGGGGTCAAAGGCCGGGTTGAGCCCGCCGGCGGCATTGGAAACCACCAGGGTTTTCGCCCCCAGCAGGGTCAGCACCCGCACCGGCATGGTAAGCTCGCGGGTGCTGTAGCCTTCGTAAAAATGGAACCGGCCCTGCAGGGCCGCCACCCATTTGCCGGCCAGCCGGCCGCAGATCAAATTACCGGCATGGCTTGTTACGGTGGAGCGGGGGAAGTGGGGAATTTCCTCGTAGGGGATCACCTGGCGGTCGGAAAGCAGATCCGCCGCGCCGCCCAGGCCGGTCCCCAGCACCAGCATAAGCTCCGGGGGCTCCGGCAGGCGGGCAGTCAGAAAAGCCCGGGCCTCCTCGACCCGGCCAACGAATGAAAGATGATCGCGGTCCATTTCAGGCGCTGTTCCTTTTTAAACGGCGTGGTCGGCGACAAAGCTCCTGATTACTTCCAGGTCGGCGTCCAGCACCTGGCAGCGGCTTTCTTTGTTCTCCAAAGCGGCCAGGGCCGGGGGCAATTCCGGGGGGCGGCCGATGGCGGCTTCCACCGCGGCCCCGAACTTGGCCGGATGGGCGGTGGCCAGGCAGACCAATGGCACGTTTTCCCGCCGGCAGGCCAGTCCCGCGTAAACCCCCACCGCGGTGTGAGGATCGAGCAGATAATCATGGCGCCGGTAAAAATCACTGATTGTGGCAAGAGTGGCGGGCTCATCGGCGCTTTGCGAGGCGAAATCGGCCTGAATCCGCGCCAGGCGGTCGGGACCGAAGCGCAGGCTGCCGCTGCGGGCGAAATCGTCCATTTCCTGCCGGGTCCGGGCTGAATCCTCGACATTGAGATAATACAAATAACGCTCGAAATTGCTGGCCACCTGGATATCCATCGAGGGGCTGCTGGTGGGCCGGACGGTACTGACCGAGTAATCGCCGTCGAGGACGAA
>Ga0114946_10002524_pt1 | contig 12560 bp, 9 predicted proteins | sample WalLakDeSediment_FD_88676 | JGI IMG/M metagenome (GOLD analysis project Ga0114946, IMG submission 88676) | Lake sediment microbial communities from Walker lake, Nevada to study Microbial Dark Matter (Phase II) - Walker Lake 11/02/13 Deep Sediment | ecosystem: Environmental > Aquatic > Freshwater...
CCCTGCAACGCACACCACTTCGTGATGGCGGCTGTCAGGGTCGTCTTGCCGTGATCAATATGACCCATGGTCCCTACGTTCATATGCGGCTTGGATCGATCAAATTTTTGCTTGCCCATAAATGTTCTCCTAAATAGCTCGAAAGCAATTAACTGTATTACTGGTGCAGTTGCATCAACTGCCGCTGATTATGGTCCGTGCCACGTTGTCAGGGACACGAGCATAGTGATCAAACTCCATGGTGAAGACACCGCGACCCTGAGTAATCGAGCGCAGGTCGGTGGCATAACCAAACATATCTGCCAAGGGCACCATGGCCCGGACTGCCTGCGTGTTACCAGGGCGGACCTCCATACCCAGGATCTCCCCCCGGCGCGAATTCAGTTGGCCAAGGATGTCTCCCAAGAATACTTCTGGAGCGACCGTTTCGACTTTCATAATCGGCTGTTGTAAAACCGGAGCGCCTTTTTGGACACCCTCTTTAAACGCAATTGAACCAGCTACTTTGAAAGCCATTTCGCTCGAATCCACTTCGTGGAATGAACCATCATACAACCGGACGTGAACATCTGTAACCGGATATCCGGCCAGAACACCACCTTCTGCGGCTTCACGTATCCCCTTTTCAATACCGGGGATATATTCTTTGGGGATAATGCCCCCAATAATATCGTTGAGAAAGACAATACCGCTGCCCGGTTCACCTGGAGCCAGCTCCAAGACCACATGTCCATACTGGCCCCGTCCACCTGTCTGACGCACATAGCGCTGTTCAGCCTTCTCAACTCGGCGAGAAATTGACTCCCGGTAGGCGACCTGGGGCTTACCCACCCGAGCCTGGACCCGGAACTCGCGCAACATGCGGTCAACCAGGATTTCCAGGTGCAACTCACCCATACCGGAGATGATAGTTTGTCCGGTATCATCATCCGTGCGGACGCGGAAGGTTGGATCTTCCTCAGATAACTTACGCAGAGAATCCGCCATCTTATTTTGGTCAGCCACCGTTTTGGGTTCGATGGCAACTGAGATGACCGGTTCAGGGAAGGTAATATTTTCCAATATGATCGGGGTAGTAGCGTCGCTGAGCGTATCGCCGGTGAAAGAATCTTTCAACCCCAAAACAGCACCGATATCACCGGCCATCACTTCAGAAATATCTTCCCGGCGATCGGCGTACATCCGTAGCAAGCGCCCAACTCGTTCCCGGCGGTCTTTGGTGGAATTGTAAACCATCACGCCCTGGCTCAGCTTGCCCGAATACACCCGAATATAGGCCAATCTACCAACGTAAGGATCCGTAACAATCTTGAAGACCAATGCGCTTAGCGGGGCATCATCCTGTGCCGGGCGCTCGACTTCAACTTCCTTGCGAGGATCAATCCCTAGCACCGGCGGGATATCATCTGGTGAAGGCAGAAAGTCAATAACAGCATCCAAGAGCGGTTGGACGCCTTTATTCCTCAAAGAACTGCCGCAAAAAATTGGGTTGGCTTCATTACGCAGAACAGCCCGGCGCAAAGCAGCTTTCAGATCACCGGTTGAGATGTCTTCTCCTTCTAAATACTGCAAGGTCAACGCATCATCAGTTTCAGCAACTTTCTCAACCAGTCGCTCCCGCATTTCCTTCACTTCAGAAAGCAAGTCAACGGGGATATCGATTTCTCTCGGCTCACCACCTAAATCATCTTCCCAAATATAGGCTTTTTCGGAGAGCAGGTCCACAAAACCCTTAAAGGAAGCTTCAGAGCCAATGGGGATCTGCATGGCAATCGGGTTGGCGCCTAATCTCTCTCGAACCATCTCAATTGTGCGCGGGTAGGAGGCTCCCACCCGGTCCATCTTGTTCACAAAACAAATACGGGGCACTTGATACCGGTCAGCCTGTCGCCACACGGTTTCACTTTGCGGTTCCACGCCCTGAACAGCGTCAAAAACAACGATGCCACCATCTAATACCCTGAGCGCTCGCTGCACCTCAGCTGTGAAATCAATATGACCTGGCGTGTCAATGATATTGATCTGGTAGCCCTTCCACTCAGCCGAGACAGCCGCAGAGACAATGGTAATACCCCGTTCCCGTTCCTGTTCCATCCAGTCGGTAACGGTGGTCCCGTCGTCCACTGACCCGATGCGATGCGTCTTGCCTGTATAGTACAAGATACGCTCGGTAGTGGTCGTCTTACCAGCGTCAATATGGGCAATAATCCCAATATTGCGATAGCGCTCAAGCGGATACTGGCGTGCCATTCAACAAATACCTAACCTGCCGGTGATTATTTATGCCCTGTAATGGGAGAAAGCCCGGTTGGCCTCCGCCATTTTGTGGGTTTCCTCGCGTTTACGAATTGCAGACCCGGTATTATTGGCAGCATCCATCAACTCAGCAGCCAATTTTTCGGAGAAAGATTTACCGGAACGGGACTTAGTGGCCTGAAGGATCCAGCGGGCTGCCAGGGCAAAACGCCGGTTTGATGGTACTTCCATCGGTACCTGGTAAGTGGCGCCACCCACGCGGCGCGGTTTCACTTCCATCACAGGCATGACGTTCTTAATCGCCTGGTCGAAAACCTCATAAGGATCCCTGCCAGACTTCTCCCCAATCAAATCCATCGCATCGTAAATCAAGGTTGCAGCAACGCTTTTCTTACCATCCTTGAGAATACGATTAATGAAAGATTGAAGCGTCACGCTGTTATAGCGGACGTCTGGGAAAATCTCACGTTTCTCTGGTTTGCTACGTCGAGACATTCAACATCTCCATCAAATAATCGTTTACTCTAATTTCCAACAGCAAGAACCGCCGGGTTATGTCGATTTCTCCGGCGATTCGCCTGCATTCTAACTCAAGCTTTGGGTCGCTTGGAGCCGTACTTGGAACGTCCCTGACGGCGGGCATTGACACCACCGGTGTCCAGGGTACCGCGCACAATATGGTAACGAACTCCAGGCAGGTCCTTTACACGACCACCTCTGACGAGCACAACAGAGTGCTCCTGGAGCGAGTGCCCCTCACCAGGGATATATGCAGTGACCTCAATGCCATTCGTGAGCCGGACGCGGGCAATCTTGCGCAAGGCAGAATTCGGCTTCTTGGGGGTCATCGTGCGGACCATGGTGCACACGCCACGCTTTTGAGGTGCGCCTTTTTCCTGCCGGATCCGGCGCTGCTTCATTGAATTGAAGGTGTATTGCAATGCCGGAGCTTTGCTCTTGACCTTCTTCATTTTTCGTCCTTTACGGACCAATTGACTGATCGTGGGCACTTTCGCCTCCAGACTTACATTCTAAAATCTAATTTCCAACTCATTTCAGCCATTAAACGAGGCCATCCATGTTTCTGATGGCCTCGCCTATGCTTGCCGTCATCCAATTTGGGCAGGAATTTGCTGCCCAGGTATACATGAGGTAACGAAGAGCGATTTTACCATGTGGCTAGACGAGCGTCAAGACCGCGTCTAGAACTCCTCTCCAAGTCCCAATAAACCAGTTCCAAGCTTAGGTGGTCGAGCCCTTTCTTCATCTTTGCCGAATTTTATGATCTCTCCCGACTCGGTTACCGCCTCCACAGCCAATCCCAGGCTCTGCAGTTCTTTAACCAGAACCCGGAATGAAGCCGGGATGCTTGGCTCTTCGATCGCTTCTCCCTTAACAATAGCCTCATAAGTCTTCACGCGTCCCTGGACGTCATCCGACTTTACTGTAAGCATCTCTTGCAGGGTGTGCGCAGCACCATAAGCTTCCAGGGCCCATACCTCCATCTCTCCAAACCGTTGTCCACCGAATTGAGCTTTACCGCCCAAGGGCTGTTGAGAGACGAGGCTGTAGGGACCTGTTGATCTGGCATGAACTTTATCCTCAACCAGGTGGTGCAGTTTAAGCATCGTCATCACGCCAATGGTCACCGGGCGATCATAGGGAATGCCGCTCTTCCCATCTCGGACAATTTGCTTACCCAAAACGGGCACAGGAATACCCAACTCAATGGATTTGTCGGCTGCCTTTCCATGCAAAGCTTCCTCGGCTATTTCGGAGGCGTCTTCACCCAGGTCTGCCAACCACAATCGCAAACAAGCGTTGACAGCGTTGCGATCTAAGTCCAATCTGGCTGTGCCCTTCTCGCCTTTATTCTCAAAAGAAAGGATCTCTTCTGGATCATAGCCATTGTCGCGTAACCACTCACTTAAAACCGACTGGCGAGCAAACCAAGCGTCCGAAACCAGTTTATATACATCATAACCACGATCGCCCAGCCATCCTTCCAGGTAGAGCCGGCGGACTTCATCATCGTCCTCAATGCTTTTTGAATCATAGTCCTGGTCTTTGATCCATTCCCAGGCTTTTTCACCTAATTTCTCCCAGGCCTTGTCAATCAGCCAGGCTCGAGCAAGTTCGGCTTCGATTTCAATCTCACTGGCTCCATCAAAAACCGGGGTGATAGCCCGGAAACCCAGGCGACTAGCAGCCCAACCCAGATGTGTTTCCAATACCTGGCCCAAATTCATACGTCCTGGAACACCCGTGGGATTCAAGATGATATCAACCGGACTTCCATCTTCCAGATAAGGCATGTCCTCCACCGGAACCACACGGGAGACAACACCCTTATTGCCATGCCGTCCGGCCATTTTATCGCCAGCAGTGATCTTTCGGCGTTGGGCAACCGATACCCGCACCATCATATCAACCCCAGCAGATAAATCGGCGTTTTCCTCGCGGGTGAATACCTTTACATCAACCACTTTTCCACGTTCACCATGTGGCATCCGCAAGGAGGTATCCTTCACATCCCGAGATTTTTCACCGAAAATGGCTCGCAGGAGGCGTTCTTCAGGGGTTAGCTCCTTCTCGCCCTTCGGAGAGATCTTGCCCACCAGGATATCGTTCGGACCAACCTCCGCTCCAATCCGGATGATGCCACGCTCGTCCAGGTCCTTAATTGCTTCTTCACCAACATTGGGTATGTCCCGGGTGATCTCTTCCGGACCCAGGCGGGTGTCTCTCGATTCCACCTCGTATTTCTCGATATGAACAGAGGTGAAACGATCTTCTTGAACCAATTTTTCAGAGATTACGATTGCATCCTCGAAGTTGGCGCCTTCCCAAGAAAGGAATGCAACCGTCACATTCTGACCCAGGGCTAACTCACCACTTTCTGTAGAGGATGAATCAGCGATCACATCATTCTTTTTTACCCTCTGGCCTTTAACAACCGCCGGGCGCTGGTCGATGCAAGTACTCTGGTTAGAGCGTTGGTACTTACGCAATTGGTAGGTCCGCTCCCCACTGGCGCTTCGAATGGTAATATGGTTCCCAGTAACGGAAGTCACCTCGCCATCGTCCTCAGCGATTACGACCTGACCTGAATCCATGGCTGCATGGTATTCCATTCCAGTGGAAACCCGTGGGACATCTGGGGTTAATAACGGAACTGCCTGCGCCTGCATATTAGACCCCATCAGAGCGCGGTTAGCATCATCATGTTCCAAGAAGGGGATCAAGGCAGCGCTAATGCCAACAATCTGGTGCGGGGCAACGTCCATGTAATCAATATTAGTAGGCAGGCTAAAGATAAAGGTGGAATGATATCGTGAGGAAATCCGGCGGCGGACAAACTCGTTGTGCTCATTCAGTGGTGTATTTGCTTGAGCGATTACAAAGCGATCTTCTACGTCTGCAGAGAGATATTCCATCTCCGTCGTTACAAATGGAACGATGAAGACCTCGGCAATATCCAGCTTGCTGATTTTCTTGAACAACTCTGGGGTCACTCGCTCGTCTGCCTTGCCGATCACCTTGCCCGTCTTTGCGTCAGTCAGATCTTCGGATAGCTCACGCCCGATCAGACGGTCATCCGTAACCGCCAGGGCGCGTCTCACTCGCCGGTAAGGAGTTTCAATGAAACCATACTCATTCACCCTGGCAAAGGATGCCAGGCGACCGATCAGACCGATATTGGGGCCTTCAGGTGTTTCAATCGGGCAGATACGACCGTAGTGAGAGTGATGGACATCGCGGACATCGAAGCCAGCGCGTTCACGACGCAAGCCACCAGGACCCAGCGCTGAAAGAGTGCGTTTGTGGCGCAATTCTGCCAGTGGATTGGTCTGATCCATGAATTGTGAAAGCTGGCTAGAGCCAAAGAATTCCCGTAACGCCGCTACAACAGGACGGATGTTGATCAACGTTATTGGCGAAAGCTGATCCTGGTCACGGATCGACATGCGCTCTTTGATCACACGCTCCATCCGGCGCAAGCCAATACGCAACTTATTTTGGATCAACTCACCCACTGTTTTGGCGCGCCGGTTGCCCAGGTGGTCGATATCATCAGCTGACTGAGTGCCGTTGTTAATCTCAATCATTCGCCGTAACAGGCGAATAATATCCCACTTAGTGATCATCCGGTGCGTAATGGGGACGCGGCTTTGTAAATCTAGCTTTTGGTTTAACTTGTAACGTCCAACGCGCTCCAGATCATAATGACGTTGGTCAAAAAGCTGTTCCTCTAAAAATTCGCGGGCATTGTCCAGCGTTGCCGGGTCGCCCGGTCGCATGCGCTTGAAGAACTCGAGCAAGGCAGCTTGTGCTATGGTCAGGTTTCCACTCAGATCCCACTCGGGTTCCTGATAGAAGGTTGAGGCAATGTACATTCGATCGGGGTTATTATCCACATCCCCAAAAAGCCCCAGGAGCTCTTCATCGGTTCCATTGTTGAGGGGAGAGTCTGAAAGCCCATCGTCAACAGCAGCCAGAGCTCGCAGGAAAATTGTGATCGGGACAGTGCGCTTGCGATTGAAACGCAGCGTAAGGTAATCACTTTTACGTGTCTCAAACTCCATCCATGCGCCCCGGTCTGGGATCAACTTGGCAATAGCTAAAGGTCGCCCGGTTGACCGGTCTATGGGCGCTTCAAAATAAACGCCAGGCGAGCGGATCAATTGCGAGACAACGACTCTCTCGGTTCCATTGATGATAAAGGTGCCTTTTTCTGTCATCTCAGGGAAATCACCCAGGAAAATATCCTGTTTGATGGGCTCCGCGACATCTGGCCCAGCTAGCAGGACCGAGACATATAAAGGACTGGCGTAGGTCAGGTCACGCTCTACACATTCGTCGAGGGTGTGCTTTGGATCACCAAACCAATACGTCAGACCCCATTGATCTGACTCCGGGGTCCGGCTGGGAAAGTACAATTTCATCCCCTTATTGTAGGACTCGATTGGGGATAACTCATGAAAAAGGTCTCCTAACCCATCTTGTTTAAGCCGTTCGAAAGATTCTAGCTGAACCTCAATCAAATCTGGCAATGGCAAGGTAACCTGGATACGCGCGTAAGACTTGCTAGGAACATCTGATGCCATACTTCTCTCCTAATCTATGGCGGTAATTACAAAAAAACCGGTCTGGTTGAGTCTATCTTAAATCCTTCAATAGATATCCCCGCGAATAGGTTTGGGGTAAAATCTATATATGAAAAATTATCTATATACTTTAATCGCATTCAAATGACAACAAGGCCTGGCGCACATCTGCCAGACCCAGGACCTTAGCTGACCGGTCCTTGATAAGCCTGTTGGTTTTCATGAAGTGACCCGTATATATCGCCTGATTCACAAAAGATAATTATAACAACCAGTTAATCAATTGTAAAGATGAATTGAGCACCAATTTTAATCGCCATGGAAAATCAAGCCAAGTCACCCTTCACATCCGGTTTTGTAGCGGTAATGGGACGACCCAATGTTGGAAAATCAACTCTGATTAACTCACTGATGGGCCAGAAGATCGCGGCTGTCTCTCCCAAGCCACAAACGACCCGGAAACGCCAACTCGGCATCCTGACACTACCAGACACTCAAATCATTTTCGTGGATACACCCGGCATCCACCAACCCCGCCATAAACTTGGCGAAAGCATGAACAAGCAAGCCCGGGAGGCGCTTGAAGCAAGCGATTTGATTCTGTTCTTGGTGGATGCAAGCCAGCGGCCTACCGATGAAGATCGCATCCTTATCGACCTTTTGCACGAAATGAAAGGTAAGGTCCCCACGATTTTGGCTTTCAATAAAATCGACCAGGTAGAAATGGAGATTTTGGAGCAGAACGAACAGGAATTTCTGAGCCAGATGCCCGAGGTAATCCCACTGCGCATCTCTGCAACCCGTGGCGATAATCTGGGCATCCTTATTGATTTAATTCGGATGCGCTTACCAAAAAGTCAGGCCTTATATCCAGAAGGGCAAGTCACTGATCTCTACGAGCGAGATATAGCCAGCGACCTTATCCGGGAAGCAGCGCTCATTAACTTACGTGATGAAATTCCGCATGGAATAACCGTCCGAATTGATGAATTTACAGAACGAAATGAACATGGCGCCTATATTGCCGCTACGATTTTTGTGGAGCGCGAAAGCCACAAACCCATCGTGATCGGTCAGTCGGGGGGGATGTTGAAAAAAATCGGATCTTCTGCCCGTGCAGAAATCGAAAAAATGAGCGGGCGTAAAGTATTCTTACAATTGAAAGTCAAAGTACGCAAGAATTGGCGCAACAACGAGAAGATATTAAGGTGGTTCGGCTATTAATAATTTACCCCCAGAACTTACCCTTGTAGCACTCTTTTGAACCATGAAAATCCTAAAAATCGGGTGTTGCGCAGGCAGTGTAGCCGCGCAACACCCGATTTCTGGCCCAACCATAGTTGAGTACATAGCTGCCAAAGTTTCTGCTCTGCTATCAGGAAAGCTTATCGGTCAGCTTTCTTTCTCAATATCCGGTTCTGCACCTGTGGATGTTTCGTCTTCATTTTCATCTGGCTCAGTCTCCCAGGGAGCTGGTTCTAATTGATCTGTTACAGGAGTTTCTTCAACTGGAGAGACAGAAGGTACAGGCGCAGAGGGAACCTGTGGGTGCGGCCCTACCGGTGCAACCGGCAGTGGGGGAAGAGCTGGGCCCGGGTAGGGTTGGGTTCCAAAACGAGTCAAAAGCACCGCCCCAAACCCCAACATTCCTAACAGCGTTGGCACCACCCAGCCCACGCAAGGTACCACCTCCCCAACGCCACCTGCCACAATGGTGAAAATCAAAGTCCCTACTCCGGCGGAGACCGGTGTGGCCCAATCTTGCTTCAGAGAAACCGACAGCCGCTGCCCAACTTCCATCCCGATGGAAATCCAACCAAGCAAAACCATCAAGGATAAAATCACGAATCCAATCAAGGTGACCGGTATCAAGATAATAGTGATGGTCATAATGAGCAAGACAATAGGAGCAATCACCGCACTCAACAAGCCAATACCTCCTGCCGGAATGGGTTGAGCGATAGCGGTCTGTCCAATCCTTTCGACATTCCGAGGCCAAAACATAACCACCAGCACAGCCAGGGCAGCGATCACAAAAGCCCGGAAGAAAAAGGCTACAAAATCCCACAAGGGATATGCCCGAACTTCCAGCGCCGGTAACCTCCCTCCACTTGGCAGGGTAAATTGAAAAGGACCTGTTGGTGCAGTATTCACTCGTCCTTCAATTCGAGCACCGGGCATGCGTTCATAGGAGCCGCCGACCAAATTAAGGTCGCCGCGCACAACAGCCTGGCTTCTAAGATCGATATTTCCACCCATGGCGTTGACGTCCCCAGACACTTCACCAGACAAGCTGACATTACCCCCCAACACCATAATGTCTCCATTGACACGCGAGCCAGGCTCAAGTGTCGCGTTACCGCCCAGGATCCAAAGATTGCCCGAGAGCGTCTCTCCGCTTGCCAGAGTGAACGTCCCCCCCAGGACAAATTCATCCTGACGGCCTCTGAGGTAACCAGTCTCAGATGAGAAGGCTAAAGTCGTGACAGGGAAAGCCAGAATGGTAATTATTACCAACAGGTAGATTAACTTTGATATGGTTTTCATAGATTCATTCTCCGCGAATAAGTTAGTTGCTTCAACAGGACAAACCAAAGAACACAGACCATCGTGAATGTACCAAACAAGCCGATCCAGACCGGTGGAGGAACAAGATCGGTAACCGTTTTTAGTATGGAAAAAACCAAATTTTGAGCAGTTTGGACATAGGTAACCAAAGCGACCAGTCGATAAATCAGAAATAACAGAAAATTTTCTGGCGATCGTAGCAGCGGTATAGCCTGCAAACCCAAGAGGATAAGCAGAATAGCCGCACCACCGGCGGTGATGCCAAATAAGATCCAGGACTGAACAAAGTTGCGCTTGCGATTGTGCTCTACTAAGCGCTCTTGCCAGCGGTCAGCAAAACCAATTGCTGGCGCTAACCGAGGGGTTGCATCAAAGAGCCGATGCACATCGTTCCAGGATTCTTCCAGGTTTGAGCATCGGTCACAAATTTCAAGATGCTCTCGCAGTAAGTGGGTTTGGTCCTCGTCTAGAGCATCCTCAGAAAGTAGCCAGGATTCAAAAGGCTGGTGATTCATGGCGTGTCCTCTCAACAGTTTGGGGTAGGGGCACTTGCTCGGCCCACAATAAAGCCAGTTCACGTCTGGCTCGATGCAGCCGGCTTTTAACCGCACTGATCGTCAATGAAAGCGATTCTCCAATCTCCTCATAAGAAAAATCATACCAATAGCGCATTACTACCGCAGCTCGATCCTGAGGGTTAAGACTTTCCAGCAGTGCCTGTACTTGCTGCTGTTTCTCTTTGGCAACCAGGGATCGTTCTGGTCCCGGTCCAAGATCGGGAGGATCAAAATAAGGAAGTTCTTCAAAGGACATCACTGTAAAACGGCGGCGGCGAATTTGATCAATGCAATAATGAGCCGCTATCGATAACAGCCAGGTGGAAAACGAGCGCCGATTGTCATAGCGGGAGAGCCCTTGATACGCGCGTAGAAAAGTCTCTTGGGCAGCATCCTCAGCATCATTCGCACTGCTTAACATCCGGTAGCACAGGTTATAAACGGGGGTTTGGTAAACCTCAATCAAACAAGCAAAAGCAGCTTGGTCACCCCGTTGGGCTTTCCTGAGCCACTCTGACTCAAATTCATTCACAAAGTCACTCCTCAGCTTTCCCATAATGTTGCCTTGGGAAATCCTTTACCTGTGTAGTCTTGGTTCTGATATATATACGTAAAAATTGACTGCAGGTTGCGAGCAGTTTATATACTGAATCTAACAACAATGGATGCAGATCGATAATCTCTATTTAGCTGATAAGGGCAAGAATCCGGCCCCCAAGGCTTCCTGAGCCTGGCCAATAACCATGAATGCATTTGGGTCTGTCTCACGTACCAAGGTTTTTAATTGATTTACCTCTCCACGACTGACCACACAATATAAAACGGAGCGCTGCGCTCCTGTGTAGGCGCCCGTCCCAGACAACATGGTTACACCACGTTTTAAGTCGTGCAAAATTTTTGTAGAAACCGGCTCAGGCAAATCAGTCACGATCATGGCGGTACGAGTTACATTCGAACCGGCAACGACAACCTCCGCCACCACGCCACTCGTATAGAGTAAAACCAAAGCATACATGGCTTTCTCCCAACCAAAGGAGAGACCAGCCAAAAAAATCACCAGCGAATCGACCATGAGGTAGCTTTGGGATATGGGCACACTGCGCCAATGATTGAGAATGCGCGCCAATATGTCACTTCCACCGCTGGTTCCATACCCCCGGTATACCAACCCATAACCCGTTCCACTTACTACCGCGCCGTAGAGCACATTCAGGACCAGATCATCGGTGATACCATCCGCCGGTAGAAACATAACTAGCAAATCAGTTAAGATAGAGATGCTGGCAACTGCGAAGGCTGTCCGCAGGGCAAAACGCGGCCCTCCTAAAAACTTCCAACCTAAAATAAATAGGGGAATATTGCCGATGAATATCATCAAGCCGATTGGCCAGCCAGTATGATAATTGATCACTTGTGAAAGCCCGCTTACCCCTCCAATAACCAATTGGGATGGCACCAGGAATAACCGCAGGGAGAGCGCTTGCAAAGAGGCTCCTGCCAGAATGAAAGCAAAATCCCTAGCTGCTGACCAACTGAATTGTACAGGCCAGGGTAACCAATTTTTTAAGTTTGACTGCATAGACTTACCTCTGATATCAGCTTAATCTGCTCCAGGGTTTGAATGTGGGTTGTTCTCGATCAATTTTGTTCCTGCCAATGCTTCGATCACCCCTACCACAGCGGAATTATCCAGTTCTGCCATCCCCATATCCAGCATCGCATTGAACAATTGGGCGCTTATCGCCGCTGATGGCAGGGGCACTCCATATTGTCGAGCAGTATCCAGGACAATAGCAAGGTCTTTGGCCTGCATATAAGCCTTAAAACCCGGCGCACGATTACCCGTAAACAAGCGCGCTGGTTTGACATCTAAAGTCCAACACTGGGCTGCCCCACCCCGGATTGCCTGGACAACCTTTTGTGGATCTGCGCCGGCTTTCTGGGCAAAAATCAACAGCTCGCCCATCGCCACCATCTGCGCGGCAACCATGATTTGGTTGGCCGCTTTAGCGATCTGCCCCGCACCCTCTCCTCCAACATGAATTATGGATTTACCGATGACTTCAAAGAC
>Ga0114946_10002525_pt1 | contig 12560 bp, 9 predicted proteins | sample WalLakDeSediment_FD_88676 | JGI IMG/M metagenome (GOLD analysis project Ga0114946, IMG submission 88676) | Lake sediment microbial communities from Walker lake, Nevada to study Microbial Dark Matter (Phase II) - Walker Lake 11/02/13 Deep Sediment | ecosystem: Environmental > Aquatic > Freshwater...
AAGCACATCGCCTTCAGACCGGCATATCTTGGTTTGAAGCCAAGACTGACATTATTCGTTCCGCAATGCGCTTGTATCTGGCTCATCCGACCATTACCCTCGGTTCAACTGCGTAAGTCCTAACCTTATTAATAATAACCGAGGATTGTAAAAGATGGACGCCATTTCTGACAGGATGCTGATAAAAGTGAATATTATTTTGCCATTAGAAATAAAAAATTTGTCTGACAATTGACAAGCGGATATTTCTTTGTTAAACTATCCTATATGGCTACTATCTTAATTCGTCACGCAGAATTACTTGTAACTATGGACGACCATCGCCGGGAAATCCCAGACGGTGGTCTTTTTATTCGAGACGGGTTCATTGAAAAAGTTGGTCCGACCACTGAGATACCGGAGAACGCGGATGAAGTGATCGACCTAAGAAATCATATTATTCTACCGGGTTTGATCAACACGCACCATCACTTTTACCAAACGCTTACCCGAGCTGTACCTGCAGCTCAAAATGCAAATTTGTTCAATTGGTTAAAGACTCTTTACCCAATTTGGGCTCGGATGAAGCCTGAGGATATCCAAATATCCACCCAAACAGCTCTCTCAGAGCTAGCAATGTCAGGTTGTACAACGGCTCAAGACCACCTTTACATCTTCCCAAATGGCTCTCGTCTGGATGATGAAATTATGGCGGCGCGGGAAGTAGGGGTCCGCCTGCACGCATCGCGCGGCTCGATGAGCTTGGGAGAGTCAAAAGGTGGGCTTCCCCCCGATAGCGTCGTTGAAGAAGAAGAGGCCATCCTGAAGGATTCTCAACGACTGATCGAAGAGTATCACGATAGTACACCTGGGTCGTTCACTCAGATTGTACTGGCGCCTTGTTCACCGTTCTCGGTCACGGGTGATCTCATGCGCAACAGTGCTGCGCTGGCGCGCGAGTATGGCGTTCGCTTGCACACTCATCTGGCAGAGACACAAGATGAGGAATCTTTTTGCCTGGCAAAATTCGGGCACCGTCCGGTGGAGTACATGGAAACCCTGGATTGGATAGGGCAAGATGTTTGGTTTGCACATTCCGTTCATATAAACCAAGCTGAGATCGAAGTTTATGCCAAAACTGGTTGTGGGGTGGCACATTGCCCCTCATCCAATATGCGCCTGGCGTCTGGGATCGCTCCAATTCTGAGGATGTTGGCAGCCGGCGTGCGAGTTGGTCTGGGAGTGGACGGATCGGCTAGCAACGATAGCTCTCATATGCTGGCAGAGGCCAGGCAGGCACTGCTGCTATCTCGCTTAGGCGCCGCCATCGAAGGAGCCTCGCTCTCCGGAACAACGGCGCCACCTTTGATGACCGCTCGCCAAGCATTAGAATTAGCTACTCGGGGTGGAGCTAAAGTATTGGGCCGTAATGATATTGGGTCTTTGGAAGCAGGTAAATGCGCCGATTTCATTGCGATCAATTTGAACCGCCTTGATTTTGCCGGTTCACTGCACGACCCAGTTGCAGCACTGGTTTTATGTGCACCGGTCCAGACAGATTTCACTGTTGTGGGGGGTAAATTTATTGTCCGCGATGGAAGAATGCAGACAATCGATGTCCAAAACCTGGTTGAAGCCCATAATAAAGCCGCAAGACGTCTGATCAACGGTGGGTAGAGGGCACTGATTTAAAAGGAGTTGTAATGTACTCGCAAGTGGATTCCAAAACATCTCGTACCCTGGTGGATACGGCTATGGGCCGTACTCCGGCTGACCTGGTAATCCAAAAAGGACGTTGGGTTTGTGTGCAATCGGGCGAGATCATCCCGGCTATTGACATAGCTGTGAAAAATGGCCGGATTGCTTACGTTGGAGAAGATGCATCTCATACGATTGGGCCCGATACCCAAATCATCGAGGCAGCCGATCGGTTTCTCGTTCCTGGTCTATTGGACGCGCATATGCATGTTGAATCTGGCATGCTGACTGTAAGCGAGTTTGTGCGCGCGGTACTGGTCCACGGAACCACAGCCATGTTTATTGACCCGCATGAAATCGCGAATGTGTTTGGTTTGGAAGGCGTAAGGCTGATGGTAGATGAGGCTGCCAACCAACCCATCCATGTATGGGTACAAATACCTTCCTGTGTCCCTTCTGCGCCCGGTTTAGAATCTCCCGGAGCCAGCATTACACCAGAGCATATAGCTGAAGCCATGAATTGGGATGGCGTGATCGGTCTGGGTGAGATGATGAACTTCCCTGGTGTAATCAACAGTGATGAAAAAATGCATGCAGAGATGGCTGAAACGCGCCGGGCTGGAAAAGTGATCGGTGGGCACTATGCTTCCCCAGATTTAGGCATGCCATTCCACGGCTATGTTGCTGGTGGTCCAGAAGATGATCACGAGGGCACGCGTCTGGAAGACGCGATTGCCAGGGTCCGCCAGGGCATGAAAGCGATGCTGCGTTATGGGTCTGCCTGGCACGATGTAGAAAGCCAGGTAGGCGCGATTACAGAAAAAGGACTGGATTCTCGCCATTTTATCTTGTGCACAGACGACTCCCATTCACAGACACTGGTTCAGGATGGACATATGGACCGCGTGGTACGGCACGCCATCGAGCAAGGCCTCCCACCAGTAACTGCCATCCAGATGGCTACCCTGAACACAGCAGATCATTTCGGACTAGCGCGCGACATCGGGCAGATCGCCCCAGGCCGGTATGCCGATATCTTACTCGTCCAAGATCTGTCAAATTTCCATGCCGACCAGGTCATCGCGAGGGGAATTCTCATCGCTGACGCAGGTCATTGCCTGGTTGATAGAAAACCATATCCTTATCCGGATTGGGCAACCAAATCCGTCCGCATCGGCCGAACCTTAACTGAGAAAGACTTCCGCATTTGTATTTCTGATGACTCATCGCAAACCAGCACCTTTCCCCTAAAGGCAAATGTGATTGGAATCATTGAGAATCAAGCGCCTACACAACACCTACGCATACCGGTATTTCCCAGTCATGGAGAAATCCATGCAGATATCGAAAGAGACCTATCAAAGGTAGCCCTGGTGGAGCGTCACAAAGGTAGAGGGACCGTAACTTCCGGTCTGGTGAAGGGATTTGGCTTTAACATACCTTGTGCTGTGGCTTCAACTGTTGCTCATGACAGCCACCATATGCTGGTGGTGGGTAACAATGACCAAGACATGGCGATGGCTGCCAACGAGCTCGTCCGTTGTGGTGGAGGCCAAATCGTTGTTCAGGCTGGAAAAGTGATTGGTTTGGTTGAGCTGCCAATCGCGGGATTAATGTCGAATGAAGCGGCAGAAGTAGTCTCCAGAAAAGCAGATACGATTCTAGAGGGTTTCAAAAGTTGTGGGTGTAAGCTAAACAACCCGAACATGCAACTCAGTCTGTTGGCCCTGGTAGTGATCCCTGAACTGCGGATATCAGATATGGGTCTGGTTGATGTAACCAGTTTTCGACTGATCCCATTGGTTGAAGAATAAACTCATATAAAAGACGATCTATTTAATTGGCTGAGTAGTTACAATAATCATGTGAAACTTGAGAGGAAATGCTATTTTCTGGTGATACAAAATGGTTGAAAATCTATCGCGACAACAAAAACTTCACGAAGAATTGTGGCGGATAATCGCAGAGACAGAGGCTGGTCAACGCCTTCTGAATGAGCCAGACCTTGCCCGCCAGTTGGGAGTATCGCGAGCCACCTTGCGAGAAGCCATGCGTACTTTTGAGACTCAAGGTCTGATCCGCAGACGCCAGGGATCTGGGACTTATGTCGTACGCCCGTCTCGGGTAATCGAAAGCGGGCTGGAGCTATTAGAAAGTATTGAGAGCTTAAGCAACAAAATCGGCCTGGATGTATCGATGGGAGAGCTCAGTGTTGAGTACCGGCTGGGCAATCCAAGCGAATGTAAAGCCCTCGGATTAGAGCCTGCTCAAAGAATTATTCACCTCTCACGCGTAATCATGACCGAAGACCGATCGGTGGCATACTTGATAGACATCCTGCCGGATAAGATCCTCTCCCCTGAGGAAATCCAAGCCGGTTTCACGGGTTCCGTTCTGGATGTATTGCTGCAGCGAGGGTCGCCCACCCTGGTTACCTCATTAACCGAGATAAGTGCAACTGGCGCCGACCAAAAAGTCGCTCGGGCATTGGGTGTACAGCGCGGGGCAGTCTTGCTGGTCTTCAATGCTTCGCTTTACAGCGCCGATGGCCAGATTGTCGACTATTCAACGAGTTATTTCTTGCCGGGCTATTTTCGCTTTCATGTGGTCCGGCGAGTCTTAAGCCCGCAACTTGTCAGTGAACAGCAACTGGTATGACAATGACAACCGCTGCTGAAAACTAAATTCCAATAAAAAAGAACTGGAGGTAAATGCAATGCGTAGTTTTATGGGGCGTGACATTCTGTCACTAAAAGATTTTGGAAGAGAAGAATATTTTCGGATTTTTGAGGTAGCTGATCGCCTGGCGCCAATTGCAAGAGATCGACAAAACAGTGATATTCTGAGTGGAAAGAGCCTGGTGACAGCATTTTACCAACCCAGCACCCGCACACGACTGGCTCATGAGGCCGCCATGCACCGTCTGGGTGGGCATGTGCTCGGTTTTTCAGATGCAAAGATGACCCGGGCCGGGGACTTTTATCAGGAATCGATCAAGGATACCGTTCGGATGCTGGAATTCTATGGCGATGCTATCGTCATGCGCCACTTCCAGCAAGGTGCACCGCATGAAGCAGCTCGCTGGGCCAGCATTCCGGTTATCAACGCAGGCGACGGGTGGGGAGAACATCCAACCCAGGTGTTGACCGACTTGTACACCATTAAGGGTGAATTCGGCCACCTGGATGGCTTGAACTTCCTGTTGATCGGTGATATGCGTATGCGCACCATGCACAGCATCTCCTATGCAATGTCGCAATTTGACATCAATGCCTTCTACGTCTCTCCCCCCGAAATGAGCCTGACGGATGACTTCAAAAAAGAAATCACCGACCTCAACCTAAACTTCCGTGAGATAGAGCATGTAGAAGAAGCCATTGCGGAAGCGGATGTCATTTATATGGAACCGGTCGTCCAACCCGATTACACCAAATCTCGTGACGAGCGCACAGGCGATGTTGGCAGAACGCCAGCAAATTACAAAGTCACCAAGGAACTGATGCGTAAAGCCAAGCAAAGCTCGATCATCTTGCACTCGTTGCCGCGCATGGACGAGCTTCCTGAGGAAGTCGATTCCACCCGGCATGCCCGCTATTGGATCGAGGCCTTCAATGGCGTTGTTGTGCGCATGTCTCTACTGGCCCTCATTCTCGGTGCAATGGAATAGGAGATTATAAAATGCAAACAGATCTGCGCGGCCGGCATCTGATCGGCGATCTTGACTTCTCCAAAGAGGAAGTTGAAACTGTACTTGAGGTCGCACTCGACCTGAAGCGAAAACGCGCTTTGGCTGAACCCCATCCTTACCTGCGGGATAAAGTCCTGGCTATGTTGTTCTTCTTTTCCAGCACCCGCACACGCGGCTCATTTGAAGCTGGTATGGCCCAACTTGGAGGACATGCTGCTTTTATCGAAAGCAAGACCACCCAAATTTCCCATGGTGATACGCCCAAAGAGATCGGCGAGATCTTTGGGCGCTATTTCGACGGGATTGCCATCCGGCATGTGGATTGGGGAGTCGGCAATGGCTACTTGAATGATGTTGCCCGCGCCTCGCGCGTACCCATCTTGAATATGCAATGCGATATTTATCACCCATTTCAGATCCTGGCAGATCTGCTGACGATCAAAGAGAAAAAGGGTCCGGATCTACGCCGGAAGAAAATGGTTGTCTCTTGGGCGTACGCTGCCTCCTACCAGAAGCCGATGTCCGTACCACAATCATTGGTATTACAAATGCCCCGTTTCGGACTGGACGTCGTTCTGGCGCACCCGCCTGAGTTCAAGCTAATGCCGGAGATCATGGATCAGGCTCGCGAGCAGGCCCGAAAGTTTGGGGCTGGCTTTGAAGTGACGGATAACATGGAAGAAGCCTTCAAAGATGCGGACATCGTCTACGCCAAATCCTGGGGCGCCATGGTTACCACTCCCGACGCAGAAGAGGGAGCCAAAATCATCAAGAAATATGAGCATTGGATTACAGACGAGCGAAAAATGAGCCTGGCCAAGCCAGATGCGATTTATATGCATCCATTACCGGCAGATCGCAACATTGAAGTCACCGATAGCGTTATGGATGGTCCAAATTCAGTCGTGTATGACGAAGCTGAAAACCGGATGCATGCTCAAAAAGCGGTCATGGCATTGACGATGAGATAGGCTGAACAATTACCCCAAATCATATAATTTCCGGAGACAAAAATGACAAAGCGAAAAGTCGCTGTAGTGGCAATTGGCGGTAATTCCTTGATCAAGGATAAACAGCACCAGACAGTTGAAGATCAATACCAGGCTGCCAAAGAAACCACCCACCATATTGCCGATATGATCGAAGCAGGCTGGGACGTTGCCATTGGGCATGGCAATGGGCCACAGGTCGGCTTTATTCTGCGCAGATCTGAGATTGCTCACAAGGCTGAAGGTATGCACGAGGTTCCCTTGGATGTTTGCGGCGCAGATACCCAAGGAGCCATTGGCTATGCCCTCCAGCAGACCTTGCAGAATGAACTCTACCGGCGTGGTATCCAAAAACCTGTGGCAACTATCATCACTCAAGTTTTAGTCGACAAAGAGGACCCTGCTTTCAAAAATCCATCCAAACCCATCGGTGGTTTCATGGATGAGGCAGAGGCCGTGCAGCGCAGGCAAGAAATGGGCTGGGCTGTCGTGGAGGATGCCGGGCGGGGCTGGAGACGCGTTGTAGCCTCACCACTCCCTAAAGAGGTGGTAGAGCTAGATTCGATCCAGGCTCTGATCAACACAGGAGTGGTTGTGATCACTGTGGGTGGGGGCGGTATCCCAGTTATCGATCAGGGAGAGGGCCTATATGCTGGCACTGCTGCAGTGATCGATAAAGACTTTGCCAGCAGCTTACTGGCACAGTTAATTCATGCCGATCTGCTTTTGATCTCTACTGCAGTAGAAAAAGTAGCTTTGGACTTCGGCAAGCCAAACCAAAAGTGGATCGACCGCATGACCCTGGCTGAGGCCAAGCAATACCTGGCAGAAGGCACCCACTTTGCCAAAGGCTCCATGGCTCCCAAGATCGAGGCGATTATTTGGTTCCTGGAAAATAAAGGCCAGCAAGCCATCATCACGAACCCCGAAAACATTGGGCGCGCTCTGAAAGGCGAGACAGGGACCTGGATTGTGCCCTAATATTGAAACTTCATTAATAGGATCACATTAACAAAAAAAACAGGTAAAATGGCATTTGCGAAATAGTAAATCTCCGAGTATCCTATCTTGGATACTCGGAGGATGGTTATTCTCCCTGGTCGTAAAAACGAAAGGAGGCGCTATTAGCAAAACAATTGAGCTATTTCACAAACTCCCAAAATCAATAATCTCACCAAGTATATAGAGGAGAAGACAATATGCGAACAAAATCGATGTGGTGGATGATCGCCTTGTTGGTCATCGCTTCGTTAGTCCTTACTGCCTGCGCCGGCACACCCACCCCAGAACCCCCAGCCGAACCCCTTGCAGTTGAAGAACCGGTCGCACCTGCTGAACCCCAACCTGAACCAGAAGAGCCGGTTGTCGAAGAACCCGTTGAGGAACCAGTGGTTGAAGAGCCAGCGGCAGAAGAACCCTTCACCATCGGTATGCTCATGGTAGGGCCTTACAACGATCGCGGTTGGAGCCAGGCTCACTATGACGCCGGTCTTTACGTAGAAGAGAAGATGCCAGGTGTTGAGCTGATCTACGTTGATAAAGTCAACACAGCTGACCGGCCTGGTACAACGCCAGATCAGCTGGCAGAAGACCTGGTTGACAAAGGCGCTGATCTTATCATCTTCAACTCAGATGATATGAAAGACGGCGCTTTGGATTTCGCACGTGCAAATCCAGACATCCCCGTCATCCACGCTTCCGGTGATGCAGCTTGGGAAGATGGCAATGATTATAAAGGCCAACCAAACCTGGCAAACATCATGGGCCGCATGGATTACGGCAAGAATATCGCTGGCTGCGCAGCCGCACTGACCACCCAGACCGGAAAGATTGGTTACTTGGGTCCGTTGATCAACGATGAAACCCGCAACCTGGCCTCGGCTGCTTATCTGGGTGCACAATACTGTTGGTCAGAGGTCCTCGGAAACAATCCCGACGACCTGGAATTCAAAGTCATCTGGATCGGCTTCTGGTTCAATATCCCCGGTTTCACCTCTGATCCTACTCAGGTAGCCACAGAATTCTTCACCACCGATTACGACGTGGTCATCTCGGGCATCGACACGACCGAGGCTTTAACTGAGGCGTCTCGACTAGCTGCCACCGGTAGAAACGTATGGGCAGTGCCTTATGACTATGTTGGTGCCTGCGAACCGGCTGAAGAAGTTTGCTTGGGCGTCCCCTACTTCAACTGGGGTCCAGCCTACCTTGAGCATGTCCGCGCGATCCAGGCCGGTACCTGGCAAGTAGGTTGGGAATGGAATGCGCCAGATTGGGATGATATCAACAATCACGACACCAGCGCCGTTGGTTTCATTTTTGGAGATGCTCTCAGCGAAGAAGCAGCTGCCCAAGTGAATGATTTCATTGATGCACTGGCAGGTGGATTGGACCTTTGGACCGGTCCGTTGAACCTCCAAGATGGAACACCGTATCTGGCGGATGGAGAAGTGGCCACACTGCAACAAATCTGGTACCTGCCACAACTCCTGGAAGGTATGGAAGGCCAAAGCGTACCAACAGAATAACATTCACTTACTTGTGGTTTGCTGTCTGGAGAAGGCTTGGTAGAGGCAACCAACCTTCTCCGGTTTAAAATAATCCGCAGTAACAATTGTACGTGGGGGGCGTGCGCTCCTCACGTACAACTGTTTTTGGTAAGCTTCTCAACAAGCAGTTATCCAATACAACCGCAACAAGGACAATGACTAGCAGGAAAATCAATGGAAGTTGAATTACGGGATATCCATAAATCCTTTGGAAGTGTACACGCTAACGTAGGTATCAGCTTGCGTGTCCCTCAGGGAACCATCCAGGGTATTTTGGGAGAAAATGGGGCCGGCAAAAGCACCTTGATGAAAATTCTCTCAGGGTTCATCCAGGCTGACAGAGGAGAAATTTTGCTGGACAATCGCCCGGTTACAATCCATTCACCCGCCGATGCAATCCGGGTTGGAGTAGGAATGCTGCACCAGGATCCACTTGATTTCCCACCCATGCAGGTGATCGACAACTTTCTCATTGGCCATGATGGGGGTCTTTTTCCTGATCGCCGCAAGGCCCGCAATGAACTGGCAGCGCTGCAGACCAAATTCCACTTTTCACTCGACCCCGATGCATACGTCGATACAATGACGGTTGGGGAAAGGCAACAGTTGGAAATACTCCGTTTATTATGGTTAGGGGCCAGCGTCCTGATCTTGGACGAACCCACCACCGGCATCAGCGCTCTGCAAAAAGAAACCTTGTTTGAAACTTTGCGTCTGTTAACCAAGCAAGGCAAAACCATCATTTTTGTGTCCCATAAATTGGAAGATGTCGATGCGATCTGCGACCGGGTAGCCGTGCTCAGACAGGGTTATCTGGTCGGCGAAGCGTTGCATCCCTTTGACCCAGACCAATTGGTAGAAATGATGTTCAGCAAAGTGATTACTTTAGGAGAAAGGAAACCAATTGAAGTTGGCCAACCTTCGTTATTTTTACAAGACTTTTGCGTGGAAGATTACCGGCTACAAATTAACAACGTCAACATCCAGATCAACAGTGGCGAGGTGATCGGGTTAGCTGGTATGGAAGGTAGCGGGCAAGAACTTCTTCTGCGCGCCTGCGGCGGGTTGGTACGATCCACTCATGGTAAATTGATCCTGCATGATCAAGATCTTACTGGCAAAAATTACCGGACTTACCTAAAAAATGGAATTGCTTATCTGCCAGCAGCCCGACTGGAACAAGGCCTGGTTCCCGGGCTTAGCCTGACTGAGCATTTTATCCTGGCTGAAGGCGCCAGAGGTTTCTTTGTCAATTGGGATGAAGGGGACAAACTGGCAAAAGAGCGCATCATCGATTTCAATATTCGGGGATCAGCCACGACGACGGTGGAAGCCTTATCCGGCGGTAACCAGCAACGAGCTTTACTGGCTTTGCTGCGGACACCCCTGGCATTAATCCTGCTTGAGCATCCTACCCGTGGCTTAGATATCGAATCGACGATATATATATGGAGCAAGCTCAAAGAACGCTGCCGCCAGGGCACATCCATTTTTTTTATTTCTTCGGATTTGGAAGAAATTTTACGCTACAGCGATCGCATTCTGGTTTTTTTCAGCGGTAGCGTGTCTCCATTACTAGATGCATCCAAGACAACAGTAGATCAACTGGGTCAATTAATTGGGGGTAGAGCCTGGGAAGAGACATTCAAACGAAACGGGAGTACGGATGGCTAATTTGAATGCACGCTGGATCAACATCGGCTTCCAGGTACTGGCAGTTTGTCTGGCCCTGCTCTTTACTACCACGATATTGATCTTGGCAGGCGCCCCCCCATTGGAGGCATACCAGCAAATCATTATCGGTTCTGTCGGCTCCCTGCGAAAGATCTCCGATGTGTTGGTAGCATGGGTACCTTTATTGCTGGTTACATCTGGTCTGATCGTCACATTCTCAGCAGGTTTATGGAACATCGGCATCGAAGGCCAGATCACCCTTGGTGCAATTTTTACCACCTGGGCGCTGCGTCTCCTGCAAGACTCTGCCATGCAGCCCGGGTTAATCATTGCCCTGAGCATATTCGCCGGAATGGTTGGTGGCGCGCTATGGGCTGCATTGGCTGGTGCTCTTAAAACCTTTGGAGGGGTTAACGAGATCTTTGGCGGGCTCGGGTTAAATTTTGTTGCTACCGCCCTGACTTTGTATCTGATATTTGGACCCTGGAAACGTCCTGGCATCGGATCTATGAGCGGAACCGAGCCATTTCCTGAAACACTCTGGCTACCACAGCTAGAAAACTTGCGCCTCAGCCCTTATGCTCTCGTGCTGGCGATTCTTTCCATTGGGTTGATCTACATCCTCATGCAAGGCACTTATTTCGGTCTAAAGTTAAAAGCAGTGGGGAAAAATATGCGCGCGGCTTTCCTGCTCGGCATCCCTACCTGGCAATACATGATGATTGCCTTCGTCTTGTGCGGTGTATTTGCAGGATTAGCTGGTTCAATTCAAGTCACTGCCGTATATCACCGCTTGATCCCATCGATCTCCAGCGGCTATGGTTTCCTTGGTTTATTGGTTGCCATGTTGATCAATTATCGGGCGATTTGGGCGATTCCAGTGGCTCTATTTTATGCAGCTTTGAATATCGGCAGCATCCAACTGCCCATTGTACTCAAACTCGACTCTTCTCTTTCAGGGGTATTACAGGGTTCCCTGGTATTATTTGTTTTGATGGTTGATGGCCTACGCCAGCGTCTATTACGGAAAGCTTGAGGAATTAAGATGACAATTGAAGCCCTCTTAATTGGTTTGGCAGGAGTTTTGGCCGCGGCAACGCCTTTGCTTTTTGCCACGATTGGCGAAACTCTGACCGAAAGATCCGGTATCATCAACCTGTCTGTCAATGGGACCATCTTACTCACCGCCATGGCGAGTTTTGCCGTGGCGTCTACCACAAACTCCCTGGCCCTTGGTTTTCTGGCAGGTATGTTGATTGGCGGTTGCGTGGCTTTGGTGGTCGCTTTCAGCAGCATCGCCTTGGGGCTTTCGCAGGTAGCTGTTGGCTTTGTGTTGACCTTGTTATGCAGAGACCTGGCATATTTTCTTGGCAATCCGTTTATGGGCCAATCCGGCCCACGCCTACCCCATTGGAATATTCCAATCCTAAGTGACATCCCATACATTGGCCCCCTGCTCTTCAAACATGACTTAATGACCTACCTGAGCTTCACCATAATTATCATTGCCTGGATTTGGATCTACAAGACCAGCCATGGTCTGGTGCTGCAAGGAATCGGTGAGCGACCAGCCGCAGCCTTCGTCCGTGGCGCAAACGTGAACCGGCTTCGCTATCTCTACACCTTTCTTGGCGGTGCACTGGTTGGACTGGCAGGCCCAATTTATTCATTAAGCGTAAAAGCCGGCTGGATGGGAACCATCTCCGGGTTGGATGGGATTGGCTGGATCGCTCTGGCAATCACAATATTTGGCGGCTGGAATCCGATCAGGGCAGCATTTGGGGTTTACCTTTTTGTCCTACTACAATGGCTGGGGGTTGTCCTGCAACCCAGCCTGCCGGGTATCCCTTCCCAAGTACTGCAGGTTGCACCGTTCCCATTGATGATCCTGGCATTACTGTTTGTAAACATTGGTAATACCGAGTGGTTGGATAGGGTTTTGGCTGGTTTACCGGACTCCACCCGCAGGTTTATCTCCCGGGT
>Ga0114946_10002526_pt1 | contig 12551 bp, 5 predicted proteins | sample WalLakDeSediment_FD_88676 | JGI IMG/M metagenome (GOLD analysis project Ga0114946, IMG submission 88676) | Lake sediment microbial communities from Walker lake, Nevada to study Microbial Dark Matter (Phase II) - Walker Lake 11/02/13 Deep Sediment | ecosystem: Environmental > Aquatic > Freshwater...
AATTGATAGCTCTCGAACTGCTTCCCGGAGTGCCCCACGGGGATGACCACGGCCGGAAAGGGCGGCGCGTAATGCAACGGGACGTACACCGTCGCGTTGACCTGCCAACCCGGATAGGAATCGAATAAGACATTCTCCAGGCGATAGCCGCGCTTGTCGAACTGGCTGACCGGCGTGACGTACACGGGCGCCGCTGCGTGTCCCACCGGCAAATCGCCATAGAAGCCGCGAACGGCGTTGCGGATGGCCTGCTGGTAAGCGGTACTATCACCGGTACGCAGAGCCGTCGCTCTACGCTCGGCGCTGGCCTGCATATAAGCCAGACTGCGCGTCACAAGATGCTGGCGCACCATATCGCGCAGGTCAACCGTTGGGGGGATGGGGGATTGGATCATGCTGGTAACTCCTATCTATTCGAGAATGCACGGGTAGCCTCGATCATCCAATCAACCGCAGCCGGGGCGATATTGCTGGGCAGCGGGCTGCCGGTGGTCAGGATGAACGGATTTCCGATGTCAGATTGACGGAGTTGTTCCGCGACACCCCGGGCGATCTGGCGCGCGTCGCCCGTGAGAAGCAGGCTTTCCGAGTCCAGGTTGCCAAGCAAGCAGCGGCGCGGCCCGAACACTTCGCGGACGCGGGCAACCGAGAGATCGATGCCTTTGCGCGGTTGCTCGATCCCGAAGGCGTCCACATCCAATGCCGCTTCCAGATCGAGAAGGGGTAAGACGTCACCCTCATTCCAGAGAATCGCATAGAGACCGGCCCGGTGAGCAGCGGCGACAATGGAACGCTGGTAGGGCAGCGCGAACCGCTCGAACATACGCCGTGAGATAATGTCGCACGAGGCCCAGCCATCGGCGATGTAGACCGCCTGCGCGCCGGCCTCGGCCAACTGGCGCATCCGCAGTTCATCCCCGGCGGCGTAACGGTCGGCCACGTGCGTGAACAACTCAGGCGCCATAATCAGCGCTTCCATTGCGCGCTCAAAGCCAAGCGCGTAACAGGCGCATATATACCCCGGCGAATGGTGGGGCAAGACAAGCGCCCGGTCGCCTACCTCGCGGATGAGACGGTGCAACCCTTGCAGATAAGTCTCGTCCCACCCTGTAAACTCAGGAATGAGCCGGTCTGCGTCGTCCGGCGTCCGTATCTGGCCTACCGGATCACCCTCTTTACGACCGGTTTCCATCTCGTAGAGCGCCAGGCTCTCCTTGAGCAAGCCGTAAGTCATTCCGGTATTGTTGTCACGGACGAGCCACTGCCGCCGGTTCTCTTCGACAAGCGTGGGCGCCGCAGTCCCCGCGCCTGCGCCGGAGTACCACAACAAGTCCGGCTGGTGACGGTCCAGCAGCGCCATATGCGCCGCGTGCCAGGTCTCGCTGCCGCCGCAAGCGAGTTCCCAGGGTTCCAGCCCCGCAACTTTCCAGTAATAGTCAAAGCCCCAGGTCAAGGGGCCGACGGGTATGCACTCCGTCGCCTCCCCGGCCAGCGCCCGCAGCGCCAAATCACGCCCGTAGATTGTCATTGCACTTCCCTCGCTGTCGCCTCTCTTCCATCCCCGTCTACCGTCTACTGTTTGCCGTCTACCCCACATCCGCGTGCCCCGTGGCGTGCAGACGATCTCGCGCCCGGCAGGCATCTTCGTAATCCTGCGCCCAGAAGATGCGCGAGAACCCGGTGCGGATGCGCTCGCGACATCTTGCGTCCAACGGCGTCGTCCATTGCACGATGGCGACGCCGGCGCGCTCGCACGTTTCGACCATGCTGTACAGATCATAGAACTCGCCCTGGTAGGGATTGATCCCCTTGAGGTTGGGGATGTCGAGCAGGGCTTGCCACCAGTGCGCCTTGCCGCAGAAGTGAATCCAGCCGGCGTAAGGCGCTAACACGCGCTCATCATAGGGCTTGACGTATTGCACGTATTGCCGGGTGCTCAGGTTGATCGAAGAGTCGTTGCGTACACAGACGCCGCCCAGGTGATTCCACTGCCCGCCGTGTTCATCGAGTGAACTCCCATCCACGCGGCGGTGTTCCGCGACGACGGCCAGGATCGTATCGGCGACGAGCCCCAATAGCGTGTGCAACTTCTCCGGGGCGTCGAAGAAAGCGTAATAGAGGTCCGAGCCCCAGATGATCGTAGCGTTATCGAACGGCCCCTGGATGTCCAGCATTTGCGCGCCGACCAGCGCCGTCAACTTGGGATACGGAGCGAGCATTTCGCGGTAGTACGCCGTCGTATCCAACGCGCGTTCGAGCAGGCCGCTGTGCGGGCCGCCACGCAAGGGCGGAATACCGGCGTCGAAAATGCGCTCAAGTTGCTCGGCGGGCACGGCCAAGCCGATGGGCAACGAATCGTCGAAGGTGACGGTCCGGCAGCCGAACAGCGAGGCGATAATGCCGGTGCCGTAATTGGCGCGGATGCCGTACAGCCGGTCATCGCCTAGCTTAGCCCCGGCGTACACATCCCGCAGTTCGTGCAGCAGCATTTTGCCGGGATCGTCGAAGAATTCCTGGAAACCATAATCCGGCCACTCTTCCGGCGGCGTCGGATAGATGATCATCGTGGGGACGTGATCGACGGGCGCAAAAGCAAAGGCGCGCTGTTGCAATTCGTGGGTGCGCCGGACGTGCTCTAGGTTAATGAGCCGTTCCAGTTTTTCGAGATAAGGGACAATGTCTCGGTCGGCCAGTTCCGTTTTCATGATGTTGTATCCCCCTTATATGATCAGTGCGTCTGCCAGCAAATGAAATTGGCAGACCAATTTTTGTGCTATGAATCGATCAAAAATCTGCTTGATCTGCTTAATCCGCTGACAGAACGCCAACGTGGGGTTAGTATACCCCGTACTTGCGAAAAGCGGCGCTCATCGCCGCCAATTTCTCCGGCTTGTGGTGAACGGCTTCCGGGGTACTGTAGGCCATGCTGATCAAACCGCCGTTGTGATTGCCAAGCGTCTCGATCATGCGTTTTACGTAGCGTTCGATGTCCTCCACGGTGCCAGAAACCATCGTCTGTTGGATATCCACCGGGCACCAGAAGGCGACTTGGCCGCCTACCCGCGCGTCCAGGTTTTCCAACCCCATATTCTCCTGTTGATCCATCTGGATCACATCCAGCCCGGCGTCTACCAACGTTGGTAGCAGATCGAGGATGTGCCCGCAGGAGTGCAGCCACACGTCCATACCTAGTTCGTGGGCCAGCGCCCAGTTGCGCCGGTAGTGCGGCATGAAAAACTCCTCGATCATTGCCGGGTGCACCATCAGCCGGTCTTGCAGCCCCCAATCGTCGTAGCCCATGACCCCGTCGCATCCGATTTCAGCTAACAAGCGGATAGACTGCCGCTGCTGTTCCGCCAAACGGCCGATGAGCGCGTGGAGGTCGTCGGGATGCTGGTAATAAGCCAGAAACATATTTTCGAGGCCCATGACGTTGTGCGTCCCCTCGTTCAACGAAGAGAAGGGCATCACGCCCAGGCAGTACTTGGGATTATCCGTGCGGTTGTTGGCCTCTATCCGGCGTTGCGCCTCTTCGAAGTACCGCCAGACGTTGAGATCGGGGAAGGGGCGCTCCGCCTGGTGCCTGATATCCGCGAAGGGCCATTCCACCGCCTCGCCAAACGTCTCCGCATTGACGCGCTCCCACACCACGCCCCACGCATCTACGCGACGCTGGCGCTCATCTGAATCCGTCCACGGCTGAATATCCGGCGGGCGTTCCAGCCACAGCCAGAGGATATCGTTCTCCCCGCCATCCGGCAGATAGTGCGGGATATGATCAGGGCCTTGAAAATGGATCGCGCGCTTGACGCGTGTACGAGAGTTCATACGATCGTTCCTCGCTTTTGCGGATGCAAATTATACGGCTGAAAAATCATTTTACAGGTACGAGTGTTCTAGCATTCTCGTAGAAGCCTATTCGCAAACAGCCGGGCGACGGGGTTATGCCTGGTTCTGTCCGCCAGACTCACCTGGCAGATTCTCAACAGCCCGCGCCCGTGCGGTTTTTCGGCGGCGGCCAACGCCGGCCCCCAACCGCCCGACCAATCGCCGTTGCCGCTGGTGAGAATGGGCGTCCACCCCGGCGCGGTGAAGGTCGAGGGCAAAAAGGGCGTTACGTAACCTGCCGCCGCGTCGTACCAGAACCAGAAATCGTTCGGTTTGAGATCCGCCACTAACGGATGCCCCGTAGCACGGGAGCAAAAATGCCGGGGATTCATCCCGCACGGCTGCACCTGGATGCACTCCTCGCTAAGCGTGTATTCGCCTGGTGGCAAGCCCAGGAACACGGCGGTCGCCCCTTGCGCCACGCGCGCTATAATCTCGTTGAGGTCACAGTCCAGGCGCGAAGGTTCGCACTCGCTGAGCAACATGACATCGCCAGGGCGCACAGCGTCCAGAGGAATTGTCTCCACCCCCAACTCGGCGGCCAGACGTTGTGCTTCGCTGTGTGGCGCGCCGATAACGCAAGCGCGTACCGGGGCCGGCGCTATGGACGGGAAAACATCAAAGGACAGCGCCGTGTCGTGTAGCACCGTCTCATCGCCGGACAGCAACGCCAGGCGCACGACCATCTCGGAGCGCCGGACGACATCGGGCACGCGGAAGTCCACGAAGCCCTGGAACGCGCTGCCGCAACGTACCACCTTTGCCGGGTTGCGCTGCGCGGCGACGATCTCGCCATCCAGCTCAAGTTGATAAACCAGGCTCGTGTGCTCCGGCAGCACATCCAGATCGTTGCATAGCCACGCCTCCACCGTCGCCCCCTTCGGCAAGCTCAGGGCAAGCTCCTTCGGCAAGCTCAGGGCAAGCCGTTCGCCGGCAAAGAAGGCGCGCCGGTCGCTGCGCAGATTGACCATCAGCGGCGTCAACGCCTCGCGATAGGCAAAGTAGGCCGGTTTGGGCTGTCGCTCGACATCCATAATGGCCTTCATCCACCCGGAAGGGAAGGCATCAATGAACAGGTGAATGGCAAACGACGTCATCCGCGCGTCGCGACGGAAGGCTTCGGTCATCAAGCGCGTCATCCGCGCCTGGTGCGCCTGGCTGGCCGCCACCCAATCCGCGAGCGTGTGCTGCGTATCGAACCACATATAGTGAAAACGCCCCGTCTGCGCCTGGACGATGCGGTCGGGCGTCCACGCATATTCCTCCTCCGGCGTCTGCGGCAACCACGCGGGCGGATAGTGGTCGCGCATCACGTTGACCGGATCCAGGCCTTCCGCGCCGAATTCGCCGCAGCCGTAGTTCCAGCCCGGCTTGACCTTCTGCCAGTACCCGGCGTGCAGCTTGCCCAAGTCAACCCCGTGGCCGTTGTACCAGCCGCAGTAGCAGTGGTTATCCGGCAGGCCCGGCGCGGGTGGATCGTAGTCGCCATCCACCGGCTTGATAACGCGGTCGGGGTTAAGCAGGTGAACCACCTGATCGGCGGCCAGGAAGAAGGCTTCCAGCTCGGCCCGCAAGAGGTGGCGATGTGGCTTGTTGTGCGCGTTGGGGAACGGCTCGTTGATGTAGGAGATCAGCACATTGCACGGGTGGCTGCGGACAAGCTGCTCCATCTCGCCCGCTTGCCGCACCGCCTCACAGAATTGGTTGCGACGCAGCACGGCGAAGAGTGGCAAGTCGGTCTGCGTCATCATTCCCAGGCGGTCGCAATACTCGTAGATTTCCGGCTGGACCGGGCGTTGCGTCAAGCGGAAGAAGTTCATGTGACAGAGTTTCGCCAGCAGGATGTCGTCGCGCAATTGCTCCCAATCAGCGTGGATGACACATTGCTGCATATGCCCCATCGTGTTCGCGCCGCGCAAGCGAATTTCGGCATCGTTGAGATAAAAGCGGCCCTTCGGTTCGTCCGCTTCTTCCATACGAAAGGCGCGCAGCCCGAACTGCCGCCGCTGCACGTCGAGGGTCTTGCCGTCCGCGTCGAGCAGCCGCACCTGAAGCTGGTACAGCCACGGCGTCTCCGTGTTCCACAGGCGCGGGGCCGGAATCTCGAACGCCAGGCGGTACTCGTTGACCGCCGGTCCGGCCGGCCCGCTCACTTCGTAACCCTGCCCTTCGAAGATCGTCTGCGCGAAGTTCTGCCCATACAGCGAGAGTTCGAGGCTGAGCTCCTGCCGCAATCGCCCGGTATTGTGGACTTGAATCCAGGCTTCGGCGCGGGCCTCCCTCTCTCCGTTTTCCAGCATTGGACGCACGAAAATGTCGTCAATGAACAAAGGCGCGCGCGCTTCGAGCGTCACAGCCTGGTAAATCCCCATCCCCGGCGGGCAATGGTGCCAGCCGACCAGCGGGTCATTGTAGCCGGGGCCGGTGGCGGCGTAAAGTTTGTCGCCTTCGTAGAGATGCCCGTCCTCGCCCCACGAATTGTTGCCCATGCAGATCGCGTCATTCTCCACGCTCAGGAGTAAAACATTTCCGCCCAAACGCGCGGCAGTGGTACACTCGAACGCAAACGGCGCGAAGAAACCCTCGTGCGACCCCACCAAGTGGCCGTTCACAAAGGCATGCACTTTGTAATCCACACCCTTGAAACAGAGGAAGAGCGTCCCATAAGTCTGCAGCTCCGCTGTGACCTCGAAGGTCGTGCGGTAAAGTGTCGTTGCCCGCCCAAGCGGACCGCCGTAGTACGGGATGTCCACGCGCTCCCACTCGCCTTGTCCGGACAACGCGCGCATGAAATCCGCCTGATCGGCCTCCGTTTGTATCCGCCAGTCAAAGCTGGTGAGCGGCAGCATGTTGCGGGTGGGCGTAGGAACCGGCGCGAGATCCTGCATAAACGGCGCGTAGCGCTCGCGCATCCGTTCTAACTCGCGCGCCAACTTTTCGGGCGTGTCCACCTTATCAAGCGGTTGAAACACTGCTGTAGGATCAAGCCCTTCCAATGAGAGAATGTCGCTGTGTTTGCCGCGGGAATTATTCTCCAGTTGCTGGAACAACCACGGTTGCGGCTCAACGAGCGGCTCGCGCCGGACGCTGCGGGGCTGCGGTTGGTGCGTGTCGCGCGTCCCGGCAATATCAGCAAAAACATCTTTACGCTTCACCTCTGACATACGTGCTCCTTGTTACAGACCTTATCATGGCCGCATCCCCATCCGCAAAGCCTGGAAGAGATGCGTGCGGGTCATCCGCCACAGTACAAAGCCTTGTGCCAGAAACAACGTCGTGCCGGTCAGCACGACCATCCACCACGCACGCGGCCAGTCCACATATGCGATGAAGGGCGGTACCGGCAAACTGCCGCTGCCCAGTGGAAAATACGGGCCATACAATAACGCGCACTGCACGCCACAGACCACCCCGACGGCCAATCCATAGATGAGCGAAACGATCTGCTCCAACACAACACTGACCAAAATGTCGCGCCGTCTGAGGCCCAGAGCGCGCAAGACCGCGTGTGCGAGGGCGCGCTCGCGCACCAGAGCCGTCGTATAGACCAACACATCGCCCACCGACAGCGCGACCCCGGCAACGAAGCAGAAAGAGAGTAGTCCGAAGAGGCCTGTGCGTTCCAGCCGTTGGCGCTCAATGCGCAACGCCTGCGGCAAATCCTTGACCTGTCTGAGCGGCACGCCCAGCCGGTTGATGTACTGCAACGCGATCTCGACGTCGGCGCCCGGCGTCAGTTTGAGCCACACATCGTGCGGCAGGATGCCGGCGCGCAACTCCAGGTAATCCAGATTGGCGATGATCACCGGCTGCCCATCGGGGTAGGCGGTGGGAAAATAGTCGAAGAAACCGGCAACTTTGCCATCGAAGCGCACCCACGTTTCACCATAGAGTTTGACGCTCACATTTAGCGTATCACCCACGGCTAACCACGAACGCGCGGCGATGTCGCCGGGCAAAAGGATGCCGTTCGGAGCCAGGGCCAACCGGTTCATCAATTCACCGAGCGATTCGGCGGCATAGTCGCGGCGAAAGTAGACCACCTGGGGAATGTTGACCCGTTCCACGGCCAGCAGGCGATAGTAGGACACGCCCCCCGACGGTTGCAGCGTCGCTTCAAATTCCGCCACGCGGGCGGCTGCTTCGACCCCCGGAGCGTCCCGGTAAACGTCGCTCGGCACGGTGACGATCTCGACGCCCTCCGTGGCGCTGCGTCCGAAAGTGCCAAACCGGTCGCCCGGCTCGGCGGTCAGCTTGAGGATCACGTCTGTCCCATAGCGATATTGCAGACTATCGGTCAACCAAATGTCGGCGCTCTTGGCGACCGAGGCATAAAAGACGCCGAGTGTGAGTGACAGGGTTAAGCGGTAAATGGACGCGCGGTACTGTTTCCCGGCGCGGATGAGATTCAGCGCCGCTAGGTAGGTCGAAATCCACGGCAGAAAGCGTCCGAACAGGTCGATTGGAACCATGAGCCACGCGAACACTTCCGCTGCCAGGAGCGGCGCGGTGAAGATGAACAGGGTCGGCGCGAGCATAACCAGCGGATCGTTGCGCGGATCGAGCGCGTTGAGACTGGTGAGGACGATGCCGCGATTAACAAGCATCTGGTAAGCGTATACGGTCGCCAGGACGAGGAAAGCGAGCCACGCCACGCGCAAGGGGCTGGAATACCGGATTTGGCGCGGATGCGTCTGCTCGTAGGCGATGAGCGTCCGCCCACTCGTTTTGGCGGTAACGTAGAGCCGCACCAGCAGGCTGATCATCACCACGATGAAAGTAGGAGTCCAGGTCGCGGCGGAGAGGCTGACCGCCAGTGGGTCGTGCAACGCGAAGGTGAGGAATCCCGTCGCGTAACCAAGCAGCCGCGCCAACAGCAGCGCAAAGAGCGCGCCGAGAGGCAGCGCTGCGCCGCCGAGCAACAATGACTCACAGGCGGACAGCGCCAGCAGTTGCCAAGTTTTGCTCCCCCGGCTGACCAACATCGCCGCTTCGTGTTCCTGGAGCTGATTCTGTATCGTGGACAGCGAAGCCAGCGCGTGCGCCAGGATGACCAGCAAGGGCAAACTGAACCCAAAGAGCATCACCGCGAGGGTTTCTTTGCGTGTTTGGCCGCGCCGCAGGTCTTCGCCGGGATCGAGGTCCATACGCGCGTTCGGCAGGCGGCGCTCGGCTTCGCGCGTGACGTGTTGTAGACCGGCGATGTACGCCTCGGCACGGTCCAGCCGGACGCGCTGATCGTCGAAGACGTAGTACCACGCCGCCGATCCTGCCAACCCACCCGGTGGTTGCAGGATGAACGCCTCGAACTGTTCGGCTGTCACCAGAAAGCGACCGTCAAAGTGCAACGACGGTTGCCTGGGCCAGAAGTGATCGGTGGGATTGCGCGCCTGCCAGAATCCGGCAATCTTGATCGGGATGAGCGGGCCGCCGGAAGAGAACAGGTCGCCGAGATCGTATTCGTCTCCCACCTGAAGTGCAAGGTCTTGGGCGAAGGCGCTTTCTAACCAGACGTGCAGATGCGTGGGATCGCTGAGTTCACCGAAGGGCGCGCCCGCGTACACCTCGATGTGTTCGGCAATGTCCGCAACGTAGACCACCTGCACGCCGGCCAGATACTCCGTCGTATATCGATAGTCATCGGGACGGGGCGCGAGGCGATAGATCACGCTTTGCAGCTCCACGTTGACCGACGTGACCGGCAGACGCAACGTTTTCCTGAGAGCATCTTCCAGCCACGCACCGGTGGCTGCGAGGTCAGTCAGCCCCAAAGGCTGGTGCTCGGTGGGTTGGGCGCTGATGCGCACCGAAAACAGCGGCCATCCGCGGATCTGGGCGCGCGCGTTGATCTCTTGTTGCAAGATGCGCCGGCTGACGGCTCCGGAAAAGACCGGAATCCCTAGCGTGATGCCCACCGACAGCGCCGTGTTCAGCAACAGCAGCACGGAAAGCCAGGGCCGGCTCGTGAGCCGTTTGACGGCAAACTGCCAGAACCCTAACGTGCGATGCAACATTCCGTTCATGTGGATGTGTTTCAAATGCGTGATGAACAACCTTGCGAAGGTTACGGATCGTCCGCATTCCGTGTCAAGGTGCTAACCTTCGCAAGGTTTAGATAAACTGGAAGGTGATTTCAGGTTGATGCTCCTTGTTCTCGAAGTGCAGGTTGAGCGTCGTGTCGGGCGTATCCGGCGTCCATTGGAGCAGCACGAAGTTGCTTCCGGCCTCGAAGTCAATGTCGGCGATGTCGGCCGGCGCGTCCACAGCGATATGCGCCGTTCCCCACATTTGCCCGTTGACCCAGACCGCGACCTCGCCGCCGCCCTCCAAACGCAGGCACGTTTGCAGATCGGGATTGGGCAGCCCGCCAATCGTCTCTACAAGTTTGCGTGGTTCGGGCGTGTGGACTTCCAGGCCGATGCAGGCGACTTCGCCGGCAGGCAGGTCGGCGGCGCGGAGACACCCGCCTGGCGCGGCGACGGTCTGCTCCCACCCTGGCCAGAGCCGGAAAGTCGCGTTGTCGCTGCAATACTCCACCTGCCGGACGCTCAACTGGAGCAGTTCCGCCAGTGTCTCCGGTGCGGCGTCGCGTGCGACGCGCACGGTCTCCGGGTAGCCGTCGCTGCGTTTCCCGGTGAGCGGCGTATGGTCGCCCGCGAGGATGTCGCTCCCGGCGGCGATCCCCAGATTCCAGAGCAGCAGTCCCAGAAAGCGACGGAACTGAAACTTCTCCGGTCGCCAGCGCATCTGGCAGAACAGGATTTGCCCGTCGCCGACCGGGACCTGTACCAGCCCGCCGCCAACGATGGGCGGTTCCCCTTCGGCAAGCTCAGGGCAAGCTCCGTCGAAGTAGGCGCTGACGGTGGGCATCCGGTCAATCTCGGAGGCTTTCTCGTCGCCAAAGAGCACGTCCAGCGCGGAATGAGTGGCGTTTTCCAGCAGGTTCATACCCCCTTCAACTGTCACTAGCCGTTCCACAATCGGTTCTTTGGCGCGTGTGCGGCGGTACGTCCAGTTTTCCAGCCAGCACGTGTCCTCGTTGCTGATCCCGTCGAGCAGCGGCGCGGGTGCGGGGCGCACGAGTTGGTAAATGCTGTGCTCTGGCGTGTTGAGTGTGAGCGCGCGCCCGGTCACGGCTTGCCAGTAAGCTGTCACTTCCGGTTGGAGGTTCCACACGATGAGCGTGTGGCCCGCGCGCAGGTAGGCGCGCCAGGCTTCGGGCGGCACGGCGGGGGGATGGTCGCCGGAGAGCACCGTCACGGCGGCATCCGGCGTGTTAGCATCGTCCCACAGCACGACATGCGCCCCGGCTAAGCCCTCCGGCCAGTCCGCATACAGGGCGGCGTCTACTGCAACCCGGCGCTCACCTGGCGCAGGCGCATCGGCCAGATAGCGCAGCGCGTTCCCCAATAGCCGGTCGGCGACAGGCAAGTCTGCCAGCCGGTCGAGCAAGCGCAGTTGCAGGCCGATGACCAATCCGCGGCCCACCTGCGCCTCGATCACCGGCGCCCATGTTAGCCCGCCGGTCCCAAAATCGCCGCCGCTCGAATCTACAATGGGATACACCAGGTGCTCGTCCTGGGGTTTCAAGTACGGATACAGCGTCACCCAGGAAGTAGACGAGGGCAATCCGAAGGGATCGTCGCCGAAGAAGCGGAGGTTGGTCTGCCCAACCACGTCTTCCGCTGCGACGCCCGCTACAACCGGATGCTCCGGCGCGCGGATGTGCGCCATTTCGACCGGCATCCGCGCCACTTCCAGGCCGGGGAAGAGGCTATGGGTCTGTTCCAGCACCAACAAGCGGCCTCCTTGCGCGACGTATTCGTGGAGACGGCGATTGAGCGGGCTACCCGGTTCGACGGTGTGCTCGCCAAGCACGAGCACGGGCGTTTGCGCGGGATCGAGCGTCTCCTCCGAGCCAACGGCGCGCGTCGCCACCCCGTGCGCGGCAAGCCATTCTACAATGCGGCTAGGGCCAAGGATGGCGACCGGCGGCAACGTCAGCGGGCGACGCAGGATGCGGCGCACGCGCTGTTCCGGTGACGTGATGTGCAAGGTGCGCCGCACTTCGTCGTCCCCTTCGGCCAACTCAGGGCAAGCTCCCTGGTCGCTGGCGAAGCGTGTCACCAGCGTCGCCTCCCCGGCGGCCAATCCCGCCAGTGGGACGCGCCAGGCGCAGCGTTGCGTCCCGCCCGGCGCGACGGTTAATGCCTGCGTCTGTTTCCAGATCACCTGCTCCCACTGCTCTACCTGCACAGAAACAACGCCGGACGCCGGTTCAGGATAATCGTTGACCACGTAGATCGTGTGAGGCATTTCGCTGTCGGCGTAAAACTGGCTGCGCTCTTCCCACACCACAATCGCCAACGGACGTTGCGCCGCTTTGATGATCTCGAAACTGGGGCCGGGGCGATAGCCGTGCGCGGGCAACGCGCCGCCTTCATCCCACCACGCATACTCGCTCTCGTAAGGGCGGTGCGCCAGCGGTTTGGCGTATGGCGCGCCGGGATCGGGCCATTCAAACGCGCGCGCCTCGGACGGCCGGTAGTTGTCCAGGCCGGAGGTGTTCCAGACGAAGAGGCAACTCACTTCGTTGGCGCGGCCCAGCTCGATGATGCGGGCCGCGTCGCGCGCCAGCGATTGGCACATTGCCGTGTAATCGC
>Ga0114946_10002527_pt1 | contig 12546 bp, 10 predicted proteins | sample WalLakDeSediment_FD_88676 | JGI IMG/M metagenome (GOLD analysis project Ga0114946, IMG submission 88676) | Lake sediment microbial communities from Walker lake, Nevada to study Microbial Dark Matter (Phase II) - Walker Lake 11/02/13 Deep Sediment | ecosystem: Environmental > Aquatic >...
CGCGACGCACGCCTTACGCGATCCCGCGACAAGAAGGTGATCGCGGGGGTCCTCGGCGGGCTTTCCGACTACTTCTCGGTCGACGTGACGATAGTGCGCGTCGCATACATCCTGTTCGCGCTCATCTTCAACGCGTGGGGGCCGCTGATCATCGCGTACATCGCGGCGGCCATCATCGTCCCCGAGGCGCCGAAGGAGGCGCAGGTTCCTCCGACCGCTGCGCCGGCACCCCCTCCGCCGCCCCCTCCGGCGGAGACCGAAGACGGCTCTTAGCGCATGGCCACACTGCAGCCCGCCGGGCCTACGCAGCCCGGGGAAGTGATCGACGCGCATTGTCACCTGTTCTCGGTGCGCCTCTTCGAGGAGTACATCGAGTCACACCCCGACGGTGCTCCACGCTTCAAACAGGCGCTCGAGGAGCGCAAGTTCGGCAGGAGGGGCGAGACCCTGCCCGACATGCCGGCCGACGAGATGGCCGCGTGGTACACGGATCGGATCCACGAGGCGGGTCTGGCCAAGGCGCTCATCGTCTCGGTCATCCCGGACTCGGCGTACATGCGCGAGTTCATCGATGCGGCGGCAGGGCACGTGCACGCGCTCTGCAACGTCGACCCGCGCGACCCCGGTGCCGCCGACCTGCTCGAGCGGGAGATGGCCGCGGGTTTCAAGGGCGTGAAGCTGCTCCCGGTCAATCGGTGTTACCGGCTCTCCGACCCCGCCTGCAGGCCGTTCTTCGAGAAGGCGGCAGCGCTCGGCGCGCCGATGATCGTGCACTACGGGGTCACGGTCGATCCAGCCGGAGACATGGGCTTCGCGGACCCGACGGATCTCTCCCCCGTCGCGCGTGACTTCCCCGAGATAACCTTCGTGATCGCACACTTCGGCGCGGGCTACCTCGACCAGCTGCTCAAGGTCGCCTATCAGTGTCCGAACGTGGCCGTCGACTCCTCGGGAACGAACAACTGGATGGACTTCATGGCCTATCCCATGACCCTCGCACAGGTGTTCGAGCGGGCTCTCGGCTCGCTGGGGCCGGAGCGGGTGCTCTTCGGCACCGACTCGGGTAGCACCGCGGCCTACCGGTCGTGGATCAAGTATCAGCAGATCGCGACCTTGGATGAGATCGGGATCGGCTCGACGCAGAGGGATCTCATCCTGCGCGGCAACGCGGTGCGCGTCTTCGGACTGGACGGGTGAGGCGGATGGCTGACGGGACACGTGACGTGGAGCCGGCGAGCGACTACGACCAGATGGTCGACTGGGGAAAGCGGCTGACGCGCGAGGCGCCGTTCTTCCGGGACCTCTTCGCCCGCTTCGGGGTGGAGCGCATCGTCGATGTCGGTTGCGGGAGCGCGAAGCACGCCATCATGTTCCGCGAGTGGGGACATGAGGTCATCGGCGTGGATCCGAGCGAATCGATGCTCGCCCAGGCGCGCGGCAACGCTGCTGCGGCTGGCGTGGAGATCGGACTCGTCGAAGGGGGTTTCGGTGGGCTCGAGCGCCTCGTCGGCAGCGGACACGACGCGGTACTGACGCTCGGCAATGGCCTTCCGCACGTCGACGGAGTCAGCGGCTTGCGCGCGACGCTCGCAGACTTCGCCGCGGTGCTGCGCCCCGGCGGGCTTGTTGTACTGCACCTGCTCAATCACGCGCGCCTCATCGACGGCAATGTGCGCATGATGCCCGCGACCTTCCGCGAGACCCCCGAAGGCGACCGGGTCTTCATCAAAGTGCTCGACCACGTCGACGGCGGCATCATGTTCGACTTCGTGACGCTCACACGGGAGCCCGGGGCAGTGGCGGGTTCGGGCAATGCGTTCGCCTATGACGACCCCGGCGAGACAGGCTGGCACCTGCGCTCGCGCAGGTCGATCCACACCGCGCTACCGGTGGACCTGCTTGTTGAAGCGATTGAGAGCGCCGGCTTCGAGGCGATCGAGACCTACGGCGATCACGCCGGGCGGCCCTTCGACCGGACCTCGGACGAGTCCGTGATCGTCGTAGCCCGCCGCTCGTCCGCGTAGCGCTACTCCTGGCCGAGTCTCCGCATTAACCGGGGACCGAGTTCGCAGCGGGCGCCGCGCGCCGAGTCGCACGGTCCGACCGGAACCGCGGGTTCCTCGATGCCCAGCGTATCGTGCATGCTCTGGAGTGCCAGATAGAGATGGCAGAGCGGCAGCCCCGCAACGTTCTGGAAGCACTGGTCGGCGTCGACCTCGGCCAGATGGCTCTCGATGTTGTAGGCTCCCGCGCAACCCAGGAGTTCACCGTGGGCGGCCCAGACGTCGATGTCGTGCTCGTTCAGCTCGCGCATGCGCACCGGCGTGGTGACCGAGAAAGTCCCGACCGTATCCGACTCCGGCGGAAGTATGGCGACGCCCGTCACGACGGCGTGGGTCGCGCCTGACAGGGAGCGCAGCATCTCGTAGGCTTCGGCGATGTCGACTGGTTTGCCGAGGACCTGGCCACCATGCACCACCACGGTATCGAATGCGAGCACAGGGCCGTCCGCGCCCGCAGCCCGCGCAGCCTCCGCCTTCTCTGCTGCGAGCGTTGCGGCAAGCGCCGGAGGATCGTTGGCCAGCGGCGTATCGAGGTCCTCGGGGGTGTCGGTCGCTATGCTGGCGTACCCGAGGCCGAGCATGGCTAGGAGCCGCCTGCGCCGTGGCGAGGCCGAGGCGAGCACGAGCCGGTTGTCGGCGACAGAGTGCACGCAGGGATGATAGCACCAGCTGCGGGACACGGGTCTCGCAAGCACTATACTGAGTGCTGTAGGTCAGCCCGTCGTCGCGAGGACGTCACCACGTGAACGAGCCTGCGGAGTCACAATCGATCCATCCTGTGATCGAGCGCTTCCTGCGCCAGCTGGTGACCACCTACAGGGCAGTGGTCCTGTACCCGGACGCCAGTACGATCCCGCGCGAGAACAGCGCCCGCGCCGCGGCGCTGCTTGCCGAAGCCGGCGAGGCGGTTGCGGACCTTCGTGTCGCCGTGGACAAGGACGGACTGTGGGTCGAGGGAGTCCGCGCGCTTGTCGGACAGGCCGGGGCGACGACGTTCGGCCGCGAGCTCTACCAGCGCTCAGTCTCCGAGGTTCGCTTCCGGACGGACACCACCAGCGAGGCCCTCCTGGGATTCCTCGGGATTCTGCGCCGCTCGCCCGAGGAGTTGGAAGCATCCGGTGGCTTCGAGGCCGTGTTGTGGAACACGGGGGTCGATTCTGTGACGGTGGTGGAGTCATCGACCGTGGTGGTGGAGGCGCCGTCTGCCGATCCTGAAGCTGCGGATGAAGCGTGGCCGCCGGACAGTGGCCGCATAGAGTTGCTGCTCGCCACTGCGAGAGACCCGCGTTCGGAGGGGCATCGTGTGCTCGTGCGGGTGCTGCTCGATGCGGAGGTGATCGACTGTTACGTCACGTCGGTGTTTCAACGCGCCGCTCTCTCTCCTGCCGACACCGAGCCGGGTGACGTGCTCGCCACTATCGCGCGAGTCATCGGCACTCTCGAAGACGAGGAGCGCCGCATCGCACTCCGGGCTGTCGCAGATGCTACCCGTGGGTTGCCCGCGGGCAGGTTGCGCTCCCGGAGCGTAGAGCGGATCCTCGCGGCCGCACGCACGGACCGGGCGGTCGCGTCCTTCGTGCGCCAGGTCGGCATCGACGACGTGTGCCGTGTGCTGACCGAGGGCCTGGACGAGGACGACATCTCGGTCGAGGGGCTCGCCCGCGCGATTCGCAACCTCACACAGATCACGCTGTCCGCGCGAGACGAGGTCAGCCATGCTGCAGGGGTCGCCATGCGAGAGTCTGGCATGCCCGAGAAGACCGTATCGGCGGTACTCGGCAGCGCAGCACCGTCGCGGATCATCGCTGCCGGACATGAGGCTGAAGCCGTCGGCGGGGCTCTCGACTCCGTTCTCAGGCTGGTCGATCTCGCGTCGACGACTACCGGCGATGCCGCCGACGACCCCGGCATCGCCCAGCTGCGCGACGAGGCGCAGCGGGGTTTCAGGGACAGCGATGTCATCGGGGCGCTCGTGACGCTGGCGGTCCTCACGCTCGGGACCCCGGCATTCGATGACAGCGTGAGCGCGCTTGAGGGCGGTCTCGGACTCCTGCTCGAACGCGGGGAGTTCGAGGTGGCTGCGGAGGCCGCCGAAACGCTCCTGCAGGCGGCGCGCACCGCTACTCCCCGGGAGAGCGCGCGTCTGGCCGGCGCCGTGCAGCGGCTCGCGGACGTCAGAGAGATGCGTGCGCTGCACCGGGCGATGCATGTGTACGATCGGGACACGGCCGAGTATCAGGCGTGTGAGCGACTGCTGGTGACACTCGGTGACCTTGCCATCGAGCCGTTGCTCGAGATGCTCGCCGACGAGCCGGACATGGCTCTGCGGAAATCGATGGTCGACCTCATCTCAGCTGTAGCGGACGCTCACATCGAAGAGGTCGGGCAGCGTATCACGGATGCGCGCTGGTACTTCGTCCGAAACGTCGTATCCATCCTCGGTTCGACGCGGCACAGTCGCGCGCTGCCCTACCTCGACAGGACCCTGCGGCATGCCGATGCACGTGTGCGCAGGGAGACGATCCGTGCCATCGCCGGAGTCTCTGACCAACGGGTCCCCGGGTTGCTCGGAGTCGCGCTCAACGATGTCGACCCGGGCAACGTTCAGCTGGCATCACGCTACCTGGGAAAGCTGAGACACACCGAGTCCATTCCGGGGTTGCTCGCAGTCGCTCGTGGCGAGGGTGCCGGCAACCGCGAGTACGCTCCCAGGGCAGAGGCCATCGAGGCACTCGGCGTTATCGGCTCGCCCGAGGCCCTCCAGGAACTGGCGGCGCTTGCGGGGCGCAGGCGACTCGGGGGCGGACAGCGCTCCAAGGACCTGGCCGCTGTGGCAGCGGCAGCCATCAAGGCGATAGAGGCGGCTTCGGGAGAGGCGGAGCGATGAGCGCGGCCCCTAACGACACTCCCCTGCGGTACCAGGCCGACGGTCAGGCACGTCTGCGCGATCTGCTGACGACGCTCTCGGCGGCCCGGCGCAGCTCGCAGTTCTACCCGCCGGAGCACCCCGCGGTCGAGCAGGCCATCAGCGATCTCAAGTGGGTGGTCGACGAGTTGCACCGGGTAGGGACGGAGCTTGCGCTCACGTTCTTCGAGGGCGATCTGGTGTTCGAAGACCGGGTGATGCCTCAGGAGAGCATACTGTTCGATCAGCTCATCCGGGACACGAGCGCTCTGGGGATAGAGAGCATGCAGATAATGCCGGGAGTGGGCGCCGGCGAGCTCACCCGGGCGGTACGGGTGCTCGCATCCGATGCCTCCGACATCGCGTCGGCGGGAGGCATCGAGCGAGTCATCCGGGCGGCGAATGTGGAGGGCGTGCGCTTCGGTCACGTGCGCCCGACCCGGGCAGACGTGGAAGCGGGCGACGACGCTGAGCGCGACAGGCAGGCCTACGAGGGTGCGGTGGACCTCGTGCGCGAGATGGACCGGATTGTGAGAGGCGGGCGTACGCCCAGCCGTTTGCCGGTGCGTTCCGCAGTGGGGTCGCTGGTAGAGAGCGTGCGCATGCGGCGTTCGGCGATGCTGGAACTCGCGTCGCTGAGGGACTACGACCACTACACCTTCTACCACTCCGCCAACGTTGCGATCCTCTCCCTGGCTCTCGGCTCGCTCGTCAGTGATGAGCCCCGCTTCCTCGCAGCTCTGGGCACCGGGGCCATTCTGCATGACATCGGCAAGATGACTGTAGACCCCGCGATACTCAACAAGGCCGGCGCGCTGACACCCGAGGAGTGGAACAGCATGCGCGACCATCCCGTGTCGGGGGCGCGTGTGGCGGCACAGATGTCCGGCCTCGACCGCTCGGCGGCGGTCATGATCCTCGAGCACCACATGGGGTACGACGGCTCGGGGTATCCGCGTCGTCCGCTTGGTCAGAGGCAGCATCTGGCCTCAAGGATCATCGCGGTCGCCGACGCATATGACGCGATGACCTCACGGCGCACGTACAGCGAGGCCCGGGCTCAGGACGAGGCGATGGCGCTCGTGGTCGAGAGCGCCGGCAGCAGCCTCGACCCGACACTCGTACGGCTGTTCGTGAAGATGCTCGGCGTGTACCCGCCCCGTTCCGTGGTACGGTTAGGGGACGGGAGTACCGCCGTGGTGGTGCGTCCCGGAGAGAGTGACCCGCTGCGCCCGGTGGTGAAGGTGATTGCCGCACCGGCCGGAGAGCTTGTCGAGCCGCACCTGCTCGACCTCGGCGCGGCGGGGGCGCCGGATGTCGAGGGTTGCCTCGATCCCGCCTCTCTCAACATAGAGGTCGACGACTATCTCTGACCCCGCATGAGGAAGGATGTGTCGCCAACCGTGGCAACGTACCCGTCCCGACGTCCGCGCGTCCTCACCATCGTCATTCTGGTGGTGCTCTTCTTCGGCCTGCCGTTTCTCGGATGGCTGGCCACACTCCTGACGGACTACCTGTGGTTCGTCGATCTGGGCCAGCAACAGGTCTTCATCACGACGTGGGTGAGCAGGCTGGCGACCGGAGCGCTGTTCGGCGTCATCGCGTTCGCACTGCTCTACGTCAATGCCCGGATCGCACGCTCCATGGCGCCCCGGACGATACTCACGTCGGTCGCGGAGAGCGTTCCCGACCAGTTCGAGGAGATCGTGAGCCAGCTCAGGGGGAGTGTCGGTCCGATCGTGGACCGGGTGGTGCTCTGGGGCTCGGTGGGCCTTGCCTTCTTCCTGGGGGCAGCGATGTCGGCGAACTGGGACATCATGCGCCTTGCGCTTGCCGCCGTGCCTTACGGCCTCAACGATCCGCAGTTCGGGCGTGACATCAGCTTCTTCGTGTTCACACTGCCTGCGCTGCGGGCGATAGCCGACTGGGCCACGATCGTCCTCGTGCTGACCGCGGTCTTCACCGCGGCCGTGCATCTCGTGGATGGAGCCATCCAGCCGTGGGCTCGCCTAAAGGGCTTCGCGCCGCACGTCAAGGCGCACCTCTCGGTGCTCCTGGGTCTGATCGTTGCCAGCAAGGCCTTCGACTACTACCTCTCCGTCTTCGAGCTCAGCTTCTCTCCGCGCGGTCAGGTGACGGGAGCCTCATACACTGACGTGAACGCCCAGCTTCCCGCGTTACGCCTCCTGATCGCCATCGCACTCATCTCCGCGGTCACCCTGATCGTCAACATCCGCTTCAAGGGTTGGCGCCTGCCGATCATCGCGCTGGGGGTGTGGGTCGCGGCCTCCGTTCTCGCCGGGACCGTCTATCCGAACCTCATCCAGCAGTTCCGCGTTGCGCCGACCGAGGCCTCGGCCGAGGAGCCGTACATCGCGCGCAACATCGAGGCGACCCGGCGGGCCTACAGCCTTGACGACGTGCAGTCGCGACCATTCCCGGCAGCGGAGACACTCACGGCCGAGGACGTCATCGCGAATCGGACCACGCTCGAGAACGTGCGGTTGTGGGATCCCTCCGTTGCGGTACAGACCTATCGCCAGCTCCAGATCATCCGTACCTACTACGACTTCAAGGACGTCGATATCGACCGGTATGAGGTCGACGGGCGCATGCGTCAGGTCCTCGTCTCAGGACGTGAACTCGACACCTCGCAACTCGCCGAGCAGGCGCAGACGTGGCTCAACCAGCACCTGGTCTACACCCACGGGTACGGGCTGGTGGTCAGTCCGTCCAACGAGTCCGACCTGCGAGGACTGCCCAACTTCTGGGTGGGCGACATCCCGCCTGAATCGATCGAGGACCTCGAGATAGAGCAGCCCGCCATCTACTTCGGTGAGGCGACCAACGACTACGTCGTACTCAACACGGGCATCGCCGAGTTCGACTTCCCCGTCGGGGAAGGGCGCGCCGAGACCTTCTACGAGGGGGATGCCGGCGTTCCGGTCGGTGCTTTCGGGAGACGGGTCGCTTTCGCCCTGCGCTTCGGGGCACCGCAGATCATCTTCAGCGACTACATCGAGTCGGACAGCCGGGTGCTCTTCGACCGGGATCTCTCGACCCGTATCGCCAAGCTTGCCCCGTGGCTCACCCTCGACAGTGATCCGTACCCTGCGCTCGTCGACGGCCGCATCGTGTGGATCATCGATGCGTACACCACCTCGAACCGCTACCCGTACTCTCAGTACTTCCGGGGCATCAACTACGTGCGCAACTCCGTGAAGATCACCGTCGATGCCTTCGACGGCACGACCACGCTCTGGGGCTTCGACCCGGACGACCCGATCCTCCGCGCGTGGAGCACCATCTTCCCGGGCTTGATCACCGACCAGGCCGAGATCCCCGATAACGTGCGGCGCCACTTCCGCTACCCGGAGGACCTCTTCACCCTTCAGGCCGATGTGTACAAGACCTACCACATGACCGATCCGCGCGACTTCTACAACAAGGAGGATGCGTGGGAGCTACCGGGCGAGCGCGAAGGCATGCCCATGCACCCCTACTACGTTCTCATGCAGCTGCCGGGCGAGTCGGCGGAAGCGTTCCAGATGATCCAGCCGTTCGTGCCGCGGAACCGGGACAACATGATCGGGTGGATGTCGGTGAACAGCGATCCGGCCGAGTACGGCAAAAGGATCGTCTACACGTTCCCCCAGGGGACCGTCATCCTCGGCCCCGACCAGGTGGCCGCACGCATCAACCAGGACGATGTGATCGCGCCTCAGCTCACCCTGTGGAGCCAGCGTGGCAGCGAGGTCATCTTCGGCAACATGCTTGTGGTGCCGCTTGAGGACTCGGTCGTCTACGTTCAGCCGCTCTACCTGCAGGCGGAACAGACCGCGATCCCCGAGCTGGTGCGCGTCATCGTCGTGTACGCCGACAAGGTGGAGATGGCCCGCGATCTCGAGTCGGCTCTGCTCGCCGTCTTCGGAGAGCGCCCGGCCGCTGAGCCCGGTGAGCCCGGCGAACCCGGACTGCCCGCCGACGCAGTGCGTGCCCAGGAGCTCTACTTGCAGGCGCTTGAGGCACAGCGAGCAGGTGACTGGGCCGAGTACGGGCGCCTGATCGAGGAGCTCGGCGACGTCTTGCTGGAACTTTCGGGTCCCGTGGGGCCGGGGGCTTCGGTCGAGGAGACCCCCTCCCCGTAGTTGTCAGCCGACGCGTTGCCCGGACCGCTCTCAAGCGGTTCGGGTGGCGCGTCGATATAGACCGTGCTAAGCTTATCGCTTGTCATAGTCCAGTAATGTCCTGTGTGGGCGTGTGGCCGTCAGATGATTGGCGCGGCCGCTCGGACCGACGCCCGCAGGACACGACAGCCGATCGAAGGGGTCGCAGCCACCGGTACACGGTGATCGCAGACTCGCCTACACAAGCACGACAAGGTCCGCGCCGAACAGCATACTCGTGCTTGTGAGGCATCTGGCGACGGCCGTACGGCCCCCTGATGCCGGTGCGAGGCAGCTTTCTCCCCTCCTCCTTCTCCACCTATCCCGGGCATTTCTACGTGCCTAAGCCGCCTCCGCGCCCGTCGCCTGACCTGTACCCGTACGTGGAGGTAGTCTTGATATCAAGAAGTAAGCTCGTTCTTCCGGTTCTGGCCGCCAGCGCGGCGATCGGAGTGGTGGCGCTCACTACCGCGGTTCTCTTCGCCGTAGGAGTAGTGCCTGTGAACTACGCTGAGGCTTCGCCCGCCGCGGCTCCTTCAGACGTGCTCGGCGTGGGCCAGAGGGTGGCATCCCTTGAGGGCCTCGAGACGACGGGCAAGGTTCCCGTTGCCGAGGTCGAGGTTCCCGAGTCGCTGGTCACCGCACCGGCGCGCGCGAAGGCCCCGATCCCCAAGCCTAAGCCTAAGCCGGTAGCTCGTCCCGCCGCGGCCGCGCCCAGCAGGGCCGTAGCCACAGGCGGCTGGCAGAGTGCGAAGGCGTCCTGGTACGGACCGGGCTTCTACGGCCGCCGGACCGCGAGCGGTGCAGTGCTCACCCAGGGCATGATGAACGTCGCGCACAAGTCGATGCCGTTCGGCACTCGCATCCAGTTCGAGTACAAGGGTCGGACCGCCACTGCGGTGGTGAACGATCGTGGTCCCTACATTCACGGTCGCGTCTTCGACCTCGGACCCGGAACCGCACAGGCGCTCGGGTTCGGCGGGGTCGGTACGGTGAAGTACCGGATCCTCGGCAGGTAGTCACATCTCGTCTCTGACGGCGCCGGTCTCCTCCAGGGGACCGGCGCCGCTGCTTTGGGGTACCTTTATACGTGTCGCGGCGGACATCCCGCTGCGCCGACCCGACGGAGGTGTCTTGATGCCCGATGAGCGCGGGACCTCGCAGGTCCCGGAGGAGCGCACCGTCATCGACGCGGCAGCTGACCTGCTGCAGACTCTCGTCGATTGGCTACGCCAGGAGGCTGAGGCGCTCGTAAGAGAGAAGATCGCGCTACCGCTGCAGAAGGTCGGTCTTACGGTCGCATCCGGATGGGCGGCGGCCGTGCTGCTCGTATTCGGCTTGTGCTTCATCGCCGTTGGCTTGCTGATCCTCCTCGCCGAGTGGCTTACCTGGCCGGGCGCCCTGCTCGCCATCGGAGGAGTCCTGGTTCTCGGCTCGGTCATCTTCACCGTTCTCAAGATGAGGAGCATGCAGCGATGAGCGCGAAAACGCCCGTAACCTCCAGCCCCACGCTCACCATCAACGACGTGCGCCACCATGCCGAGGAGGTTCGTGACCTCGCGAAGGCGGAGGTACGCAGGATCAGCCGCACCGATCCTGCTCAGGTTGTCGCAATCGCTGTGGTCGGGGTACTCGTCGTCGCCTCCCTGGCGTACTATCTCGGCACGCGGGGGCGTCCGTCCTGTGATGCGGGCTAGCGAAGCCCTGACTGTAGACCGGATCGTGGTGGACGCCAAGTGGATCACCGCGCACGTGCGCGTGGCCCAGGGATGTGCTCTCCGGACCGCTTCGTTTCCCGGCATCGCAGAGAGCATCCTGGAACTCCTTCCCGACCTTGTGCGCCATCGGTGCGAGTGCGGCTCGGCTCGCGGCATCGTCGCCGAGCTTGCCGACACCGAACTGCCTCACCTGCTCGAACACGTTGCGCTGGAGCTGATGGCGCGCGCGGGTTCTCCGCGGTCGCTTCGTGGCGAGACCACGTGGGACTTCGCCGCAGACGGTCGCGGTGTCTTCCGGGTCGCACTCGAGTACGACGACGATCTTGTCGCGCTTGCCGCGTTGCGCGAGGGCACGGTGATCTTGAACGCGCTGCTGCAGGAGTGCGCCGATTGACCCGTGAGCGAGCGCGGTGGTATCCTCGCGCCCAACCCCGGGGCCGCTCCCGGGGCGAATAGCAGCACCGAGGACGTGAGGGAAGAGGGCGCGAGGCGCCCGGCCACCCCTCCGATGTCCCCCGCCAGGGCGGCCGCCACACAGCGGCACCGGAAGCGGGTCGGCGCCGGACCGGTATCCCGGCACTAACGAGGCCTGCATGAGCATCGGTGATGCGACCGCAGGCGAAGATAGGTGGTACCGCGATGAAGCCCCTCGCCCTATCCAAGGGAGGGGCTTCTTGTGTTCTCGGCGAGAGGATGAGCCGATGGGTACCGCACGAGTCGTGTTCGACCGGTGGGACGGCCGCTACGCCGCACGGATGGCGCAGGTCCGCTCGAGTGCGGTCCGCGATCTCTTCGCTGCCGCCAGTCGTCCGGACATCATCAGCTTCGCGGGCGGCATGCCGGAGGTCTCGCGCGTGCCGGCGGAGGCGGCCGCGACCGCGGCCTACGAGGCTGTGATGCACGAGGGCTCCTGCGCGCTGCAGTACGGCTCGAGCGAGGGCCGGCCCGCCCTGCGCGCGCAGATCGCGGAGCTGATGGCCGAGATCGGCGTGCGCCTGTCGGCCGACGACATCGTCGTGACCGCCGGAGCGCAGCAGGGGCTCGATCTGCTCGCCAAGACCTTCCTCGACCCCGGCGACGTGGTCATCACCGAGGGCCCGACATACGTTGGCGCCCTGCAGGCCTTCTCCGCGTACGAGCCTGAGATCGTGTGCGTGCCGATGGACGACGACGGGATGCGTGTCGACGCGCTGGAGGCCGAACTCGTGCGCCTCGGTCCCCGAGGTGCGAAGTTCATCTACACCATCCCGAACTTCCAGAACCCGGCCGGGGTCACGCTGCGACCCGAGCGCCGCCGCCGCCTGCTCGAGCTTGCGCGCGAATACGACATCCCGGTCATCGAGGATGATCCCTACGGGCGGTTGCGCTTCGAGGGAGGGCACGTCAAGCCGCTTCGCGCTCTTGATGACGAGGTCATATATCTTGGCACGTTCTCCAAGATCTTCGCTCCGGGCCTGCGGCTGGGATGGATGACGGCACCCCGTCCGATACTCGCCAAGGTACTTCTAGCGAAGCAGGCCGCCGACCTGTGTGGCAGCGCCTTCGCCCAGGTAACGGCGGAGCGGTACTTCGCAGGCACGCGTTGGCGCCGGGTGCTACAGGGCCTCACGAGCACGTATGCCGAGCGCCGAAGCACGATGCTCTCGGCGCTCGAGGAGCACTTCCCGGCCGAGGCGCGCTGGACCCGTCCCGAG
>Ga0114946_10002528_pt1 | contig 12544 bp, 11 predicted proteins | sample WalLakDeSediment_FD_88676 | JGI IMG/M metagenome (GOLD analysis project Ga0114946, IMG submission 88676) | Lake sediment microbial communities from Walker lake, Nevada to study Microbial Dark Matter (Phase II) - Walker Lake 11/02/13 Deep Sediment | ecosystem: Environmental > Aquatic >...
AATCTGGTTCCAAATTAGGCGATTTTGCAATCAAGTGGCAGTCAAGCATATTGTGCTGACGTTTTCGAGCTTTCAAAAAATTCATTTTTTCGTAATTTGTGCGCTGATTGCACAAAACTTACGTTAAAGGAGAGTGCAAAATGAACATTATTATCTGGGGGTTGCTTAACAAATGTGTCATACGTGGCAATGGGTGTCAAGCAAACTGAATTACTCTCCCGACTTCCTTCGCTTCAAATAGGCATATAGAGCCGTTTTGGAAACCCCCAACATATCATATAGCTCAGAGATGGAGTGTTGTTTCTCGTCATATAGTTTGTACAGAAGCTGAGTTTCTTTTTATCAAGCGCTTTCGGCCGACCGCCTTTTCTTCCTTTGGTCCGAGCCGCCTGAAGGCCGGCCTGTGTCCGTTCGCGGATGAGGTTGCGGTCAGACTCAGCCATAGCGCCGAAGATGTAGAAGATAAGCCGGCCGCCGCTGGTGGTGATATCAATCGATTCCTGTAGGCTTTGAAAACCGATGTCTTGTTTTTCTAGCGCCGTCACTGTACTGATAAGATGCTGAAGCGAGCGACCCAGACGATCCAGTCGCCAAACAACGAGTGAATCGCCTGGCCGCATAAAGCTCAGCGCCTCTTCCAATCCTGGTCTGGCCTTATTAGAGCCGCTGACCCTATCCTGGAAAACGCGTTCACATCTAGCTTTTTCCAAAGCATCGATTTGAAGGGCAAGGTTTTGGTCATGGGTAGAATCTCGTGCATGGCCAACTTTCATAGGAGACCTTACCAGCGGCATATGTGCGCGGCGATACAACGGTTTCTGGCGACCTGGTTGAAGCGCAACCATTGGGGAGGCGCATTTTGTTGTCGAGCCATTGATGGCTGACGCTATCTTTCAGGGCAAATGGGAACATGCGTGCTATAATTTGGGCATGATTGTACCTTTCTTTCGCCTTCGCACGAAAAATTCTACTTGTTATCGAGAAAGCTATGAATGAATTAAAAAATACCGCAAGCGAAATTCTCCTGTATCAGACCGAAGATGGGGAGACAAAATTAGAAGTCCGGCTAGAGGAAGAAACTGTGTGGCTGACCCAACAACAGTTAGCCGTACTACTACATACTACAAAGCAAAACGTGGCGTAGCACCCGGAAAATATTTTTGATGAAGGAGAATTAGATGAGGCTTCAGTTGTAAAGAAATTCTTTACAACTGCCGCTGATGGTAAAAACTATAGCACGAACCATTACAATCTGGATGTGATCATTTCGGTTGGCTATCGAGTTAAATCGCATGTTGCCACACGGTTCCGTCAATGGGCTACCGGCCATTTGCGCGAATTCATTGTCAAAGGATTTGCGCTGGACGATGAACGATTGAAAGCTGGAGGACGGGGCAATTATTTTGACGAACTGTTGTCGCGAATTCGTGACATACGGTCATCGGAAAAGATTTTTTGGCGCAAGGTGTTGAGTCGGCGGCTAAATTCACTCATGGAAAACATCTCTCCTGATAACGCTACTGCAAGAGATATTGCCCGCATTCTGAACCATACCCACTATTTAATACCCGACACGCGCACGCCTTCGACAATGTACCGCTGCACGATAAAAAAGACGAGCAAAACCGGCACAATGCCAACGGCCGCTCCCATGAACAAAGCGGGCAGGTTGATTGTTTGCGCTGTCAGAAAGGTTGATAGAACAACCTGTACAGTCCAGGTTTCCCGACTTTGCCCGATTACCAGCGGCCACAAAAATGCGTTCCAACTCCGTATCAGGCCTAATGTTCCCAGGGAAATGAACACGCCTGTCGAATTAGGCACAACTATCCGCCAAAATATACCGAATGTTCCCAGCCCGTCAACCAGAGCCGCATCTTCCAGTTCTCTAGGGAAATCCAAGAAAAATTGTCGAAAAATAAAAACGGAAAAAACATCAAACATGCCTGGTACGACTAGCCCCTGGATTGTGCTTACCCATCCCAAAGAAGCTACCACCAAAAAGGTTTGCACAAATATGGCGGCGCTGGGCACCATCAGAGCGATTAACACAAAATAGAAAACTTGATCCGCCCACTTATAACGAATACGAGCAAGACCGTATCCGGCTAATGAGGTAATAATGAGGCGGCCCGCAACTTGCAGGACACTGACAATGGTAGAATTCTTCAAGCCAACGGTTATATTGGCAATGGGATCGTTTAGTAAATTGGTTAAATTTTGCCACTGCGCCGTTTCTGGCCATAGTTGCCAATCAAATTGGGCGATCTCTCTCTGTGTCATCAACGCATTACGAGCGATGATGTAAAACGGAATCAGATAGGCAATAGAGAATAGAATTAGAATTATGTATATTGATATTCTGTTCAGTATTTGCCGCTTGTCCATCTTAAGCCTCTCGTTGAAAATCTTCTATTCTCGCTTACCGAAACCAAAGAGCCGCCCCTGAATGATGGTCACACCCAGAATCAGAACTGTGACAACAAATGCTCCTGCCGCGCCCCGCCCATAATTCTGATCCTGGAAGGCAACATTGTATAAATATATGAGCGGTGGTCGCGCCAAAATCTGAGTGCCAGACGCTCCGCCTGTGGCTAAGATATTCCGGAACTCGTCAAAGGCCTGGAAGGCTTCAATAAATAGAAGCAAGAGTACCGACACGGATGTATTTCGCAGCATGGGGAACGTGATATGACGGAATGTCTGCCAGCCCCGTCTGGCGCCGTCAACCATCGCGGCTTCGTACAATGGTCGCGGGATTTCCTGGAGGGCAGCCAGGAAAATGATCATGTAAAAGCCAGATTGAAGCCATAGGCGCACGGTACCCAACACCAGCCAATAGTAGGGCGGGCTAACGGTGTTTATCCAGGCAATTGGCTCTATTTCGTTCACCAGCCACAAAATGTTGTTGACAAAACCAGACGGCAACCCATTGAAAAGGGATGTTTTCCAGACCAGCGAAGCGACAACATAGGAGCAAGCTGTGGGAATGAAAAAAATGGTCCGGAAAAAGCCTGTATTACGTCCAGCGTCGTTCACCAGCAGCGCCAACCCCAAAGAAAGGACAAAGGTAACAGGCACGATAATGATGGCAAATACAACGACGGTTTGCAGTGAGTTGATGAATCGCGGATCGCTAAAAAGCTCAGTGTAGTTGGTAAGACCAACGAATTCAGTTGGTTTTACCGTGTTTCGAGCGCGGAAGAAGCTCAACATGAGTCCCCAAACAATAGGGATATAGACAAAGACCAGGAGTCCAAGCACCATCGGCCCAACAAACAGCCAGAACTCTAGAGCCGTTTTTCTTCTTCTGTCTCCAGTAGCTTTATGAAGTTCAGGGATTGGTATTGCCATTGCGTCACCTAGAAATCAGGGATTTGAAGCACAAAGGTTACTCGGACCCGGCGCCAGCTTGAGATTCCCAGCATGTAACGTTTATACAGAAGAATAGATGCCAAAATAACTATCAATAGTTGCCGACAACAGGAAAGGCCGAGTCGCCCCAGTCATGGGGCGACTCGGAATTACAAGCATCATCGGAAATCAGCCTTTGCCAAATTTACAGGCGGCTAACGTTTTTACTTGCCAACATCATCACCGGTCAAAACGACTCCGACTTCATAGCCGATAATGCCTTTTGGAGGCTTGTCTACCTGCCAAGCAGCGAATTCAATTCCCTTTGAGCTGCGGCGGCTGCCTGGGCGAGCTGTGCCGCCGGGTCTGCATTTCGAAATAGAACTTCACTATGAGCGTCCTGGTAGATTGAGTCCATTGCGCCAGTCCAGGTAACTGGTGTTGTTTGACCGTAGAGGGGCAGCATGTCGATTACCGCAGCGGCTGGCCCAGTCTTGAGAACATCGGCCTGCGCAGCGGTGCTGGCGCGGGGCGGCACATGAAAGCCATAAGCGAGGTTCCAATCTAATTGCACGGCCGTGTTTTCGATCCACAACCATTTGACATACGCTTTGGCCGCTTCAACATGCGGGCTTCTGGCATTGACGGATTGGTTCCAACCGCCAATCCACACGCTGGGCGTCGCGTTTTCATCAAGCGCCGGCCAGGGCATCACACCAACATCATCGGCGCCAATGCCAGCAATGATACCCGGCATAGCCCATAATCCAACCCACTGCATAGCCGTCAACCCGTCAATCAACGCGCCGGGATCCCACCATTCCGTGGTTGCGCCAACAAGTAGGCAGCCGGAATCCGCCAGTTCTTTCTTTTTCTCCCACATCCGTACATTTTCGGGTGTGTTGAAAACAATCTGGTCGCCGTCAATGAAGTCGGTATTGGCAGCCCAGGCTGTCATGTAAAGCAGGTAGCTGGTCGTCCCCATATCGTTGCTAAGGTAAAGACCTTTTACACGGCCGCTACTGAGGGCGGAACAGGCTGCCAGCAATTCATCCATCGTGGTTGGGGGTTCCACGCCGGCCGCTTCGAGCATGCTTTTGCGATAATAGACGAACTGTGGGTCCATAATCATGGGGACGCCATAAATGGTATCGTTGACGATTACCCGCTGCATGGCTGTCTGGTTAAAATCGTCCAATATCCCTTCGAACAGATCATCTAGAGGCGCTAGTTGACCTGCTTCAATGCGGTCTAGGGTAACGGTTTGCAGCTCGAATACGTCTGGCCCGCGAGCGGATAAAAGGGCAGAGTTCAAGGCGGCAAAATAGTCACCTGGAACCCAGTTGACCTCTACCCGCACACCGGGGGTCAGGGCGCTGTATTCCTGCGCATAGCGCACAGCGGCCTCATAAGTCCCTTCTTCACCATACTGATGGTACCAGTGTGTAATGACAATTTCAGCTTCGGCTGTGGCTACAGCCGTTGGCGCAGGAGCCTGAGGAACCTGGGCCTCAGGGACGGCTGTGTCGCCACCACAGGCAACAAGCAAGACCGCCATAGATACTAACAATAAAACGTATTTGGGTAACTGGTTCATGGGTTTCTCCCTTGTTATGCGTACTTCAAAGTACAAATTATTCTTAAACCACGCGCTTCATTCATTAATTTACTGCTTGATATTTGTAGCTGCTCTATATGCACGTAACCTCCTTGATTTAACTCGATAGTGCGGCCAGGGTTGTGGATCAAAAACCGTTGCAACTTAAAGGCAATTGCGCGTCCTTGAGAAACGGACTGTTTTATGTTTCGGACTGGATGCCAAATTATTAGGAAACCGATTTCTGAAACCGGTTTCTGATAAAGATTACCACAATCATTCTGTGGATGTCAAGACCTTTAGCTGCGCAACCTGACGAAAGAGAGGCTGGGGTGACCTATAAACCCCTGTGATTTCAGTCAACTTCGAGGCTATAGGCTATTCTACAAGTAGTATTGACAGCAAGCATGGGCTTGTGGTATTCTGTAAACCGTATTCAGAAACCGGTTTCTGAAATCGTTTCAGGAATCTGATAACAGAGGATAAGATATCATGCCCCGAACCACAATTGCCGATGTAGCCAAAGTGGCCGGCGTGTCTAAAGCGACGGTAAGTCGCGTTCTCAACGGGAATTACGAGTATATGAAGCCGCGTACCCGGATTCGCGTTGAAGAGGCGATAGACAAACTGGGGTATCGTCCCAGTAACGTCGCCCGCAGCCTCACCTCCAATCGAACTAGCACGGTGGCGATTCTAGTTTCTGATGTGGGCAATCCTTTTTACGCTGATGTGATTCATGGTGTGGAAGATGAAGCATTTAAGAAGAATTATGATGTCTTCTTGTGCAACACTAATTATGACTTGAATCGCGGCCTGGCTTTCATTCGCTCGTTAATTGACAAGCGGGTAGAAGGGGTCATGATCATGTCAAGCAGGATGTCGGATTTATGGCTGGCCGAGCTGAACAGAAACAATGTCCCAGCCGTCGTTTTGGATTGGGAAGTAAAAGCGATGGGAGCCGATGTGAGCACAATTGGCGTGAATTATGCAATTGGCATTCAGGCTGCCGTTGACCATTTTATCGCCCTTGGTCATCAGCGTTTTATTCATGTCAGTGGACCCCTGCACCTGCAAACGGCGCGGGATCGTCGCGATGCCTTTTGGAGCGCCTTAGCCAGGCACGGTATTCCGGTCGAGTCAGTGCCTGTGATTGAGGGCGATCTCCAAATCGAGGGAGGACGTCAGGCTATCAAAACAATCGCGAAATTGTCGCCCCAGCCGACGGCCGTTTTTGCGGCTAATGATCTGACAGCTATGGGCATCATTGCAGGTGCCAGAGCACAAGGTATCGAAGTGCCACGGGATTTGTCTGTCGTGGGTCTGGACAATATCTGGTTGGCTGAACAGGCCGACCCGCCATTGACAACGGTGAACTTACCGCGGTATGAAATTGGCCAACTCGCGATACAAATGCTGTTTGATTTACTAGATTCGAGCAGCGAACGCCCCTCCACGCCCGTTCGCCGTGAAGTGACAACATCCCTTGTCGTCCGCCAATCTACGGCCGCGGCGCCCCAATAGGAGATTATTACATGACGGCAATTCCACCTCTTGCCGGATTAGCCACCTATGCTGAGGCCGCGGCTCTCGGCTACAGCGTGGAAGAAAATGTAACCCGACTTTTACGGTATGCCTGGATTGAAAAGCGGCTAATGGAAGTTGGTCTCTATTGGCTGGCTTCTACCCCGGAGTGGGAAGTGAAAGAAGCCCTGGGGCTGCACCTGAGCCTTCATGCCGACCATGCCGCCGACATTCGGGCGCGCGTGGCGGAAATGCGTAATCCGCTGCCACGCATGGACATCAGCCCAGACCCGGCGATTGACCAATTTTTTGCCGAGTTATTGACCGCTGAGACAACCCTGGAGAAATTGGTTGGGTTATATGGCGTGCTGCTGCCCGTCTTGTTGCAAGCGTATCGTACACATTGCGGCCGAAGCAATCCGGTCATTGACTATCCTACGCGGCGCTTGCTCAAACATGTTTTGCTTGATGAGGAAGAAGTGGGGGCCTGGGGCGCGGCGGCTGTGACGGCCGTGGTCTCCCCACTCGCCGATCAATCTCGGGCCAATCAGTGGTGCGCGCACTTACAATCCTACTTGGATAACATGGGCGGCATCATGGGCGACCAGGCGAAACCAACCGATTTGTCGCCCAGTCGCGTCACAGCCCCGTTCACAGCAGATTATTTTCCCAGGCGAGACGAACGGTTCGTTATGCGCTGGAACTTTACCAATCCCCAGCGCCAGGTTTCTTTGAATGAAGACGTCGGGTTAGATGAGCGCATCCTGGCCCTTATGTGCCGCCGCATTGTGGAAATGGATGTTCCCGAATATATGACCCGGATCATCGCTGAATCAGCGGGCGAACCGTGGGAGTATTATGTGGAAATGACCCGTCAGTTGTGGGATGAGGTGCGCCACGCCAGCATGGGAACCATCTACTTCGAGAATCGCGGGATTGACTGGAAACGACTGATTGCCATCCACCCCGGCATGTCAATCCGGTTAGGCGGGCTCCCCATTGAAGACGCCCACAATGTATTATACGCCATTGAGCAAAATCTGATGCCGGCCAAAACCGGCAAACGGTTAGAGTACGAGATTGGCGTCAATGCCCAGGATCCCCTGGCCGCCCAAATACAGGATTACGATTGGGCCGATGAGGTGCTTCACGTCCACACCGGCCGGAAATGGTTGCTGCCTAAAACAGGGTTGCCCTCCAGCGAAGCGGTAAAAAGAGGCTGGGATTTACGCGCCGCCACTGTCGGGATCCTCGCAGAATACGAGGGGCGCGGCGAACAAAAAAATTGGTGGCCTGAATTTGTCCAGGAAACGCTTGGCCGCGAGACAGAACAAAAAGAGTTCAACCTGACTCGAATGTAGTTGAGTGACATCATGACCCTTACACCAAAAGAACGTCTACGTCGCGCCGTCCGCTATGAACCTGTAGACCGCATACCGACCCAGATCAACTACACGCCAGACATGGGCAGAAAAATGGCCGACCATTTCGCTGTCAGCCTTGACGAATTACCCGCTTTTTTAGGCAACCACATGATCCGCCTGGACATAGATTTTCCCGGCATCCTCAGCCAGGATGGCAAGGTGAAGTCTGACTGGTGGGGGGTTGGATTCGACACGCAAGAAGAAGGTTATTTCGCGGCCGTTAGTCCCCTGGCTGGCGGCGCCGATCTGGACAAGCACCCCTGGCCCAATCCGGACGATCCCCAATTGCTAAAAAGCGCCGGGCGGACGATCCAGGAAAAAGGCGAGACCTATTTCATCACGCCTAACTTCGGCTTTGCCCTGTTTGAGCGGGCCTGGACGCTGCGGGGCTTTGAGCAGTTCTTCATGGATATGGCCCAGGACCCCGTCTTTACGGGCGAACTGCTTGATCGGATTGTTGACATTCAACTCAGGCTCATTAACCGTTACCTTGATTTAGGCGTGGACGGCGCTTACTTCGGCGATGATTACGGGGCGCAAAAGAACTTGCTGTTTTCGCCACGCATGTGGCGTCAATACATCAAGCCTCGTTTAGCCAGGCTGTTTGCCCCCTTCGTGGCGCGAAATATGCCGATTTTGATGCACTCGGACGGCCAGATTCAGAAGATTTTGCCCGATTTGGTCGAAATCGGGCTGACGACGCTCAACCCGGTTCAACCCGAAGCGCTAGACCATGCCTGGTTGGCGGAGAATTTCGTCGGCAAACTGGCCTTTTATGGAGGGGTTTCTACCCAGACCGTTCTGCCTTACGGGACGCCTGCCGAAGTGAAAACGGCCGTTGCCAGCGCTGCGGCTACTCTTTCTCCAAATGGAACCGGCTTGCTGATCGCTCCTTCACATCGCCTGATGACCGACATTCCCATGGCCAACATTGCCGCTATGCTCGAAGCCTTCCAAGAATTAGCCTGACATCGCCGGAGCATACCGATGGAGAGCGAAGAACGAACAGCTTACATCAGCGAGAAGTTTGCGGCGTACTTTGGCGGGCAACCGGAATTCTGGTCGCGCGCTCCTGGTCGTGTGGATTTGATGGGTAGCCACACGGACTATAACCTGGGTTATGTCATGACTATGACCATCAGCCAGGATACCTGGATTGCCGCCCGCCCGCGCGCCGATAGGCAGGTGCGTATTCGTTCGCTCAACCTGGAGGGCGAAAGCCGTTTCCATCTGGATGAGATCAAACATGATCAGCGCGTCTTCTGGAGCAACTATGTGCGCGGCATGGCCTATGTGATCCAGCAAGCGGGTTATGGGTTGCAAGGCTTTGACGGCCTGATTCACAGCACGGTCCCGTTTGGCAGCGGGTTGAGTTCCTCGGCGGCTATTGAAATGGCCACGGCCGTTACCTGCCAACAAGTCGGCAATTTCACCCTGGACCCGGTCGAAATGGCCCGATTAGGACAAAGGGCAGAAAACGACTTCGTGGGCGTCAGCACCGGCATTCTCGACCAATTTAGTTCCGCCTTGGGCAAAGCGGGTTGCGCTTTGCAGTTAGATTGCCGCGACCTCAGCTACCAAACCAGCCAGATTGCCCCCACCCTCCATGTTGTGATCTGTGATACGCGCGCCAATCGCAGCCTGGTTGGGTCTGAATACGATGACCGTCGTCAGCAATGCGCTGCTGGCGTAAGCCTGTTGCAGAAAGCTCATCCTGAAGTCCGGGCGCTGCGCGACGTGTCCCGGGATCAATTCCTGGCGCACGAAGCCGAAATGCCAGCCGTTATCGCCAGACGCTGCCGTTTCATTATTGAAGAAAACCAGCGCGTCCTGGATTTAGCCCTGCCCCTCTCTACCGGCGACGCCAACGCGCTGAAGCAACTGTTTACAGACTCATACCGCGGCGCGCGCGACTTGTTTGAAATTGGCTCCCCGGTCATGGAAACCATGATGCAGGCCATGCTCGCCGGTCCCGGCATTGTCGCCGCACGGCAGGCGGGAGCCGGTTTCGGCGGCTGTATGGTCGCTCTGGTAGAAAAAAACTGTGTGGAAGCCTTTACCCACCATGTCAGCCTGACCTACAAGCGCAGCGCCAACATAGAACCGCGAATTTTTGAGGTGGTCGCATCGCCCGGCGCCGGCCCTCTGCAAATGTAAAAAGCAACTTGTGTTAACCGCAAGAATTTTCAGGAGTTAAAAGGGTATGAACAACGAACTAGACATTTTGTTTGAAGGCATTCTCAATGGCGATATGGCCGCAACGCCGGGCAACGTGCAGGTGGCCCTCGATGCCGGCATCCCGCCAGAATTGATCTTGAACGAAGGCATGATCGCCGCCATGACTGAAGTGGGTCAGTTGTTTGAAGAAGGCGACTATTTTGTGCCGGAAATGCTTGTTTCTGCGCGCGCTATGCAGGCTGGTCTGAGCCTTTTGAAGCCCCATCTGGTAGCGACTGGCGTCAACCCGGTTGGCAGGGTGGTCATTGGCACCGTTCAAGGCGACATGCACGATATTGGCAAGAATCTGGTGACCATGATGTTGGAGGGGGCTGGCTTTGAAGTGATCGATCTGGGCGTTGACGTGAAACCAGAACGCTTTATCGCGGCCATCCAGGATAACAAACCCGAGGTCGTCGCCATGTCGGCCCTTTTAACGACAACCATGCCCAAAATGCAGTCAACTATAGACGCCATGCGGCAGGCGGGTGTCTTGCAATCCGTTAAGGTGATGGTCGGCGGCGCGCCGGTGACGGCCGAATATGCCGCAAAGATCGGAGCCAACGGCTACGCCCCAGACGCTGGACAGGCCGCCGCGCTCGCCAAATCCTTTTTGCAGTAGGCCGCCTCTCTTGAATTTGTAGAAACGAGCGCTCGCCGCTCGGCCACTATACCGCCCGGAGAAAGTTATGGAAACCATTCTCAGCTCTAAAACCAAAACCGTGATCATCGGTCCTGGGAGACCTTTCACCATCATTGGCGAGCGCATCAACCCCACAGGCCGCAAGTTACTGGCGCAGGAGATCGCCAACGGCGATTTCAGCCGCGTTGAAAAAGACGCCTTGGCCCAGGCCGAAGCCGGTGCGCACATACTGGATGTTAATGCGGGTATTCCGCTCATTGACGAACCAGCCATTCTGGCGCAGATGATCCAGCTCGTGCAATCGTTGGTAGACCTGCCGATCTCCATTGATTCCTCGGTCATCGCGGCCCTGAAGCGCGGCCTCGAAGTGGTCGAAGGCAAGGCGCTGGTTAACTCCGTGACCGGCGAAGAAGAAAGCCTGGAAACCGTGCTGCCCCTGGTCAAAAAGCATGGCGCGGCCGTTATTGCCATTTCCAATGATGAAGGTGGCGTATCGCAAGACCCCGAGGTGCGCTTTGCGGTGGCCAGCAAGATTGTCCAGCGGGCGATGGATCATGGCATTGCCCCTGAAGATGTGATTGTGGATCCCCTTATCATGCCGATTGGCGCCGTCCCTCAATCAGGACGCGAGTTCTTCAAGCTGCTTCACCGCATCCGGCAGGAGTTAGGCGTTAACACGACCGGCGGGGCCAGCAATATCTCATTTGGTTTACCCAACCGGTCGGCCGTCAACGCCCATTTCCTCTCCGCCGCCATTGCCAACGGCTTTAGTTCCGCCATTACCAATCCCTGTGAAGAATCCATTCAGCAAGCGATTAGAGTTGGAAACATGCTGGCCGGCAATGACGAAAACTGCATGAATTGGATTCGTGGCAATCGGACGGCGGTTCCGCGAACGCGCCGCTCCAGCGCTGCCGCAGTTTAAGGGGCGCTTACCGGCGAAACGGGTCATGGCAATGGGCAAACTGCATCAGGTTGTTTTCACCCCTTCTGGGCGACGTGGCCAGGTCGCCGCTGGCGTCACGCTGCTGGAAGCGGCGCGCCAACTAGGGGTGGGCATTGAGAGCATCTGCGGCGGCCGCGCGACATGCCACAAATGTCTGGTGCGCGTGGAAATGGGCCATTTCCCCAAGCAGGCCATCCACTCCGCCCCCGCACACCTTAGCCCGCCCCGGCCAGATGAAGTCCGGCTGTTGCAAAAACTGGGCCAGCCAGACGGCCGTCTCGCCTGTCAGGCGCGGGTGCAGGGGAACCTCCTCATCTACATCCCGGAAGAAAGCCGGGCACACAAACAAATCATCCGCAAAGCGGCCACAGAACGGCCGATCCCCATCGATCCCGCCGTTCGTCAAGTCTACGTCAGCGTAGACGCCGCGGCCTTGGGCCAGCATCATGGCGATTGGGGCCGCCTGCAGGAGGCCCTGCGGCAGCAGTGGCAACTGGACAATCTGGCCATTGACCTGCCCGCTCTGCGTCGGCTGCAAGCGGCCCTGCGCCAGGGGGAGTGGCGCGTCACCGTTACCCTCTGGCAGGAGCAAGAGGTGATTGACGTGCAGCCCGGCTACGCGGAGGGGCGCTACGGCCTGGCCGTGGACGTCGGCTCGACGACCCTGGCCGTCTATCTGTGCGACCTGCGCACCGGAAGCATTTTAGCTACCGAGTCGGCCATGAACCCCCAGGTTACCTACGGCGAAGATTTGATGAGCCGTATCTCTTACGCCAATGACCACCCCCAGGGCGCACGCCAGCTGCATACGGCCGTTATCGCCGCGCTCAATAAGCTGGCCG
>Ga0114946_10002529_pt1 | contig 12543 bp, 13 predicted proteins | sample WalLakDeSediment_FD_88676 | JGI IMG/M metagenome (GOLD analysis project Ga0114946, IMG submission 88676) | Lake sediment microbial communities from Walker lake, Nevada to study Microbial Dark Matter (Phase II) - Walker Lake 11/02/13 Deep Sediment | ecosystem: Environmental > Aquatic >...
CCGAGCATGTAGACAAGATACTCGGTGTCACAATGAAGCCGCACCACCTCTGCCGTGCCCAAGCCGGTCAGCTCGGCGACATCGCTCAGGTCCGGAGCTAGGTCATCTTCGTAGCACACCGGAATCTCCCACAAGCGCCCCCGGACCACAGCGGTGTGGTCCGGCCGACGGGCCTCATCTGCGGCCCGGCCAGCCAAATCCGTCACCAGCGCCCGAAACGGGCCGTGGCGCACGCACAACGGCTCGAACAACACCAGAAGCGAGCGATATGTGACAACCGTACCGCGGATAGCTCTGGGCGGGACCCTCTGCTCCTCTAGGGCCTCGGCCAACAAACGATCTAGCAGCCTAGCGGCGAGGTTGGCCCGGTGGTCCACTCGATCGGAAAACTCCACCACCAGACCGGCCTCGCCAGCCGTCAGAACGCGGGGCTTTGTATACACACCAAGGCTCCTCTCCCGGCGATGACAAGAGACCAGACCCAACGGTCGGGCGGGCTCCTCCGCCCGGCCTCCGGCGAGCCATGCGAAACTGCCGGCGCGCAGCTATGGCTAAGAAGTCTGCAGATCTGAGGCGCTGAGGGAACGAACCTCGATGCCGGCTGCCGCTAGGCCGCGCCTGATTGCGGCGGCCAGCACGGCCGCCCCCGGGGTGTCGCCGTGGACACAAATCGTGTCCGGGTCGACCTGCAGCACGGAGCCATTCACCGCAACGACACCACCGTCGCGGGCCATGCGCACAACTCTGGCAGCGACCTCGTCCGGGTCATGGATCACGGCGCCCGCCAGCCGCCTAGAGACCAACGTGCCATCGGCGTTGTAGGCCCGGTCGGCAAATGCCTCGGCCGCCACGGGCAAGCCGGCGGCCCGACCCGCCTCAATCAGCGCCGAACCCGCCAGGCCCACAAACACGAGCTCGGGGTCGAAACGGGCCACTCCTTCGGCCAGCGCCTGAGCTAGTTTGGGCTGCACGGCGGCCATGTTGTAGACAGCCCCGTGTCCCTTGACATGGGTCAGGCTCACGCCGTGGTAGCGCGCAAAGGCTGCAAGCGCCCCGACCTGGTACGTGACGTAGGCCCGGACCTCATCCTCAGTCGCGGCCAGCTCGCGTCGCCCAAAGCCCAGCAGGTCCGGGAACGATGGATGCGCGCCAACAGCGACTCCGTGGACCGTGGCCAGTTTCACCGTGCGGCTCATGACCAGCGGATCGCCGGCATGGAAACCGCAAGCTATGTTGGCCGAGCTGATGTGGCGGACAATCTCCTCATCGGCGCCGTAGACGTAGTTGCCGAAGCTCTCGCCCATATCGCAGTTGATGTCGATGCGCACTAGAGCTGACCACCTCCGTTAACCGGCCACCGGCAGCCGGGCGAGCAACTGGCCGATGATGCTCACCGGCACGGCGCAGTCGCCGATGGCTGACGACCCCAGGCCATCTGATCCATGAAAGTCTGAACCGCCTGTCACGACCAGCCCACGACTGTCACCGCGCCTGGCATACCAGTCCTGCTGGGCCCGCGAATGCTGCGGGTGGTAGGCTTCGATGCCGGCAAGCCCGGACTCGATCAGTTCATCGATGAGCTCGTCATGGCCGCCGGTGCCCGGATGCGCCAGCACGGCGACGCCTCCGGCCCGGCGCACGGCCACCACTGCATCGTGCGGACTCAACTTCCCCCGCGGGACGTAGGCCGGACCCGATGTTGCCAGAAGGCCCGTTAGGGCCGCGGTCACATCCGCGATATATCCCTTCTCGACCAGCGCGCGGGCGACGTGCGGTCGGGTGACCACGGCCCCGGCTGCCAGCTCCAGGACTCGTCCCCACTCCACCTGATAGCCGAGCTCGGCCAACCGTTCCACCATCCGCTGCGCTCGTCCTTCCCGCGCCGCCCGCTGCCGGGCAAGAAAGTCGCGGAACCACCGGTCGGCCGGTTGAATGAAGTAGCCCAAGATGTGCGCTTCACGAGCACCACAGTCGGTGTTGATTTCGACCGCGGGGATGACCCACAGCTCATGTTCGAGCGCTGCCGCCACAGCTTCGTCGACCGCATCCACGCTATCGTGGTCGGCGATGGCGATCGCCGCCAATCCAGCCTGCACCGCCAGCTGCACAACCCCGGCGGGGCTCAACGTCCCATCGGAGGCCGTGGTATGGACGTGCAGGTCCGCCAGCCCGGCCGGGTCTGAGCTCAGCCGCGCCACACCGCTTCCAGCAGCCGCATATGGTTTCCGCCGAGAAACTTGTGGATGTCATCGTCCGCATAGCCCCGGCGCACCAGCTCGGCCGTGAAGTTGGGAAAGGTGGTCGCGTCCTCCAGACCGATGGGCGTGCCGCCGATGCCGTCAAAGTCCGAGCCGAGCCCGACATGGTCCGGCCCTACCAACCCTACAATGTGGTCCAGGTGGTCCACCAGCTTAGCCAGCGTCACATCCTGGGGGGCTACGAAAGCCGGAGCGAAGTTGAGCCCCAGGACCCCACCGGCCTTGGCCAAGGCGACGATCTGCTCGTCGGTGAGGTTGCGCGGGTGATCGCACACTGCCCGGGCGTTCGAGTGGCTGGCGATGAAGGGCTGTTCACACACCTCCACCAGCTGCCAGAAGCCCGGGTCGGACAGGTGGGAGATGTCGACAAGCATGCCCAGGCGGTTCATCTCCTTGATTACGGCCACCCCGAAGTTGGTCAGACCGCCGCCCGTGCGTCGCTCGCCGACTCCGTCGGCAATCAGGTTGCGCTCATTCCAGACTAGGCCGATCGAGCGGACGCCCAGCCGGTGAAGCATCCGGAGGTTGGCCAGGCTGTGGCCGATGGCCTCGCCGCCCTCAATCGCCAGCACCACTGCGACCTTGTTCTGAGCCGCGATGCGCCGGATATCCCCAGCCGACAGCGCGACTTCGGCTTGGTGCGGGTTGGACTCAGCCTCACGCCAGAGGACGTCCAAGACTTCCAGCGCGCGCTCCAAGCCGCGATCGGGTTTGTACTGCGGCTCGATGTACACTGCAAAGAACTGTGCCCCAACGCCGCCCTCGATCAGGCGCGGGAAGTCCACGTGACCTTGGTCGGAACGCTCACCAAGGCTGCGCTCGCCACGCATGATGCTGAGGATGGTGTCGCAATGAGTATCAACCACTAGGGCCGACTGGTGCAGCTTCAGGCTCATGATGTCGCCTCCTGTTCTCCAGTTGTCTTAGGCATTGCGGTGGCCGCCGCACGTCCGGCAGCGTAGCCCAACTCAAACGCGACCAAATCGCCAGGGTTGTCACCCAGATTGGCCGAAATGGCTGCGGCGAGCGCCTCTTTGGGCACAATATCGGTCAGACCGGCCAGTGCTCCCAAGCCTACGACGTTGATTGAGCGCGGCCGGCCGGCCTCCTTAGCGAGCTGGCCAAGCGGCAGCACCAGGATCGTAGTATCGCTGCCCGGCGGCTCCGCCGCGCAAGCTGGCCGCACCGCCTCATCCAGCACGGCGAGACCGCCCGCCGCCAGCCTCTCCTTTTCCACGCGCCATGCGTCGTCTGCCAAGGCCAGCAACAGGTCTACTTGCTCCGCTAGCGGACACGCCTGCGCTTGTCCCGCCACCAAAACCTCGCTGCGGGCGAAACCGCCACGGGCCGCCACGGTATAGGCGGCTGACTGGCAGGCCCAGAGCCCCGCACGCACCGCCGCATCACCCAGGATGACCCCCGCCAGCACCACACCTTGACCGCCCACTCCGCACAGGGAAACCGCGCACGCCTTGCTCCGGTCGGTGTCGTCTAGCCTGCTCATCGGTCCACCCCCGTGGTTTCGTGCCGGTTAGGCGAGCTGCGCCGCTGGAGCTCAGCGTAGCGGGCGCTGAAGCCGGGGGTCTCGCGCTCGGAGATGACACCGAGGTCCTTGGTGCCGCGATATCGCTCGCGCAGCTCCGCCAGCATGGCGACGCCGTCACCAAGGCGGTTGGCCCTGCCGAAATGGGTTGGGCAGGTGTTGACGACCTCAATGAAACTGAACCCGGGGTTTCGCAGCGCGCGCTGCAGGAGCTGCCGGAGCATCGCCGGATGGGCGGGCGTGGTCCTGGCCACGAGGCTCGCCTGGCTTGCCGTGGCCAGTTCGCATAGGTCGAACGCACCCTCGACGTGTCCGAGGCGCGAGGTCGAAGTCCGGCTGCCTCGTGGCGTGGTCGCCGAGAACTGCCCGCCGGTCATCCCGTAGTTGAGGTTGTTGGACACTAGGGCGACCACCCCGATGTCGCGGCGCGCCGCGTGGATCAAATGGTTGCCGCCAATCGTCGCGCAGTCGCCGTCGCCCATCATTGCCACAACGGCCAGCTCAGGCCGCGCGGCCTTGATGCCGGTGGCAAACCCGAGCGCGCGCCCGTGGGTGCCGTGCAGGCTGTGGGTTGTCAAGTAGTCATCCGCCTTGCCAAAGCAACCGATCCCGGTCACGACCACAGTTTCGTGCGGTGCGATGCCTTCTTGGGCCAAGGCCCGAGCCAAAGCCGAGACGATAATGCCATTGCCGCAACCGGGGCACCAGAAGGTCGGCATCGCATCCCAGCGCACGTAGTCCCGATAGTCGAGCGGGATAGTGGCGCGAGCGGTCATGCGCCGATCACCTCCAGAGCTTGACTCATGATGTCGCGCGGCAGCAACGGGCGCCCGTCGCTGGCGCAAATCGAATGAACGGGGGCCTGCCCGCAGGCTGCCCGCGCCACCTCACCCACCAACTGCCCAAGGTTGAGTTCCACCACGAACAGGCCCTTGCTCCGTCCGGTCAACGATACCATTAGGGCGTCATTGTGCGGCCAGATCGTCTGCAGCTGCACCATTCCCGCTTTGACGCCCCGCCCCCGCAGGCGCTCGACGGCCTCCTGTGTGGCGCGAGCAGCGATGCCGTAGGACACGAAGATCCAGTCCGCGTCATCAAGGTGCCACTGATGGAACAACAGCAACTCGGGCCGTCTGAGCACCTTGTCATGGAGCCGCCGGATCAGCCGGCCGGCTATGCCCCGGTCAGTGGTCGGCAGGCCGGCCTCATCGTGCATGGAACTGTTGGCCCGCACGATGTGGCGATCGCCAAACTTGGCCAACGGCGGCACCCCGTCGTCGGCGGCGGCATAGGTCCGGTACCCCTCAGGTGGCCCGGTCGGTGCCCGGCGAACCGCACACGGCACGGACTCCGGTATCGTAACGGGTTCCCTCAGATGACCGATCACCTGGTCCGCGAGCACAACGACCGGCAAACGAAACTGCTCCGACCAGGCCAGCGCCAGCGCACTCAACTCATAGCATTCCTGAACGGTCGCCGGGCACAGCGCAAGAGCTGGATGGTCGCCGTGGGTTCCCCAACGGGCCTGCATGACGTCGGCCTGCGCGGGCATCGTGGCCAACCCGGTACTCGGGCCACTGCGCATCACATTGATGACCACGCATGGCACTTCGGCCATATACGCAAAGCCCAGGTTCTCCTGCATCAAACTGAAGCCGGGGCCGCTGGTTGCGGTGAAGGACGGCACACCGGCCAGCGACGCACCGATCACCGCGGCGATGCTGGCTATCTCGTCCTCCATCTGCAGATAGACCCCGCCGAGGGTCGGCAGGATATCCGCCGCCAGCCCGGCGATCTCCGACGAAGGGGTGATTGGGTAGCCGCCATAGAAGCGGGCGCCCGCGGCCACGGCGCCGCGAAATAGGGCCTCATTACCTTGCATGAACACTGGTTGGGATGACGAAGGATTGGGCGTCAAATGCTGTCACCTCTCAGGGGTGAACACTTCTGGCCCGTCTGGGAGGTTTCCTTGTGGCTGGGCCATGCCCGAATCCTCCTGCAGGGCAGAAGAAAGCACGGAGACGCATTGCTCCGCTGATGTGGCAGAAGGTGCCCTACCGAGGCTCGACGATGAACTTGATCGCCGTCCGTTCCTCACCGTCGATCGTGATGTCGGTGAAGGCGGGCACACAAACCAGGTCGACACCGCCGGGCGCGACGAAGCCACGGGCAATGGCCACGGCCTTGACAGCCTGGTTGACCGCTCCCGCGCCGATAGCTTGCATCTCGGCGCTGCCCCGCTCCCGCAATACAGCGGCCAGAGCACCTGCTACTGCGTTTGGACTGCTTCTCGATGAGACCTTTAGGACGTCGATGGTGGCTCGCCTCCTCGGAGCGAATAGGCGGTTATGTCAGAGTATTTCCACGGTGCCAAGGGCCTGTCCTGCAGGACGATTCGACAGATGGGCGAGACAGATGGATGCGCAAGGATGCCCCCACAGGCCGCGACGGAACCCAGCGGCTGCTGGGGTTTTGCTGTCTTAGCCCGGCTCGCCCTGGTGGTAGAACCGCTCTATGCCAAGAGCGCGCCCATCGTCCGCCAACCGAAGCACGGCGCCGGCCACGCACGCCGGACCGCTGGCCGGGGCGAACCGCACCGGCAATTGGGTGGTGAAACGCTCCACGGCCAACTCCACCTGGACGCCGATGACCGAGTTGACGGGGCCAGTCATGCCCAGGTCAGTCAGATAGGCCGTCCCTTGCGGCAGAATACGCTCATCAGCCGTCTGCACATGAGTGTGGGTTCCCAGAACCGCGCTGACCTTACCGTCAAGGTACCAGCCGAGCGCAGCCTTTTCCGAGGTCGCCTCGGCATGAAAGTCCACGATGATATGTCTGATTCCGAGTTGCCGCATCCGCAGGGCCTCGGCTAGGCCGACACGGAACGGGTCCTCGGGATGCATGGTCAGGAACACCCGGCCCAGAAGAGACATGAGGCCGACCTTGATACCCGTTGCGGTCTCGACGACCACGGAGCCGCCGCCGGGTGGGACGCCGGGCAGATTCAGAGGCCTGATTACCCTGGGCTCGTGATCGAGGTACGGAATCAGTTCCCGCTTGGCCCACGCGTGGTTGCTGAGGGTCATGGCGTCGACGCCAAGGTCGAAAAGGTCCTCAGCGATGTCGGGGGTGAGGCCCATGCCACCGGCGGCGTTCTCGGCGTTGGCCAGAACGAGCTCGGGCTGGTGGATGCCTCGCAGGATCGGCAGCCAAGCTGCAAGGGCCGCCCGCCCGGGACGGCCCACGATATCGCCAAAGAACAGTATGTTCACTTGTTGAAAACCATGACCCGGCCGCCCTCACGATAAGCAATCAGATTCTGCTGGCCCCGGGCGTCGCGCAAGTCATCCAGCGCGGCGTCGATGAGCTGCTCCTGAACCAGGAGATCTTCTTCGACCAACGCCCCGTCCGCCTCGACCACTAGACGCTCGCCGAAGCCGTCACGAGCCAACTCGATGAGCATCGCGATCTCCTCTCGCGTAAGGGTCTCGACATCGCGGGTGAACTCTATGGCGGTGACCTGGCCAAAGCTGGTTCGCTCCACGCCAAGCAGGCGCGGATCTGCTCCCTGCAGGACGCCGAATGCTCTGACGCTGCTATCCAGGAGCTCGAGAAGCTGCTCGTACCCGGTCGATTCCAACCGCCCCCGCACCAGCAGCGTGAAGCGGAGCGAATGGTTGTCCGGATCGAACGTAACCGAGCCGACCTCCGGGAACCGGAGCAGAATAGACACAAGAAGCCCGGCGCTGCCAGGGCCGGACCTATCGGGAGCGATATTTGTGTTGTTCAAGGCGTGGCCTCCTGAGAAAGTGGGCAAAGCACATCCTACTGAGACTATAATAGCGCATCTACTTCGCGTATTCTACGGCCCGGGTCTCCCTGATCACCGTAACCTTGATTTGGCCTGGATAGTCGAGCTCACTCTCAATCTTCTTAACGATGTCGCGGGCCATCCGGGTGGCGGTGAGGTCATCGATCTTTTCGGGCTTGACGATGATTCTGATCTCGCGTCCCGCCTGGATGGCGTAGGCCTTGTCCACACCCTCAAAGGTGTCGGCGATCGCTTCAAGCCTCTCAAGGCGCTTGATGTAAGACTCCAGCGTCTCACGGCGGGCTCCGGGGCGCGACGCCGAGATCGCGTCCGCAGCGGCGACGAGCACTGCCTCGACGGTGTCGGCCTCGACATCACCGTGATGGGCGGCGATGCCCTTGATAACGTCCGGGTGCTCCCGGAACTTGCGCGCCAGCTCGATGCCTATCTCCACGTGCGTCCCCTCGACCTCGTGGTCGACTGCCTTACCTATGTCATGGATCAACCCTGCTCGACGTGCGATGTTGACATTGCCGCCGAGCTCTGCGGCCATGGTGGCGGCCAGGTGGGCAACTTCCAGCGAGTGTTTGAGGACGTTTTGCCCATAGCTGGAGCGAAACTTGAGCCGCCCTAACAGCTTGATCAGCTCAGGATGCAAGTTGTGAACCCCGGCGTCGAACGTCGCCTGCTCCCCGGCCGCTTGGATCTGGGCCTCGACTTCCTTCTGAGCCTTCTCGACCATCTCTTCAATTCGAGCCGGGTGGATGCGACCATCTGAGATGAGCTTCTCCAGGGCCACGCGGGCAACCTCACGGCGCACTGGGTCGAAGCCTGAGAGAATCACGGCCTCAGGCGTATCGTCGATAATCAAATCTATGCCAGTCAGGGTCTCCAGCGTGCGAATGTTGCGACCCTCGCGGCCGATAATCCGTCCCTTCATCTCGTCGTTGGGGAGAGCCACCACAGACACGGTGGTCTCGGAAGCATGGTCGGCCGCGCACCGCTGGATGGCCAGGGCGATCACGTTACGAGCCTTCCGGTCCGCCTCCTCCTTGGCCTGCGCCTCGATGTCGCGAACCATCTGAGCCGCCTCAACCCGGATCTCCTGCTCGATGTTCTCCAGGAGGATCGCACGCGCGTCCGAACTCGATAGCCCCGAGATTCGCTCGAGCTCGGCCACCTGCCGGGAACGCAACTCAGCAAGGCTCCTTTCGACTTCGCTGATGTCGGCCTCCCGCCGCCTCAGCCCATCGTCCTTCTTCTCCAAGTTCTCGGCCTTGCGCTCAAGGGTTTCTTCCTTTTGCATCAGCCGGCGCTCCAAGCGTTGCTGCTCAGCGCGTCGTTCCTTGGCCTCCGCCTCGATCTCGTTGCGCATGCGAAGCGTTTCTTCCTTGGCTAAGACCATCGCCTCGCGCCGCTTGGACTCCGCGTCTCGCAACGCATCTTCGATCACGCGCTTCGCCTCTGATTCGGCTGAGGCGATCTTGGCCTCCGCAGCGACCTTGCGCCAGAAATAGCCTGCCCCAAGCCCCAACAGTAGGGCGCCGAGGCATATCAACAACACATAGGTGAGATCCATCGTCTAGGGCACCTCCAAACTGGCTGTGCCTGGGCACTTGAGGCTCCGCAGGCCGAGGCCATGGACACAACACGAAAAGGCCGAGCCAGCGGAGACTCGGCCTGTAACTGTGAACGGACTCAGAATGGGGCGCCATCTTGAGGTGGCATCCCAAGCTGGATACGGTCCAGGCCCCACCCAGGGGCATATCAAGAAACTCCAACAAGAAAACAGAAGAGCCGTATGCTCTTGTCTAACTGTTGTCGGATGGACAAACGGCCGATCTCGGGTTAATTCTAAGTATACGCTGCTGATTTGTCAACGAACCCAAGCTTGACGCGGTTACCAGCCGCTATCTTGATCCAGTTCCTCGACCGCCCGCCGGAGGGCGGCCCTGGCGGTCTCCGAGCCAAAGCCCCGGCGGGCAAGGGTTTGGTAAAGACGGGACTGCCAGCCTTGCGCCGGTTCGGGTCCGAGCCTGCTCAAGAGATGACAAGCCACCGCATTGGCCCGCGTCTGCTCGACCTCGGCGGTGATCTCCGCCAGAACCCTTTGAACGACCGCCGGGGCTACGCCTTTGCGCGCCAGCTCTGAGCGAAGTCGCCTCTTGCCCAACGCCTGGGGGCCGCCGCGTCGTGCCAGCCAAACCCGGGCAAACCGCTCGTCGTCAACGAAGCCCAGGCCACGCAGGCGCTTGAGAACTGTTTCGCGCGTCGGCAAGTCAAACCCCGCACGGTCCAACCTGCTGAGCAGGTCGGACTCGGTGCGCTCCTGGCGGGCAAGCAGCCGCAGAGCCCTTTGCCAGGCCTGCTCATACTGCTCCGGTGGTGCGCCGCCTCCAGTCGCCGCCTGCGGGTCCTTGGGCCGTCTACTCGACATCCTCAGATTCTGGTGCGCTCGCCGCCTTGATTGAGCCTAGATTGAGGGCCGACCGGATCTGCGCTTCGATTTCGTCAAGGACGGCCGGGTTCTGCCGCAGGTACTCCCGGACGTTCTCCCGACCCTGACCAATGCGCGTATCACCATACGAGTACCAAGAGCCCGTCTTGGACACAATGCCGAGATCGGTGGCTATGTCCAAGACCCCCGTCTCGCGCGAGATTCCTTGGCCATATATCAGGTCGAACTCGGCCTGGCGGAACGGCGGAGCAACTTTGTTCTTTACGATCTTGGCCCGGACACGCATGCCGACGACTTCATTGCCCTGCTTGAGGCTTTCGATGCGCCGTACGTCGATCCGCACTGAGGCGTAGAACTTGAGGGCCCGACCTCCCGGTGTGACCTCGGGGTTGCCGAACATGATTCCGACCTTTTCCCGAATCTGATTTAGGAAGACGACGATGCAGTGTGACTTACTGATTGCTCCGGTCAGTTTGCGCAGGGCCTGCGACATCAGCCGGGCCTGCAAGCCGACATGGGAGTCGCCCATCTCGCCCTCGATCTCAGCTCGCGGCACCAGCGCCGCCACGGAATCGATCACGATGACGTCGACGGCACCGCTGCGCACGAGAGCTTCGGCGATTTCCAAAGCCTGCTCTCCCGTATCAGGCTGCGAAATCAGCAGCTCATCGATGTTGACGCCGACGTTCTTGGCGTAAGTGGCATCCAGGGCGTGCTCCGCATCTATGAAGGCCGAAACCCCGCCGGCCTTTTGTGCCGCCGCCACCACGTGGAGGGCGACGGTCGTCTTGCCCGAGCCCTCGGGGCCGTAGACCTCCACCGCCCGGCCACGCGGCAGACCGCCGACCCCCAGTGCAACGTCCAGGGGCAGGCAGCCAGTGGAGATCGACGCCACATTCATCCTCTCGGGGGCTTCGCCGAGTTTCATAATCGAGCCCTTGCCGAACTGGCGTTCGATCTGCGACAGGGCCGAGTCAAGCGCCTTTTGCCGGTCCAACAACCTCACCTCTCGTGCCCGAAGTCCCAGATCGGAGGCTGCTGGGACCCAGGGGATTTCCAACCGAGCTCTCGTAGCTGCGTGTCGTGCCCACCGGCCGCCGCAGCTCAGTCGCTTTCGCCGGGGCTTCTGCCAAGTTTTTCCTTTACGAGTATAGCATACCAACCGCACGCCGACAATGGCGCCTCAGCCTGGGCCTAGGCGATGCCAGGCTAGCGGCTCATAGGCCGGGCCTTCAGGGCGCAGGTGGCTCTGCATGAGTACGATGCGGCTCACCTCAAGTCTACCCCAATCCGCGCGTGCCGCATCACGTAGCCCTTTGTGCAGCGCATCCGGCAGGGCCCCACCGCGGCACCTGGCAACTGTCAGGTGGGCTCGATAGGGACGTCCGTCGGCAGCAACACCAAGCGGCAATAGCAGCCGCTCGAGGTCGGCGGCTAGCGCGGCCAGGGGCCCCTGCCCGGCACCGATCCCAAGCCAGATCACACGGACCGCCCTGGGCGGCCCGAAGACACCCGCTCCAACCAGGTGGATCCCAAAAGGGCCTTGCTGAGCAGCTGCAGCAGCCAGTGCATCGTCAATGCGCTCCGCGTCGTCCTCTGCAACATCACCGATGAACTTGAGCGTGATGTGAAGATTGTCGACAGCCACCCACTTTGCTTCCGGATAAGCGGCGCGCCATGGCCGCAGTCGAGCATGGAGATCCTCGCGGACCGGTTGCGGCAGCTCGACCGCACAGAAGAGCCTCAGAGGCGGGTGACTCACGAAGCTGGCTCCTTTGACGTCACACCCGTCCGATCCAGGAGCGACTCACGCAGCATCACCAGAGCCTGTCGTACGGCCCGTGCTCGGACCATTGAACGGTCACCGAGAAACCTGTGCTGCTGGATCACAAGCTCGTCAGGCGAACTGGCCGCCAATCCGATGTAGACCAGGCCCACCGGCTTGGCCGGCGTCCCACCCTCTGGTCCCGCGATTCCTGTAATCGCCAAGCCGAAGTCGGCGCCGAGGCGGGCTTGGATGCCCCGGGCCATTGCACCGCATACTTGGGCGCTGACGGCTCCGTGCCGACGCAGCAGGCCCTTTGGCACCCCCAGGAGTGCGCTCTTCGTTGCGTCCGCGTAGGCCACGACTCCGCCCGGGAACGCAGCAGAGATACCCGGCTGCCCGGTAAGCTCCGCTGCCAGCATGCCGCCGGTGCACGATTCGGCCAAGCCAAGCCTGAAACCTGACCTGATGAGCAACGCGGCGGTGGCCTGGGCCAGCGTCTCACCGTCCATTCCGTACACGTGCCGTCCGAGACGTCGCCGAATCTCCTCCTCGATCGGAGCCATGCGCCTCAGTGCTGACTCCTGCGAGTCGGCCTTGGTGGTCAACCTCAGCTTGACCTCGCCCAACGAAGCGAGAGGAGCAATGGTCGTCTCGCCTTGGGCGTCAATGAGATCGCGCACCCTCGTCTCCAGATCAGACTCCCCA
>Ga0114946_10002530_pt1 | contig 12539 bp, 11 predicted proteins | sample WalLakDeSediment_FD_88676 | JGI IMG/M metagenome (GOLD analysis project Ga0114946, IMG submission 88676) | Lake sediment microbial communities from Walker lake, Nevada to study Microbial Dark Matter (Phase II) - Walker Lake 11/02/13 Deep Sediment | ecosystem: Environmental > Aquatic >...
GATCATCCACAGCATGCGCCCGATCTGGAAGGGTTCAATGCGCGCCTCCGGCCAGGTTAGCAGGGATTGATAACCGCGCTGAAATGCCTCCAGCAATGCGGCGTATCGCACCTCCCCCACCGTTTCCAGCAGGTCCAGCATGGCCATGGCAATATCATGGGCGCGGTAGCCCCACACGGTATCCTCAAAGTCAAATGGGTACAGCACACCCTGGTGAAGTTTGATATTGTCGTGCCACAGGTCACAGTGGATCACGCGCAGATCGGAGCGATCAAGCGCCTGGTACGCACCCTCGACCTGCGCAATCAACCGGTCGATCCATGCTCGGTGCATAGCAGAAATTTCTACTTGATGCTTCCCCTGGACTTCGTTTTCTCGGGTACCCCCATAACTTGAGATCAGATCAGGCTCGCCCCGCGACATCCAGTGTTCAAAACGCCGTTTCGTGAAGTTGACCGGCGGCGTCCAATCCGTACCGTGCTGATGCAACCGGGCAAACAAACGTCCCATCTTTTCCAGGTTCGGCGCGGTCAGGTAATGCCCCAACAGCCGGCCAGGGGCATAGCGCATTAGGGTCATCGGCCACACATCAGGCACCTCAGGAGAGGTGATCGACAACACCAGCTCCCCATCTCGGGTGGGTAGGACCGACGGCACCGGGATGTCAGTGTCTGCGCTCAAAGCCGTCAGCCACAATGCCTCGGCGGTCAGGTCCTCCAGCGTCCGCCAGCCCGGGTAAGCCAGCCGCAGCATGAAGCGCTCACCCCTGGCAGTCGTCACCCGGTAGAGAAGGTTGGTCTCAAACCCGTGGTAGGTGACCTGCGGGTCTCGTAGATCGTAATGGGTCAGACCCAAAATCGCCAGCTTTCCCAGCCGGCGCAGCTTGCCCAGATTGGTTAATTTTTCGAACAGATCCTTCATATCGATCTCATTTATTTTCATTACCAATAACAGCAACCAAATATCTATCCAATCAAAATTATAACTTAGGAGAGATTAATTGCATCATTCTCAATCCCTATTCATTTTTCCTTTTCCTTTAGGTCAGATAACTTTACATAGTCATAGAATTTGCATATTTCCCCCGATAACATCGAATACTTTTAATTTTAACATAAAGGCAACAATAATTGACCCTTGACACTGTATACAATACCGTATACAATCTTGTATACAATGAATAATTGTACAAGAGTATCCTGGAGCTCACCATGATTAAAGATGATACCCCTTCAAACTTAAGTGCTGAAATATTTGCTGAATTAAAGAATCGCATTATTCATTGGGAATACCTCCCCAATCATCGATTCACTGAAATCGCCTTAAGTGAAGAGTTCGGAGTAAGCAGAAGTCCTATCCGTGAGGTGCTCCAAATGCTTGAGGAAAATGGGTTGGTCAAGAAAATTCCTCGGTTAGGCTACACAGTTCATCAACCTGATTTGAGTGAAATAATTGAATTATATGATTTCAGACTTGCGCTTGAATTATTTATCGTTGAAAACCTTGCAGAACAGGGTATGGATGAAGAGATGTGGGAAGAATTACATGATTATTGGTACCAATGTTTGAATTGTTTGCCCGAAATCGATAAAAACATCACAATTCGTGACGAAGCGTATCATGAAGAACTAGCCAAATCGTTCGGGAACTTCATTTTTCTAGAGAAATTAAAGGAGGTAAATGAACGAATCCATTTTATTCGAATGAACGACATCACGACACCTGATCGCCTGGAGTTAACATGTAAACAACACTTGATGATTTTGACAGCAATAAAGCAAAGAGATGTGGAGCTTGCTCGTACAACGATAATGCAAAATATTCAGGATGGACGTTTAAATGTGGATCAGGCAATAAAAGAAGCTTTATCAAAGAAGTTTTTTAATAACATTGAAATGAGCTAAGTGGTTAATCTCAACAATCTATTAACAGGAGAATAATTATGAAGTCTGGAAAGATAGTTGCACAACCTTACGATCTTGAGTTTGATCTTGAAACAACTGCATTGGTCATGATTGACATGCAGCGCGATTTTGTTGAACCAGGCGGATTTGGAGAGATGCTCGGAAACGATGTATCGTTATTGCGTAGCTCAATAGAACCATGTGAACGTGTCCTTAAAACTGCGCGGGAATTTGGAATGTTCATTATTCACACTCGTGAAGGTCATCGACCTGATCTTGCTGATTTACCCCCTACTAAGAAAGAACGTGGACACCTTCAAACCGGCATTGGTGATGATGGACCAATGGGCCGTATACTAGTGCGCGGAGAATTAGGCCATGATATCATCCCAGAACTGTATCCCATAGAAGGAGAACCCGTAGTTGATAAACCAGGAAAAGGCGCTTTCTACGATACCGACTTGCTGGGAATTCTACGAAATCGCAATATCAAGACATTAATCGTTTGTGGCGTCACAACCGAAGTATGTGTAAATACAACCGTGCGTGAAGCCAATGACCGTGGTTTCAATGCCTTAGTTCCTGAAGATTGCACAGCTTCATATTTCCCGGAATTCAAGAAATCTGCGCTTGACATGATCAAAGCCCAGGGCGGAATTTTTGGCTGGGTTAGCGATTCCAAAAATGTCATCCAGGCGCTGAATCAAGCTGCGCAAAACTAATATCTTAGTAGACGTTAACTTAGAAAGGATATTAAATGACTCAGGCTGTGACTAAAACAGAAAAATTACCTTTTTGGGTTCCTGGCGATTGGAATGCTTTTTTTGGACTTGGCATCAATAGCCTGACAAACCTTCTTGTGCTTTCAGGACTGCTTCTCGGCGTTATTGGAATGCCAGGTGATATCGTATTTGGACGTATTGTACCTGCAGTAGGCGTTATGCTGGTGATAAGCAATGTTTATTATTATTTCATGGCAAGGCGTCTTGCAATTAAGACAGGACGGGCTGATGTTACAGCTATGCCAGCAGGTCCAAGTGTCCCACATATGTTCATTGTGGTACTGGTAATCATGCTGCCAGTGAAAATTGCCACAGGTGATCCGGTACTTGCTTGGGGTGTAGGCTTGGCCTGGGCATTTATAGAAGGGTTGATCAATATAACTGGCTCATTTATTGCGCCATTTATTCGCCGACTCACACCACGCGCTGCATTATTGGGCACTTTAGCTGGCGTTTCAATTGCTTTTATCGCGTTACGTCCAGCACAACAAATATTTACAGCGCCAATAATTGGCTTGGTGGGTTTAGCGATCATCTTTAGTGGCTGGTTTGCTGGCGTTAAGTTTCCTTTCAAGATCCCAGCCGGCCTGGTTGCGATCATTGTGGGTACTGGCTTGGCCTGGGCAACAGGCACAATGGATTTCACCGCAGTCCAAGCAGCTATAGGTGAGATCCACATTGGGTTCCCACTTCCCGCAATTGATGTTCTTAGTGCTGGGTTTCAAAACATTGCACCGTTGCTGGTGACTGCCATTCCTTTTGGCGTCTACGATTTTATTGAAGCCATGGATAATGTTGAATCAGCTGCCGCTGCTGGAGATGAATATAACGAACGTGAAGTTATTTTAGTAGATGGTGTCGGCTCTATTGTAGGTACCTTACTTGGTTCGCCATTTCCAAACGCCGTCTATATCGGTCATCCTGGATGGAAAGCAGTTGGGGGCCGTTCAGGATACTCCTTAGCAACAGGTATCCTGGTTGGATTGGTTACCTTGTTTGGCTTGATCCCAATCTTATTGAGCATCATCCCACTTGTGGCTATTTTGCCTATTCTTCTTTACATAGGCGCGCTAATAGGTGCCCAAGCCTTTCAAGCAACGCCAAAATCACATGCTCCAGCAGTTGTTTTAGCCATGATCCCCCACTTTGCAGATTGGGGTAAAAACCAAATTGACAACGTGTTAGCAACAGCAGGATTATCTGTCGAAGCCATCGGATTATCAGCTCTCGAAACAAATGGGGTGCTATATGAAGGGCTTGCCGCTTTAGGTGGTGGAGCTATTTTGAGCGGATTAATCATTGGTGCAATTGTTGTTTTTGTCATTGACCATAAACCCAAAATTGCTGCATCATATGCTATAGCTGGATCCGTACTTGCGTTCTTTGGTTTCATACACAGCACAAGAGTTGGCTTTGCACAATCTCCAATGATTGCTCTAGGATACTTGCTCATGGGAGCCTTACTTTTCGGTTTTGGTTATTTGCCATATGATACCAATTTTGCCCCCGAGGAAAGCTGATTGACAAATAAATCTTTATAAATGTAACCATTCAATTTTTTTAACTATAAAGGAGAAATGAATCATGAGTAAATCAAAATCAACCGATGGTTCAAAAACTGGACCAAAATTATGGGTGAGCGGTGATTTAAATGGTGTTTTCGGTCTTACCACAAACAGCCTTCTCAACACCCTAGTAGCTGTGTCACTGATGCAATTTGTTATTGGTTTTCCCAGTGAGATCCTCTTTGGAAGAATCGTGCCTGGTTTGGTTCTTTCATTAGCGGTAGGAAATATATACTTTGCTTGGATGGCATACCGTCTTGGTAGACAAGAGGGACGTGATGATGTAACCGCTGTACCTTATGGCATCTCGGTTCCCCATTACTTTTTGGTTACTTTTGCCATTATGCTGCCAATAAAGATGACCACTGGTGACCTGAACCTAGCCTGGAGTGTAGGCGTAGCGTGGTGTTTTGTGCACGCTATCGTAGCAGCTATCGGCGCTTACGTGGGTCCTACTCTGCAGAAATTGACACCCCGTGCTGCGTTGCTAGGTACATTAGCAGGTGTGGCCATTACATACATAGCAATGGGCGCAGCCTTTGAAGCCTGGAATGTGGCATGGTTAAGCATGGTTACCCTTGGGATCATCTTCATTGGGTGGCTTGCCAACATTGAGTTTCCTTTCAAGGTTCCTGCAGGCTTGCTAGCTGTGATTGTCGGTGTGGTTGTCGGATGGGCTTCTGGTTTTATGAATCTTGGGACACTTCAAGCCGCTATTTCCAACACCGCTGTCTCCATCCCAATTCCGCAAATTGGTGTGCTGGTGGCTGGTTTGCCCAAGATATTGCCATACCTTGTAACAGCCATTCCACTAGCAATTTATCTGTTTCTCGAATCGCTTAGTAATGTCGAATCTGCGATTGCCGCCGGTGATAAATATGGAACTAAAGAGGCCATGCTTGCTGCTGCAGGCGGAACCTTGGTAGCTTCTCTGTTTGGGAGCCCGTTCCCTACTTTGATTTACATCGGGCACCCTGGCTGGAAATCCGTAGGATCACGGGTGGGCTATTCATGGGCAACCGGTGTGATTATGCTGGTTCTGGGCGTTTTTGGTCTGCTGGGAATCCTTTCAGCATTGATCCCAATTCAATCAATATTACCAATCCTCATCTACATTGGCTTATTGATCACCAGCCAGGCCTTCAATGCCAGTCCAAAACGTCACGCGCCAGCTGTCGCAATAGCCATTGTTCCATGGATTGCCGATTATGTTAAAACTCAAATAGATAATGCCCTCGGCGCTGCTGGCACAAATGCAATGACCCTTGGCGTGGATGTCCTTCAGGGTTCTGGAGTCTCTTATAGTGGAATGTCTGTTCTTGGCGCAGGCGCAATACTTGTTGGCATGATCCTTGGCGCTATCGCAGCTTACGTGATTGACCACAACTGGAAAGGCGCGATTTGGTATTCCATTTTTGGTGCTGCATGTGCTTGGATTGGGTTTATTCACAGCACGGAGTTAAGATTGATCCCAACCATTGGTGCCAATGGTTTCAACGCTGCTTGGGGCCCAATAATTGGTTACTTGGCAATGGCGCTTCTATTCTTCCTGATGAAGCTCTATCGCAAAGATAAGCCCATACCATCATTTTAGGATTAATCATCCGAAGTACTTTAGTATAGTGTGGGTCTAAGCACCCACACTATACTAACCTTGTTATGACCATTTACGCATACTGCCATACTACCCCCCAATTGCCATCCGCATTTGATGCTAAAGTGCATAGCGTTTTTAATCATGCAGTAAATTTATCCCTCCAAAAGACAAATCACATTACAACCATTCTTAAAGCAACAGATATTCTTTACCCGGGATGTCTGTGTTTGAAAGAAACGACAAGAACATTCCGTGATATTTTCCACCCAGGACAGCTTGTAAGTTATAACAGTGGAAAAATGATATTGGGAGAGACTGGAGAGCGGATTGACACCAGCAACGCTAAACTAATTGACTGCAAACTAGCTCACCTGACAATCTCACCTTCTCAATATTCACTTACAATTTATGAAATGCTTTCTGCTTTAATGCAAAAACATATTACACACCGATTTAAGAATGACTCAAAACTACAGATTCAGCTGCAGATAAAGCTTGAATATGGGTTAGCATGCTTAATAACAGCAGTGATAGAACAGGATAATGCGCTAGCTTTAAATGCTATCCGTCAGTTGGTGGCTTTAGGCATGGGACTTACCCCTAGTGGTGATGACATCCTTGTTGGATTTCTGGCAGGATTGAGAACAAATCAAGAGCTCATCGCAGATCATGAAACCTTTTTACAAAAATTCACTTCCGATGTATTACTTCTCTTAAACCATACCAATGTTATCAGCCAGCAGTATCTACTCCATGCAGTGAATGGATACTTTTCCACAGCAATTATTGCTTTATTAACAGCTATCTCATCAGGTAAATCTATTACATCAATAGAAGAATGTGCTAAGAAATTACTCACTATTGGCCATACATCTGGAGTAGATATTCTTGCAGGTTTGTTTGGAGCACTTTCAATTCTTTATAAATCACACATTATTAGTAATAAACAATTTTCAATTTTCAACCATTGGAGGTGAATATGAAAACATTACAACGGCTCATTCCCAATTTATATCGAGATTCCGTATCATTGATGCAATTATCAGAAGAAATACAATCAATTGAAGGAATCACTCAGGCATCAGCCATTATGGCATCAGAAAACAACATTAGTTTGCTTCTTGAAAGTGGTTTACTGGAATCATCCATTGAACCTCACCCAAATGACCTGCTAATTGTCGTCTCTGGTGAAAACAGCAAACTCGTCGAAAAAGCGATGGAGACAGCTGAAGAGTTATTAATGGAACGGAAAGATGTCGTTGATTCAGAAGCTATTCAAACCACACCGTTGCGAAGCATCCAAATGAGTCTTGAAAAAGATTGGGAAGCTAACCTTGCACTGATTTCTTCGCCAGGTACTTATGCGGCCGCTGAGGCGTTGAAAGCAATGTCTCTTGGTTTACATGTGTTAATGTTCAGCGACAATGTTAGCTATGAGGATGAGGTTATGCTGAAAAAGTATTCGGAAAAGCATGACTTGTTATTCATGGGTCCTGATTGCGGAACAGCTATTATTAACGGCTTACCCTTGGGCTTTGCCAATGTCGTTAAGCAAGGCAACATTGGCGTCGTAGCTGCTGCGGGGACAGGTCTTCAACAGGTTACCAGTTTGATTGATCGAAAGGGCGGGGGCATTTCTCAAGCTATTGGAACGGGTGGACACGATTTAAGCGCTAAAGTTGGTGGCATCACAATGCGGCAAGGCATACGTGCTTTAGCAGCTGACTCAAAAACCGATGTAATCGTCCTTATTTCCAAACCACCGTCTCCATCTGTCATGGAAATTGTGCTTGAAGAAGCAGAAAAAGCTGGAAAACCTGTCGTGATCAATTTTATTGGAGCAGATCCAGAGGTGATTAGTGGAAACAATCTATTAGGCGTACCCACTTTGGAAGCAGCAGCTGCTGCTGCGGTTAACCTGGCTCTAGGAGAGAAGTATGAAACTCCAAGACATGATGATTCAAGCGATTTAAAAGGTCTTGCTGAAAACTTAGTAGCAGGTTTTATACCTGGACAGGCATTTATCCGAGGTCTTTTCAGCGGCGGCACATTCTGTTTTGAAGCCATGCATCTGCTTGGAAAAAATATCGGCCCGGTTTATTCAAACATTCCCATTAATCCTGATTGGATGTTGAAAGACGTTTGGAACAGCTACAGGCACACAGCCATTGATCTTGGAGACGACCTTTTCACTCAAGGCCGCCCCCATCCCATGATCGATTTCCGCTTACGCAATGAGCGAATCTTACAAGAAGCTGCAGATCCAGAAGTGGCTGTTATTTTATTGGATATCGTTCTGGGTTATGGCTCGAATATGGATCCTGCATCTGAAATTATTCCTGCCATCAATAAAGCACACACACTGGCGAAAAACTCTGGAAGACATCTGGTCTTCATAGCCTCGGTATGTGGAACAGAAAGCGATCCCCAAAATTTACACCAACAGGAATATTCCCTGCGGGAAGCAGGCGTGACCTTGACAGAAAGTAATGCCCAGGCGGCATTCTTAGCTGCTGATGTCATTAATAATATCAAAGGATAAAACCATGATAAATAAATTATTTGACGAACAATTACATGTAATTAACATTGGGCTTGGATCATTTGCAGATTCAATCACAGAAGCAGGCGGCAGCGTGACCAATGTGGATTGGAAGCCACCTGCAGAAGGCAGCCATGATGCTGGAATTAAGTTAGCAAAAACAGTAAATCACCCTTTGATTGAAGCAGCAAACAAAAAAGCGTTTTCTCAATTTATGGGAGCGCAGCCCAATTTGGTTGGTGTTGAACTGGCTAAAAATATCCTGCCAGGTTTGGGCGAGCATACATTATTGCATGCCGGGCCACCAATTCAATGGGAACAGATGTGTGGTCCAATGAAAGGGGCGATAATTGGGGCGATATTATTAGAAGGATGGGCGAAAACCCATCGTGAAGCAGAAGAATTTGCTAGAAGTGGTGACATCTTTTTTGCTCCCTGTCATCACTATGGTTCGGTCGGACCTATGACAGGCATCATCAGCCCATCTATGCCTGTATGGGTGGTGCGTGATGAAGTAAATGATCACATGACCTTCAGTAACATGAATGAAGGCCTAGGAAAAGTGCTTCGGTTCGGTGCTAATGATCAGGGTGTACTTGAACGGCTTGCCTGGATGAAAGAAGTCCTTGCGCCAGCCATGAATGCTGCCTTGAAAGTTCTTGTTCAAGTAGAACTAAAGCCATTGATAGCGCAAGCGCTTCATATGGGAGATGAATGTCATAATCGCAATGTTGCCGCCTCATCTTTATTATTTAAAAAACTCGCCATTGGATTAGTACGATCACACATCCCTGAAACACAAATCAAAGAAGTGTTTGATTTCATTGCTGGCAATGATCACTTCTTTCTAAATATCTCTATGGCAGCGTGTAAAAGCATGCTTGACGCTGCTCATGGTGTAACTGGGTCCAGTTTGGTTACAGCCATGTCAAGAAACGGAGTGGAATTTGGTATCCGAATGAGTGGGACCAATGGTACCTGGTATACAACACCGGCGCCGATGGTAGATGGATTATTCTTCTCTGGTTATTCTAAAAACGACGCAGCGCCTGATATCGGAGATAGCTCGATAACAGAAACAGCCGGGATTGGCGGGTTTGCCATGGCTGGTGCCCCGGCCATCGTCCAGTTTGTCGGAGGAACACCTAAAGACGCCATCGCATATACACGCGAGATGTTCCACATCACACAGGGAATTAACGGCAGTTTCACTTCTCCGTCATTAAATTTCGCCGGATTGCCAGCGCTAATTGATGCCCGTAAAGTTGTAGACAATGGCATTGAACCGGTTATCAATACAGGTATCGCCCATAAAGATGCTGGTGTCGGTCAGGTCGGTGCCGGTGTTACCCACGCTCCCATGGCATGTTTTATACAGGCTGTTAATGCCCTTTCAGATACTTTATCTGACTAGAGTATAGCCAGATTACAGACTTGAATCGGAGGAATACATGATACAAGCGCCTCTTTCTGTGTGTTTAATGGTTATGCCCGCCACTCATGGTGTTGATGGCGCAACCTTCGGTACCCGGTCAGCGGTTTAGCCCGAATGTATCCCGGTGCGGTTGCCGACCACGGCAAGTAATCACGGAGTAGGCATAACGAAACCTTCATATCTACGAAAAGGATGAGGAAACCCTCATCTTTTTTTAATCTCGTAGATTCAAGTATCAAGTGCAAAAAATGTAGGTTGTCCGTTCCATTTGCTGGAGCTTTGGCTAAGGCACCGCATGGGGAAATCAATCCTTGTGCCCGGGCCGCAGGTTGACGATCGAAATACCTGAAAGGATCAGCAGCGCGCCGATGATCGCTCCCCAGTGGAAGCGCTCGCCCAGAAAGATGATCCCCAACAGCACCGCCACCAGCGGCAGGATATAGGTCACCATCGACATGCGTGTCGGTCCGATGCGCGGCAGTAGATCAAAATAGATGATATAGGCCAGCCCGGAACCCAGCAGCCCAAGCCATAACAACGCCAGCCAGGTGATGGGCAGCCGTGGGAAGAGCAGGGGGCGTTCGGTCGCCAGGGTGAAAACCCAGATCATTACCGTGGCCATAAAAAATTGTAGAAATGCCTGCATTTGAGACGGCAGTCCCCTGGCCATTTTTCGTGCAAATACCGTTGACCCGCCGTAACACAGCGCAGCGACCAACACGGCTGCTTGCCCGGCCAGGTGGGTATTCCACTCCGAGCCGATACCAGGATACAGCAGGATCACGACCCCGGCAAATCCGGTCAGCAGACCGGCTGCTTTGGTCAGTGTGAACCGGTCATCGCTGACAAAGAACGGCGAGATCATGATCGTGAACAGCGGCATAGTGGCGTTGAGGATCGAAGACAGCCCGGATTCGATATATTGCCCTGCCCATGAGATCAGCAGCCAGGGGAGGACAATATTGGTCAGCCCCATAACGGCAAAAACCCACAAATGTCTGCGCACCTGCCCCCATGCCGCGCGCGCGGACCTGACCAGCAGCAGAAAGGCGGCCAGCCCCAGCATTGCAAACAGCGTGCGAAAGCTGACCAGCATCATGGGGCTGATTTCCGTGACCGCGATCTTGATCCACAAGAAAGAGGTCCCCCAGATGATGCCCAATAACCAGAACAGCAGCCAATCCTTTGTTTTCATAGTTTTCCTTCGTTTATCGCTGACATCAAGAACGGGTCCTGCGTAACAGGATTTTTTGATAAAGGGCAATTATAATAACAAACAACAAAAATATGGGGCAATGATTTGGAAGAGCATTCCATAGGCCGGGTTGCGCTGCCTGCCTGGAGCGTAGCGGAACGCCCTTTGGTGCAGAGCCTGAGAGGCGTGAGGGTTCAACCCACCGTTATTCAAAAGCAAATCTATTTATGGTCCGGTCAACCCTCACGAGCTTTGCTCCGTCTCCTTACAGGACGGTTTCCAGTCGCTGTCGCTGTGGGAGTTATCAGAGGTTCCGCTTCGCTCCTGCCCACCTTCGCTATCGCTCCGGGGGTTTAGCGAGCGGATTTGCCTGTCCTGAGGCGTCAGCTGAAGGAAACCGCTGGCTCGCGTAGCACTCTGAGCATAGCGAAGAGCATGCGAAGCACCCTGAGCGCAGCGAAGGGCACGGACCCGAACCCATTAATTAAAACCTCTTCCATTTCTAAAGGAGCTTTTCTGTCAGCCCCTTTCGCTCCGCTTCAGGGGTTCCGCTTTGCTTCAGGGCGAGCGGATTTGCCTGTCCTGAGGCGTCAGCTGAAGGAAACCGCTGGCCTTCGCGAAGCACCCTGAGCGCAGCGAAGGGCACGGACCCGAACCCAATCTCACTTAACATAAAAAAACACGCCTCAATTTAGACGTGTTTCTGTCGGGGCGAGCGGATTTGAACCGCTGGCCTCACGGACCCGAACCGTGCGCTCTATCCGGGCTGAGCTACGCCCCGCAAGTCACCATTATACCATTCCACCCTGTTTTTACAAGCAGAAGTTTCCTAAAACGGTGGTATACACGAAATATCCGAAGCATAAAAACATACACATTTCATTAACCATGAGGTCATCAGTCCCTTGTTTGTGTCACTATTATATAAACACCGTGAACGAGAACCCTTATTCACAATAGAACTCGATCTCATCACCACTGCTAACGGAGCCGTTTAAAGAAGCACCACCACAGCCGTAGACGGTATAACTGTAGGATCCGGCGCAGACTTCAAAAGTCTGGGTACCTCCAGGCATAGAAAAAGTAAATTTCGCCGGTCCAGTCAAGTAGATGGTTATCCATCCTCCAGTTGAATTGATAACACTGATCTGATCATCAAGAGCACAAGATGGTGTGGGTGAGGAAGGAGGGAGTGTGTTTGCAGGGATGGCAGTAGGTGCTTTGGTGGGTGTTCTTGTAGGTGTTTTGGTGGGGGTTCTTGTGGGTGTCTTAGTGGGTGTTTTGGTTATGGTAGGCGTATTGGTAGGCGTATTGGTGGGCGTTGGTGTAGCTGTTGGTGTGGCAGTATTGGTAGGCGTGTTCGTAGGTGTTGATGTCGCTGTTGGTGTTATTGTTGGCGTTAATGTTGGCGTTGGGCCAAAAATCTGACCCGGTCCACAACCTGCGATCAGCAGGCCGATTGCAGATAGCGTGACCAAGAATTTCAATTTCCTCGTGCCCAATTTTAACCTCCTTTGTA
>Ga0114946_10002531_pt1 | contig 12538 bp, 9 predicted proteins | sample WalLakDeSediment_FD_88676 | JGI IMG/M metagenome (GOLD analysis project Ga0114946, IMG submission 88676) | Lake sediment microbial communities from Walker lake, Nevada to study Microbial Dark Matter (Phase II) - Walker Lake 11/02/13 Deep Sediment | ecosystem: Environmental > Aquatic > Freshwater...
AAGAAATGATTGGATCCGTTGCAGTTATTGGTGGTGGTATTGCCGGCATGCAAGCCTCTTTGGATTTAGCTGATCAGGGCTTTAAAGTCTACCTTGTGGAAGCAAGTTCGGCCATTGGTGGAAAGATGGCTCAACTGGACAAGACCTTCCCAACCAATGACTGCGCCATGTGCACCATTTCACCTAAACTGGTTGAAACTGGTCGCCATCCGAACATTGAGATTCTGACTGACGCTGAAGTTTTAGATATCAACGGACAGGTTGGGGAATTCTCAATCAACCTCCGGCGCAAACCTCGTTATGTTGATCCAGTCAAATGCGTTGCTTGTAATGATTGTGCAGAGGTTTGCCCGGTAATCATACCAGATCATTTCAACGAGGGTTTGGGAAAACGTCGAGCTGCTTATAAACTCTACCCGCAGGCAGTCCCTAACGCATACGCCATCGAAAAGCTTGGCATCGCTCCCTGCCGAGATGCCTGCCCTGCTGGTCAACGCGCCCAGGGTTACATTGCCCTGATACGCGAAGGCCGCTGGCAAGACGCCATGCGGGTGATTAAGATGGATAACCCTTTTCCTGGCATCTGTGGACGGATTTGCAACCATCGTTGTGAGACTGCCTGTAACCGTAACCAGGTGGATGAACCAATTAATATCCGGGCTTTGAAACGTTTTGTGACCGATAAAATTTACGCTGAGCCTCGCCCCACTATTGAAGCAGCCGAAATAAAATTCTCTCACCAACGAGTAGCCATCATCGGTGCTGGACCAGCAGGACTCACAGCCGCGCAAGACATCATCAAGTCTGGTTTCCCTGTCACCATCTTTGAAGCCATGCCTGTTGCTGGGGGGATGCTACGTCTGGGTGTCCCTGAATACCGCCTTCCAAATGAGATTATTGAGCGTGAAGTACAGGACATTGTCGATTTAGGCGTTGATCTGCGCCTGAACAGCCCGGTAGATAACCTGGATGACCTGTTTGATGAGGGCTTTGCCGCCGTTCTGATTGCTGTTGGCGCTCACGAAGGTGTCCGCTTGCCCATTCCCGGCGCTGACCTGGATGGTGTTATTATCAATACCCATTTTCTTCGAGATATTCGCTTGGGGAAGTATTCTAAGAATGGAGACAAAGAGAAAGGGGACACAGCCCTAGGGAAAAATGTTTTGGTGCTTGGTGGGGGTAACGTGGCATTCGACGTTGCTCGTAGCGCAGTCCGGTTAGGATGCCGGGTTTCACTTGCGTGTCTTGAGAGCCGGGAAGAAATGCCAGCTCATCCCTGGGAAGTGGAAGCTGCAGAAGAAGAGGGAGTAACCTTATACCCTAGTCGAAGCTTTGAAGCCGTCATCGGCAACAACAAAGGACGCGCATCCAGTGTTGAATGCATGCAGGTCAGTTCTTTTAGTTTTGATGAAACTGGTCGCTTGAATGTTGAGAAAATCCCACATTCAATCCATTCGATACCCTGTGATACAGTCATCTTCTCAGTCGGCCAACGCGCCGGTCTGGCTTTTATCCCCAGTGATGCCGGTGTTGGCTTGACTTCAACCCGGACGATCGCCATCAACCCAAACACCTTCGCTGCCACCCGCCAGGGCGTTTTTGCCGCAGGGGACAGCGTCTCAGGAACTGCATTTGTGATCGAGGCAGTAAACAGCGGTCATAAAGCTGCTCGCTCAATTATCCGTTACCTGCAAGGTGAACATCTGGAACCACCTCCCCATCCTGAATTACCCATTGTGAATCTCTCTAAAGAGGAGATTGAGGAGCGCATGGTGCGCGGCGAGATAAGCCGTCAACCACGTGTTCCCATGCCACAACTGCCAGTCGAAGCCCGCATTGATAACTTTGTCGAGGTTGAAGGAGGCTACAACGACGAAAGCGCTCAAGCTGAAGCGGCTCGCTGCCTGGCTTGTGGTATCTGCTCTGAGTGCATGAGCTGCACATTTGCCTGTGGTGTCGACGCCATTAACCATGATATGGTTGCCAATCAAGAGACAATCCAGGCTGGAGCGATCATCCTGGCACCTGGCTATGAGATTTACCGGGCAGAGCTCTCTGAGGAATATGGCTTTGGGCGTTACCCTAACGTAATCAACGCCCTGCAATTCGAACGCATGCTATCCGCCAGTGGACCAACCAACGGTCACATCCAGCGCCTATCCGATGGGTCTAGTCCTAAACGCATTGCCTTTCTACAATGCATCGGCAGCCGCGACCAAAACCACGATTACTGCTCTTCGGTGTGCTGTATGTATGCGACCAAAGAAGCCGTTATGGCAAAGGAACACCAACCTGATCTCGATATACACGTCTTTATGATGGACATGCGTGCATTTTCTAAGGGCTATTGGAGCTATTTCGAGCGTGCCCGCGACCGATATGGTATTCACTACCACCACTGCCGAACCAGCTCATTACAGCAGGATCCAGAGAGTCAAGACCTGTTCTTGCGCTACTTGGACGACGAAGGGGTAATGCAGGAGGAGCGCTTCGATCTAGCAGTTCTATCTGTAGGTATGGAAATTTCTGATAGCGTGCGCGAACTTGGAAAAAGGATGGGTATTGAGTTAGATGAGTATGGTTTTTGCCACACTGTAGAATTCAACCCTTTGGAGACCAGTAGAAAAGGTGTTTATGCCGTTGGGCCATTTCGTGAACCCAAAGACATCCCCGAATCAGTTGTTGAAGCCAGTGGGGCAGCAGCCGCTGCTGCTTGCCAATTGGCTCCAGCCCGTTTCACCCTGACCACAACTCCAGAATACCCGTCAGAGAGAGATGTCAGCCAGGAAGAACCACGCATTGGTGTCTTTATCTGTTCTTGTGGCTCAAATATCGGCGGATATTTAGATGTACCAGCTGTAACTGAATTTGCTGCCACCCTGCCGAATGTTGTCCATAGCGAAAACAATTTGTATACCTGCTCGCAGGATAGCGTCCAACACATAAGCGAACAGGTAAAATCATTCGGATTAAACCGGGTGGTCGTCGCCAGTTGCACTCCTATCACCCACCAACCACTGTTCCAAGACAGTATTCGCATGGCAGGATTGAACCCTTACCTCTTCGAGATGGCTAATATTCGTAACCAATGCTCCTGGGTTCATTCTAACGACTGGGAGGTAGCTACAACAAAGGCTAAACAGCTGGTTAAGATGGCTGTAGCACGCGCTTCCCTGTTAACACCTCAACACACCATTAATGTACCTGTTAACCATTCGGCATTAGTGGTTGGAGCTGGTATTGCAGGTATGACAGCTGCCCTGTCATTGACAGAGCAAGGTTTTCCGGTTCATCTTGTCGAACAAGAAAACAAACTTGGTGGAAACTTACGAAATATTTTAACCGGTTTGGATGGAAAGGACCTGCAACAAACCCTTAAGCAACTAAAAGAACAGGTGACTAACAATCAAGCCATCACGCTACACCTCAGCAGTCGGGTAATTGATACCGGGGGGTTTATGGGAAATTTCAACACTTTGATTGAACATGGTGACGGTAGTCAAAGTGAGATCCGCCATGGTGCAACGATCCTGGCTATTGGTGCTCAAGAGTATCGTGGTCCTGAATACGGGTATGGTAAGCATCCCCATATTATCACCCAATCAGAGTTTGAATCACTTCTGGCAAAGCAGCATTCACAAATTAGCAAAGCAAAATCAATAGCCATGATCCAATGCATCGGACCAGGTGAAAAGTTCTGCAGCCGGATTTGCTGTTCGGTAGCCTTAAAGAACGCATTACACATTAAAGACCTAAATCCAGATGCTCAAGTAATAATTATCCACCACGATATTCGAACTTATGGCTTCAAAGAGCGTTTATATACCGAAGCTCGCCAACGTGGTGTTATATTCATACGGTATGATTTCAAAAATAAACCAGAAGTTCAAATTAACCATTCAGGTGATAAACAATTACAAGCATTTACCCCTGCAAACAACAACGATCAATCTGAGATTATTCTCCGTGTGTGGGAATCATCCCTTAAGCAGTCATTGATTATAAAACCTGACCTGCTTGTTTTGAGCATGCCTGTTATACCACGGGCGGAAAGTTCTAAAATTGCCAGTCTTTTCAAGGTCTCACTAGATGCAGATGGTTTTTTCTTGGAAGCACATGTGAAATTGCGTCCGGTTGACTTTTCTTCTGATGGCATTTTTATGGCAGGGATGGCTCACTATCCAAAGTTAGTGGATGAGACTATGATTCAGGCTCAGGCAGCAGCTGCCAGAGCAGCGCGTGTTCTAAGTCAAAAAACGTTGACTGCTGGAGGTCGCGTTGCAGTAGTTGACCAATCACTTTGTACAGGTTGCCTGACTTGCGTACGTATTTGCCCCTTTAATGTCCCTAAAATCCAGGCCGACCTGACAGGGATTGGCCGTATCATGGGTGCAGCTTATGTTGAGGCAGCTGTTTGTCAAGGATGCGGACTCTGCGTAGCGGAATGTCCTGCCCGAGCTATCCAGTTGATGCATTACACTGATAACCAGATGAATGCCAAGGTTAGCGCTTTATTGACGATTGATGGTGAAACATGGTGAGAAATTCTATACAGGTGATTGCCTACTGTTGTGAACATTGTGCATACGCTGCAGCAGATTTAGCTGGAGGATTACGGCTTCAATACTCTCCAGAGATAAAGATCGTCATTCTACCTTGCACTGGAAAAATAGATGAATTAATGATGCTGCATGCATTGGAGCAAGGTGCCGATGGCGTTATGGTAGCTGGTTGACTACCCGGTGACTGCCATTACCTGGAAGGTAATGTAAAAGCAAAGCGACGGGTTGAACATATTCGTAACCTATTGGCTCAAATAGGACTTGAAAAGGATCGAGTTTGCATGTTCAATTTATCGGCAGCCATGGCGAATGAGTTTGTAGCTTACTCGGAAAAAATGGTTGCGCTGATTAAAGACTTAGGACCAAACCCGTTAAAGAAAGACCAATCATGAGAAGTGGATGTTAAAAGACAAAAATATTAGTGAGGCCTACAAATGATCATAGCTGAACAAAAACCCCTTGATGAAATAAAAAATCTGGTTGGCAATGCCCATAATGTGCTTGTCGTGGGATGTGGGACCTGTGTGACAGTTTGCTTTGCTGGAGGTACCCGCGAAGCAGCCATTCTGGCAGCCTCGTTGCGAATGTCTTCCAAGCTAGATGGTCTTGAGAAATCTGTTCATGACGTAACTGTCCAACGCCAGTGCGAATGGGAGTACCTGGACGAGATTGCAAGTCAGGTAAAAGAGGCCGATTTGATTGTCTCTTTAGGTTGTGGCATCGGTGTACAGGCCATGGTCGAGCATTTTCCAGATAGTTGGGTAGTCCCTGGGCTTAATACCTCCTTTTTGGGTTTACCCACTGAGCAAGGGGTGTGGATGGAGCGCTGCGCAGCGTGCGGTGACTGTATTCTCGGACTAACGGGAGGTATTTGCCCAATAGCTCGCTGTTCAAAGTCACTCTTGAATGGCCCTTGTGGTGGTTCTGAAGATGGTCACTGTGAAATAAGTCCTGAAGTACCCTGTGCCTGGCAATTGATATATGATAGATTAAGTAGTCAGGGCAAGTTGGACGTCTTGCTTGAACTACAATCCCCCAAGAATTGGCGAACTTCCCGCGATGGTGGACCCCGCAAAATCGTCCGTGAAGACTTACGACTGGCAGCAGAGGAGGAATGATCCATGAATGAAAACTTAATGCACAACGGGTACCTGTCTGGATCAAAACTGGAGCGTGTCCTACGCGCAGGCCATTTTGCAGTAACAGGTGAATTAGGTCCTCCTCAATCGGCTGATGGAGACGAGATCCGGAAAAAAGCAAAGATTTTAAAGGGTGTTTGTGAAGCAGTCAACATCACCGACAATCAGACTGCCATTGTCCGCATGTCAAGCATCGGTGCTGGTACTATCGTGGTCCAGGAAGGATTGGAACCAGTTATTCAAATGACATGTCGCGACCGTAATCGCCTGGCTATTCAAAGCGATTTGTTGGGCGCTTATGCCTTAGGAATGCGAAATTTGTTATGCCTTACCGGCGATCACCAGACGTTTGGCAACCATCCTGATTCGAAAAACGTTTTTGATGTTGACTCCATTCAGTTAATCCGTATGGTTTCAGATATGCGAGATGAGCATATCTTCCAATGTGGAGATGTTTTCAAAGGACAGGAGCCACGTTTCTTTGTTGGGGCAGCCGCGGCACCTTTTGCTGATCCACTGGAATTCCGACCATATAGACTGCAGAAGAAAGTGCTGGCAGGCGCAGATTTTATTCAGACTCAGTTGATATATGACCTCGAAGCTTTTAAAATATTTATGGAAAAGGTGCGCCGTTTGGGTTTGCATGAAAAGACATATATACTGGCTGGGGTTGGCCCGCTGAAAAGCCCTGGCATGGCTAACTATATGAAAAACAATGTTCCTGGTATATTGATCCCTGATGAAATGATCGAGCGGATGACAAAAGCAGGCGCACCATGGGCTGGAAAGAGTAAAGACGAACTTACTAAAGAAGACAAAAAGGCTCGATCAGAAGCCTGGAGAACAGAAGGTATCCAAATTTGTATTGAACTGGTCCAACAACTTCAAGAGATCGAAGGCGTAGCCGGTGTACACATCATGGCGATCGAATGGGAAGAGGCCGTAAGACCCATCGTAGAAGGCGCTGGTCTCTATCCCCGACCAGAAGTTAAGGAGGTAGCAAGTGACTGAAAACCAACAAACCAAGGTGCAACCCATCACAATCAACCCTGACCTGGCTCGTCGTATACAGGACGAAATCGGTCAAAACGTCTATCTCTGCTATCAATGCGTGAAGTGCACCAGTGGCTGTCCGTTGAGTGAATACTTTGATTGGCAACCCAATCAAATCATGCGCGCGGTCCAACTGGGGGAAGAAGAAATCGCTCTCAACTCCAAAACGCCCTGGTTATGCGCTGCTTGCCAGACTTGCTCGACCCGTTGCCCCCAGGGTTTGGATATAAACGCCATTATGGAATTCTTAACCCGCGAGGCGCTTGAGCGTGGCTACAAACCCCAGATTCCAGAAGTCGATCGCTTCAATAAGGCTTTCATGAGGGAGGTAGGTTTATGGGGACGATCTTACGAGTTGGGCTTGATGATGGAATTAAAGTTGCGCAACATTGCCACCCATAGCATAATGGAAGACATGGATTTAGGTGTTAAGGTCATCCTTAAGAACAAAATGCCCTTCATTCCCAAACGGGTCCGTCCACCCAAGAAAGTCAAACCTATCCCTAAAGCAGGACAAGCACTGGCTTACTACCCAGGTTGTTCGCTCCATTCTACCGGAACGGAATTCAATACCTCGACATTGGCAGTCTGTGAGGCATTAGGTATAGAGCTAATTGAACCGTCAGGGTGGGTTTGCTGTGGTAGCTCAGCCGCTCATCGAACCGACCCAGTGGCAGCTCTGAAACTTCCCTTGACGAATCTTTCAATTATCGAACAGAGCGGTTTCAGCGAGGTAACCATGCCATGCGCAGCCTGTTTTAACCGTCATAAAGCTGCCCAATATGAAATCAACCAGGGGCATGGCGCACAAATTGTCAAAGATATGGCTAAAGATTTTCCTTACAAGGGAACAGTCACTGTTAGCTCCTTGACTGAAGCCATATTCCGCCGGATCGGCCTGAAAGATGTAGCCAATAAGGTCAAAAAACCTCTGTCAGGATTAAAGGTGGTTTGTTACTATGGCTGCCTGATGACGCGCCAACCTCAGGTTACTGGTGTGACTCATTACGAGAACCCTACCGAAATGGATGAGTTGATGTCAGCACTAGGTGCTGAGGTATTGGATTGGTCGTATAAGACCAACTGTTGTGGTGCAGCTCATTCGCTTACCCGCCCTGATATCGTGTTGAATTTGAGTGGTGACCTGATCCAACACGCTCGTCAGTCTGGAGCGGATGTAATTGCCGTAGCGTGCCCCCTTTGCCACACCAACTTAGATGCCCGTCAATTCCAGATGAAGCTCGGGGAACCAATGCCAATACTATACTTCACACAACTAATGTCATTGGCTTTAGGATTACCAGCCAAATCTGCCGCCTTACACAAGAACCTGGTAGACCCACGACCCTTATTGGAAAGTAAAGGGATATTATCAGGATAGCGTTTTATCTTTTGATACGAACTTTATTGGTTCGATCAGATAAATCAGGTAACCATACAAAGGCATCTGCCTGACTAGTTGGAAGGGACGAAATCCACTGAACCAGGCATATGCCTTTTTAACGGAGAAATGTCAGCACAGGACCTTTGTCAAATAATTCTTGTCCGGCATGGACAGACTGAATGGAACCGCGTTGAGCGCTTCAGAGGTCAGGCGGATATCCCACTGAACGAAACTGGATTGCAGCAAGCCGCCGCTACTGGCTTACGGATAGTTCAAGAGTGGCAACCATCTGCTGTTTATAGCAGTCCACTCTCAAGAGCTTTCAGAACAGCTGAAGCCATTGCCCAACACCACAATCTGGTGGTACAAGCTTGTCCAGGTTTAGCTGATATCCATTACGGTGAATGGCAGGGATTAACAGCCAATGAAGTTCAGCAACTCTGGCCTGATGAATTCCATACCTGGTTTCACTCCCCTCAAATTGCAGTTATACCAGGTGGAGAAACATTGGCAGATCTGCGTCATCGAGCAATGGAAACTGTCTTCAATCTGGCGCTTGGTCATTACAGAGAAACAATCGTGCTGGTAGGGCATACCGTGATCAACCGGATTATCTTATTAGCTGCGCTCGGCTTAGGTAACAATCGCTTTTGGCATCTACGACAGGACACCTGTGCGATTAATGTCCTTAAAGTCAATCAGGGTGATTTCACTCTGGTTTCTCTAAACGACACCTGCCATCTTCGCGGTCTATTATTGGATCGAATATTATGATTTATTAGTGTATACTCACCCAACCGAAAGGCAAGGTATGAAAAAAGAAACGACCGTAAACCAACTGGCAGAACGAGTCCAGTCCCTGATTGGGGGACTACAAAGGACTGACCCTGATTTATTAGCATCCCGTACTGGTACAACATATATTTCTGATGATGGTGGTAAAAACAGGTTTGAATTCAACTTTTGGGGGAAACCAGTCTCACTTACTTATCCTGACTTTGAGGCACGTGACAAACAGACAGGAGAAAATGTGCCTCTCCCTAATTGGGCTATGATTGCCTATTATTTCATCACCAGTGACGGCTCGCCTCTCGCTGGTGAGTGGGTTTCCTTCTCCGAATTACCAGATGGAAGGTTTTACAACCAGGCCTTCCAGGGTTATACCGGTCGAAAATTATCTCGTGCGTTTCATAATTCATTTGGAGAATTTGAACGTGCAGCAGAAAACCTGGGAGGCTACCGGATAACATTTGCTGATATCGCTTATAGCTTCCACATCCTTCCACGGGTGGACCTTTCAGTTGTCTGCTGGAGGGGCGATGAAGATTTCCCGCCATCATACCAGGTCCTTTTTGACGCTTCAATAGATCACCACCTTCCTACCGATGCCTGCGCAGTTTTAGGGAGCATGCTTACGGGTAAATTAATCAAAGCAAAAGGAGATAATCAGTGAAAATTGCAATTAGCGGCAAAGGCGGGGTTGGCAAGACCACCCTGGCAGCCTTATTAGCTCAGGCATATGCCGATTCAGGTCATAACGTCCTGGCTGTTGATGCAGACCCATCCCCCTGCCTGGCAGGAGCATTGGGCTTTCCAACCGAGCTACGGGCAGGTTTACGCCCCATCGCTGAGATGGAAGAATTGATTTACGAGCGAACTGGTGCTAAACCAGGGACTACCGGTGGTTTTTTCACTTTGAACCCTCGTGTAGACGACCTTCCTGACCGTTTCAGTGCCACCCATCGCGGCGTACGCCTGTTAGAGATGGGTGCAGTCGAGTTAGGAGGCTCTGGATGCATTTGCCCAGAGAGCGCTCTATTAAAGACCCTTTTCACCCACTTGCTCTTCCGCCAACAAGATGTATTGGTTCTGGATATGTATGCTGGTGTAGAGCACCTGGGTCGAGCTACTGTTGATTTTGTAGATGCTATGCTTATTGTAGTTGAACCCACCCGTCGCAGCCTGGGAACTGCAGCTCAGATCAAATCGCTGGCAAGCGATATTGGCCTTACTCGTTTTTGGTTAGTAGGCAACAAGGTCCGAAACGATGAAGAAGCCGCCTTTCTGAAGGATTCCTCTCCTGATATTCCCTTATTGGGCGTTTTACCAGCCGATCCATCTGTCTTGGAGGCTGACCGCCTGGGTATTGCGGTCTATGACCACAGCCCAGAACTGCGCCAGGCAGCCGAAAGATACGCCCAAGATTTATCTCAACTTATCGATAAATTAACTGGTAGGAAGGATTAACGATTAATGACAACCACAATCGCATTAGCTGGGAAGGGTGGTGTCGGAAAAACCACCATTGCAGCCCTGGTAATCAAATACTTATCTCAATCAAAACAAGGCTCCATACTGGCTATCGACGCTGATCCAAGCAGTAATCTCAATATGGTCTTGGGGCTTGAGCTTGAATGGACGGTAGGCGACATTCGTGAAGACATGTTGAACCAGGTTCAGGCATCGCTTACCACTGGCGGTGCCGCCATGGGTTCTTTACCAGGCGGTATCAGCAAGCGCGAATACCTGGACTACCAGATTCGTTCTTCGGTTTCAGAAGGAAACCGTTTTGACCTGATTGCTATGGGTCGCTCAGAAGGTCCGGGGTGCTATTGTGCTGTCAACCACAACTTGCGTGAGGTCGTGGACACAATCAGTAAACATTACCGTTACGTAGTCATCGACAATGAAGCGGGTATGGAACATCTCAGCCGGCGTACCACACGCGACGTAGATCATCTTCTCATTGTCTCCGATCCCACCCAACGTGGTTTGGTTGCAGCCAGCCGGATTGCCTCTTTTCGCAAAGAGCTGGATATCCGTATTGAAAATGCATACCTGATCCTTAACCGGGTCCCCAAACCCATACCCCCTGAGCTCGAAGATCAAATCAACAAATTAGATGTCCCCCTGATTGGTGCAGTTCCAAATGACATTGAACTCACTACCTACGAGTTTTCCGGAAGACCGCTTGTTGAATTGGGAGACGAATCACCAATCTACCAGGAAATATCTGAGATCATGCAAAAAATTGAGTTATGATCTTTCAACCTGGAAAGATTAAATGAACTGTTGACCGAAACCGGTTGTATCTGCTCACGTCAGAAAATGGAGAAAATCACCCGGGAAGACCCCATAATCATCCGGTAGAGGTATAAAATTGTGGGAGCTTCCCTGAAAGAAATACAAGCGGAGCAGATGGTAATTTTCTTAAATACACTTAAAACCCTTGATGGCTTCGCCAAGGATCAGAATCAGGTATAAATAGTGAGTCTCCAAACTCCTCGATTCCAAATTCAGCGATTTTTTCTTGGACAGGGACAGAAATGATCCAATCGATGAATATCTCAGCCAGGTCATTGCGTATGCCTGCATGTTTATCCGGATTTACTGCAATCACACCATATGGGTTAAAGAGAATTTCATCTCCTTCAACCACAATGACTAAGTCTAATCCTTGTATCAGGCGCGCCAGGTAGGTAGCTCGATCACTGAGAGTATATGCCTGTTGTTCGTTCGTCATTGTCAGCACATCTCCCATCCCCTGCCCGGCAGATATGTACCAGTTACCCCTTGGATCAACACCTGCCTTTCCCCAGATTGCCAGCTCCTTAACATGGGTACCTGAATTGTCGCCACGAGAGATGAACATCTCTTCTGTCTCTGCCAGTATTTTGAAAGCCTCAGCTACATTAGTTATTCCCTTAATACCAGCCAGATCCTCTGTAGGGCCAACGATAATGAAGTCGTTATACATCACATTTTCACGGCGAACTCCATGCCCATCGGCCATAAATTGTTCCTCGATGGCACGCGCATGCACCAGAACGACATCGACATTTCCATCTTCACCGAGCTTCATTGCCTGGCCAGTACCCACAGCAATCACATCGACTTTTATCCCAGTTTCTCTGGTGAAATCCGGCAAAATGAAATCCAATAAACCTGAGTCCTGAGTGCTGGTCGTTGTAGCCAACAATAACACCTCCTTTACCACAGGTTTATCTATTGGTGTTGGTTCCGCCTCCCCTTCAGGTGGAAAAGTTGGATCAGGTTCTTCTACTGGTGAAGAGCAACCTGAAAATAGCAGAGACAGCACCAGTAAAACCCCCAGCCAAGAGATCCATTTCCTTTTCATATGTCCTCCATAAAACAGCCTGTAAAGGAATTCTTTTAGGACTTGGATGAACCAATATTAATACACCATGTCACCATTAATAAACGCTGTGGTGCGTTCATCTTCAGGGTTGTTAAAAAACTTGTTTACATCAGCAACCTCGATAATTTTTCCATTGAGAATCAAAGCCACTCGCTCAGCTAACCGTTTGGCTTGAAAAACATTATGAGTAACCAGCACAATTGTTGTCTGGTGGTGTTCATTAATCTTTCGCACAATGTCT
>Ga0114946_10002532_pt1 | contig 12537 bp, 8 predicted proteins | sample WalLakDeSediment_FD_88676 | JGI IMG/M metagenome (GOLD analysis project Ga0114946, IMG submission 88676) | Lake sediment microbial communities from Walker lake, Nevada to study Microbial Dark Matter (Phase II) - Walker Lake 11/02/13 Deep Sediment | ecosystem: Environmental > Aquatic > Freshwater...
CGCCTAGCAGCCCGTGGTGAAAGTCCTCGCGCCGCCTCGCTTGGCCTTTTCGCCGAGGGCGGTGTCGCCGAAACTTGTAGTACAACTGCGTTTCGGCTCCTAGCAGCCGACAAAAAATCCGGCGCGAGGCGCCACGAGGACTTCCACCACGGGCTGCTAGTCAGCGTGCTCTTGGTTCCGGTGACGATCCTCGCCGTGCTCCGGCCGATCGACGCTCGGGCGTCGGCCCAGCCCGAGGACGCGGCCCAGCCCGAGGACGCGGCCCCGACCGTCGGACCGGCCCAGCGGCTGTTCGACGAGGGCGCCAGCAAGTTCGAGACCGCCGACTACAACGGGGCGATCGAGCTTTGGACCCGGGCCTACGGGCTCGTGCCCAACGTGCCTGAGAACGCAGCGATCAAAGCCCGACTGATCGCCAACCTCGCCTCGGCCCACGAGCGCGCCTACGCGGTCGATCACAAGATCGACCACCTCAACCAAGCCAAGATCCTGCTCGAGAGCTACCGCGGGGCCCTCGACACGATCTACACCGACGCGGAGGAGCGCACGCAGGAGCTCGGCTGGATCAACGAGCGCGTGGCCAAGATCGACGCCGAGCTAGACGCGGTCGCCGAGCGCGAGCGAGCCGCCCGAGCGGCCAAAGCCAAGGCCGATGAACCCGCACCCAAGCGTCCGCCGGGCCAGGCGCTGGTGCTCAGCGGCGGGGTCCTGACCGGGCTCGGGGTGACGGGGCTCGGCCTGATGATCGGCGGCATGATCATCGGCGACCGCAACAACGACATCACCGACATCCCCAGCAACGACCTCGACGCCCGCGCGACCCGCTTCGACCGCGGCCGGCTCGGCAACGGCTTGGCGATCGCGGGCGGCGTCGGAGGAGCGGCGCTGCTCGGCACCGGCGTCGCGCTGCTCGTGATCGGACTCAAGCACAAGCGCGCCGCGGGCCCCCGCGAGGCGACACGGGCCACGCTCGTGCCGATCCTCAACCCCACGCAAGCGGGCCTCGGCGTCGCCGGCAGGTTCTAGAGCGCCCGACGGGAGACGACCACGTCGTCGATGAACCACCCGCGATCAGCCCCAACGTCGCAGTTCCCACAGTCCCACCCCGCGCGAAAGCCCACCGTGATCGTGCTGCCCGCGAAGTCGCTCAGATCAAAGATCTCGGTGGTGTGCCCGGCGTCGAGGATGTAGGCCTCTTGGCCGTCGAGCGGGTTGAGCTCGTCAGGCTCGCACAGATAGCCGACCACGCCGGTGTAGCCGGTGGTCGGCGTGATCACCTGGTAAGGGCCGCCGTCGACCGAGACCTCCACGACCGCGCCCTCATAGGCGTTCTCCAGACTGCCGCAGTCACTAAACTTCCGCGCGTGTACGAAGCGCAGCTCGAAGCCCTCGATGTTGGCGCCACCGACCACGCTGAGATCGAGCTCGGGCGTCATCAGCCGAATGTCGCCGGGGGTGGCGGACGGGATCCCGCTGTCCCAGCCGCGCGTGCTGTGGTCTTGCTGCCTGCGGTCGGACTGTGACCAGGTGTTGGGCACGCCCCCGCTGACCGTCACGGGGGTCCACATGGCCGGGGGGGTGTTGGGCTCCATGTCGTCCCACAACAGCGGGACCGTGCAGTTGCTCATGCACAGGCGGTCGTCGCTGGCCGGCGAGTCGTTGTCGCACTCTTCACCGGCGGCCGCGTTGACCTTGAGATCACCGCAGGCGGCGAGGGTGCAGTCGTCGTTGCACACCGGCGACTCGCCGCCATCGTCGCAGACCTCGGTCGGGCCCTGCACACCGTCCCCGCAGGTCTCCAGGGTGCAATCGGGGCGACAGGCGCCGTCCTCGGCGTTTTGCTCTCCGTCGTCGCAGGCCTCGCCGGGGTCGACGTTGCCGTTGCCACATAACGCCAGGCTTGGTTCCCCGCCGCAAAAGCCGTTGATGCAATCGAGCCCGAGACCGCAGTGGCGGTTGTTCGCGCAAGGGAGGCCCTGCGACTCGGCGCCGGTCCAACAGCCCCAGCTGCCCCACCCGCCGATGAGAGCTACAAACGTGAAGGTTGCCAACGGGGTCGAGCGAGACGTCAAGCGAGGGGCTCCAAGGTCAAAACCGGTCGAGGTAATTCTAACAGCTTTTCAGCGCGGGCGTTGTCCCGTACCGTGGTGAGCGAACATGCCGCGTGGATGGTCCAAGTGTCTGAAGTTGCTCGGCTCGAGCGCTATGCTGCTGGTCAGCGCTTGCAACTGTAACCCGGAGCCCCCCACAGGGGCCAGCGAGACCGAGGGCCCCGAGGACAGCACCGAGGACACGAGCGTGCCTGGCCCGGACCTCGGCCCGGACGAGACCGAGACCGGCGAGACCGGGCCCGGGACCGGTTGCGGCGACGGCATCGTCGAGCCTGGCGATCTGTGCTTCACCCGGATCAACCTCGCGCAAAACCAGCTCTCTGGCGCGATCGCCCTCGCGGACACCAACGGCGACGGGGCGCTCGACGTGCTCGTGGGCCAGGTCGATCGGGCGATCGTCTTGCCTGGCAACGGCGACGGCAGCTTCGCTGGCGCGGTCGTGCTCCCCACCTCATCGGGGGTCCTGGGCATCACCGCGGGCGACCTCAACGGTGATCAATACGCCGACGTGATCGCGAGCGTCGCCGACGACGACCTCGTCGTGGTCTTCATCAGCCAAGGCGACGGCAGCTTCGCCGCCGGGCAGACCTACGCGGTCGGAGCCGGCCCCCGCGGGGTCGTGGTCGGCGACTTTGGTGGCTCGCCGGCGCTCGACCTAGCCGTCGTCAACGAAGCCAGCGGCGACCTCAGCGCGCTGCTCGGCAGCGGCGCGGGCTCGTTCGCGCCCGCGCTCAGCCACCCCGCGGGCAGCGTCCCGCTCGCGCTCGCGCACGCCGACTTCAACGCCGACGGGCAGACCGACCTAGTCGTCGCCGACGTCGCCAGCGACACCGTCGTCGTGTTGCTGCAAGACGCCGGCGACTTCCCCTCGCTCGTCGCTCACGGGGTCGGCAGCGAGCCCCGTGACATCGGCGTCGCCGACCTCGACGGCGACGGCGTCGCCGATCTGGTCGTACCCAACCAAGGCAGCGACGACCTCAGCGTGCTGTTTGGTAACGGGCTCGGCGGGTTCGGCGATGAGTTCGTGCTGCTCGTCGGCAGCACGCCGCGGGCCGTCGCGCTCGCCGACTTCAACGGCGACGGCGTCATCGACATCGCGGTCGCCAACCGCGGCGACGACCGCGTGGGCATCCTCGCTGGCAACGGCGACGGGACCTTCGCCAAACAAATTAGCTTCTTGGTCACCCCCGGCCCGCTCGCGCTCGCGGCCGGGGACGTCAACGGCGACGGCGTCGCCGATCTAGTGGTTGCGAGCGCCGGTCCAACCGGCGGCGTGACCTTGTTACTCTCGAATCATTAAACTGCATATGTACACCTCGCACATCACCCTGATCCCCCTGTTGACTGTCCTCGTCGCGTCCGTGGGCTGCGGCGGCGATTACAGCGGCGGCTCCTTCGACAGCCGCTCAGACGATGCGGGCGACACCGATGACGGTAACGACAGCGGCACCGGTCTTACGGAAGGCTCTGACACCGGTGACACGAGCGAGGATGACGCGTGCGGGCTCGACTGCGGCGCTGGCACCTGCGTCGTGATCGACGGCGAGGAGTTTTGCGAGTGCCCCGAGGACACCGAGTGGGGGCCCCGCGACTGCGGCCTTTGTCCGGCGGTCGACGAGGCGGGTCACGACATCGAGCTTGCGATCGTGAGCTTCAACGGTCAGTTCTTGGTCCGCGGCGCGGTCACGCCCAAGTCCGAATACGACGACGCCAACTTGTGGCTCGAGAACCCGCGGACCCACGACCGCGTGTCGCTCGGCAACACCCACGATCAAGAGTTCGCCGTGCGCGTGACCCCGGGCATCTACGACGTCATCTACGAGGTCGAGAGCCCCGGCGCCCAGCTCCCGCACAACCCCCGGGTCCGGCTCCAAAAGCTCGCGCTGTTCGCCTCGCGCACCCAGGACATCGACATCCCCGTGGCCTCGCTCAGCGGCGCGATCCTGCTCAACGGCGCGCCACCGCCCAAGTCCGAATACGACGACGCCAACCTCTCGTTTCGCGATCACGAGACCGGCAGCGAGATCCTCGCGGGCAACACCCACGACGGCAGCTACGCGGTCAGCTTGGTGCCCGGCACCTACGACGTCATCTACCGGGTCGAGACCGCCGGGCCGATCACCCCCCGCAACGACGGCGCGGTGCTCGAGACCCTCTCGTTGCCCGATATCGGGCAAACCCACGCCATCGAGATCACCAGCGCGCCGCTGCACGGCGACTTCCTGATCAACGACGCACCCGCGCCCGCCAGCGAATACGACGACGCCAACATCGACCTCGTATCACCCGAAGCCGGGACCGTGTGGTTGGGCAACACCCACGACGGCTCCTACACGCTGCAGGTCATCCCCGGCGAGTACGCCCTCGTCTACCGCCACGAGTCCGGGCCCAACGTCCCGCAAAACCAACGCGCCCGGTTCGGCGACGTGGTGGAAGTGAGCGCAGACGGTGGCCCGGCCGACGTCAACATCGAGATGGTCGAGCTCACGGGGGCGATGACCATCAACGGCGAGGTCCCGCCCGCGAGCGACTACGACGACGGCTTGCTGCACCTGCGCGGCGACGAGTTCGGTGACAGCGTGCTGCTCGGCAACACCCACGACGGCAGCTTCGTGGTCAAGCTGATCCCCGGGACCTACGCCGTCTACTACGGCCAAGAGACCTCGGGCGGGACCGTCCCGCAGAACAAGCAAGCGCGGCTCCTCGACCAGGTCGTCGTCGCCGACACCAGCGAGCTCGCGATCGACATCAAAGCCGTCGCGATCGGCGGCGCCTTCACCCTCGCCGGCGAGCCGCCGCCCGCGTCCAAGTACGAGGACGGCCGCATCTACCTGCGCGACACGATCACCGGCGACGCCGTGCTGCTCGGGAGCACCCACGTGGGCAGCTACACGGCGATCGTCGTGCCCGGCAACTACGAGGTCTTCTATGTGCAAGAGACCGCTGGCGGGCTCCTGCCTGCCAACCAAAACGCGCCGCTCGTCGACGTGATGATCGCCGCCGCCATGAACCTCGACCTCGACGTCCCGGTCGTCGATCTGAGCGGGCAGATCCAGCTGATCGGCGGCCCCGCGCCCGTCAGCCCCAGCGACGGCGGCCAGCTGTACCTGCGGGCCCCCGGCGGCGACTCGGTCCTGCTCGGCGACTCGTTCCTGTCCAGCTACGCGGTCCGGCTGCTCGCCGGGACCTATGGGGTCTATTACCGGTCGGAGGCGAGCGTGACCATGCCGCAAAACGAGAACGGCCGGTTCGCCTGCGTCACGATCGAGTGAGCCCCGTATCGACCATGGGCTCGCGGCCCCGCGCTCAGTCCAAGCCGAGCAGCGCGGCCGCGTTCTCATGAAAGATCATCCGCTGCTCCTGCGCGGTGAATCCAAAGCTCTCGACGTCGGCGATCGCCTCGCTCGGATCGTAGCGCGAGCGAAGGGGTAGTCCGACCCAAACATGAAACTTCGTGCCGCCGAGGATCAGTCGAGCCGCCAAAGCTCCAGGCTGAGGCCCTCGATGATCCGCCGGATCCCCGAGACCCCGCCCAGCTCCACGCGGACCCCCAGCTCGAGCGTGGCCCCGTCGCAGGCCGCGAGCCCAAACACGGTCTCGACCACCTCGCCGGCGTCGTCGACGAGCGTCGGTCCAAACACCACGGTGTCCCCGCCTGCGACCACGGCGCTGTCGAGCAGCACGGCGCCGCCGTGCGCGGGCCAGCGCGTGGGCCAGCCCTCGGCGCCCATGTCGGCTTGGCGCGGCAGGTACCCGCTCGGCTCCGGGAAGCTGTCGACCCACCGGTAGATCGCGACCGGGCACGGCGCAGCGCGGCGGTTGACCAGCTGCATCGCCCAGTCGAGCTCGAGCTCGACGCCCGCCGTGCTGCTGGCGCCGTAGACCCCGACGAGCGCGCCGGACTCGGCGACGACCAGCTGCAACGAGGCGGCCTCGGTCGCGGATCCACAGCCCGCGACCGCGAGCATGAGCCCGAGCGTGAGCCCGAGCGCGGCCATTGGTTTCGTCATCGTCCAGAGCATACGCCACGCTCGAGCAGCTTGGATTCACGCGCTGATGCACGCCTGCGAGGGGGCCAAACTAGTTCGGCAGGCGGTAGAAGATCCCGGTCATCTCACGGCGGATCAGCTCGAGCAGCTCGCGGTTCTCCGGCGAGAACGGATCGATGCCCGGGGCGAAGTATTGGGTTGGATCGAGCTCGGTGCGCCGCATCTTGGTCTGCCAGATGTTCTGGCCCGGGAACGCGAGGTCCTCGCAGGCGTAGGCGGCGAGGATCTCGGGCTTGACGAAGTCTTGGATCGAGCCGAGCGAGTGATCCATGTAGACGCGGTTGCCCTCGGTGTCGCGCGTGAACCCGCGGACGACGTAGTCGATGATCACGACGTCGTTCTCGAAGCTCTCGAACATGTAGTTGAGGGCCCGGAGCGGGACGATGGTCCCGCAGGTCGCGATGTCGATGTCGACCCGGAAGGTGCAGATGCCCCGGGGGTCGAGCACGTCCGGATAGGTGTGGGCGCACAGGTGGCTCTTGGTCAGGTGCGCGCCAACACTCACGTTGGTCGGGCCGTGGCCGAGGTCGCTCATCAGGATCAGCGAGCTCGCGCCGTAGGGGTCGTAGTCCTGGGCCGAGACGCTGAGCACCTCGGCGTCGATGATCGCGGCGATCTGGCTCAAGATCGCGGTGATCCGCGCCGCGCTGAAGTGGGTGTGCAGATAGCGGATGTAGCTCTCGCGCTCGGCCTCCGTGCGGGCCGCGGCGAAGTCGTAGAGGTTGAAACTCACGACCTTGGTCAGGTTGTTGAACCCCTCGAGGCTCACCGCGTCGCGCGTCGCCACCATGCCGGGGCCATCTTTCCGAGCAGCAGAATTTTTGCAAGCCCGCGCGCGAACGGCTCCAATTCGATCGGTCCGCTCCCGCAAATCTCGCGCACACCTCGGCGGATCCGGGCCATTCGACGGCTGTAACACGCGTGCGATGATGCGCGAGCATGCAGCCTTTGCTCGCGCTCGCCGATGAGATCCCCAACTACGAGGCGATCGCCTTGTCGCCAGGGGTCGGCTGGATCCTGTTCGCCGCCGTGGTTTGCCTCGCGCTGTTCTTCATCGCCCACCGCGACAGCTGGCGGGCGCTGTGGCTGCGGGTCGACGACCCCCGCCCGATGGCCGCGATGCGGATCGTGTTTGGCTTTTGCGCGCTGTCCAACGTCAACGGCCTGTGGGAGCTGTTCGACTACCTGTTCACCGACGAGGGCCTGTTCACCACGGACCTCGCCCAACACTACCGCGCGCGCTCGCAGTTCGCTGGGTTTGGTGACGGCACGATCCCCGAGGATCCCTGGGGGTTCTTCAGCTTCGGCGCGTTGGTCGAGTGGCTCAAGGGTCCGAACTACTCGCTGCTCTTGTTCAACAGCTCACCGACCTTCTTTTGGGGCTACCTCGCGGTCTTCGAGATCACGATGGTGCTGTTCATCATCGGGTTTCAGACCCGCTGGGTGAAGTGGCTGGCGTGGTTCTTGTTCATGGGGATCATCCTCAAGAACACCTTGTTTTGGGAGGCCACGGAGAACGTCTACCGGGTGTTCTTCTTCTATCTGTGCCTGTCTCGCTGCGGCGAGGCGTGGAGCGTCGACAACTGGCTGCGCTGCCGCAAGCTCCGCAAGCAAAGCCGGCTCTCGGTCCCCGGCGGCCCCGGTGAGGGCGCGGGGGCGCTGGTCGAGCCCGAGACCCTGCTCGAGCCGATCTACCGGCCGATCCCCGGGTGGCCGCGCTTGCTCGTGATCCTGAACGTGGCGGTGCTCTACTGCGCCACGGGTACGCTCAAGAACGGCCCGCGCTGGAACCAAGGCAACGCGTTTTACTACGCCTTCAACCTCGACCACTTCTACCGTCTGCCGCCGCAGCAGCTGTCTTCGTACTTCGGGACCACCTTCTTTCGGCTCAACACCTGGGTCGTGCACTGGTGGGAGGCCCTGTTTCCGCTCTTGGTCCTGGGCCTGATCTTGCGTTGGCACCGACGCGAGCGGATCCCCCGGCTCGAGGGCTGGCGCCTGTGGCTCGCGCGGTTCGGCCTCGGCGGGTTCGTGACCTGGTTCTACGCGCTGATCTTGTACAGCTACCCGGTCCACTACCGGGCCCCGGAGCAGGGCGTGCGCTTGTTTGGCCAGACCTACCAGGGCGACGCCGCGATCCCGGTGATCCAGTGGATCGTCGGGCTCAGCTTGCCGATCGCCGCGGCCTTGATCGTGCTCGCCTACCGGTGGCTGCGGGATCGGCAGGCGATCCCCCGGGACCAGCGCAAGCGCTTGCCGGGCCTCGACCTCGACTGGATCTGTCGGTGGATCTTTGGCCGCCGGGTGTGGCTGGTGCTCGGCCTGATCTTCCATGGCCACCTGATCTTGACCATGAACATCGGGTGGTTCTCGCCGGGCTTGCTGGCTTGCTACTTCGCGTTCCTAAACGGCGCCGAGCTCGGGTTCATGACCACGAAGATCGGCCAGGGCTTTCACCAGGTCATCAAGCTGCCGGTCCCCGCCCACGTCCGCGCGGGTCAGGCCGTGCCGCCGGCCGATCTCTCGCTCCCGCGCTGGACCGGCGCCCGCCGTGATCAGGCGCGGCGCGACGCGTTCATCCAGCCCTGGTCGGTGCTGTTCACCAGCTTGGGCCTGGTGATCGTCGCGATCGTGCGGCGGGTGCAGACCGACGAGGACATGTGGGCTGGGCTCGGCAAGATCGTCGCCAAGGTCGGCGGCGAGCTCCCGCCGGGGCTGCTCGCGCAAGCCAAGGTCATCGAGCCCAACTGGTTCGTCGCGATGATCCTCGCGTTCGCCTGCGTGGTCGTCGTCCAGCGCAGCCGCGGGTTCACGTTCAACCCGTGGTTCGGCCCGGTGATCGTGCTGACCGCCTGGCTCGGGAGCGTGCTGGCCGAGCGCGGCGTCGTGGTCATGAGCGTGGTCGTCGTCGCGGTCGCCGTGATCGGCGGGCTCGCTTGCCACAAGCGGCCCCCTGCCCCCTCGCAAGCGCCGGCCGAGCCGATCACCGACAAGCCCGCGCGTCCGTGGGCCTACGGGCCGCTCGGACGCACGCTGGTCGTGATCGTGACCATCTATCACATCGCCGGCGTGGCCGTGACCCAGTTCCCTGACAAGGACTCGTGGTCAACCTTCCGGCGCGACGCCGAACAGACCTTCAGCGTGTGGATGCAGACCACCCAGACCACCCAAGGGTGGGGCATGTTCGCCCCGAACCCGCCCACGCAAAACGTGTTCTTGCGGGTCACCGTGACCGATCACGAGGGCGTGATCTACGACCTCAACACCGACGTCTACGCCTGCTTCCTGCCCGAGGCGACCCAGGACGTGTGCGACGCCGTCTACCCGATCCCGTGGATCTGGTACACGCGTCAACGCAAGATCAACCGGCGCATCGCCGGGAGCGAGGGCGGCAACGGCTCGTGGTATCAAAAGTGGCACGCGCGCTGGGCCTGCCGCGAGTGGGAGCTCAACCGCGGCGAGCTCCCGCGCAAGGTCGAGCTCTACAAGATCACCTACCCGATCCCCGCGCCGGGCGAGGTCCTGGGCAAGCCCTACGACCCCAAGACCCAGTACAACCGCTTCGGCAGCACCACCAAGCTGCTCACCCTCGAGTGCAAGTCCGAGATTTCGGGGCAGCTGACCAACGAGACCCGCCGCCGCCACGGCCTCGCCGAGGTCCCCGAGAAGGAGATCCACACGTGGAACAAGCGGCGCTGTCGCAAGTGGGAAGCCAAGCTGATCGAGGACGCCCGGGCTCGGGGCGAGGACGTCGACGTCCTCGACCCGCGCTTCGACGTCTGCCCCGACACGCCCAAGGAGGTCCGCCAGGCCATCCACGACCGCGGCCTGAACGACCTGCTGCTCGACGAGGGCGACGACTGAGGCGCCGGCCCGCCGGGCTCACTTCTTCGTGCGGATCTTGCCTTGCAGGGCCTCGACGACGAGCTCGTTGGCCTCGCCCTCGAGCGTGCCTTGCAGCAGTCGCCGCAGGTAGGTGCGGTGCTCGGGGTCGCCAGCGGCCCAGCGCAAGGGCTTGCCCTTGAGCTTGCCGAAGTTGAAGGCGGGCTCGCCATCCTTCCACATGAACCGGCGGTTGGCGTCGACGAAGGACGCGTTGAGGGCGGTGTTGAGCGCGTCGAGCTCGCTGACGGCGATCGGCAGATCGGCGTAGCGGGCGAGCTGTCCAGCGAAGACCTTGAGGCTCGCGATGGCGTCGGCCTCGGCCCCGTGGGCGCCCTCGAGGGGCTCGCCGCAGTAGAACTGCACGGCGGCCGAGAGGTTGCGGGGCTCTCGGTTATGGAAGATCACCTGCGCGTCGACCAGCCGCGCGTCGCCGACGTCGAAGTCGATGGGGCTGCGGGCGAACTCGGCCTTGAGCAGGCGCAGATCGAGGCGGCTGATCGAAAACCCGGCTAGGTCCGCGCCGCGCAGCAGGTCCGCGAGCTCGGCCGCGAGGTCCGTAAAGGTTGGGCAGCCCACGAGGTCTTCATTGAAGATGCCGTGGATCTCGCTGGCCTCGACGGGGATCCGCTGCTTGGGATCGATCCGCCAGGTCCGCGGCGGCGCCATGGTCACGGGGTTCGACGAGATCCGCAGCAGCGAAATCTCGATGATGCGGTCGCGGACTGGATCGGTCCCGGTCGCCTCGATGTCGAGGAACACGACCGGACGCTCGAGCGCCTCGACGAATTCGAAAAAGCGCGGCCCGAGCTGCTTGATCGGGGGAAGGCTCGAAGGCTGCGAGGTGGCGGAGTCTTCGCTCATGAATCCGCGGTTATAACCGCTGGCTCGCGGCGCTCTACCCCGTTTGATCGGAGATCTCACGAGCCGGCCCGGCGCCGCCACACCCCAGCGACAATCTCGCCTGTTGGGCGAGCCGCGCGAACGGGCCAATACCCCCGCCTAATCGGGTGGATCGACCAAGGCTGGGCGCTTGGCCGGCGCGCGAGTCGACTGCCGTGAAACGCTGGTCAACGCACGCTGCCGCTAAGCCGGATGACTATTGTGTAATTAACCCAGCATTATTTTTGCGCGGTAATCGATCGGCGCGCGACTTCATCCGAACCTGGGGTTTGGAGTTTGGCGGGGATTGCTGTTACCTTACCCGCATGACGCTGGGTTTTCGTCCGATCCATGGTCCGCACACCTCGGCGCTGCCGCGTGTTTCGATGGTCTCCGCGGTGCTCGTTAGCTTCCTGGCTTTCGGGTGCAGCAAAGACGACCCTGCGGGGATCGACACGCTGACCGCGGGCCTTGACACGGGCATCACGACCTTCGATGGGGGCGACGAGGACTCCGGTGACGGGGGCGAGGAGTCGAACGACACCAACGGCGACGGCGGCCCGCGGCTCGACCTCGGGGGTGGCGAGGAAGGCGAGCTTCCGTGCGGCGAGGGGACCTTTTGCGAGTGTGACATCCCCGATCACGTCCCTTGTGACGCGGCCGCGGACACGCCCCTCGTCCGGGCCCTCGGTCTCAACTGTCCCAACGAGGTCCAGGTCTCGATCACGACCTGGGGCTCGCCCGCCGCGATCGGCAAGCGCAACTCGTTCGGCAACACCAACGCGTTCGCGCCCCGCGAGGGCAGCCAGTACATCGCGATGGGCTCGGGCCGCGTCGACGAGCTCGACGGCGTCGGCGGCTGCAACTCCAACCTCGGCAACTTCAACCCCGGGACCTTGCCCGCGCCGCTCAAGGGCACCAACGTCGGCGCTCAGACCTGCGACGAGAACGAAGCGCTGATCGGCACCGGCGACTGCTCGAACACCATCGAGAGCCAGCTCGTCGGCACCGTCAACGACTACACCGAGCTGCGGTTCACCGCCGAGGTCCCGCTCGGCGTCAACTCGTTCAGCTACGACCTCGCGTTCTTTAGCTACGAGTACCCCGACTTCTACCAGTCGGCGTTCAACGACATGTACATCGGCTGGCTCGAGTCCGAGGTCTGGACCGGCAACATCTCGTTCGACGAGAACGGCGCGCCGATCTCGCTCAACGCCGGCTTCCTCGACTACCGCGACGCCAACGCGCCCAACGATCCGCAGTGCAACGGCAACTGCAGCGCCCCCGAGCTCCACGGGACCTGCATGCAGGGCCACGCCGGCACCAAGTGGCTGACGACCACCGCCGGCGTCCAACCAGGCGAGACCATCACCGTGGTCTTCGCGATCTTCGACATGAGCGACTCGATCCTCGACAGCTACGTGTTCCTCGACAACTTCTCGTGGGGCTGCGACGGCGACTCGCCGCCCTAGACCGTGCCGATCGGCTAGCTAGGAGCCCGTGGTGAAACCCATCGCGGCTCAGAGTGCGTCATTGGGGCCCGAGGCCAAGGACCGAAACCGCAGTTGTACCGGGCGTACTACAAGGTTTCGGGACACAGGGATCGGGTCCCA